>Ga0265314_10005429_pt1 | contig 11510 bp, 5 predicted proteins | sample 4126metaG_FD_203106 | JGI IMG/M metagenome (GOLD analysis project Ga0265314, IMG submission 203106) | Rhizosphere microbial communities from Carex aquatilis grown in University of Washington, Seatle, WA, United States - 4-1-26 metaG | ecosystem: Host-associated > Plants > Roots > Rhizosphere >... | reverse complement strand
ATGCTCGCTCACGCCGCAACGCGCGAAGGACTGGTTGCCGTAAACAACATGTTCGGACGGAAGGACCGGGTTCGTTATAACGCGGTGCCCTCCGTTGTTTACACCCATCCCGAAGTTGCCATGGTCGGAAGAACGGAAGAAGAGCTCAGGAATGCTGGGATCAAGTATAAGAAATCGGTGGTCCCGATGGCTGTTGCCGGGCGCTTTCTGATTGAGCACGAGGACGGGACTGGCCTCGTCAAAGTCCTGTGTGGGTCAGATTTTGGAGAAATCCTGGGAGTGCACGCCATCGGCGACGGATGCAGCGAATTCATCGTTGCTGCGGCCATCATGGTCGAGACCGAAATGTGCGTTGGGGATGCCAGCGAGATTGTCTTTCCTCATCCCACGGTTTGCGAATCTTTGAAAGAAGCGATAGCTGGAGTTCATTAGAAGTTTCGTCATAGGAGTTTCTTCATAGGAGTTTCAAGGAATGCCGAAATCGATTGTTATTGAACCGACAGAGGTTTTTGCCAAGTCGAAGATCCATTTGTCCGACATCCCCGTGAATGCCTACGACCGCACGATGGAGGAAGAACTCGGCAATTACTCCACCGAAGATTTCCTGCATATGTGGCGGGACATGTGCGCGATCCGGGAGTTCGAAACCATCCTGAATGAAATCAAGACCAAGGGCGCTTACAAGGGCGTTGCCTATAACCACGCCGGACCCGCGCATTTGTCGATCGGACAGGAAGCGGCCGCGGTGGGAATGGCCTTTCCTCTGTCGCCGGAGGATTTCATTTTCGGTTCGCACCGAAGCCATGGCGAAATTCTCGCCAAGGGCTTTTCTGCCATTCGCAAACTCACCGAGCCGCAATTGTCGAACATCCTAGAGTCGTATCGCGACGGAGTCATGGTGCGTCCCGTCGAGCGCGAGTACCAGGGCCCGGTCCGCGAGTTGGCTCTCCGCGCTTTTATCTACGGAGCCTACAGCGAGATCTTCGCGCGCGAGACTGGATTCAACCGCGGGCTGGGCGGTTCGATGCACGCCTTCTTCGCTCCTTTTGGGATCTATCCCAACAATGCGATTGTGGGCGGCTCGGGTTCGATCGCTCCCGGCGCGGCACTCTACAAGCGAGTGAACCGCAAGCCGGGCATTGTCGTCTGCAATATCGGAGATGCTTCATTTTCCTGCGGCCCCGTCTGGGAAGGCATCACCTTTTCGTCCATGGATCAGTACCGCAAACTGTGGGATCAATCGCTGGGCGGAGGATTGCCGATCATTTTTAACTGCATGAACAATTTTTACGGCATGGGTGGGCAGCCCTGCGGGGAAACGATGGGGGTGCAGTTCATCGCCCGCATCGGCGCGGGCGTCAATCCCGAACAGATGCATGCCGAGCGCGTCAATGGATACGATCCCTTGCCGGTGATCGATGCCTTTCGCCGCAAGAAGCAGATCCTGGCCGACGGCCAGGGTCCGGTTCTGCTCGATACCATCACTTATCGCATCAGCGGCCACTCGCCTTCCGATGCCTCCAGCTATCGTTCGAAGGAAGAAATCGAGCATTGGCAGAAGGCCGATTCGATTGTCGCTTTCCGGAAGCGGCTGGTCGAGGGCCACGTCCTGACGGAAAGCGAACTGGACAGCGCCCGCGAAAGCATCGAAACGATTGTCTTCGACATGTTCCGCATGGCCGCCGATCTCGAACGAAGCCCGCGCATCGCGATCGATTCCGACCTTGTCGACCGAGTCATGTTTTCGAACCGGCACGTCGAGAAGTTCGACGATCGTGAGCCAGAGTTTCTGCAAGACATCGCGTCGAATCCCAGGGTGCAGCAGCTCCGCGGCAAGATCCGGACTCCCACCCACGACGGCAAGCCCGTTCCCAAGATGAAGGCATACAACATACGCGATGCCATCTTCGAGGCCATGTTGCACCGGTTTTCCATCGATCCCACGATGATTGCCTTTGGCGAGGAAAATCGCGACTGGGGTGGCGCTTTTGGGGTCTATCGCGGCCTGACGGAAGCGCTTCCCTACCATCGTTTGTTCAATTCCCCCATTTCCGAGGCGGCCATCGTGGGCGCCGCCGTGGGCTATGCCATGTCCGGGGGCAGGGTTGTGGCCGAGCTCATGTATGCCGATTTCATGGGACGCGCAGGTGACGAGATTTTCAATCAACTATCGAAATGGCAGGCCATGTCGGCCGGGCAACTGGTCATGCCTGTCGTCCTGCGCATCTCCGTTGGCGCGAAGTACGGCGCCCAGCATTCGCAGGATTGGACCGCCTTGGTGCATCACATCCCGGGGCTGAAAGTGGTGTATCCGGTGACTCCGTATGACGCCAAGGGTATGATGGCGGCCGCCTTGGCTGGAACCGACCCTGTGGTTTTCCTGGAAAGCCAGAAGATCTACGACATCAGCGAGATGTTCGTCGAGCAAGGCGTTCCCGAGGGCCACTATGAAATTGATCTGTCGGAGCCATCCATCAAGCGCAAGGGCAAGGACCTGACGATCATTACACTGGGCCCGGCTCTTTACACCGCGGTCGCCGCCGCCGATCGTTTGGAAAAAGAGTATGGTGTCTCGGCAGAGATCGTTGATCTTCGCGCCGTCAATCCGCTCAATTACGAATTGCTTGTGGCTTCAGTCCGTAAGACCGGCAAGGTCCTGCTCGCCAGCGATGCGGTCGAGCGCGGTTGCGTCCTGCACACGGTGGCCACCAATCTCACGCAGCTTTGCTTTGACGATCTGGATGCGCCGCCGGTCGTAGTCGGCTCGCGCAACTGGATCACGCCCGCCGCGGAACTGGAAGCCATGTTCTTCCCGCAACCCGGCTGGTTGCTCGATGCGGTCCACGAGCGAATCTTGCCACTGAAAGGCTATCGGCCAAACACAAACTCCACGCTCGGAGAACTGGTGCGCCGGAGCCGCCTCGGCGTGTGAGCACGAAGCCAAGTCATGGGCTTGCGATTGGTTTGATTGCACTCGGCCGAGGCCCCGACTATAAGGTTAGGTGCAGCCCGGGTTCCGGTCGGCGTAAAGAGGACGCCAACAATCGCCATGCTCGCTGAAGAACGCAGGTTTCGCATTCGCGAGATTCTTACCACGCAACGCACGGTCAACGCTTCTGAGCTGTGCGCTACGCTGGAGGTGACTCCGGCAACGATTCGCCGCGACCTGGCGGCTCTCGAAGCTGAAGGTGTGCTGGTCCGCTCTCACGGCGGCGCGGTGTCGCGAATGTCGAGCACGAAGTTTCAGCCTTCTTACGAGACCTTGGTGCGCAGCAATAGCCAGGAAAAAACTGCCATCGCGCGCGCAGCAGAGAAGCTGATCCTCGATGGAGACACCGTATTTCTCGAGGGCAGCACGACGGTGCTGGAGCTGGCGGGCTTGTTGCACAATCGCAACCGCCTCACCGTAGTTACCAACTCCCCTACGATCGTATGCCAACTGCAACGCAGCCCCGGCGTCACTGTCTTGTGCACCGGCGGCGACCTACAGAAGGACATTTTCTATTTCTCGGGAGAGTGGGCGCAGCGTGCCCTTTCCGAAATACGCTTGGACAAGGCGGTTTTGGGCGTGAGCGCCATCGATCCCGGTTACGGAATCTCCACCGCCAATCATGCCGAGGCGCAACTCAAGAAAATGATTGCCAAAGCGGCCAAGATTCGCATTGCACTCGCCGATCACAGCAAATTCGGCAAGCAGTCTTTTGCTTATGTAGGACCGGTCAGCGATATCAACACCCTGGTGACTGACTCTGGAACGGACGCGAAGTACATTAACGATCTGCGAGAAGCCGGGCTGGAAGTCATCGTCGCCGAAGTGCAGCCAGCTCAACCTCCTGCCCAAAACAATCGCTCTAATTTAAATAGAAGAGACTGACAATCGATTCAGATGAGGACATGGGACGCCGCACCCCTCTCCCATGGCGGAGGAATTCTGACGGAGGCCATCCCCGCCGCCGTGGCTGCCTGAATGCCCATCGCCGTGTCTTCAAAAACGAGACAGGCTTTCGGCTCCACTCCGAGTTTGGCGGCGGCAAGCAGAAAGGCTTCCGGGTCAGGCTTGCTCTTCTGGTAGTCTCCCGCACAGACCAACGTGTCGAATCGATCGAGGAGCTTCAGCGAAGCTAGAGATGCCGTCACCGATTCCCTTGTGCTTCCCGAGACGACAGCCAATGGAATCGACCCGTGCCGCGCCTCGATATGCTCCAAAACTTCAGGAACAACCGTGAGCTGCGGAAGTAACTCGAGATAGAACTGTTCCCTTCGATGCGACACGATTTCCACGGGCATACTCAGCCCGTGTTTTTCGTTTAGCGTGGATATGATCTCAGCTATCGGCATGCCGCCCCACGCATAGAAAAGCTTTTCATCGAATTCGCAATTCCATTCGCCAAGCGCCTTCTTCCAGGCGATGTAGTGAAGCGGCATGGAATCGGCAATTGTGCCGTCGCAATCGAATAAATATGCCCCAAATGGACCAGGCGGCAATTTAAGTTTCATGCGGCTGCACTAGAGTTTAGAGGATTGTTAATCATGTCAGGATTATGGGGACCTCCCCATACGGCGCCCTGAGTCACTTGAGATGGCCCGATCATGCGCCATGGAGTCCGGGATGAGGACAGCACCGATTCCCCGCATGACTCGCTCAGGGCGGAGCTCTCGAAAGATGTCATTTGCAGGCCTGGGTGATAGCTCATTCTTGCAAAGCATATCAGGATTTCTTCACCCTGGGGTTGCTCGCCAGTTCATCCTTCTCACCAAACTCGTCGGGCGGGCCTTCTTCTGACTGGAAGGCTGTCTTCCAGAGTCGCCTTCCCCTGTATGGTCATAGAAACTGGATTGTGGTCGCAGACTCCGAGCCGGGCATCGAACACTGAAGAAAGGAAATGGCAGGCACGAGGAGACTCGAGTTCCTGACCTCTACCGTGCCGACCCTCCGGTTGAAGCCGCCAGAAGATACCAGGCCGCGTGCGGGAGCCATTGCTCCTCCCACCGCCAGTCATTGTCAGCGCCTGTCTGCCGGTAGGGCAGCATGTAGTCGATGTCGCTCTCGTCGTGGAACCCGCTCGTGATGCCGTTGGAGATTCCGCCCGGCGCGTTGGTGAATTCCCATGAGTCAAAATACATGTAAGGAGGATTGTTACGACCAACGCCATTCATCATACTCGAATCGAAAGGGTTTAATCCCACGATCCAGTTCAGTTGGTTGGTGGCAAAGGCTTCCAGTTGTTGGCGAAAGGAGGCATCCTGCGGGAAGGCGAGTTCCGCCAGCCGCGCTGCGGCCGCGACCGAAGCCAGACGCGCGTTCTCACCCTGCCACCAGGGAGCCGCATCGCTATTGTGGGGGAAGAAGAAGCTGGTGTGGCGCGACCCCGTCTTGTCCTGTACATATTCGCGGCTGTAACCGAACGGGTTATTCACCTCAGAAGTGATCGCGAGTTCAAACGCCAGCGCCTTCCGCACCGTGCCTAACACCTTTTCTCTGGCCGCCGGATCGGCGATCTCGGAGTAATAGAGCAGGCTCACGACTGGAAAACCGCCGTCGGAAGCATGAAAGAACGGACGCTGACCATCATCGGCGCGCCAGTAGTTCTGGTAGCCTCCTGCGCTGATTTGCCGAGCCATCAGAGCCTGGGCACGACGATCGGCGGCTTGCTTGTACTTTTCGTTGTGCGTCGTCCGGTAGAGTTCCGTCGCGGCTGCCAGCGCGCAATAGTCGTCAACGATATTCTCTTTGCCGTCGTTGGTGAGTAGGAGATTGTTCTTCTCCAGGTAGGCAAAGGCATCCTCAGCAGCCTTCAGGTAATCCGAGCTGCGAAACTGGCCGGCTACGGGATAGGCACTCGCCATCGCCAGCGCGGCAATCGCGATTCCTCCTCCAGAGCGGTAGCTAACTTCATACTCCCGATCGTTGTTCATCTCGCCGGCAATTTTGCGTTCTTCCGGAACCTGCTTTACGCTGCCCGTCGATACCGACCGATAGAAGGATCCCTCCAGAGCTTTCATCCGTACCAGGTAGTCCGCCCCGAATATGGCTTCATCCAGCAGGCGCGTTTTGTATCGGGCAAACCCTTGCAGGCCTCGGCGATTCGCCTGCTCATAGCTCTTGAGCAGGCTGTACACCACCAGCGGAATCTGCTGGGGATTGAAGTAGGTCGAGAAGGACAGGTGGGAAAAGTGTTTGCCGTAATCGCCCGTGGCATCCCACCATCCGCCGTGCGCGTCGACCGTGCCGCGTTTTGTACCCTCAAAGGTCAAGTGGCTGTCGGCCCTGTCCATCTCGCCCGAACTGCGCTCGTCTTTGAAGTAGTAGATGACATCGGAAACTGTGCCACGGTCCAGTAAGTCGTTTTGCACCATGAACGGAAACGACCGGATGTTCGCTGCATTTGCCGTGCATTCCAGGTAGTACTTGCCCTCGTTGGCAAACGAATCGAAATCAAGAGTCCAGAAGTACCAGTCTCTCCACTTCTGAACCGGCCCGGTTGCCTTCGGTGCGATCGCCAGAATTACCTGATCGCTGGCTTCATCCTTTAGGACACAAGCGGAGACGCTATCACTTGCGTTGCCGACAATCACCGCGTGCTTCGGGCCTTTGGTCTCGTATCCCAGATGATTAGTCAGGACCTTCAACTCACCCGCCGAAGATTGGGCCACGAACAGGAACGAGGAGAAAACACCTAGAAATAGTCCAAGATGCCGTTTCATGATGACCTTTCTGTTTCCGCCTGCGACAGCAGCGTTACTTCGCCTTTCGCTTCATGAGTTTTCTTCGGCGGACTCGCGCTCATTCCCCGGATCACGGTCATCGAAGCTTTCGGAATTTCGTAGACTGTGTCCGCATTGGCATTGATCGAGGCTTTCACCGCCTGCCCGTCCGGATCTGGAAAACCGCCTTCTTTTGTTGGATGCCATTGGTATTGCGCACTGCCAAATGTGATCACGTTTGCCGGGCTGGCGAAGCAGCTCTTGCCGCCTGCAGCTTCACCATTAACTCGCTGTGCACCTTGTGTGTGTTCTCCTGATCGCGGTTTACCAGCATCAGCGACCATTGGGCGTCCGGCCGCAGCAGCGCGTAGGCTGTTGCGGGCGGATGTCCGACCGCATCCGAAATATCTCCGTGACCGGAGAACATCTTGTGCATGCCGATGCCCGGCTGCACCCACTCCGTATTGATGAGCTGGCTGGCCGCAACACTTTGATTAGCATGTCGGACACCTCCTGGCAGCGGCTATATTTGTGCCCAGAACTGGAAATTATACAGAGCCGGCAAGGAAAGCCGTGCGGAAGCAAAAATGAGTCTCATGCTGTGAAGACGAGCGGATGCGCGATGGCGCAAGCACTGCGATTTGTTGTATGACTGTCTATGCTAGATCGCAAACGGACTCAAGGGCTCCAAATCCTATGGCGCGTTCATCCTTCATCATTGGTATTGTTCTTCTCGTTATCGTTGTGATTGTTATTTTCTCGAACCCAATTCCGACCTGCGCCCAAATCGTGCGCGTCGATGCGACACCCAGTCATGTGGTGAACAAGTTCAGCCCTCTGTACGCTCTTGGTTCGACCGTGGACCGTGTGCCAAGCAATGCGACCGACATGTTTTTTCGGCCCGACCAGATCAAGCAGATCCTTTCGGCGGGGTGGGGAGCGATCAGCTATCGGCAGAACACTGATTTGTTCGTCCAAGCCTGGCATTGGAATCCTGAGGGCACCTGGAGCGATTCTTCGGGCAAAGGATATTTCGTGGGAGACTCCACTCCCATCAAGAAGATGATCCGGCACTCCTATGGCTATTCCCTTCCCCACCGGGGATTCACGCGAAACAACGGGACGGAGTTTGACGGCTTCTCGCGCCTGGATGACGGCGACGTCAACACCTACTGGAAGAGTAATCCCTATCTGACGAAGACCTTCACCGGCGAGGATGACGCGCTCCACCCGCAGTGGGTAGTGATCGCTCTGGATAAGAAGCAGGAGGTAAACGCGATTCGTATTGCCTGGGCCGAACCGTACGCGCAGGCCTATGAGTTGCAGTACTGGGTTGGTGACGGCGATGCGATGGATGAGCAGGACAAAGGGCAGTGGAAAACCTTCGCGTCTGGGGAGGTGATCAATGGAAAGGGTGGTACTCCCACTCATCACCTCGCTGCACCTGGCCTCGCGTCATCGCCGGTAAGCACAAAGTTCATCCGCATTCTGATGACGCAGTCGTCGAACACCTGCGATACTCATGGTTCTAGCGACAGCCGTAACTGCGTCGGATATGCCATCCGCGAGCTCTATCTCGGAACCATTGACGACAAAGGGGAATTCACCGATCTGCTTCACCACTCTTCGGACCAGAAGCAGACGCTCACATTGTGCTCCTCGGTGGATCCCTGGCACCAGGCTTCCGATCTTTACGTCGCTCCCGATCGCATGGAATCGGGCGACCAGCCGGGGTTCGACCTGTTTTTCACCAGCGGAATCACTCGCGGCCTTCCCGCCATTATTCCTATCGCTCTGCTGTATAGCACGCCCGAGGACGCTGCCGCGCAAATGACGTACATCAAGAAGCGCGGCTATCCCGTTTCCTACATCGAAATGGGCGAAGAAGCTGACGGCCAGTACATGCTTCCCGAGGACTACGCCACTCTGTACCTGCAGTTCGCCACCGCACTGCACCGGGTTGACCCGAACTTCAAGCTGGGAGGCCCAGCGTTTGAAGGCGTCACGGAGGACATCAAGGTCTGGCCCGATGCGCAAGGCCGGACATCGTGGTTCAGCCGCTTCCTTGATTACTTGAAGGCCCACGGCCGCCTGCAGGACTTGGCCTTCATGTCGTTTGAGCATTATCCCTATGATGGCTGCGAGACGCCGTGGGAGAATCTTTATCAGGAACCGGAATTAATTACTCATATCATGCAGGTGTGGCGGGACGACGGCCTGCCGGCGGGCATTCCCCTGCTCGACACTGAAACCAACGACCATGGTGGCGAAGCCGCCGTCGATATCTTCGGGGCCCTGTGGCTGGCCGATTCCTTCGGAGGCTTTTTGGCGGCCGGCGGCCAATCGACTCACTATTACCACGATCTGCCTTACTCTCCGCCGCATCCCTCCTGCGCCAATAGCTGGGGGACCTATCACATGTTCATGGTCGACGACCATTACCAGATTCAACAGAAGACCTCGCAGTTTTACGGGGCGCAGCTCATTACGCAGGAATGGGCAGAACCGAAGGACGCCGAGCATAGCCTCTTCCCTGCCGTAAGCGATGTGAAGGATAAGGAAGGGCACGTGCTGGTGACGGCCTACGCTCTCGAGCGTCCGGACGGCCAGTGGTCGGTCATGCTTATCAACAAAGATTATGACCAGCCCCATCAGGTTCGGATTGTGTTTCACAACTCGGAAAGCAATCGAGAGGACTCGTTCTCCGGCCGGGTAACCATGATCACCTTTGGCAAGGCCCAGTACCAGTGGCATCCTGATCGCAAGAAGGGCCACGCCGATCCGGACACGCCGCCCGTTAAGCTTACGCTTACGGGTAGGGAGAACACGATGTACACTTTACCGGCGGCCTCGCTCACGATCCTCCGGGGGAAGCGTTGAAATGCTCGCCTCGAGGTTTTGATAATCCACTAGTCCTTAGTACCGGCCAGCTTGCCGCGCAGTACCGTGATGGAGGCTTTGGGGAGAGTAAACGTGGTACCGGCGCCTGCCGCCATCGTCGTACCCCGCGGCGGATTGTCCGGATCGGGATGGCTGTTTACTCCATCGTTGATCCAAACATATTGTTCACTGCCGAAAGTCACGAACGTGACTGGTCCTGAAAACGACGCAGTCTGCCTGCCTCTGGAATCTTCAAACGCCACGCGTACGGTGTGCGGGTTGGTCTCGTCGCGATTCACCAGCATCAACGACCAATTGCCATCCGGGCGATGCACCGCATAGCTCGTAACCAGCAGGTTGCCTTCGCTATCTTTGATGTCGGTTGACGACTTGAACATGGAATGCACGCCAGACCGATGTTGCACCCATTCCAGGTTGATCATGTGGGCCGCGAAATAGGGCGATGTATATCCCTTGATGTCGTAGCGCTCGTTGGAGACGAAGTTCGACCACGAGGCCCAGCCCAGGCAACTGTTCTGGACGCCCTGAGGCTGAACGGGCGAGTGATAGAAGGCTGCGCCCCCGCCTTCAAAAAACGACCCGACATTGTCGGCCAGCCACAAGGCCGCGAAGATCGTGCTCATGGGCCCGGTGAGCTGGGCAGCAAGATGGTTCTCGGTGACCATGAGCGGCACGTCTTTCGGAACCCCATCATCTCTCCACACCTGCAGAATGTGCTTCATCAGTTGGGGTTCGGTGTAAAGAGTTTTCCAGGTGATGGTGCAGGGCTCGAACGGATAATGCTCGAATGACACAAATGAAAGATCGGAGAGCCGGTCGTGCGACTTGAGATAATCCACGAATCGACCCATCCAGGACGTCCTGCCCTGCGCGTCCGGCCACACGTTTATGTCTTCGTTTACGCCCTCGAAGACCGGTCCACCCAGCTTGAGCTTGGGATCAATACTGTGAATGGCCGTAGCCCATTGCAGGTAAAGCGCAGCATAATCCTCTGGCATCGTGTTCTTGCCATCGGGTTCCTCGCCCATTTCGATGTATCCGATGCGGTAGCCGCGCTTCTCGATGTAGGCGACCTGCGCCGCGGCATCTTCGGGAGTGCCGTAAAGCATGGTTACCGGAATCATGGCCGGAAGGTTGTTGGTCAGCCCACTGGTAAAGAAAAGATCGAAGCCGCTGTGCTGGTAATTTCCGGAATCGTTCACGTCCTCCGCCGAATGCCATGGATCAATGGACGAAACACAAAACGTAGTCTGCTTTTCGAGAGGATCTTTTGCCGCCTCCGTGAAGGCCCCGCTCCTCTCGATGGTGCCCACAGCAATCTGCTGGATGGCATAACCGACACAATTGCGTACATCGTCCGATCCATGCTCATCACATGTGTTCGAAGATTCCGTCATCACGACACGCACAAAGCGCGTGAACACGGGTGTATCGGTGAGCTTCAGAATGCTCGCCCCACCCTGTGCATTATTCAACGTCCCTGAGGGAAAGATCTTCCATTCACCCTTGGGCCCCTTGTCGAAATCGAGCGCATCTGCGCCCACCCAATATTCCACCCGATAACTTGTGGCATAGGGACTCGCCCAGGCAATACGCGCGGCGCTCACCGGCTTTTCAGCCTTCAGGTCCACCACCACCCACTGCGGATGCAGCGCATCACTTTCGCCGGTGAACTTGCTGGTGAGATACGGATTGCTTTTCCAGTAGGAAAGGTTCGGACCCGGCACGGGACGGTCGCCGCCGCTCGCAAAACCGCGGTGGGGCAGAGCATAGGCAAGAATGTATCGGATGGACTCCTTCAGTTCCGAGCTGCCGGTGAAGTACCCGCTGCGGTGCGCAGCATCGCTCCAGGTCCCATTCTCAGTCCAATGCCAGGCGGCCATGCGAAGCTCGGTATTGTTGCG
>Ga0265314_10005427_pt1 | contig 11515 bp, 9 predicted proteins | sample 4126metaG_FD_203106 | JGI IMG/M metagenome (GOLD analysis project Ga0265314, IMG submission 203106) | Rhizosphere microbial communities from Carex aquatilis grown in University of Washington, Seatle, WA, United States - 4-1-26 metaG | ecosystem: Host-associated > Plants > Roots > Rhizosphere >... | reverse complement strand
TTCGATGGCGGTTGCAACTCAGCTCGCAACGGATGTGGGGTTCCCGGTGTTCAGCTTGCTCGGCAAGCGGGCGTTCGTCACGGGCGGCTCGCGCGGCATCGGCCGCGCCTGCGCGCTCACGCTGGCAGCGGCGGGCGCCGACGTCGCCGTGGGCTCGAGCCCCACGGGCTACGACGCAGCCGAGGAGGTGTGCCGCGAGATCCGCGAGCTCGGGCGGCGCGGCGAGGCCTACGCGTTCGACGTCGGCGAGCGCGGCGCGGTCGAGACGACCTGCGCGCGCGTGACCAGCGACTTCGAGTCCATCGACGTGCTCATCAACAACGCGGGCGTCACGCGCGACGGGCTCTTCCGCAAGATGGACCGCGGCGCGTGGGACGAGGTCATCAACACGAACCTCTCGAGCGTGTTCGAGGTGACCCAGCGCTTCATCGAGGGCATGGCGGCGCGCGGCTGGGGCCGCGTCATCAACATCTCGAGCATCTCGGGCCGCATCGGCAACTTCGGGCAGGCGAACTACGCCGCCGCGAAGGCCGGCCTCATCGGGTTCACGAAGACGCTGGCTCGCGAGTACGCGCGCAAGGGTGTGACCGTCAACGCCATCGCGCCCGGCTTCGTGCGCACGCGCATGCTCGACCGCGTGCCCGACAAGGCGCTGCAGTCGGTGCTCGACACGACGCCCGTGGGGCGGCTCGGCGATCCGATGGAGATCGCGGCCAGCGCCCTCTACCTCGCCTCGCCGGCCGCGGGGTTCGTCACGGGGCACGTCCTCGACGTCAACGGCGGCATGGCGATGTGACCGTGCCCGGCAACCCGTTCCTCGCGGCGCTCGAACAGCAGCACCAGACGCTGCGGCGCTGGATGGCCCTCCCGCGCGCCGTCGAGACGGCCCTCGACACGCGCGTCGGCACGACGCCGCGCGAGGTCGTGCTGCGCTCGGGCACGCACGAGCTCCTTCATTACACGCGCAAGACGCCGGCCGTGTGGGCCGAGCCCGTGCTGCTCTGCTACGCGCTCGTCAACCGGCCCTACATCCTCGACCTCGAGCCCGACAAGAGCGTCGTGCGCCAGTACCTCGACGCGGGCTTCGACGTCTACCTGATCGACTGGGGCGTCCCCTCGGACGCGGACAAGGGCTTCGGACTCGAGCACTACGTGAAGAGCTTCCTGGCGCGCGCCGTCGACTTCATCCTGCAGCGGCACGCGCGGCCACGGCTGCACCTGCTCGGCTACTGCATGGGCGGCACGCTGTCGGCGCTGCACGGCGCGCTCGCGCCCGAGACGCTGGCCTCGCTGGCGCTGCTCGCGGCGCCCATCGACTTCACCGAGCGCGAGTCGCTGCTCAGGCTCTGGACGGACCGCGACGTCTTCGACGTCGACGCGTTCGTCGACCGCTGGGGGAACTGCCCCGCGTGGTTCCTCCAGACGTGCTTCCTGATGATGAACCCGGTGCGCAACCTCATCGACAAGTCGATCGCGTTCTGGGAGCACCTCGACGACCCGCGCGCCGTCACGAGCCACTTCGCGCTCGAGCGCTGGCTCAACGACAACATCCCCGTCGCGGGCGCGACCTTCCGCGAGTTCGTGAAGAACCTCTACCAGGCCAACCAGCTCGTGCGCGGCGAGCTGCAGGTCGGCGGGCGGCGCGTCGACCTCGCGCGCATCACCTGCCCCCTCCTGCTGCTGACGGCTGAGCACGATCACCTCGTCGCGCCCGCGGCGACGGAGGGCATCCGTCCCCACGTCGGCTCTCGCGACGTGACGTCGATGGGCGCGAGCGCGGGCCACGTCGGCCTCGTCGTGGGCGCGAAGGCGCACGCGCGGTTCTGGCCGGCGGTCATGCGCTGGGTCGGCGAGCGCTCGACGCCCGCCTCGACGCAGCCCACGACCCACGCGCGCCTGTCGGTCCCTCCGCCGGCGGCGTCGCCGCCGTCGGCCTCACGTCACCTTCATTCGGTCCCGTGAGCGCAGCGCGCGGGCGCGCGCTCGTCGCGTGCATCGTCTCCATCGTCGTGTGCATGTTTGCGGCGCCTCGCGCGGCGCAGGCGTGGGGGACGGCCGAGCACCAGGAGATCGGGACGGCGGCGTACCTGGGGGCCTGCCAGGCTGTCGCCGCGGCACTCGCGAAGACCAGCGACGCCGAGGCCGCGCGCTTCGAGCTCGTGTGCGGCCGCAACCGCGCCGTGCTCGCGAGGCTCTACGGAGACGCGACGGCCATCGCGGGCGACTTCGTGGGACACCCGTCGGAGCTGCTGTCCCCCGCGGGCGCGTGGCGCTTCAGCAGCCCGAAGCACTACTACCTACTTGCGCTCGAGAACAGCTCGCACTTCAACCCGATGGCGACGCAGACCTGGCGCGAGTACCACGAGGCGGCGCTCGGCCACGCGCTCGCCGCCGCGGCCGCCGAAGGCCTGCCCGCCATCGACGCCTTCGAGCAGGCCATGCGCGAGAACGCCTTCGCGGATCACCTCCTCCAGGATTCGTTCGCGTCGGGCCACATGGGCTTCAACCGCCGCGCGAGCAGCTCCGCCGCCGCGAAGACCTTCCACGACCACTGGAACGCGCACGGGCGCACCGTCACCGATCGCACCGGCGCCAGCTGGAGGACCTACGGCGACGGCAAGCTCGACGCCCCCGAGGACGCCGACGGGCGGACGCACGTCATCGGCGCGGCGACCGCCTCGGTCCAGGACGTCCTGCTGACGTTCGTCACGGGCCGACCGCACCCGGAGGTGTCGCTCACGGCGTGGCGCCTGCTGCCGTTCACGGTCGAGGCGCCCCCGCTCGTCGTCGACGCCGAGGCGCTCGTCACGAGCCGCGCCTCCGTCCTCGACACGTCGCAGGCCCCGCTCCTCTCCATGGTCAGGCCCGCGCGCAAGAACACGGTCGCCAACGCCCAGGTCTGGACGGCGTCGCCCTTCACGCGAGGCGATCCGACCGTCGCGGCGACCGCCAACATCGAGCTCGCCATCCCGGTGCTGCCCGCACAAACCTCGCTGGGCGCGGGGGCCACGCTGCACCGGCCCGACGGCCGGCAGGCGCTCATCGCCGAAGGCGGCCTGCTCGCGCACCTCGGGCTCAGCGTCGACGGGCTCTTCTCGCACGAGGTGGCCGCGACCGCCTCCGTCTTGTTCCTGCACGACGTCAGGACGCTGATCCACGGCGAGTACCAGCTGAACCTCGAGCTCGGCGACTGGCTCGTCACGCTCCACGCCGGCCTCGCCTGGTTCTTGCGCACGAACGACTTCGGCTGGTACGCCGCGCTCGGCTTCGGCTACGCGTTCTCTGCGGCAGGCGGCGGGAGCTTCTAGCGTCGCTCGACGAGCTCGGCGAGCGGAACGTCGTCTAGGGGAGCCATCCAACGGTGCCCGTCGAGCTTGGGATCGCGGTCGACGGCGTCGGCGACGCGGCCCGCGGTCGTGCGCGACGGATCGCAGGCGAGGATGAAGCCCTCCTTTCCGATCGAGAGGAGGCCGCGATCGGCGAGGCGGAAGGCGAGGTCGCGGACGAGCGACGGCGGCAGGCGCAGCGGCCGGGCCAGCGTGTCCGCCGCGACCTCGTTCTCACCGCCCGCGGCGCGCTCGCTGAGCTGGACCATGAGGGCGACGCCGGCGCGCCGCTCGCCGGCGCAGTCGAGGCGGAACGTGGCGGCGCCGTGGACGAGCACGCTGTCGACGTGGTGGGCGACGGCGATCTCGGCGCCGACGAGGAACGTGTACCAGGACGAGAACACCCACAGCAGAAAGACAGGGAAGGCGAGGAAGCCCGAGCTGAGCGCGTTCGCCTTCGAGGCGCCGATCTGGAACGACGCGAAGACCCAGAAGACGACGAGCATCGCCAGCGAGGCGAGGGCCCCTCCCACCGCCGCCGACGCGAACGGGATGCGCGCGCGCACGGCCGCCGAGTAGAGCAGCGTCACGGCCAGCCAGAGCGCGCCGAACCCGAGCAGGATGCCGAGCGCGAGCTCCATGCCCGGGATCGCGCCGAGGAGGCCTGTGAAGCCGTGCCGCCGCGCCCCGCGCAGGAGCGCCAAGAGCACGCCCGAGACGCCGAGCAGCGCCGCCGGCACGAACAGGATCGCGACGTAGCCGAGGAGGCGCCGCAGGCTCGGCGCGCGCTGGCCCGAGGCGGCGATGATGTGGAGGGCGCGCTCCGTGAAGGCGAAGAGCTTCGAGATCGTGAAAAGCAGCGCGGCGAGCCCGACGATTCCGCCCGCGAACTGGGTCGTGCGGTCGACGGCCTCGAGGATCTGACCGAGCGTCGCGGAGAGCATCTGGTTGCCGGTGGGGACCTTCATGACCGACGGCATCTCGGCCGTGATGGCGGGCAGGAGGTGCGCCGCCTTCGCCGTCCACAGCAGCACGACGAGCAGCGGGACGATGGCGAACACCGTGTAGTAGGTGAGCGCAGCGCCCTGCAGCCCGAGGCGGTGGGCGTAGAGGCCGCGCACGGCGTGGATGACGATGCGCGCCGCGCGGTTCCAGAAGGCCGGCAGCCCGCGGAGCTCGGCGCGATCGCGCGTCCAGACGCCATCGGTGCGGCGCCGGACCGCGCGGCCCGCCCGCGCGAACGCGGGCACGTTCATGACCCAGGACATGCGGCTACGGCGTGGCGCGCACCTCGGGCGGGGCCACGAAGGCGCCCACCGAAGCCGCCTCGCGCTCGCGCAGGAACCAGCGCGCCTTCGTGTTCCCGAACTCGCGCAGCTCGTCGAGGAACTCCGGCCGCCGATCGAGCTTCGAGCGGTAGCCGAGCTCGCGGTCGAGCGAGATGCGCGAGACCTTGATGGGGCGGTACCGGCTGTCGATCTTCCCCTCGGCGATGGCGCGATTGAGCCGCTCGATGAAGCTGAGCTCCTGCTCCATCGACAGGTTGCCGGAGAGCGCGTTGCGGCGGTCGAGGATCTCGTGCGTCTCGGTGGGGACGCCCGCGCAGGTGCTGGAGTTGATCTGGACGATCCACAGCTCGTCGATCTGCCGGTCGATGAGGTCGTCGATGGGCGGGTTCTGCGAGAAGAGCCCGTCCCAGTAGACGCCGCGGCCGGGCACGGCCACGGCGCGGAAGAGCTCGGGGATCGCCGCCGACGCGAGGAGGACCTCGACGCAAAACTCCTCGCCGCCGAAGAGCTCGAAGTGCCCGCTCAGCACCTCGACGGCGCCGATGCGGAGGAGCGGCGCCCCCGGCGCGCGCGCGAGCAGGCGCAGCTCCTCGAAGTCGAAGAAGTCGGCGAGCATCGCGCGGAAGCGGTCCTCGCCCCAGGGCGGCAGCTGGTAGGGGCTCACCTCGGGCAGCACCATGAGATCGCGCAGGCCCTGCATGGTCATGAGCGCGCTGTTCACGAGCTTGTCCAGCGGATCGCTCGCGGCGGTCGCGCGCCAGAAGCGCTCGAGCTTGTCGATCCCTTGCTGGGGATTCCCGCGCACGAGGCCGTCCCACGCGAGGGCCGCGCAGATGGCTCCGCCCGACGTGCCCGTGAGCGCGGCGAGGTTCACGTCGCCCGGCAGCTGCCGCAGCACCCCCTGCAGCACGCCCGCCGTGAACGCCGTGTGGCTGCCTCCGCCCTGACAGGCGATCGCGACCCGCTTCCTTCCTCCGTCGTCCACGTGCACCTCCGGACTCCCAACCTGCGCCCCGATCGAGCGCGAACACAGGGGCTGCGCGTCACCAATCAGGCGTGACCCGACAGTCGCCTGCGCAAGCGCCGCCAGGCGAACACCGCGAGGGCGAGCGCGCCCGCGACGGCGGCGACGATCGCGACGGGCTTGAAGACGCGCGGCGCGACGCCGTGCGTGCGCTGCTCGAGCTCGCCGACGAGGCGCGCGAGGCTCGCGCGGTGCGCGTCCGCCGCGCGCTCGAGCTCCTCGACCCTCTGCGCGGCGTCCTCGTCCATGGCGGCCTCAGAGCGTCGCGCTCACGGGCGGACGCATGAGCCTCTGGAGGTCGAGCAGGCTCTCCTGCCCGCCGTGGATCAGCCCGCGCGTGGGGCGATCGAGATCGACGATCACGACGATCACGAGGGCGATGAGCAGGAGCACGACCGCCGTGGCCGTCGGGTGGCGCCGGTTGCCGAAGCCGGCCACGTAGCCCGTCAGCGCCGTCGCGGCGGCCGCCATGACGACCAGCAGCCACAGGATCGTCGCCGGCACGTGGTTCCGCAGCGCGTGCTGCCGGAGCTCGTAGAGGTCGAACATGCGGTTGACCCCGTCGACGACCTCGGCCATCGGCGGGGTCGGCGCGCTCGCGGCGCTCGCGACGGTGAGCCTCCAGATCTCCTCCTGGAGCTTGCGGCTCTCCGCCTCGATGACGGCGCGGCTGCGGAAATCGATCTTGGCCTCGTAGAACGCGATGCGCGTGTCGACGTAGCGCCGGATCAGATCCCGCATCACGAGGCGAGCGGGCGCGTCGGTGAGGTCCGCGCGCAGGTACGCCGTCTCGATGGCGCTCGCCTCCTCGGCGGCGCGATCGAGGTTGACCTCGAAGCGCTGGGCCGACATCGAGAACGTGAAGCCCAGGATCAGCGCGAGCAGGCCGAGCATGGCGGCGTGCAGCCCCCCGGCGTGCGTGCGCGCGTCCTCGTCGACGGCGGCCCGCGCCCGCGTCCCGATGACGCGACCGATGAACCAGGTGGCGGTCATCAGGGCGAAGAGGCCGAAGAAGATGACGCTGAGCGGGACGCGATAGAGGAACCAGTCCATGGCGTGCCTCTTCAGATCCTCGAGCGGTGCCGCGGCATGGGCGTGGGCCGGTCGAGGATCTCGTGGGCGGCCATGGGCGTGTCGGCGCGGAAGATCTCCTCGGGCGTCAGCGACCCGACGATCTGCATGAGCGTGGGGATGAGCGCCGTCCACCCCGTCTGGTGGCTCGCGCCGAGCCCGGCGCCGTTGTCGCCGTGGAAGTACTCGTAGAAGAGGATGTTGTCGCGGAAGTGCGGATCGTCCTGGAACTTGCGCGCGCCGCCGTAGACGGGGCGGTGCCCGTCCGGGCCGCGCAGGAAGATCGAGCCGAGCCGCCGCGTGAGGTCCTGCGCCACCTCGAAGAGCGTCATCATCTGCCCCGAGCCCGTGGGGCACTCGACGCGGAAGTCGTTGCCGTAGTACGCGTACATTTGCAGCATCGCGCGCACGATGAGCGCGTTGAGCGGCGCCCAGATGGGGCCGCGCCAGTTCGAGTTGCCGCCGAACATCGCCGTGTCCGACTCGGCGGGGAGGTAGCGCACCTCGTACTCCTGCCCGCGCGACCAGAACACGTACGGGTGTTCGAGGTGGTAGCGGGACAGCGAGCGGATGCCGTAGTCGGAGAGGAACTCGTTCGGGTCGAGCATGCGCGCCAGCACGCGGCGCAGACGTTTGTCGTCGAGCAGCGACAGCATGACGCGGCCGCCGACGCCGGGACGCTCGGGCGGCAGGTTGGCGAACAGGTGCGGGCGGTGCTCGCTGAACCACTTGACGCGCGCGAGGAAGCCGGGCAGGTGCGCCACCTCCTCGCGCCGGAAGATCGTGACGGCGCACAGCGGCAGCAGGCCCACGATCGAGCGCACCTTGAGCCGCGTCGAGAACTCGCCCGGCACGCGCAGCACGTCGTAGAAGAAACCGTCCTCCTCGTCCCACATCGTGTCGACGCCGCCGACGCGATCGGTGGCCGCCGAGATGCGGACCACGTGCTCGTAGAACTTGATGGCGATGTCCTCGTAGGACGGGTCGACGATGGCCAGCTCGAGCGCCATGTCGAGCATGTGCTGCGCGAAGAAGGCCATCCACGCCGTGCCGTCGGCCTGCTCGAGGTAGCCGCCCGTGGGGAGCGGCGCCGATCGATCGAACACGCCGATGTTGTCGAGCCCGAGGAAGCCACCCTCGAAGACGTTCTTGCCCGAGCGGTCCTTGCGGTTGAGCCACCAGGTGAAGTTGAGGAGCAGCTGCCGGAAGACGCGCTTGAGGAACGGGATGGCGTCCTTGCCCAGCTCCTCGCGGTTGAGGCGGTAGTTGAGCATCGTCGCCCACGCGTGCACGGGCGGGTTGACGTCGCCGAAGTTCCACTCGTAGGCAGGGATCTGCCCGTTGGGGTGCTGGTAGCGATCGCGCAACATCATGTCGAGCTGGCCCGCGGCGAAGTCGGCGTCGACGAGGGCGAGCGGCAGCGCGTGGAAGGCGAGGTCCCACGCCGCGAACCACGGGTACTCCCACTTGTCCGGCATCGAGATGACGTCGGCGTTGAACATGTGGAACCAGTGCGCGTTCCGCTGCGCGTCGTCCGCCGCGTCGGGCTCGTAGCCGCGCGCGCGCAGCCAGCCTTCGACGTCGTAGATGTACGCCTGCTTGCTCCAGAGCAGGCCCGCGTAGCTCTGGCGGATCATCCGCACGGCGTCCTCGCCGAGCGAGGAGGGGATGAGCCGCCGGTAGAACTCGTCCGCCTCGCCGCGCCGCTGCTCGAAGGAGTCGTCGAAGCCGCGGAAAGGCTCGGCCGTGGCGACGACCTCGCTCGGCGTGAGGCGCAGCCGGATCGTGGCGCTGCCGCCGGGCGGGACCATGAGCACGTGATGCGCCGCCGCCTTCGTGCCCTGGCGCGCCGGGTTGACCGCCTCGCGCCGGCCGTTCACGACGCACTCGCCGATGCCGTCCTTCACGAACGGCGAGAGGTTGGGCTTGCCCCACAGGCGCTGGCTGTTGGTGGCGTTGTTGGTGAAGAGCAGCTCGGTCGCGCGCTCGCAGGCGAGGTAGCGCGCGCCGAGCTCGTCGTGGCGCGCGACGATGAGCGGATGCGGCCCGCGATCCGCCGCGCCGAGCCGCGGGCGCGCCGTGCTCGTCCCCGCGGACCACGTGTCGCGGAACCACAGGTGCGGCAGGACGTGCAGCGTCGCCGGGTCCGGCCCGCGGTTCACGGCCGTGATGCGGACGAGGATGTCTTCGGGATCGAGCTTGGCGTACTCGACGAACACGTCCCAGTAGCGGTCCTCGTCGAAGACGCCCGTGTCGATCAGCTCGTACTCGAGCTCCGCGCGCGTGCGCCGCCGGTTCTCGGCGAGGAGCTCGTCGTAGGGGAACGCCGCCTGCGGATACTTGTAGAGCATCTTCGCGTACGAGTGCGTCGGCGTGTTGTCGAGGTAGAAGTAGTACTCCTTGACGTCCTCGCCGTGGTTGCCCTCGCTGTTCGTGAGGCCGAACAGGCGCTCCTTGAGGATCGGATCGCGCCCGTTCCAGAGCGCGACGGCGAAGCACAGCCGGAGTTGATCGTCGGTCCAGCCGGCGATGCCGTCCTCGCCGCTCTGGTAGGCGCGCGAGCGCGCCTCGTCGTGGGTGAGATCGTCCCAGGCCTCGCGGACGCGCGAGAGGTGCTCGCGCACCGTGCCCCACTGCCGATCGCTGACGTACGGGCCCCACTTCCGCCACGGCACGCGCCCCCGGCGCGCCTCCTCCAACCGAGCTTGCTCCTTCGTGCCGTCCGTTCGTCTCGACATGCCTCGAACGTGGTTCGCGAGACGCGCGCGAGCGGCGCGCGCGCCGGAAATACGAGATCGTCCGACCGACGGTGAAACCTAGGTTTTTCGAGGCGACGGAGGTCGAGCATGACGGCGACGGAGGCGGAATCGAGGCTCTCGACTCACTGGGCGTGGGTCCTGTTTCGCGGCGTCGTCGCCGTGCTCTTCGGGCTGCTCGCGTTCGCGCGCCCGTCGGCGACCAACCTCACGCTGATCCTCGCCTTCGGCGCCTACTCCTTCGGGGGCGGGGTCGCCGCCGTCACGGCCGTGCTTCGCCGCGGCCGCAATCGCACCCGCGAGAACCGCGACATCCTCCTGCTCGACGGCGCGGTCGGCGTGGGACTCGCGACCCAGTCGTTGTTCTGGCCGACGCCCCTGCCGACGTCGGTCGTCTGGGTCGTGGGCGCCTGGGCGATCGTGACCGGCGCGATGGAGCTCCTGAGCTCGCAGCGCCTGCGGCGCGCCCTCGAGCACGAGTGGTCGCTCGCGCTCGCGGGCGTCGCCTCGATCGCCTTTGGCGTCTTGACGATCCTGCGGCCGCTCCGGATCGTCGCCACGACGTGGCCGCTCGGCGCGTGGGCGCTGGCCTTCGGCTTCCTGACGATCGCGCTCGGCGTACGCCTGCGCAGCTTCTTCATTCACGCGCACGGGGGCGGCCGCCAGATGCCCCGCCTCTACCTCGCGCGCTGAGCGACCTTCGTGGCCGCGCCGCGCCTCGCGTCCTTCGCGCTGCTGTTCCTGCCGGCGCTCGCCGCCGAGCGTCCGCCGGCGACGGACTGGGTCGACCCGTCGCCGCACCTGTCGGCGAGTGTCACCGTCGGCGCCGTCCGCCTCGCCACCCTCGACTGGGGCGGCGTCGGCCCCGCGCTCGTCCTGGTCCATGGGCTCGGAGGCAACCCGCACGTCTTCGATGATCTGGCCCCGCTCCTGCGCGCGCACTTCCACGTGCTCGCCTACGCGCGCCGCGGGCAAGGCGACTCGGACGCCCCGCTCAAGGGGCCGTACGATGTCGACACGCGCGTCGGCGACCTCGGGCGGCTCCTCGACCGGCTGAAGATCGAGCGCGCCCACCTGCTCGCCTGGTCGACGGCCGGCGCCGACATCACGCGGTTCGCGGCGGTCGCGCCCGGGCGCGTCGGCAAGCTGGTCTACCTCGACGCGGCCTACGACTGGTCGGATCCGACGTTCGTCTCCGAGCTCGAGAAGATGGTGGTCGCCAACGCCGCCGACCTGACGGATCTCGCCTCGCTCGACACGTACCGCGATTGGTTCAAGGAGTCGTGGCTCGGCGCGCAGCCGTGGACGCCGGCGCTCGAGGCATTCCTGCGCGATCGCGTGCAGGTCGCCGACGACGGCCATGTCGTGTCGCGCACGCCCAACCTCGTGCAGCGGCAGCTCTTCGCCGGGCTCTCAGGCCCGCCGCCGCCGTACGCCCGCCTGCGCGCGCCCGCGCTGGCGCTCTACGCGTCGTCGTTCTTCCCGGTCGACTCGCCCAACCCGGGGCGCGCCTTCCTCGCGCGCGACTTCGAGGAGCGCGTCGCCGCGCCCTGGCGTGCGGCCAGCATCGCGCGCGCGCGCCGCGAGCTCGCGCACGGCGTGACCGTCAGGACGCTCGACGGCACGACGCACACCTCGATTGGCGTGCGGGACGTCGAGAAGCTCGCCACGACGATCGACGAGTTCCTCCGAGGCGCGCCGAGCTCGAGCGCAGCGCGGTAGCGCTAGCGCAGCTCGACGATGCTGACGCCGTCGCCGCCCTGGCGCGGCTCGCCCGGCACCCAGCGCGCGACGTAAGGCGAGCCGGCGAGGTAGGCGCGGACCTCCTTGCGCAGCGCGCCCGTGCCGTGACCGTGCACGATGATGACCGGCGAGACGCCGCCGAGCGCGGAGCGATCGAGGAACGACTCGACGGCGCGCAACGCCTCGTCCGCGCGTTGCCCGCGCAGGTCGAGCGTGTTGGTGGCGTTCTGGATCACGATGGTGAGCTCGTCAGGGGCCGAGCCTCGGACGGGCCCGACTGCCGCAGGTGCGGCGCGGCGCGCGGCC
>Ga0265314_10005426_pt1 | contig 11516 bp, 9 predicted proteins | sample 4126metaG_FD_203106 | JGI IMG/M metagenome (GOLD analysis project Ga0265314, IMG submission 203106) | Rhizosphere microbial communities from Carex aquatilis grown in University of Washington, Seatle, WA, United States - 4-1-26 metaG | ecosystem: Host-associated > Plants > Roots > Rhizosphere >... | reverse complement strand
GCCGAGAAGTTTTTTCAATTCCCGATAATTTAAGATGTTTTCGATAATCGGATGCTCATCACGTAATTTTTCGAGTTCGGACTCTTTCGTGGAAAAAGCTCCTGATGCCGTCTTCTTTTGGTTTTTCGCCTTCAGAGCGAGAGTGGTAAAAAGTATTTCTCCGAGCTGTTTTGGAGAATTGACGTTGAACTCTTTTCCCGCCGCGGACCAGATTTTCCCCTCGAGTTTTTTGGCTTCCTTGCCGTATTCCACGGAAAGTTTCTTCAAAAGTCCTGTATCAACTTTGACTCCGACATCTCTCATTTTTTCGGTGATGGGAATAAGAGGTTTTTCTATTTCCTCGTAAACGACGGAAAGTTTTTTGTCCGCGATCTCTTTTGAAAGTTTTTCATACGCTTCGGCAAAATTCTCCGTCTTGGTATGAGCGAAAATATCCTCGATTTTCGGGTCGCTTATGTTCGAATTCAAAAGCCAGAGCATCACTTTGGCCTCTTTCAGTTTCTCCGTATCTGGTGCCACGGGAATTTCTGAAGATTCTGTCGCTTGTGCGCTTCGCTCCGACTTACGCGCTCCAGAATCTTCAGAAATTCCCGCGGTGTCGTTTTGTTTTCCCAAAATCGCTTTCAGTCGCGGCGCGAGTGTCCTAAATTCGAGTTCGGAAAAAAGCGTATCGATCTTTTTGAAATCGATATTTTCCGAAAAAGTTTTCTCCGGCAGAGAAAAACTTATCGGCGCGTCCCGGCGGATGGTCGCCAGCATCTTGGAGAACTCGGCGTCTTGTTCTCCGGAAAGAACGAGTTCCGTTTGTCTTTCCGTCAATCCCGCTTTCAAAAATTTACCCTCGTCTTTTTTGATTTCTTTGTAAATATTTTCCACCGAGCCGAATTTGGAAATGAGGACGGTCGCTGTTTTTTCTCCGATGCCCTTTATTCCCGAAATATTGTCCGATGGGTCGCCGCGCAAGCCTTTGTAGTCGGAAATGAGCTCGGGTCCGAAGCCGAATCTTTTTTCCACTGCTTTTTCGTCGTACAAAATAGTGTCCTTGATACCCTTTTTGAGAGTAAAAACCTTTACTTTTTCTCCAGAAACCAACTGAAGCGTGTCCATGTCTCCGGAAGCGATGATGACTTCGAGATTTTTGTCTTTTTTCGTCTCTTCGACGATGGTGCCGATGACATCATCAGCCTCAAAGCCTTCCTTGTCGTAAATCAAGATGTTGAAAGCGTCAAAGATTTTCCGCGAATTTTTTATCTGCTCGATGAGAGCTTCGTCGGTTTTGGCTCTGCCGGCCTTGTAGTCCTTGAAAGCTTCGTGCCTGTATGTCGGTTTGGGTAAATCATAGGCGGCGACGATATAGTCTGGCTTAAAATCTTCAATGATGCGTAGAAGCATCAGAGAGAGCCCGTATAAAGCTCCCGTCGGAACGCCGGCGGCCGTAGAAAAATCAGGCAAGGCGTGATAGGCGCGGTGCAAAATCGCGTGCGAATCGAGAAGAATGAGACGTTTAGAAAATGATTTCATATTTTCGTTCTTTTTCGGAAACAAATTCGCACATAATCCGAATATGATTTGGTAAGATCTCAGAGACCCTCTCCGGCCATTCGATAAAGACGAGCGTCTCCGGATTTTCCAAGACTTTTTCGAAACCGAGTTTCTTTAAATCGCTTCCTCTATCAAGTCTGTAGGCATCGACATGCACGAACATCTTGAAAATATCGCTATTTGTTTCGTATATTTTTTCTATGATGAATGTAGGACTAGTCACCTCTTCGACGCCGAAGATTTTTGCCGCTGATTGAGTGAAAGCCGTCTTGCCGGAACCAAGGTCGCCATAGAGACCGACAACTGTGGCTTTGTTGTTTTGGCCGCGAGATATTAAATCCTTCGCAAAATCGCTGGCAATTTTTTTTGTTTCCGAAAGAGAATGCGAAATCATACATACATATTAGCAAAGTGGAAACAAAATGGCCCCGAGCGTCTGAAACGCTCGGGGCCATTGATTATTCGATATCAGTGCAGATTTATGCGCCACGGACCGTTCGAATGGAAGTATTGTCCATTGCTTTGGCTTCCGTTTTGCTGAAGCGTCACGTTCACCGTGAACGTGACGGTTCCGCCTTGTCCGAAGGCAGTGAGTTCGACGCTCTCTCCGCCAAGCTGATTATCAAAGGTAAACGTATGGCTGTTTCGGCCGTACGGGTCCCCCTTTGGAGCGAGTATTTCCACCGGCAAATTCCAGGCCTTTATGGTTACCGGATAGTCATAGGAATTGACGACATTGAGGGTGTCGCCAAGGGGCGCGTTGAGAAGCTGGTGGATTGTTAGCGGCGGAAACAATGTTGCGCACCCGGACGTGAACATCATTGCGACTGACATTACGAAGAACAAACTGATCGTTTTCATTTTTAACCTTTGCTGAATTTTGAGATTTCTATTCGTTGTGAAAATTACTCTACCTGTCGCATTATATCAAATAGAAATATATTGTCAATAGGGATATGCGATAAACGTTAAACACGTTACAATTTCATCATGGCCGTACAATTCGACGAAGACAAACAGAACAGAAAACTCGGAGAACTAAAAGATAGGGAGGAGGAAGATTTGGCGCGCATCGTTGCCGAAAGACAAGGTCTTGAATACGCCGACCTTTCTCTCATTCCCGTAGATATGGATGCTCTGCGCCTCATTCCAGAAGCAGTCGCGAGAGACGCTCATGTGGCGCCTTTTGGTCAAATCGGGAAACGCGTAAGAATCGCGGTACTCTCCCCGGAAAACAAAAAAGTAAAAAACATCGTCTCCGCTCTCGATGCCAAGGGATATACGATAACTCTCGCCGTTGTCTCTCCGAGAAGTTTGGATAAAATCTGGGCTCGTTATGTGGATCTTTCTTTTTCAAAGGAAACTAGCGCGGGCATTCTGGATATTTCCACAAACGACATAGAAAAGTTCATGTCGGAAATAAAATCTGTCGGCGATATAAAAAAATTCGTTGGAGACATCGTAAAGCTGAAAAAAGGTTTCCGCATTTCAAAAATTTTGGAAATAGTCCTTTCCGGGGCGCTCTCCGTTGACGCATCCGACGTCCATATCGAACCGGAAGAAGAAGCCGTGCGCCTTAGGTATCGCCTCGACGGCGTGCTTACGGATATTTTGGATTTCGATAAAGAAACTTTCGGACTTCTCCTGTCTCGCATCAAACTTCTCTCGGGCATGAAACTAAACGTCAGAAACGAAGCGCAAGACGGTCGCTTCAGCGTCAAAATCGGCGACGACGAAATAGAAATCCGCACGTCCATACTTCCCGGCGCTTACGACGAATCAATTGTGATGCGCATTCTCAATCCCAAATCCATTGCCGTACCTCTCGAGGACTTGGGCATTCCGGAAAAACTTTTAAATATCCTTCTTAAAGAAATCGACAGACCTAACGGCATGATCCTCACGACCGGCCCGACGGGTTCCGGCAAAACCACGACGCTTTACGCATTCCTGCGAAAGATTTACTCTCCGGAAATAAAAATTATCACCATCGAAGACCCTATTGAATACCACTTGAAGGGCATCGTTCAGACGCAAGTCCACACCGCGAGAAAAGAACATTTCAAGGAAAAAGACAACGACGAATCTGTGCATAACGACTACACTTTCGCCTCGGGACTGCGTTCAGCCCTCCGCCAAGACCCCGACATCATCATGGTCGGGGAAATCCGCGACGGCGAAACGGCGGAAATCGCCATAAACTCTTCGCTTACCGGTCACTTGGTTTTCTCGACTCTTCACACAAACGACGCCGCCGGCACCTATCCCCGACTTATCGATCTCGGCGTCAACCCCAAAGTCATGACTTCGGCGATAAACGTCGCTTTGGCCCAAAGACTGGTGCGAAAACTTTGCCAAAACTGCAAGAAAAAAATCGCCGTTGACGGCGAGGCAAAAAAAGACGTAGATAAAGTAATATCCGGAATCGTGGACCGTTCGCTTGTGGAGGGTCTGGACACGAAAAATATGTACCAAGCCGTCGGGTGCGTTAAATGCAACAATCTCGGCTACAAGGGCCGCACGGGGCTTTACGAAGCGATACTTACCGACAAAGACTTGGAAAAAGTTTTGATGAGAGACCCGAGCAGCCGAGAAATAAGGGAGGCCACGAAAGCCCAAGGAATTTTGGACATGCGACAAGACGGCGTGATAAAAGTGCTCAGAGGAATCACTTCACTTGACGAATTGCGCCGCGTGATTGACCTTGAAGAGGGCGTGTAGACAAAAAAAATCTCGAGAGTAGCATTTGGGAAGAGGGGTTCCAAAACATGAATCTCTAAACGATACTTAAACCGGGACGGTAGAAGTTAAGCAACAGTCAAAGGATAACCCCAGTAATTCATCCGAGGACGAAAACCAGAATGTCCTGCGATATATCGCTAGTAAGCGTGAGCTTAATCGCTTAGAGATTTATGGTTTGGAAAGAAAAAGTATTTTATACCAAAACAATCCTTCGCTGGAAAGTTTAGCATAGTGTAGACTATATGTCAAGTAATATTCATAATAAAGAATCTGGGAGCGATAAAAAAGACCCAGTTGAAGCCGTCTTTGGTAAAAACGACGTTTCTCTCGATTCGGCGCTCCGGCCAATATCTTGGGACGAATATATCGGACAAAACCATATAAAAGAAAATCTGAAGATTCTTTTGGCTGCTGCCAAAGAACGCAAACATACTCCGGAGCATCTTCTCTTTTACGGACCGCCCGGACTCGGCAAAACAACTTTGGCCCACCTCATCGCCAAAGAGACCGGGGCCCAAATGAAATCGACCTCGGGTCCGGCGATTGAAAAAGTCGGAGATTTGGCGGCGATTCTCACGAATCTTTCTCCCGGCGACATTCTTTTCATTGACGAAATCCACCGTTTGAACAAAACAATCGAGGAAGTTCTTTATCCAGCAATGGAGACACGCGCTCTCGACATCATTATCGGCAAAGGTCCTTCGGCGCGGACTATTCAACTAGAACTTCCGGCTTTTACGCTTATCGCCGCAACGACTCGCGTGGGACTTCTGTCCGCCCCGCTCCGCTCCCGATTCTCCGGCGGAACTTTTCGTCTCGAATATTACACGGAAAAAGAGATTGAGAAAATTTTGGAGCGTTCGGCAAAGATTCTCGGCGTCAAAATGCCCAAAAATGCCGGCGCTTCAATCGCTTCGCGCGCCAGATTCACGCCCAGAACGGCAAACTTTCTCTTAAAGCGCGTCAGAGACATGGCACAAATAGACAAGTCCGAGATTTCGCCAGAAACCGTGACAAAAACCCTCGATATGCTCGGTATTGATTCACTCGGTTTAACCCGAAGCGACAGGGAATTTCTTTCCGTCATCATAGATAAATTCAAAGGTGGACCGGTCGGTCTCGGCACCTTGGCGGCGGCGCTTTCCGAGGACCAAGGCACGATAGAAGAGGTTTACGAACCGTTTTTAATCCAGCTCGGCTTAATCGAGCGCACTCCGCGCGGAAGAAGTGCCACGACAAAAGCTTACGAGCATATCGGCTCGAAACAAAGCCCGAAACTTACCTTCTAATCTGGAATAAACATGTCCGGACATAATAAATGGTCGCAAATAAAGCACAAGAAAGCCAAAACTGACGGCGCCAAAGCCAAAGTCTATTCGAAATATTCGAAACTCATAGCGAGCGAAGCTCGGCTCGCCAAAGGCGATAGAAATTCACCAGGCCTTCGCGCCGTCATTGATAGGGCTCGCGCCGAGGATGTCACGAATGACGTTATTGACCGAGCGGTAAAAAAGGCCAGCGAGGTCGGCGGACAGACGCTCGAGACAATAGTCTATGAGGCTTACGGTCCTGGGGGTGTGGCAATGATTATTGAAGCTCTGACCGACAACAGAAACAAAGCGGCGCAGGAAGTGAAACACGCGCTGTCGAAAAACGGATTTTCTCTGGCGGCTATCGGCAGCGCGTCGTGGGCTTTCGAAAAAAAAGACGGCAAATGGAACCCAACGACCACAACCGAGCTTTCCGACGCCGACTTGTCTCTTTTGGAGAATTTGGTAAACGACTTGGAACAGTGCGAGGAGGTGCAGGAAGTTTTTACAAACGCGGAATGATAATCTTGGGAATAGATCCGGGATACGGAAGATTGGGACTCGCCATCATAGATGCAGAAAAAGGCAAAAAAGAAATTCTGGTGTATTCGGAATGTTTCGAGACGAGTCCGAAAATCGCCCACGCGGAAAGACTTAATTTGATACAGGAAAAAATAAGAAAAATCGTGGGCGAATTTTCTCCGGAAGCTGCCGGTATTGAGAGTTTGGCATTTTCGAAAAACAAAAAAACAGCCTTTGGCGTCGCCGAGGCGCGGGGCGTCATTCTTTCGGAGCTTGCCGGAAAAAACATTTCCGTAAGCGAATACACTCCGGGGCAAATAAAAATCGCCGTCACGGGCCACGGCGGAAGCGACAAAAATCAGGTTAGAAAGATGGTTGAAATCATTCTTGGAAATAAATTCCACAAAGCTAAAGACGACGAATGTGACGCCGTGGCTATGGCACTCACTTTGGCGGCGATAAGGCGTTTTTAATTTATCCACAGTTCCAGTGTTTTTAGGGCTTTTCAAAAAACGTCAATTTGATAGAAATAGTCGGTAAGAATTTTACAAATAAAAAAATATGCCAAAAAGGGCTATACAAAACGACGACGAACGCGCTAAAAACGACGAGGTCGAAGAAAAAGAAGAGGAGGACGTAGACCCGAAGAAAATCGCGAGTGACGACGACGAAATAGAAGAAGGTATCGTCGACGAGGACGATGATGACGACAGTTTCGGCGACCGCGAGGAAGAGTGGTAAAAATGTTATAATCTCCGGATATGGAATTTTCCCGCGCCCTTCGCGAGCATATTAAAGCTCACACGAAAGGAGACGTCCTCACGGCTCTCGTTTGTCTCTTCTTGATTGCGTGCGGAGGATTCTTTTTTTGGTTTTCCTCCCTTTCGATTCCAGACGTCAGTCTCTTCCAACAAAGCGAAGTCGCACAATCTACGAAAATTTATGACCGGACAGGAAGCGTTCTTCTCTACGACGTTTCCGGAAACGCCCGCCGCACGGTCGTCGCCTCGGCGGATATCTCCGATAATGTTAAAAATGCGACGGTCGCCATCGAAGACTCCGGTTTTTACAGTCATGGTGGCATTCGAGTTCTCTCAATCATCAGGGCGATGTTCGACGATATCGTGAGTGGCGGATTTGCCCAAGGCGGGTCAACGATCACCCAGCAAGTAATCAAAAACACCCTCCTGACCAACGACAAAACTATCGCCAGAAAAATAAAAGAATGGATTCTGGCGATTAAACTCGAAAAAGTTTTCTCAAAAAACGATATTCTGGATTTGTACTTAAATGATGTTCCTTACGGAGGAAATATCTACGGCGTGGAGGAAGCCAGCCAAAATTTTTTCGGTATAGGCGCCAAAAACCTCGACGTGGCTCAAGCGGCTTATCTCGCTTCGATTCCCCAGGCTCCGACATATTATTCTCCTTACGGCCCGAATAAAAACGCCCTCGACGCGAGAAAAAATCTCGCTCTGGAGAAAATGAAGGAATCGGGATTTATCACTGACGCGCAGTACAACCAAGCTATTAATGAAAAAGTGGCATTTATTCCGGGAGCGACGCAAGGCATAAAAGCTCCGCATTTCGTGATGTATGTCATTCAATACCTTGAACAAAAATATGGTACTGACGCCGTGGAAAATGGCGGTCTAAACGTCGTGACTACTCTTGATTACCCTCTCCAAGAAAAATCGGAGAAGGATGTGAAGTCGTACATAGAAAACCAAGGTCCTAATTTCAACATGAGCAACGCCGCGTCGGTCGCTATGGATCCGAAAACCGGCGACATTCTCTCTATGGTCGGTTCTTACGATTATTTTTCCACATCGACAGACGGTAACTTTAATGTGGCGACAGCCGATAACCGTCAGCCGGGTTCGACTTTCAAACCGATAGTTTATTCGGAAGCGTTCATCAAAGGTTACACGCCGGAAACCGTGCTTTTTGACTTGCCAACGGAATTTAACTCATCGTGTTCTCCGGAAGGCCAACCTCCCCCGTCGTCGACCGACCCGACAGAGTGTTACATGCCACAAGATTTTGATGGATTGTGGCGTGGTCCGATAAGTTTGCGTACGGCGCTTGCCCTTTCGATAAACGTCCCTTCAATAGAGTTGTCGTACCTGGCCAATCTCGGAGATTCTCTGAAACTCGCCCAAAAAATGGGCATAACGAGTCTCGGTACCGACCCGAATCAGTACGGTTTGACGCTCGTTCTCGGTGGTGGCGGAGTATCACTACTCGAAATGACAAACGCTTACGGGGTTTTCGCCAATGACGGCAATTACGTTCCATACAGGTCGATTTTAAAGGTAACGGACGGCAACGGAAACGTTTTGGAACAAGCCACCACGCCGACACCGATTTCGGTAATGCCGGCGAATGTGGCAAGAACAATATCCGACATACTGAGCGACGATCAAGCAAGATCGTCGGAATACGGACTTCATTCGGTGTTCGATGTTCCCGGGTACAGCGTGGCGGCGAAAACGGGAACGACAAACAACACCAAAGACGTTTGGACCATTGGTTATTCGCCGGATGTTGTCGTCGGCGTTTGGGGCGGTAATGATGACGACACGGCGATGATAAAAAAAATCGCCGGTCTCATCGTCGCGCCTTTATGGAACGAACTTATGACCGATGCCGTGTCGAGCACCTCGGCAAACAGTTTGATAAAGCCGGCGCCGGAAAATTTGACTGGAGAAAAACCGATATTTCGAGGTATTTGGCAGGGGGGACAAACATACACCATAGACACGATATCCGAAAAATTGGCGACCAACACAACTCCACCGGAAACAAAAAAAGAAATCGCCATAAACAACGTCCACTCGATTCTCTATTGGGTGGACAAGAGCAACCCCCAAGGTCCGGTACCGGCAAATCCCTCTCAAGATTCGCAGTTTAACAATTGGGAAAAACCCGTGTCTAATTGGGCCACGGCAAACGGCTATCAAAACGGCTCGACGACTTCCGTACCGACTTCATACGACGACGTCCATGTTCCGGCAAACTTTCCGTCGGTTACGGTCTCCGACGGCAACGGCGGAAAACCTTACAATCAAAGCGACACGGCAACGATAAACATCTCGGCAATGGGAAGATATCCCATTCAGCAGATACTTATATACGCCAACGGCGGCATTTTGGCCACACTTCAAGGTAACCAGTCGACATTTCGCTTTCCGATAAAAAATATTTATTCCCTGAGTCCGTCAAATGTAATAAAAGTCGAGGTCGTGGATTCGGTATTCGACAGAGCCGACGCGACGGGTGTGATTTCGGTCAACGGCAATTAAACATTTTATCTGTTCATCGGCATAACCAGGTACGTGAAGCTCGAGTCGGAAACACCTCTCACGACGAGAGGTTTTGTCGTGCCGCTAAAAGAAAGCGACAAGGCGTCGCTGTCGATTGATTGGAGACACTCCGATATATAGCGGTGATTAAAATTCATGTCTATCGACTCGCCAGATACCGCGGCGTCTACAACAGATTGAGATTCTCCAATATCATTGGCTTTCGAACTCAGAACGAAAAGTTTTTTTAAGGGGTTAATTTTCACATTCGCTTGATTGAATTTATCCGAGAAAACCGACAGGGATTTTAGCACATCAACGAGGTCTTGTTTCAAAAGTGTTGCGTCCGTGGTGAAATTCTTGGGTATGATTTCCTTGTAATCTGGAAATGGCGCGTCGACAAGACGGGACACAAAGTAAATCGATTTAGTGCTAAGGGATATTTGGTTTTTTTCGGAGGAAATAATTATGTCTTCGTCGTTGTCGTCGAAAATTTTCACAATGTCGTTTACATTTTTTATCGGCACGACGACGGGCTTCATATCCTTCGTTTCTTTGACCTTTAAACGCTTCTCGGCTAGGCGAAAAGAGTCTGTCGATACAAATACAAGAAAACCAGCATCTCCGTAAATATAAACGCTCGCGAGCTCCGGCTTCACCGAGGAAACAGAAGCACTGTAAGAAACGGACCGAAGGGCTTTGAGAAAGGCTTTCGCCGGTACGGAAAACGAATGTTGGCCTTCTATTTTTGGAATATTCGGAAAGTCTTCATGAGAAAAAGCTTTTATGGTTGTCTCGTAATGATCAGTAGTAATCATAAGATTCCCTTCTTTCGTTTCCAGAGTTACCGATTTTTCCTTCAAAGAAGACACGAACGAAGAAAAAATCATTCCTGGCACGGCAACTTTTCCGGGAATGCTGTTTTTGGCTGGAATCTCGATTTCAAACGCCGAATCAAGATTTGTGGAACGAATGATGAGGTTTTGGTTTTTTGTTTCAAGCATCACACAAGAAAGAACTGGTAAGGTTCCGTTTTTATTCGTTATTTTTTCCGCCTTCGACAGGGCCGCGGAGAGTTTTTCTTTTATGCACTCGATCTTCATATATGGATAACTTATTTAGATTTAATACTTATTAATTCTAATATAGATGTGGATATGTTGATAATCAATCAAAACAATAACCGAGCTCGTTCCTATTGAAATGTTTTTTATTATTTGTTGTTGATTTCATGTTAATTATTATTTTTCAAACAATAAGCGAGCGGAGTTGGTTTATTTCCTGGACGAGGTTTTGATTGCTCTTTATGTCGTTTTTTATTTTCTCGCAAGAATGTATAACCGTAGTGTGGTCTCTTCCCCCCAGTTTTTCCCCAATCGACGGGTAAGACACCCCCATATCTTCTCGAAGTAAATACATAATTACTTGGCGCGGCTTAACAACCTCCTTCTTTCTAGTTTTTTCGTATATCGAATGCTCCTCGATGTTGTAGAAACCTGAAACAATGCGAACAATATCTTTCGCCGACATATTTTTTTGCGGCTTGGCGTGATCTTTTATAATTTCTTTTAGATCTATGATTGTGACCGGCACACCGCGGGTGCTCGTGCGTATGGCGATGATGTTTAAAATACCCTCGAGTTCCCTGATATTACTCGGCATATTCTGGGCAATATATTCCACGACCTCAAAAGAAAGGTTTAGGTTTTGTTGCAGGGCTTTGGCACGCAGTATTGCCGTTCTCGATTCTTGGTCCGGGGCGGCAATGTCGACGATCATACCGGCTTTGAAGCGCGACTGGATGCGATTTTCCAGATTCGGTATGTGGTTTGGGTGTTTATCGGACGAAAAAATCAATTGTTTGTTGTTTTCGTGGAGAGTGTTGAACAAGTGAAACAATTCTTCTTGAGTCTTCTCTGTACTCGAGAAAAATTGAACGTCATCCATTATCAAAACGTCGTATTTTCTGTATTTTTCCTTGAATTGGTTGGCTCTACCGGCAGTGAGGGAGTTTAAATAATCAACGGTGAATTTTTCCGACGTTAGATAAAATACTTTTTTCGATGGATCGGTTTTTTTTATGTAATTTCCCACG
>Ga0265314_10005425_pt1 | contig 11517 bp, 10 predicted proteins | sample 4126metaG_FD_203106 | JGI IMG/M metagenome (GOLD analysis project Ga0265314, IMG submission 203106) | Rhizosphere microbial communities from Carex aquatilis grown in University of Washington, Seatle, WA, United States - 4-1-26 metaG | ecosystem: Host-associated > Plants > Roots > Rhizosphere >... | reverse complement strand
GGCGGCGCAGTAGAGCGCCGACGGGTCGCGGTGAAAGCCGAGGAACTTCACGCGGGCGGCGAGATTTTTGGCGGCGACGAGTCGTTCGCACGCGGCCCGCGCGGGGCCGTCGCCCGCGAGCCAGAGCTGCCAGTCGAGATGCTCCGGGAGGCCGGCAGCGATCTCGATGAGCTCGCGTTGGTTTTTCTCGGGGCGGAACATCGCGACACAGAGCAGCACCGTGGTGGCGGAAGTGGCGCCGTGCTGCGTGCGGAGGGGCGTGTTGCGCCAGACGGCGGACTCGGGTGGGAAGACGAGGGCGTTGTGGATGACGGAGATTTTGTCGGCGGGGATGGTGTGCTGCGCGACGAGGGTGTCGCGAGCTTCGGCGCTGTTGGCGACGATGCAATCGGCGACCTGCAGGCTGCGGCGAAACCATCGCGGCAGCGGCTTGCCGGTGCGCATCGTAGCGACCAGCGCGTTGTCGAGTGGCAGCTTGAACTGCTCACGCAGCTTCGGCGCGAGCGGGCGGAGCGGAAAAATGCGATGCAGGTAACAGTTCGCCATCCGCCCCATGCAGAGCACGATGTCCGGACTTACCTCGCGCACGCCGGCGTGCAGGCCCGGCGCAAACCAGTCGAGGCCGAGATCGAAAGGCTGCAGGCTCCGGCGCGCGACGGCTGGCGCCACCGTGTTGCCCAGCGGGCCGCCGGGTCGGAACGTGAGGAGGGTCGTTGCGTGACCGGCGGCCGCGAACGCGTTGGCGAGGAGCACGGACTGGCGTTCGGTGCCGCCGCTGCGCAGGTAGTCCTGGACGACGAGGATTTTCATTGCCCGAGGCGGACGCGGGGCGAAAGTGACGGGGCGAATGAATTCATCGTTGAGTCAATTGCTCGTGCGCTGGCTGGTGCTCGCCTTGGGCGTGACGCTGGCGACCAAGCTCGTCACGGGCATCACCTGCGACAGTGGCGCGACGTTGTTCTGGGTGGTGGTGCTGTTGAGTTTTTTCAACGCGATCCTGCGCCCGCTGCTGGTGCTGTTCACGCTGCCGTTCATCGTGCTGACACTGGGGCTCGGGGTGGTCGTGATCAATGCCTTGTTGTTCCTCTTCGTGGGACGGCTGGTGGACGGGTTTCACGTGGCGGGATTCTGGCCGGCGCTGTGGGGCTCGCTCGTGGTGAGCGTGACGAACATGGTAATGAGCGGGTTCATGCGCGGGCCACCGAAGCCGCCGCGGCCGCCGGCGCCGGCGAAGCGCGATGACGTGATCGACATCTGACCGCCGCGGACGCGGCGGAAGCTCCAAATTCCAACCTCCAAGCTCCAATGAAGCACCAAACTTCAATTTCCAATTTGGCGTTTGGTGATTGAAGTTTCATGGGAGCTTGGAGCTTCGCCAACGGCGACACTGACGGAATTTCCGTTTGACGGTTTTGGCGCGCGTGCGACTTTGGGAGCATGGCTGAAACTACGGAATACGATCTCATCGTCATCGGCGGCGGACCGGCGGGCTACGCAGGCGCGATTCGCGCCGGACAGCTCGGCAAAAAGGTCGCGTGCATCGAGCTCGAGCGCGCGGGCGGCACGTGCCTGAACTGGGGCTGCATTCCGACGAAGGCGCTGCTGAAGAGCGCGGAATTTTTCCGTTCGCTGCAGAAAGCGGAGTCGTTTGGCGTCTCGGCGAAGGAGATCGGCTTCGACTTCGGCAAGGTCATGGACCGTTCGCGCGGCGTGGCGGGGCAGATGGCGAAAGGCGTGGAGTTTTTGTTTCGCAAGAACAAGGTCGATTACTTCGTCGGCCGCGCGCAGGTGGCGGTGGCCGGGATGGTCGAGATCACCGCGGGCGAGCACAAAGGAAAGTTTTTCAAGACGAAGAACGTGCTGCTCGCGACGGGTGCGAAGCCGCGCCGGCTGCCGGACATTCCGGTCGACGGCGAGCGCGTGATGACCTCGCGCGAGGCGCTCGTGCCGCGGAAAACGCCGCCGAAATCGATCGTGATCATTGGCGCGGGCGCGATCGGCGTGGAGTTCGCGTATTTCTACAACGCCTTCGGCTCGAAGGTGACCCTCGTGGAGATGCTGCCGCAGATCGTGCCGGTCGAGGACGAGGACGTGGCGAAGGCGCTGCACCGCTCGTTCGAGAAGCAGGGCATCGCGGTGCATGTCGGCACCAAGGTCGAGAACGTGCGCGTGAAGAAAAACTCGGTCGAGCTCACCCTCGTGAAGGACGGCAACCCGACCGAGGTCGAGACGGAGGTCGTGCTCCTCGCGATCGGCGTGGTGCCGAACCTCGAAGGGACGCTGTCGGCGAAGGTGAAACTCGAACTCGACCGCGGTTACCTGAAGGTTGACGACAATTTCGAGACCAGCGTGAAGGGGATTTTTGGCGCGGGCGACATCATCGGGCCGCCGTGGCTGGCGCACGTGGCGACGTTCGAGGCGGTGAACGCGGTCAACGCGATGTTCGGCCACGCCCACGCGGGGCGGGTGAATGTGTTTCCCGGCTGCACGTATTGCCAGCCGCAGATCGCGAGCACCGGGCTCACCGAGAAGGCGTGCAAGGAGAAGGGGCTGAACTACAAGGTCGGAAAATTTCCCTTCACCGCGTCGGGCAAAGCGGTGGCGGCGGGCGACACGGAGGGTTTCGTGAAGGTCATCAGCGACACGAAGACAGGCGAGATTTTCGGCGTGCACATCCTCGGCAACGAGGCGCCGGAGCTGATCGCGGAATATGTCCTGGCGATGAACGGCGAACTTTCGGTCGACGAGGTGCACCGCTCGATTCACGCGCACCCGACGCTGAGCGAGGCGTTGATGGAGGCCGCGGCCGCGACGAGCGGCGAGGCGATCCATATTTGAATGATTTTGCGGCGTTTCGACGCGACAACCGCCGGTGAAAACCGGCTTGCAACACAGTGTGTTACAACCAAGGTTCGGCCCATGCCAGCCTCCGCCACCACGAGTGTTCGCCTGCCGCACCGACTGAGCCGGGAGCTGGAGCGCCGGGCAAAGGCGACGAAGCGCGGCAAGAATTGGGTGGTGAAGGAGGCGTTGGAGCTTTATCTGCTCGGCAGCCCGCATGACCAGTTGCGCGAGGAAGCGCGGCGGCAGTCGCAATTGGCGAGCAAGCGCACGCCAGCCGATGCGGCCTGGGGCGAGCGCGGCGGCGACACCGACGGTTGGCGCGCATGAACTGGCGGCGTGGCGATGTAGTCATTTGCGCGTCGCCGGGCGAGTTCGGCAAGCCACGCCCCGCGGTGGTCCTGCAATCGGATTTGTTCAACCCTAGCCACGCGAGCGTGACCTTGTGCCCCATCACGAGCCACGCGCTGGACGCACCGCTGTTCCGGGTGGCGTTGAAACCGACCGCAGCCAACGGGTTGAAACGCGAGTCGCAAGCGATGGCGGACAAACTCACGACACTACGAGCGGAGCGGATTGGGCTGGTCGTGGGACGACTCAGTGAAATCGAACTTCAGCGGATCGATGACGCGGTGATGCTCTGGCTTGGGTTGCGAGGTTGAATAGCACCGGTCGGAGACTGGCGCTACTTGCGCCTGCGGAAAGGCGACACCGAGGGATTCGTGAAGGTTATCAGCGACACGAAGACGGGCGAGATTTTCGGCGTGCACATCCTCGGCAACGAGGCGCCGGAGCTGATCGCGGAATATGTCCTGGCGATGAATGGCGAACTTTCGGTCGACGAGGTGCACCGCTCGATCCATGCGCACCCGACGCTGAGCGAGGCGTTGATGGAGGCCGCGGCTGCGACGAGCGGCGAGGCGATCCATATCTGAGGCGGACATTCGTCGCGTTGCGTCACAGATTTTTTCCAGGGCCTGTGCCGAAACCCTTCGTTTTCGGCACACGGAGTTTTTGTCGGCCGGGCATGATGAGATCGAGAAATAGCTGGGCTACGCGATACCCAGAATTTCCGAGAGCAAGGCAACATTGCTGGTCGCCAGCACGATTACTGGTAACTTGCCAAGTCGCCTAAAAAACAATCCAGAGCTCGGTTAAGGTGGCGTGGCTGAAGTGATTCTAAGGTCGGCGAAGTCGCCGCCGCCGACGTCGACCCACAGCGCAACCCAGCCGCGCTTGCGGTCGCTCAATTGGTGGACAACGAGGCTGGGTTCTTTCGCGTCATTCACATAGACGCTGACATTCGGCCACACGACGACGATGCGCGCGTGAAACCAGCCGTCCGGATCAGGCGCAGGCGCAATGGCGCTCTCGAATTTTCCGGGTGACTGGTCGCGCAGCTTTTGCCACGGGTGCGCCGGCAGGGAGATGTATTGCACCGCGTGGGAGCGACGCGCCGGGTCATCTGATATAAAATTGAACGGCCGAAAATAGATCGCGTCGTAGGTCTTGGCGTCGGCGCCGTGAAACGCCACGCCGAGAAAGCTGTGCTGCACGATGTTTTTGCCGCGCGAGTCGAATTCGATCACGCCGTCGGCGAAGGTGAAATTCTCAAGCCGCACGAAACCTGCACCACTCTCGCCTTCAAGACGGATGGCCTTCGTGCCATTCTTCTCGATGAGCGTGACCGACCGATTGATGAGTTTCCAGCCGTGTTCGGAGGGAACATCCGCGAGATCGGGTGTGGTGGTTTTCGGTTCGGCCGCAGCAGCGACGGCCGCAATGGCTAGTGCGGTAGCAACGCACGAAGCATGAATGAGGCGGGATGTTTTCATGATGAGAAATTCACTCCGCACGCAACGCCTCGACGGGGTTCACACGCGTCGCGCGCCGCGCGGGCAACCAACACGCGAGCAGCATCGTGCCGCAGAGCACGACGACGTTGAGCGTAAGCAGCCAAATGCCGGGAATCGGCACCTCGGGCAACGTGCGCCGGAGGAAGACGTTCAACATGAACAAAACGGGAACTCCGATCCCCATGCCAACCGCGAGCAGCCGCACACCTTCGCCGAGCACCAACCGGACAATGTCGCGGTGTTGCGCACCCAGCGCGATCCGCACGCCGATGTCGCGCGTTCGCTGCACGGCAAGCTGCGCAACCACCCCGAACAAACCAACTCCGGCAATCAACAGCCCCATGCCGGCAGATATGCCGAGATTGATCACAATGAGGTTGATATTGGACAACATCCGATCGGTCTCGGCCCGCAGCAGGCCACCGCGCGTGACTGGCAAGTCGGCATCGAGAGCGGCGACAGCTTGGCGCAACGTCGGCGCAAGGGCCTCTGTCGGCACAGCAGCACGCAAGGCGATCATGAGGTTGCGACCGGGCAACTGCACCAGTGGCCGGTAAACGTGCATCCGGGTTTCCGGGGCCTCGGGCCGCACCGCCATGCGCACATCTCCCACCACGCCCACAATTTCGATCCACCGCTCGTTTTCGCCAAATTGCAGACGGCGGCCAACCGCGCTCCCGCCCGGCCAGAAACGCTGCGCGAAGGATTCGTTCACGATCGCGACCGGAGGATCGTCCGCCTTCAAATTCGGCGAGAAAAAGACGCCTTGCTTGAGGGGAATGGCCAGCGTCGCAAAAAAATCCGCGGAAACGGAGCCCCGTTCCACATTGGGTTCGTGGCCGCGCTCCACCGCCGGTTGTCCTTCGACTAGCACGCCACGGACGCCGCCCATCGAGTAAACGGGCAGACTCGTGCTCACGCTCGCGTGTTGCACGCCGGGCAACCCGATCAGCCGCTCCAGCAGCGCGCGCTGAAATTCCCGCAGGCGCGCGTCGTCCGCATACCGGTTGAACGGCAGCACAACATTGCCCGAAACCAGCCCGTCGATTTGCCAGCCGAGTTCGCGGTGGAAAAACTTTCGTGCGCCGACGCCGAACGACGCCGCGACGCCGACGAGCGCCACCGTCAACGCAAGCTCCGCGATGATCAGGGTGCGCTTGAGCCGCTGGTGCGCCGCGCTCGCGGTGCTCGAGCGGCCGGCGTCCTTCAACGCGTCTGATGCCGAGGCACGCGAGGCGAGCCAAGCCGGCGCGAGTCCGAATGCCAGACCGCTCAGCGCCGAACTCAACGCGGCGAAGGCAACCACGCGGCCGTCGAGCGGAATGGTCAAACCGACGTCACCGTTAACCTGCAGGAAACTGCCCACGATGTCGTTCGACCACCACGCGACGAGCAGTCCGAGCGCACCGCCTACCAACGAAAGGACGAGACTTTCGAGCAGCAGCGGCAACATGAGCTGGGAGCGATTGCCGCCGAGCGCGGCGCGCACGGCGAACTCGCGGCTACGGCCGAGGGCGCGCGCGACCTGCAGGCTCGCGAGATTGGCACACGCAATCATGACCATCGTGAGCGAGAGCCCCGTCATCAGCCACATCAAGCTGCGGCTCACGCCGTCCATGTTGGAGTCGTGGAGCCCGACGACGCGCAAGCCGTCGCTGCCGTTTTCCTTCGGATATTGCTGCGCGAGCCGTGCGGCGATCGTGTCGAGCTCGCTCTGCGCGGCGCGCAGCGAGACTCCGGGCTTGAGCCGCGCGACGCATTGCAGGAAGGCGTTGGTGCGTTGCGTGCGAAAACCTGGAAAAAGGACACGCGGGACGATGAACTCCGCCGGCCCCCAAACGAGCGGTGCATCGAAACTCGATGGCAGCACGCCGACGATGGTGAACGGTTGGCTGTTCAGCCGCACGGACCGACCCAGCACACGCGGATCGCTGCCGTAGCGGCGCACCCAGGTGCGCTGAGTAATGACGGCTACCTGTCCTTTGTCGGGTTCGTCTTCATCAGCCGCGAAATCACGGCCTAGCACAGGATGCACGCGAAGCAGGTCGAAAAAATCCGGGGCCACCGCGAGTCCCACCACCTGTTCGGCCGGCTGGCCTTGCTCGCCGAGCGCGAAATTCTCTTCATTGTAGATCGCGGTCGCGGCGAAAGACTGAGCGGACTGGCGGATGTCGATCAGGTTGGCCGGCGTGTGCGGCCGATTCAGCGACTGTCGCGAAGTGCGGAAGATGCGCACGAGACGGTTGGCCTCGGGATACGGCATGTCGCGCAGCAGAAACGCATTTGCGAAGCTGAAGGACGAGGCACTGAAACCTATGCCGAGCGCAATGGTGAGGATCGCTACGGTGGTGAAGCCGGGGGATTTGGTGAGCTGGCGGAGGGCGAAGCGGAGATCGTTCATGTTCTACCACTACTGGCGAGGCCGACCTCCAAGGGGCGGTCACGTCGAGTTGACTGACGTTTCATTTCCGGCGCGGACGCCGGAGGGCAGTGGCGAACACCATCAGTTCAGCATTTGGCGTTCCAAGAATTATTGCCTTATTTTTCTAGTCTATTCCGAGGGAGTTACGAGATCAGCTGGGTGTTGCCATCACACAAGTTATTCCAATACCGGGAGGCAGTATTCCCACAATTGGGAAGAATCCCGCCAGCATTCATCGAATTGGGCTGTTTCTATTTGGACCGTTTTTGCAACGGTGTCGTCGCGTGCTCCTGACGCAGGGGTTTTTCCCGAATTGGGGGACGATTTAGAAACACCCATTCTGGCATCGTCGACCCATTCGCGAGGGTCCAACCAAGGTAGCCGACCCCGGCAACGGCTGGACCTTGCGCGGCCATCGCCAGACGTTGCGGGGCGATGGCCACGCTCGGTGTGGCGGCGGCTCGACTTTGCGCGGCGACGGCTGGCTTTTCGGCGGCGACCGCTGGACTCTCGGCGACGACCGCTGGACCTTCGTCAGCGACGACTGGTCATTGTGCGACGATCGCTGGATGTTCGGCGGCCGTGGCTAGACGTTCGGCGGCGATTGCCACTGATTGGGCGGCGACGGCTAGACCTTCGGCGACGGCTGCGAGAGATTGGGCGACGACTGCTGGACATTCGGCAACGACGGCTGGTTGTTCGGCAACGACCGCTGGTTGTTCGGCAACGACGGCTGCACATTCGGCGACCACTGCTAGGGATTGGGCGGCGACTGCTGGGGATTCGGCAACGACTGCTAGACCTTCGGCAACGACTGCTAGACATTCGGCGACGACTGCTAACATCGGCGGCGCGATGGGTGTAAGCGATTGGGTGGCGGCCGTTTTCGCTTGGACGACGGCGTGCAACGCCCGGAGGGCGGAGGCCAACGCGCCTTACTTCTTCCTTTTGAACGGGGCGCGCGAAACCGAGGGCAGCGCGCCGTCGGCGGCCATTTCCTTGAGGAGGCTCGAGAGGTAGGGGATGAGCTGTTTCTTGCGGCTCACGATGCCGGGCAGATCGAAGATTTCGTCCTGCTCCACGTGCGCGTAGCCGATGCGTTGGATGAGGCCGGAGTCGCCTTTGACGAGGAGCAGGGAGTTCTGCGTGTTGATGTCGGTGACCAGCAACGCGGCGAACACGAGGCGTTCCTCGTCGCGCAGCTCGGAGAGCGCCGCGGCGATGGGCTTCGCGTGCTGCCAGAAATTGCCGAAGCCGAGTTCCTCGACTTGGGAGACGGCGAACTTCACGCCCTCCTCCTCGTAAATCTTGTGGTCGGAGCGGACGATTTTCCCGGGGGGGTTGGCGAGGATGACGGAGCCGGAGTTGAAGATTTCGTCGGCGAGCTGCTTCGAATTGACGCCGGCGATCTCGGCGAGCCAGGCGAGCATGAGGGCGTCCTTGCCGGTGGTGGTCGGGCCGTGGAGGTGGAGCGTGTCGGAGATGAGGCCGGCCATCATGATGCCGGCAATCTCGGGCGAGGGTTGCAGGTTTTCTCGGCGGAATAGTTCGGCGACGATGGTGCAGGTGGAGCCGACGGGCTCGTTGATGAAGAGGATGGGTTGCGCGGTGTTGAGCGCACCGAGGCGGTGATGGTCGATGATCTCGGCGATGGTGACCTCGTCGGCGCCCGGGACGGATTGCGTGACCTCGTTGTGGTCGACGAGCACGAGGCGGGTTTGGACGGGCTTGAGGATGTCGGTCTTGGTGAGGATGCCGATGAGCGCGCCCTCGTCGTTGGTGACGAGGACGGCGTGCGTGGAAGTGGAGGAGAATTTCTTCCGGATGTCGGCGATGCGGGCGTCGGCGCCGACGGCGATGAACTTGGGGTCGATGACGCGCTCGATGGTCGAGGCGGTGCGGACCACCCACGCAGTCGTGGCGGAGTCGTAGGGGCTGACGATGAGGCTGACGCCTTTCGCCTTCGCGAGGGCGACGGTTTCGGCGTCGGGGTCGAGGTTGCTGGTGATGACGAGGGCGCGGATGCCGAGCTCGATGGCGCGGTGCTGGACGTCGCGGCGGTCGCCGACGATGATGATGGATTGCTCCGCGGGAATGTTTTCGCGGATGGAGATGCTCCAGAAGGAGCGGATGTCCATCGTGCCGAGCCGGACGTAGAGTTCCTCGACCTTGTGTTCGCCGGCGAGGTGGAGTGCGCGGGCGCGGAGGGCGCGGGTGATGTTGGCGAGGGAGGTGTTCACCTGCCGCATGAGGCGGGGCTCGCTGACGCGCGGGATGAACACGCTGCCGAGCGCCGAGAGCGACACGGTGCCGACGATGCCGCGGCGCGCCGAGGTGACGGGCAGGATGCGGATGTCGTGTTGGTCAATGAGCTCGAGGGCCTCGGCGCAGGTGGCGTTTTCGGGGACGGAGATGACCTCGGCGGCCATGAGGTCGCGCACGCGGGGCGAGACATCGCTGAGGTAATGCGGGAGCGGCTGGCGGAAACGCGCGAGGATGGTGTCGATACGGGCGTTGGAGTTGCCGCAGCGCGCGGCGACGTAGCCGCGCTCGCCGCGGGCCTCCTTGTAGGCGGCGTAGGCGATGGCGGAGCAGATCGCGTCGGCGTCGGGATTGCGGTGGCCGACGACGTAGGTCGTGGCGGTGGTGGGCGAAGGCGCGGCGGCACGCTCGGCGGGCTCTGGGCGGGCGGTGGTCATGGAACGGGTCGGGAGACTGAGCGCGGCGGCGCGCACGGGCGAGTGCGATTTTGTATTACAGCTAGGCTTGCCGAGTCGTAGCCCGCGTCATCCAGTGCTCGCCCGGCTTCGTGCCGCTGTCGCGGCGAGCGAAGACTGGAAAACAAAAAACCCGGTCGCGCGAGGCGGCCGGGCGAAAAAGGCGGGGCGGGTGCGGCGACTCAGGGGCCGCGGGCGGCGGAAACCCCGGTGGCGCTGCCGAGGATGGTCTGACCGGTGGGCGGCACGCCCCAGAGCTTCGCGGAGGACGCGGGCGTCGTGGCGTTGAAGGGGATCGCCTGTTGGATGTTGGCGATCTTGCGGCCCGAGTTGTTCGAGGTGAACACCGCGGTGGGCGTGCCGGTGTTGTTATAGAATTCGACATTGCCGCCGAGGTAGCCGACGAATCCGCCGGTGTCGCGGTAGGTGCCGCTGGTGACGCTCCAGGCGCCGGTGGTCTGAAGGCCGCGCGTGTAGGCGACGGGCGTGGTCGAGGGATCGCTGGTCTTGAGGCCGCCGACGAACTCATACGCGAGGGCGCCGCCGGCGGTGGGGAAGGTCGTGTCGAGCGACGTCTTGGCCGCGGTGTTCGCCAGCGTGGAGTTGATGATGGACGCGGGGTAGGTGCCGGTGAAGAACGGATCGAGCTTGGAGAAATACACCTTGGGGTCGGTCAGGATGCCGTTGTGCGCGATGATGCCGGGCCAGAGCAGCGCGCGCGGGTTGGCGTTCAGCGTGGTGGTGGCAATGACGCCGGTGGTGGGGTCGGGCAGGTGGTCGCTGTTATCCTGCGCGTAGATGGAGGCGGCCTTGATGATCTCGCGGAGGTTGGCGCCGTCGACGGCGCGCTTGGCCTTGTCGAGGGCGGAGCCGATCGTGGGGATGAAAATGGCGGCGAGAATCCCGATGATCGCGATGACCGTGAGCAGTTCGATGAGGGTGAACGCGTCCCCGCGGCGAAGGCGGCGGAAGGCGGGGCCGGCGGCGGCGCGGCGGAGGGAGAGGCGCATGGCGGAAAGGGGACGAAGCGACGCGAAGACGGGGCGACAGTTTCGCCGAAAAATCGCGAGCACAAGCAGATTTTCCCCGCGCGGGGCTGGACAAAACTTTTCCCGCGTCGCTAGGCTGTGGCGCGATGAAGATTTATCTCGATGGCAAGTTCGTCGACGACGCCGAGGCCAAGGTGTCGGTGTTCGACCACGGTCTCCTTTATGGCGACGGGGTGTTCGAGGGCATCCGGCTTTACGGCGGGAATATCTTCCGGTTGGAGGAGCATCTGGAGCGGCTCGAATACTCGGCGAAGGCGATCATGCTGGCGCTTCCGCTGACCCGCGCCGAGTTCAGCTGGGCCACGTGCGAGACCTGCCGGCTGAACGGCCTAAGCGATGCCTACATCCGGCTCGTCGTCACGCGCGGGGTCGGTGACCTCGGGCTGTCACCATGGCTGTGCCCGAAGCCGTCGGTCTTCGTCATCGCGAGCAAGATCACTCTCTACCCGCAGGAGCACTACGACAACGGCCTCTCGATCGTGACCGTGCCGACCCGCCGCATCGGGCCGGCCGCGCTGCCGCCGACGGTCAAGTCGCTCAACTATCTCAACAACATCCTCGGCAAGATCGAGGCGCGGCAATTCGGCGCGCTCGAGGCGATCATGCTCAACGACCAAGGATACGTCGCCGAG
>Ga0265314_10005424_pt1 | contig 11519 bp, 11 predicted proteins | sample 4126metaG_FD_203106 | JGI IMG/M metagenome (GOLD analysis project Ga0265314, IMG submission 203106) | Rhizosphere microbial communities from Carex aquatilis grown in University of Washington, Seatle, WA, United States - 4-1-26 metaG | ecosystem: Host-associated > Plants > Roots > Rhizosphere >... | reverse complement strand
CTCATCGGAAGCGTGCCGGCCTGAAGATCGTGGACCGATTTTTCCGCCCCCAGCATGAGGCCGACAACCACGCCTGCCGCAGCGGCGACGCCGATCACGGTACGCAGAAATGTGGACATGCTGTTTTGGGCCGTCATCGACGCGCACTCCGATACGAAAACCCCGCCGGCATTTTCGTGCCGACGGGGTTCTATATCAATAGGCCTTGTCCTCAGGCCTTGAGCGCGGCGAGCACCTCGTCGAGCATCTTCTTGGCGTCGCCGAACAGCATCCGGTTGTTCTCCTTGTAGAACAGCGGATTGTCGACGCCGGCATAGCCCGACGCCATCGAGCGCTTCATCACGATGGAGGTCTTGGCCTTCCACACTTCGAGCACCGGCATGCCGGCGATCGGGCTGGTGGGATCGTCCTCAGCCGCCGGATTGACGATGTCATTGGCGCCGATCACCATTGCCACATCGGTGTCCGGGAAGTCCTCGTTGAGCTCGTCCATTTCGCACACGATGTCGTAAGGCACCTTGGCTTCGGCGAGCAGCACGTTCATGTGCCCCGGCATGCGCCCGGCCACGGGATGAATACCGAAGCGCACATTGACGCCCTTGTCGCGCAGCCACTTGGTGATCTCGTACACCGTGTGCTGCGCCTGAGCGACCGCCATGCCGTAACCCGGTACGATGATGACGTTCTTGGCGTCGCGCAGCAGTTCGGCGGTTTCCACCGCGCTGATCGGCGTAACTTCGCCTTGCGGCTCGCCGTCCGCCTTCTTCGCGACCGAACCCTCGGCAGTGCCGAAACCGCCGGCAATGACGCTGAGGAAGTGACGGTTCATCGCCCGGCACATGATGTAGGACAGAATCGCGCCCGACGAGCCAACCAACGCACCGACAACGATGAGAAGGTCGTTCCCAAGCATGAAGCCCGTGGCCGCCGCCGCCCAGCCCGAGTAGCTGTTCAGCATCGACACCACGACAGGCATGTCGGCGCCGCCGATCGCCATCACCATATGGACGCCGAACAAGAGCGCGATGACCGTCATGACAATCAACGGCAACATCTCATCGAGCGTCGGCGTTCCGCCGTGGAGGCCACCACCCACCATGAAGACGTAACCGTAGTAGAGGACCACCAGAAGACCGGCGAGGTTCATCAGGTGGCGGGCCGGAAGGATCACCGGCTTGCCGCTGATTTTGCCCGACAGCTTGCCGAAGGCGATCACCGAACCGGAGAACGTCACCGCGCCGATCAAGACGCCGATGTAGATCTCCATCAGATGGATCGCATGCTCGGCCACGGTCGGGAAGGTGGTCGACGTATCGATGAAGCTGGCAAAGCCGATCGTGCAGGCCGCAAGACCGACCAAGCTATGCATGATGGCGACCAGCTCCGGCATCTGGGTCATCTTGACGATGCGGGCCGCGATGATGCCGATGGTACCGCCGACCGCCATGGCCGCGACGATCCAAACCAGACCGTCCGGCAGGACAAGCTTCCACTCCTCGTTGCCGCCCGGGACTTCAATCAATTTGGCGCCGAAAATGGTGGCCAGCACGGCGATCGTCATGCCGATGATGCCATACCAATTGCCCTTGCGCGACGTTTCCGGATTGGAAAGCCCGCCGAGGCTCATGATGAAGAGAATGATGGCTCCGATGTAGGAGACCGTTGTGAGCGTTGCAGACATTGTTTCGGTCTCCCTATTTACGGAACATCATCAGCATGCGCCGCGTCACCGCGAAGCCGCCGAACATGTTGATCGAGGTCAGCGCGATGCCGACGATGGCGATCACGCGGATCACATCGTTGAGCCGCGACACGCCCTCAGGAACGAACGGCGCAACCTGGATGAGAGCGCCGATGGCGATGATGCTCGAGATTGCATTGGTGACGCTCATCAGCGGGGTATGCAGGGCCGGCGTAACGTTCCAGACGACCATGTAGCCGACAAAGACGGCCAGCACGAAGACCGTGAAGTGGCCGATGAACGCCGGCGGGGCATAAACGCCGATCAACACGAACAGCGCCAAGGCGAGGACGGGCATCGTGAGGGCGGAAACCGCCTTCGCGAACGCGCTTTTCTCCTTGACCGGTACCGGGGCAGCCGCAGCCTTGGGCGCGGGCGGCGCGGGAAGTTTGAGCGGCGGGGCCGGCCAGGTGATCTCGCCGTCTTTGATGACGGTGAAGCCGCGGATCGCATCGTCTTCCATGTTGACGACGATCTGACCGTCCTTAGCCTTGCACAGCTCTTCGGTGAGGCGCAGCTGGTTCGTGGCGTAGAGCGTCGAAGACTGCTTGGCGAGGCGCGAGGCCAGATCGGTGTAACCGATGATGGTCACGCCGTGCTTGACGACAGCCTTGCCGGGCTCGGTCAATTCGCAGTTGCCGCCCTGTTCGGCCGCCATATCGACAATCACGCTGCCGGGCTTCATCGAGGCGACCATTTCGGCCGTGATGAGCTTGGGCGCAGGCTTGCCGGGAATGAGAGCCGTCGTGATGATGATGTCGACGTCCTTGGCCTGCTTGGCGTACATCTCGCGCTGGGCCTTCTGGAAGCCTTCGCTCATCACCTTGGCATAGCCGCCGCCGCCCGAGCCTTCTTCCTCGTAGTCGACCTTGACGAACTCGGCGCCCATCGACTTGACCTGATCGGCGACTTCCGCGCGCGTATCGTTGGCGCGGACAATGGCACCGAGGCCGACGGAAGTTCCGATCGCCGCAAGACCGGCGACGCCGGCGCCGGCGACGAATACCTTGGCCGGAACGACCTTGCCTGCCGCGGTGATCTGACCGTTGAAGTAGCGGCCAAAAGCGTTTGCCGCTTCGATGACTGCGCGATACCCACTGATGCCCGCCATCGAGGTCAGCGCGTCCATTTTTTGCGCGCGCGACAAGAGGCGCGGCACGGCGTCCATGGCCAAGACCGTGACCTTCTTGGCGGCCAGCGCCTTCATCAGATCCGGGTTCTGCGCCGGCCAGATGAAGCTGACGAGCGTCTGGCCCGGCTTCATCAGCGCGACTTCCGTCATGTCCGGTGCGCGCACCTTGAAGACGATGTCGGACGACGACCACACTTCTGCGGCGCTGGGCACAATCTTGGCGCCGGACTTGGCGAAGGCATCGTCATAGAAGCTTGCGCCGTTGCCGGCGCCGCTTTCGACGGTCACCGCGAAGCCGAGCTTGATCAGCTTCTCGACAACTTCCGGCGCGGTTGCAACGCGCTTCTCGGCGGCGAAGGTCTCTTTGGGAATTCCGATTGTTTGGGGCATGGGTTCACACGTCTGGTTGGATTGTGCGAGGGCGATGGACAAACCCCCATCCGGGCGATGGAAAAGTATCGGCAGAGATCAGCCGAGTACGGCGCGGGATATAGCAAAGAAAGGGGTTAGGCAACGCTGAGCACATGCGGCATCGCGCACCATTCCCCTTGTCTCAAACGGAAGCGTAAACACGCGCAATCTGCCGATGTGCATGGCGACGTTTCGCACATATTCGGATACGTAGTATTGCGGATTTACACAGTCGCAGTTGCGGCGATCCGGTCTATCCGTGGCTGCGGAAGATCAGCAGCAGGAACATGACCAGCCCGATGCTGGCCGCCGACCAGAAGACGAGTTTGGTGAAGGCTTTCCAGGTGCGCTGATGATGGCTGATGTCCATCGTGCCCTGTTGGTCGCCGTGATCGCCGTGAGCGGCCATATCTGTCTCCGAATGTCTCCTGCGGCACTATAGCAAAGCCGTTGTTCCGGCCAAGCCGTACGTGCGCTAAAACCTGCGTCTCGCCACGGAATGTTCCCAGTCTGCCAGCAGCGCGCGAAGGGCCGCGACCAGGGCCAAAGGCTGGTCGAGCATAATGTGATGCTGAGCCTGGGGGATTTCGACAACCGGTGCCGCCCGGCCCAGCAGGTTGAACATGTACTCCCCGATCTGGGGCGGCAGCAGGATCGAAAGCTCGCCGCGGAATACGGCGATTCGACATTTGGTGGCTTTCAGCCGCGCCGCGATGTCGCCGATGGAGAAGTCGCGCCAGATGGCCGGATCGAACTTCCAGGAAAATCCGCGCTCGGTCTCTTTCAGCGAATGACGCGCCACCCAATCGAGCAAATACAGGTTGTCGCAGGTTTGCGGCGGCAGCAGGCGGAAGCGCGCCAGCGCGGCGGCCAGAGTTGCATAAACTTTGTGCGGTCTGTTCGAGAGCGGCGGCTTTCCGCCCGGCCGGCCCGGCGGGTTGACTGGCGAATCGACGATCACCGTGCCCGCAAGCCGCTCGCCGTACAGCGCGCCGGTCAGCAGCGTGACAAAGCCACCGAAGCTGTGCGCCACGATGATCGGCGGCTCCGGCGGGGTAAACATGCCGGCATCTTCGCAAACCGCCAGTTCCTCGCGCGCGAACTGCTCCATCGTATAGCCTTCGGCGCGCCAATCGCTGTCGCCCATGCCCGACAGATCCATCGCCGCGACGTTGTAGTCGCGCGCCAGGAACGGTGCGATGAAACTCCACCAGTAAGCGTGCGCCGCGTTGCCGTGAACCAGCAGAAGTCCCGGCCGCGTCCCGTCGCCCCAGCGCAGATAATGGATGCGCGCGCCGTCGACTTCGACGAAGCGGCTTTCCGGTTTGACCGCGACAGTCTCATGGAACCAGGCGGGTGCCGGCGGCGGCGCGCCGGCGAGCGCGGCAAGCGGAGTCTCCAGATCGGGAAAATCGATCGTCATTTTGCCGCGATCCTTCTGGGCGACGCGAATTTGAAGACGCCGGTACCCGACAGCACCGTGCGCTCTCCGACCCAGATGTGTCCACGCGTCGTGTAGAGGTCGCCATCCTGTCCGACGATCTCGCTGGTCCCCTCCACCCAGTCGCCCAGCCGCGCGGGCGCGATGAAATCCGTCAACAACCGGATCGTGATCCAGTGGCGGCTGCGGTCGGTCAGCGACATGGCATGCCCGAACACCATGTCGGCGAACGCCATCAGCATGCCGCCATGGCAGTTCTTCATGCCGTTGGTGTGGCGCTCCTCCACCAGAAAGGCGCGCGTGAAGCGTCCGTTCGGCTCGTCGCGTTCATACAGCGTGCCCATCACCTGACCGAAGCCTTTGCGCCAGTTCAGCGGCGTAAAGCCCTCGGGCACTCGAAACGGAACCGTATTTTGGTCGTCAACACTCATTGTCATCCCCGGCGAGGCCGGCGCGTCAGCGGCGGCCGAGGGAAGGGGAACCAGGTGGATAGACCGTATCTAGCCTTCTCACCTGGGTTCCCTTCCCCTCGCGATGCTATCGCATCGCTCGGCCGGGAATGACAATTTTTTGCCCAATCCACTCAAGCCACGCGCCGTGCGGATGGCAGAGTGCGAGTGTGCGTTTTTCCTTGTTGCCGTCGCGGTAGGAATAAAGCAGCAGCGGATTGTCGCCGGAGAGCGTGCATTCCAGGCTGATGCGCCACACCGGCCGTCGCAGGCTGGCGACGATAAGGATCGCATCGAGCGCTTCGCGCATCTCTTCGTTAAACTGATAGATGACCATCGTGTGATAGACGCAGACCGGCTGGTCTCTCGGCACCTCCGCAAGAGCGTCGGGCAAAAGTGCGAGTGTGTCGCCGGAGCGGATTTCCGGCGTGTCGTGCGAGATGGTCTCAAGAGCAATTTCCAATTGAGCGAACCGCGACACCTGATCGGGCCACACCAACGCCTTCAGCCAGTCGCGCGCGTCGGGATCGGAACGGTCCATCGGATTGCGCTCCAACCCGACGCGGCTGGCGACAGCGGGCGCTGGCCCCAGCGGCGGAAGCTTCTCGCCGCGCAATGCGCATTCGAGAGTCAGCGTCGCCTCCGGCACGTCTAGAGAAAAAGCCTCGTCGCCACGCGTGTAACGCACGCCATAGCGGTCCCAGACCAAATTCAATCCCGCGCTAGGGCCCAGCTCGATCAAGTGCAGGGGTTCGCCCGCTTCCTCCGCTAACACGCGAAACGCAGGAGCGAGCAGCGCGGAGCGTCCGACCTCGTTGGTGTTGGTGACGCGCGAGGCGATCAACGGCGCCAGCGCGGCGCGATGGGTCTCGACGAAGTCCTTGAACACCGGAAACGGGTCTTCGCCCGGTGCCGAGCCTCCTAGATTGGTATAGAAGCGTCTGAGCGGATGCTGGGCGCCGCGTAAGAGAAGAAAGTGCACGGCGGCAAAAAGGACATTGGCCCGCGGCTGGCCAGCACGGGCGCCATTCGCAAATTCCCGCAAACCTTCATCGCTGCCAATGCCCTGCGAGAGGCGCTCGTAGAGCGGCGCTCCAATGCGGCGCGCTTCGCCTGCAAAGAATTCCCAATAGTCGAACGACCGCTGATCCACGCGCTTTTACCGTTTGTTCACCATACCGCACCGTACATAAACTGTGCCACACAAGGACATACCTTAAACAGGTCTTTACTGTTGCAGGGTCACCATCGCGTTCTCTTTTCCGAGGGCCAGATGGCACAGACTATTCTCATCGTCGACGACGACCCCGTACAACGCCGGCTTCTCGAAGCCGCGATCAGCCGTTCCGGCATGAACGTGGTCACCGCGCCGGGCGGCAATCCTGCGCTCGATCTGATCAATGGCCCGCGCGGCGATCAGATCGCGCTGATGTTGCTCGATCTCGTCATGCCCGACATGGACGGATTGGAAGTGCTTGCCAAATTACGCGTCATCCATCCCGATCTTCCGGTGATCGTGCTGACTGCCAAGGGCGGCATCGATTCCGCGGTGGAGGCCATGCGCGCGGGCGCCAACGATTTCCTGGTCAAGCCGGCCAGCCCGGAACGCATCGCGGTTTCCATCCGCAACCAGCTCAAGATCGGAACTCTGTCGGGCGAAGTCACGCGCCTGAAGAAGAAGACTGAGAACCGGCTGGCCTTCGACGATCTCGTCGGCAAATCCGATGTGATGAAACAGGTGTTCCGGCTCGGCACGCGTGCCGCCCAATCGACCATCCCGATCCTCATCGAAGGCGAATCCGGCACCGGCAAGGAGCTGATCGCACGCGCCATCCAAGGCTCTTCGGATCGCGCCGGAAAGCCGTTCGTCACGGTCAATTGCGGCGCCATTCCGGAGAACCTCATCGAGTCGATTTTGTTCGGCCACGAGAAAGGCTCGTTTACCGGCGCTGCCGACAAACACCTCGGCAAGTTCCAGGAAGCTGACGGCGGCACGCTGTTCCTCGACGAGATCGGCGAACTGCGCCTCGACATGCAGGTCAAGCTGCTGCGTGCGCTGCAGGAAGGCGAAGTCGATCCGGTCGGCGCCAAGCGGCCGGTGAAGGTCGATGTCCGCATCATCTCCGCGACCAACCGCGATCTTTCGGACCTGACGCGCGAGGGCCGCTTCCGCGAGGACCTGTTCTACCGCCTCAACGTGTTTCCCATCTTCATCCCGCCGCTGCGCGAGCGCCGCGACGACGTGCCCGCGCTGGCGCGCCATTTCATCACCCGCTTCGCCGCCGAGGAGCACAAAGCGGTGGCGGGAATGACGCCGGAAGCGGCAGACCTGCTCGAACGGTTCTCGTGGCCGGGCAATGTTCGCCAGCTCGAAAACACGATTTTCCGCGCCGTCGTATTGTGCGACGGCTCGATGCTCGACATCTGCGACTTCCCCCAGATCGCCGCCGCCATGGGCGTCGACGCGAGGGTGCGCCGCGCCTTCTCCATGGCGGATATGCAAGCCCACGAAACGCCCGGCTTCGCGCCCGTGTTGCCGGCATCGCCTTACGCGCTCTCTGCGACCGACGCGGCAGGCCACATGCGCAAACTGGAAGAGATGGAATCCGAAATCATTCGTCTTGCCATCTCGCGCTACGACGGACACATGTCTGAAGTGGCGCGCCGGCTCGGTATCGGCCGCTCGACGCTGTATCGCAAGCTTAAGGAATTCGGTCTGGAAGAGCCGGAGCATGCGGAGCCGCCGGACGAGCTGAGCGACGATACCGAGCGCCGCGCTGCGTCCTAGCATTCCTCGCGTTGACCGCCCGAAGGTTTGCGCCCAGTTGCGAAAACAGGAGACTGCTCCCTGGCTCATGGCCAGAATTGGGGAACAGTGCTCCTGTCGCCGTTTGTCCTTACCGATTATTTGCGCTCAATCCCGGAACAACACCGGTGCAAGCTCGTGCAAGCTCCGCCGCCAGGACAGGAATTCGTGGGCCGTATTGGGCGAAACGTAGAAAACGCTGTTGATGCCGGCCTTCTTCAATGCTTCATCGTTGGCCTTCGGATCGATGCGCGGGCCACCGGGAAACCCGACTTTTCCGTCTTTCAGCTCGCGGCTGCCGAAGCTGACGAACACCAGCTTGACCTTGGCCTTGAAGTCGGGCGTCACGTCTTCGAGCGAGAATGTCCCGCCGCTCAAAAGGGCGATGCGGGAGAACGTATCCAGGTTCGCCGTCGTGATCGTCTTGGTTTCCATTCCGCCCATCGAAAGACCGGCCATGGCGCGATGCGGCTGATCGGCGAGGGTGCGGAAATTCGCATCGACATAAGGGATGAGTTCGTGGACCAGAACGGTCTGGAACGGCTTGATGTCGAAACTGAAGAGCTTGCCGAACTTCACATCGTTGGTCATGCCGTAGGTCATCACGATGATGAACGGCCGCGCTTTGCCCTCGGCAATCAGATTGTCCATGATCAGATTGGCGTGGCCCTGGGTGCTCCAGGCGGTTTCGTCTTCGCCCCAGCCGTGCTGCAGATAGAGCACCGGATAGCGCGTCTTCTGATCCCGGTCATAGCCGGGGGGCGTATAGACAAAGGCCCTGCGCTGTGTGTTCGTGCTGGGCGAAGGAAATAGGATTTGTTGCACGCGGCCGTGAGGCACATCTTTAAGCGCGTAGAAATCAGAATCGTGTGCCGGAATCTCGATGCCGCTTTCCCAACGGATGGAGCCGTAGAAGTTCTGCGCACCGGGATCGTTGAAGGTGCCGCCGTCGACACTCAAGTGGTAATAGTGAAAGCCCTCGTCGAGCGGACCGGCAGTTGTGCCCGTCCAGGCGCCGTCGGTGGCTTTGTTGAGGACAGTGCCGCTGCTGCCGCCGAGGCCGAGGCTGACGCTGACGCTCTGGGCTTTGGGCGCCTCGATGCGGAAGCGCGCATAGCCTTGGGAATTGACTTGCGGATATTGCTGGCCCGGCTGGTTTAGCGACGACGGCTTGAAGTCTTCCGTGGGCGCGGCCGTTTGCGCCGCGGCGGCTCCGCAGGATAGGGCCAAAGCGAACAGGATCGCGTTCGCCGCAGCGAAAGCCTTGTGGTTCATGGCGATCAACTCCCTTTGCGAGGTGCGTTTGGTTTTCTGTTTTGCCGCGAAGCGGTCGCGGCACCCCCCAAGAAAGACAATTATGCGGCGGGAGCTCTAGCTGCCGCAAGAGCGCGCACATTCGGCCGCTCGACGCTGTATCGCAAGTTCAAGGAACTTGGTCGGGAACCGAGCGAAAACGAATGCCTCCGCCCGATACCGAGGAACCACCGCTTCAGGCGGCAGGTTAGCTGCGCATCCCCAACGCACCGAGATAAAGATCGAGCATCGCTTCGCGCTCCTGGAAATCGGCCTTGTCGAGTTTTCTCAGGCGTACGACCTGGCGCATGGTCTTAGTGTCGAAGCCTTCGCCCTTGGCCTCGGAATAGACCTCGCGGATGTCCGCGCTCAACGCCGCGCGCTCTTCCTCCAGGCGCTCGATGCGATCGACGAACGAGCGCAACCGTTCTTTTGCGAAACCAGCCTTGGCCAAGACAATACTCCTTCAACACCAATGTCATGGCCCGCCTAGTGCGGGCCACCCAGTTGGAGCATCCCGCTGCCAACCAAATCACGCGAATTGCATAACCTCGACCACTGCACAGACGTCACCTGGGTGGCCCGCATTCGCTGCCATGACAATTAGGGTTTGACACCCGCCAACGCAACGTCGCTCTGCACGCTAGCTGTGGGTTTTTTGCGAGGCTGCGAACGCGACCTGCTGCTCTTGCGTCGCCTCCTTCTGGTAGCGCGTCTTCCATTCCGACGGCGCCATGCCGTAAACGATCCCGCGTGCCTCGTCTTTTTCCAGCGCGATGCCTTTTTCCACCGCCGCCTCGCGGTACCAGTCGCCCAGGCAGTTGCGGCAGAAGCCGCCGACAATCATCAGGTCGATGTTCTGCACGTCCGTGCGCGCGCGCAGATGCGCGACAAGGCGGCGGAACACGGCGGCTTCGAGTTCGATGCGCGTGCGTTCGTCCATCAAAAGCTCCTCGGGCGATAACGCCGCCGGTCTGGGCTCGCCGAACCGGCCGGAACCAGCATCGCCGGGGGCGCGGCGCAGATTAACCGGCAATCTCGTCCAAACAAGCGTTGACAGGTTCGGCCCCTTGGGCGAAACCGTGTGACCCCCATGCGCCTTATTCAAGCCCTGTTGGCCGCCCTGCTTGTAACCGCTCCCGCCAATGCGGGCTTTGCGGTGTGTAACAAGGCACAACTGCCTGCAAAAGCGGCGCTCGGCCGCTTCGACGGAAAAGTCTGGCGCAGCGAAGGCTGGTGGACGATTCCTCCGAAAAAATGCGAAACCCTGCTCTCCGGCCCCCTCGACGCGCGCTATTATTATCTTTATGGCACCGATGGAGGGTCGGGCACCTGGAGCGGCGACATGAATTTCTGCACGGCTCCGCTCGGGCCTTTCTCGATTGCGGGCCGCGGGCATTGCGCGGCGCGGGGCTATGACCGTAAAGGGTTCTTCGAGATCGACACCGGCGACAAGGCCAATTGGACGCAATCGCTTTCGGACTAGGACGCAGCGGACTGGGATAGATGCGGCGCAGGCGCAAGACCAAAATTCTGGCAACTCTCGGCCCGGCCTCCAACACGCCCGAGAGCATCCGCGCCCTGTTCGAAGCAGGGGCCGACGCCTTCCGCATCAACATGAGTCATACCTCGCACGCCGGCCTGGCCGAACTGCACCGCGCTGTGCGCGGGTTGGAGGAAAGCGTCAGCCGGCCCATCGGCATCCTGGTGGATCTGCAGGGCCCCAAGATCCGCCTCGGCACGCTGCCCGGCGGCGTGCGTGAGGTCGCCAAGGGCGACAGGCTGCATCTGGTGCGCAAGGTCGTCGCCGACAACGCCACCGACATTCCGATCCCCCACGCCGAGGTCTTTGCTGCGCTGAAAGCAGGCGAGAGCATCCTGGTCGACGACGGCAAGGTGCGTTTGAGAATTGAGTCCGCAGACAAGGAATCCGCCGAGGCCATCGTTGAAACCGGCGGTCTGCTGAAGGACAAAAAGGGCGTCAACCTTCCCGATACTGTGCTGCCCATCCCAGCCATGACCCCAAAGGATCGCAGCGATCTCGATGCGGCGCTGCATCTGGGTGTGGACTGGATCGCGCTCAGCTTCGTGCAGCGGCCCGACGACGTCGCGGAATTGAAAAAGGTCGTCACCGGGCGTGCCGCCGTCCTGGCCAAGATCGAAAAGCCCAAGGCCATCGAATGGCTTGGGGAAATTCTCGATCTGTCCGACGCGGTGATGGTGGCGCGCGGCGATCTGGGCGTGGA
>Ga0265314_10005423_pt1 | contig 11523 bp, 7 predicted proteins | sample 4126metaG_FD_203106 | JGI IMG/M metagenome (GOLD analysis project Ga0265314, IMG submission 203106) | Rhizosphere microbial communities from Carex aquatilis grown in University of Washington, Seatle, WA, United States - 4-1-26 metaG | ecosystem: Host-associated > Plants > Roots > Rhizosphere >... | reverse complement strand
CAGCTCCACGACGGCGATCGCCGGGTGGGTGTCGTTGAGCTGGATCGCCACCTTGTCGGCGAAGTTCTTCCACGAGTTGCCCGGGGTGCGCAGATGGCGCCGGACCAGGTCGCGGATGGAGCAGGAGACGAAGAAGTACTGCTGCACGAGCCGCAGCTCCTTGCCGTTCTCGGTCTTGTCGTTCGGGTACAGGACCTTTGAGACGGTCTCGCCGACCGCCTTCTCGCGCACGGCCTCGACGTAGCCGCCCGAGTTGAACGCCGCCAGGTCGAAGTCGTCCGATGCGCGCGAGGCCCAGAGTCTGAGGAGGTTGACGGTCTTCGTCCCGAATCCGGCCACGGGGATGTCATGCGGCACGCCGAGGACGGTTCTCGTGTCGACCCACTTGGGCTTCGAGTTGCCCTGGTCGTCGAAGGCGTTGATGACCCTCCCGTAGAGCTTAACCTCCTGCGTGTAGTCGGCCCTGATGACCTCCCAGGGGTTGCCGAAGAGCATCCAGCGGTCCGGGTGCTCCACCTGGCTCCCGTTCACGATCTGCTGCTGGAAGAGGCCGAACTCATAGTGGATCCCGTAGCCGAGCGCGGGGTAGTCGAGGGTCGCCAGCGAATCGAGGAAGCACGCCGCCAGGCGGCCGAGGCCGCCGTTGCCCAGACCCATGTCCACCTCGGACTCGCGCACCTCGTCATAGTTGACCCCAAGATCGGTCAGCGCCGCGCGGACCGCCTCAGTCAGTCCCGTCGCCTGAAGGTTGCTCTCAAAGAGCCTACCCATCAGGTATTCCATCGAGAAATAATACAACCGCCTCGCGTTCTGTGCGTTATGCACCTCCTGCGTGGCAATCAGGCGTTCGTGGATCGTGTCCCGGATCGCCAGGGAAGTGGCCACCCACCAGTCCCTCGCCGTGGCCATGGGCCCGTACCGAGCGAGGGTGGACGTCAAGTGCCGCTGGATGAGCGACTTCATGATGGCCTCCGCTGAATCGTGCTTCCTGTTATCCTTGGATGACGTGGGCATGAGTGGATGTGCCTAACCTACACCAGATTCGCGCCGGCCCCCGGGGGGGTCACGCAAAAACGAGGGCCCGTGGGACTATTTCTGGAACCGCCGGGAGAGCTCCCCATGGTTCAATTCGACGTAGGTCGGGTGCCCCCTGGGTCCCGACACGGGCGAGGAGGTCGCGAAGAGGTCTCGAAGGAGCGACAGGGCCTGGGCCTCCCCGATCCGCTGCGGCAGGCGAACCGCCTTTGCCGCAGCAAGGCGGGCGAACTCGTCCCGCGCTTGGGCGACATCCGCCGTGGGGATCCTCCCCTCGCGCAGCGCCCCCACGAGGTCACGGATGAATGACTCGGCGTCGCCGGGCTCCAGCCAGTCGGGCAGCGCCTCGATGCGGAAGAAGTTCCGCCCGAATTCGGCGATCTCCATCCCATGGCTGCTGAAGAACTCCGTGTTGTCCTTGAGCACGGCGGCAGCGATCGGGTTGAGCTCGAGAGGAATCGGCAGGAGGAGCCTCTGGACGGACAGCCGCCCCGACTCGTACTGGGCCTTCAGGCGCTCGTACCAGATCCGCTCGTGGGCGACGCGGCGGTCGAGCAGCACAAGCCCCTGCCCCGTCTCGAAGAGGACGTAGCTCTCGTGCGCCGTGCCGACGAACCTCCAGTCGGGCCCCGCCGCGGCCCCATCGGGCCGGGGCGCTGCGCGCGCGGGCCCGATTCCTGCCGGAGCCCGCTCGGCGGCGGGCTCGGCCACCATGGGTTCGAACGGGCCGGGAAGGGCGGCTGGGGCCCCAAGGGTGCCTTGGGCAGCGGGGACCCGGGCGGGCCCTGCGGCCTGCCCTCCCCATTCGCGCAGCCTCGAGAGGATCGCGCGGATCACGAAACCGCGCACGATGGACTCGCTCCTGAACCGGACCTCCCGCTTGGCCGGGTGGACATTCACGTCCACCTCGGCGGGATCGCATTCAACAAAGACGAACGCCACCGGGTAGCGGCCCTGGGGCAGCGATTCCCGGTAGCTCTCGATCAGGGCGCCGTTGAGGACCCTGCTGTCCACGGGACGCGTGTTCACGAAGGTCACCATGTCGTGGCGGTTGCCCCGGCCGACGCCGGGGCGACCGATGAGGCCGGAAATGCGCAGCCCGGGCTCGGCCACGTCGAGGGCCAGGAGCCCTTCCGCCGCCTGGCGCCCGTAGATCTCGGCCACGCGGTCCGAGAGCGTTGAGCATTCGGGGGACCTGAAGACCTCCTTGCCGTCCTCCACGAGGGTGAAGGACGTCCCCGGGCACGCGAGCGCGTAGAGCCGCACGCAGTCGACGATGTGGCCGGCCTCGGTCCGGTCAGTCTTCAGGAACTTCCGGCGGGCGGGCACCGGCTCGAAGAGGTGCTCCACGTCGATGCGCGTCCCGACGGGCCGGCCGCAGTCCTTCTCGTGGACCACCCTGCCCGCGCTGACGGTGATCTCCGTCCCGGAGTCGCTCGCGGATTCCCGGGTGCGCAGCGTGAAGCGCGACACGCTCGCGATTGAGGGCAGCGCCTCGCCCCGGAATCCGAACGTGGAGAGCCTGTTCAGGTCGGTGGAATCCGCGATCTTGCTCGTCGCGTGGCGCAGGAGCGCCGTCCTCGCGTCCTCCGGGGACATGCCGCTGCCGTCGTCCTCGACGCGGATGAGCGAACGGCCCGCGTGGGCGAACTCGACGACGACCCGCCGGGCCCCGGCGTCCAGGGCGTTCTCGAGGAGCTCCTTGACGACGGCCGCGGGCCGCTCGATCACCTCGCCGGCGGCAATCTGGTTGGCGACGCGGTCGGGAAGGATGCGGACCTTTGCCATTCCAATGGGAAAGCGCCGGCGCGGCAGCCCCTAGGCAAGGAGCTTCTTCCAGCGGGCAAGCTGCCGGGACAGCTGCGCGGGCCCGGGCATCCCGGTCCCCTTGCGCATCGCAAGCGCCCGCTTCAGGTCGAACACCTTCGCCCAGTCTGCGCCGAATCCGCGGTGGAGCCGCTGCACCTCCTCGGTCGTGAGCGAGGGGATCGTGCAGGCCTTGCGCTCGGCAAGCGCCACGACCGCGCCCACGGCGTGGTGCGCCTCGCGGAACGGGACACCCCGGGCGACGAGGTAGTCCGCGAGGTCCGTGGCCAGGAGCGCCGGGTCCGAAGCGGCCGCGGAGCAGCGATCGCGGTTGAAGGACATCCCCCCCACCGTGGCCCCGAGGATATCGGCGCATATCGACGCCTGGTCGAAGCTGTCGAACACCGGGGGCTTGTCCTCCTGCAGGTCGCGGTTGTACGTGAGCGGCAGGCCCTTCACGAGCGCGAGGAGGGTGTGGAGGTTGCCCTGAAGGCGCGCGGACTTGCCGCGCAGGAGCTCGCAGGAGTCCGGGTTCTTCTTCTGCGGCATCAGCGAGCTGCCCGTGCAGAACTCGTCCGGGAGGGCGACAAACTTGAATTCCGCGCTGCTCCAGAGGATCAGGTCCTCGGCGATCCTCGAGAAATGCAGGCCGAACAGCGCGCAGGCCGACGCGAACTCGATGTGGATGTCCCTGTCCGCGACCGCGTCCATCGAGTTCTGGGTCACCCTCGCGCGGCCCTTGGAATCGACGAACCCGAGCAGCTTCGCCGCGTACTCCCGGTCGATCGGGAGCGTCGTTCCCGCAAGCGCCCCCGAGCCGAGCGGGCATTCGTTGGCCTTTTCTGAGACTTCCGCGAAACGGGCCCGGTCTCGCCCAAGCATCTCCATCCACGCGAGCAGGTGGTGCGCCGCGTAGACGGGCTGCGCCCGCTGCAGGTGGGTGTAGCCCGGGATCAGGATCCCCTTGGCCGCGTCGGCCGACGCCAGGAGGGCCCTCTGGACCCCCGCGACCTTTGCACCCAGGACGCCGCACGCGTGCTTGAAAAAGAGCCTCATGTCGGTTGCGACCTGGTCGTTGCGGCTGCGCGCCGTGTGGAGCTTCGCCGCGGCCGGCACCCGCATCGTGAGTGCGTGCTCGATGTTCATGTGGACATCCTCGAGCCGCTCGTCCCAGGCGAACCGGCCGCCCTCGATCTCCGCGAGGATCTCCCCCAAACCAACGTGGATCGCGTCGCGCTCCCTGGCGGTGATCAGCCCCACGTGGGCAAGCATGGCCGAGTGGGCCATGCTGCCAGCGATGTCAAACGGGGCGAGCCTCCGGTCAAACGAGGCCGACTCGCTGAACTTGAGCATCAGCGCCGCGGGGCCCGCCTCGAAGCGACCGCCCCATGTGGCTTGTTTGTTCTTGGCCATGGATGACTGCAAGGAGATGACCCGTCGCCGCGCGCAGGCGCAACGCGAAAGATTGCCGCCCCCTTTTCCAGTTTGCCCACCCCGTCGCACCCCCCAGAATCGCCGGGTGCCCAGGATCGCAGCCCCCCTCCTCCTGCTCGTTGCCCTTGCCTCGCCCCTCGGGGCGGCCGGAGACACCATGGACCGATTCAGCGTCGTGGACATCAAGTCCTCGTCCGCGTCGATCTACATCGGGACGGTCACGATGATAATGCCCCCTTTTGTGAGGAAGAACGTCGTGTACTCGTCGACCTACTCGGCGAAGGTCTTCCCCTACTTCTTCTACAACGAGACCGGCCGGATCTGGATCTCGATCCCCGACGACGACCTGAGGCGGGTCGCCGAGGGTAAGTGGGTCGACTTCACCGGGAAGGCGATCAGCAGGTCCGGGGACGTGCGGCGGGTCGAGGGGCGAGCGACGCCGACCGGCCCCCAGGGGGGGAAGATCAAGGTGAGGGTATTCGTGACCCGCAGGATCGCCCTCACGTACGACACGACCTACGAGCTCGTGGGCTCGCAGGCCCCCATCGCCGGGGTCACTCCCAGATAAGCTCCACCGCCTTCTCCACGGCGGGCGAGAGGCTCTGGTGGACGGGACACGCGTTCGCGGCCTTCTCAAGGACGCCTTGCGGCACCGCTCGAGCCGAAGGCGGGAGCCAGAGGCGGGCCGACAGGCGCGAGATCCTGCGCGGGGCGTCCGCGGACATCTCCTTAGTGACCTCGTAGCGGATGCCCTTCAGGTCGACCCCGTGCTTTCGCGCGAAGATGGCCATCGTCGTCGCAATGCAGGTGGCGAAGCCCGTGGCAATCAGGTCGGTCGGCGAAAACGCCTCGCCGCGGCCCTGGTTGTCCTTGGGTGCGTCCGTTGTCAGCGCGCTGCCCGACGGCTCGTGTACGGACAGGCAGTGGAGATCCCCCTGGTATTCCCCGGTTATTTTTACCATCCCGCGATCTTCAGGCAACCCGCACGGATTGCAATCGCCTCATTGCTCGGGGGCGATGAAGGCGGGGTCGATGACACGTCGCGCCTGCCGGACGAACGCAGCCAGCGGGGCGTCGTAGCCGGGACCGGCGCCGCTGCACCCGGGGACGAATATGGGCGCCAGGGCGGGCGGATGCTCGAGCGAAAGCGGCGCCGACTCCCTCATCTGGTCGAGCGTCTGCGACACGTAGGTCGTCCTCACGAAGAACGGGCCGTCCTTGCCGCCGTGCCTCCACAGCTCGATCACAAGGGCGCTCCCGGGCAGGGTCGGGTTCATCTGGCTCCCGTCGATGCACCAGTTCATGTCGAAGAGGCCCCCGAGGCATGCCAGGTTCGTGTCGTGCCCCACGAGGACGACGACGCGCTCGCCGGTCGGCCCCAATGCCCCGGGCACCGAGTCGCCGGTCGCCGCCTGCTCCAGGGTATCGACGATGTGGCTCGCGAGGTTGGACGCGCCCACCTGCGCCGGATACCGGGTCCTCTCCGCCATGTCGAAAAAGGCCTCGTGCAATGAAAGGACGTCCAGGAGCCCCTTTTCGTCCATTCTGCCCCAGCCGACATCGGCCATGGGCTTCGAATCCACGTACTCGAGGAGAAGCGCGTCGGTAGTCTCCAGCGCGCCCTGGAACGGGCCCGTGAAATCGACCAGGGACCGACCGTGGCCCGGCGAGACCGACGACGGGGCGCTGAACACCGAGTCGGCCCCGGGCGCGGCGCCGGGGCCGAAGAGGATGCCCTTAAGCTCCTCGAACTGCCTGGCGTAGGCTCGATCCAGGTTCCTAGGATCCCCACCCATCCGGCCCAGGATCGAGGCGGCGGCAAGGGAGGTGTCCGCATTGCCGACATGGGCCTCGTAGGGCCTGAACAGGGGGTCCGTGACCCCCTCGGCCAGGGCATGAACCTCGGGGTCGCCGACCTGCGACAGCGCCTTTCCGAGGATCCGGCCGGTCTCGATGGTCCGCTGGTCGTTGTCGGTTCGGATAAAAACGCGGTCGGCGTCAGCCGAGGGGTCCCCCGAGAGGGCGCCGTCCCTTAGGAGGCGCACCCGGTAGTAGTCGCCCATGAGCGCCATCAGCTGGTTGCCGTGGGGCGTCTGTATCGCCGGGGCCGCCTCCCATTTCGGCCAGGCCTTTCCCCCAACGGCCTCGAGCGCCTCGGGGCCGATGAGCGGCGTGCGCACGCCGTGCCTTGATAGGATGATCGCAAGCCTCAGCTCGTCGCCACCCGGTTCCGGTCCGGCTCGTCCCCCGGCGCCAGCCGCCAGCGCAATGAGGGCGGCCGCGCACAGCCGCGTGAGGGGAGCCCATTTCCGGGGAATTCGCGTCGGAACCATTCCCGAAACAAACGGCGTCGCGGCCGACCGTCAAGGCGTCGCGGCGTCGCCGGGGGGAAGCCCCGGGGAGCGGAGGCTGAGCCGGTAGGAGCTCGACCAGGACTCGTTGGGCATCACCGTCAGCACGAGGAAGAAATCCTCTTCGATGCCCGCGGGGATCGCCATCTGGACCCTGGGACCGGCCAGGTTGCCCTGCGCGGCCAGGGCCGGGAAGGCCCAGTCGCGCAGGAGATGCCGGCGCCCCGCCACCACGAGCTCCGCCCTGAGTTCCCCGGCCGGCTGCACCGAGGGCGTGTCATTAAGGATCCAGAGCTCGGCCGTGAAGAGCTCCCCCGCCCTCCACTGGAAATGCGGGACCCTGGCGGAAGCCAGGACCGGCCGGCACGCCGCCTTCACGCTCGAGTAGGCGGGCTTGGGACGGGCCGGCCAGTTGATGATGCTGTTGTTGGCCGCGCTCGGCCACGGCTCGTTGAAGCACCAGTTGAGCGCCATGGAGCACCGCGGCTGCTGGCGGCGCGCCTCCTCGAAGATCGAGCGGTATCCCTCGGACTGGAGCCAGCTGCTCCTGGCCACCATCTCCTCGAGCGAGGCCGAGGGCCCGAAATAGTGCTCGAGCGTGGTGGTGCACAGCCATGCGGTCGTCTCCGCCTCCCAGGCCCCGAGGCCGTGGTGGGTCTCCCAGCTCGAGCCCGCGCGCGGCGGCCACAGCTCATCCTGCGGGATGAAGGTCTTCAGGTAGTCGACCGGCGAGGCCCCCGGGCACCCGAACTCCGTGTACGCCGTGCACGCCGCGCCCTGGAAGGTCTCGAATACGTCCCTGCCCTTGTGGCGGAAGCGGTAGTCGCCATGCCCCATGCCCTCCACCGGCGCCGTGGGCAGGAAGGGCGTGTCGCGGTCCAGCTCGAGGCAGTTGCGGTTGAGAAGGCGAAGCGCCAGGCTCTGGTCCGTCATCCGGGACCAGGAGTTGAACAGCTCGTTGCCCCCGACCCACAGCGCCAGGCACGGATGCTGGCGCACCCGGGCGATCAGGGAGCGCGACTCGCGGTCGAGCATCCGGAGGTAGGCCGGCTCGTCCGGGTAGAGGTTGCAGGCAAGCGGGAACTCCTGCCAGACGAGGATGCCGAGCGCGTCACACTGCTCGAAGAACGCCTCCTTCGGGGCGGGCGCCCCGCCCCAGCAGCGCAGCAGGTTGAAGTGCGCCCCGCGTGCGAGCTTAAGGAGCGGGGCGTAGGTGTCGCCGTCGACCCTGCCGTGGAAGATGTCCGGGCACACCCAGTTGCTTCCCTTCGCGAAGATCGAGCGCCCATTGAGTTCGATTGTCACCGGCGGCCTCTCTCGCGACTTCGGGAACGGGCCGTCGCCGTCCCATGCGCCGGGGAACATGACCAGCCTCACCCGCCTGAACCCCACCCTGCGCCTCAGAAGGTCTCCGCCGGGGAGCGACACCTCAAGCGTGTAGAGTGAGGGCTCGCCATGATCGTGCGTCCACCAGAGCTGGGGCCGCTCCAGGCGGCCCCGCGGCTCGGTCCGCTCGAGGACGACCCGTCCCACCGGGTCCAAAAGGCGCCACGAAGGCCTCGCCCCGGGCTCGCTGCAGTCGACCGACACGGCGACCTCGGCCGACGAGAGGTCCTCCGCCAGCTCATAGGCGAAGTCGACCGTGCGGATGTGGACCCGGGGGCGCACCTCGAAACCCGTCTCCTCGCACAGCCCGAGCGGGATCAGCCTCGGGTGCCAGTCCCAGCCGTAGCTTACCGCGGGCTTCGTCACGTTGCTCGCCTGGGTGCGGTCCGCGGGCATTCCCTTTCGCTTGGGCGCCGGCAATAGCATCACCTCGAGCGGGGTCCCAGGCTTCGCCGCCGAGACGTCCAGGTCGAACGCCGTAAGCATGCCGCAATGGCTGCCCGCGGGGGTACCCCCAAGCCGAACCTCGCATTGGAAGTCCACACCGCCGCAGTGGAAGTAGAGGCCCTCGCCGGCCCTCAGGGCCACCGGGGGGACCTCCGTGCGGTAGAGCCAATGGTCGTCCTCGAGGCCCGCGTAGGCGGCCACGTTCTGCCCGAACGCGAGGTCGGCAAGCCCGCGGGCCCGAGCCCAGTCGAGCTGGACGGCCCCCGGCACGCAGGCGGGCATCCATTCGCTCTCGGCCCCGCCCGAGGCGCCGCCGCGCCGGGCGATCTGCCACATTGTGGGATGCTGGGGTCTATTCGGGTAGACCGATTCCCTTTGCGAAGGGGAGGACATCGTCAGTGCAGGTTCACGCGGGGACGGCGTTGGGGCAGGGCTTGAGAGGGGCTTGGGTGCATCCCCTTTGGGGACGCATGATGGACAGGGGGTTGGTCTCAGGCTGCAGGCACCGGCCGGAGCAAACGCTGGAAATTGGCCGGACCTCCCCAGCCAAGGGATGGTTGCCCGGGGATACTGCGCCCCGTGCAATGAAGCGTCACGCCCATTCTGATTTGGACGCACTCCAACGCATTTTTCCCAAGGGTTTTGAAGTAGTCCGGGCCGGGTCGCTGTTGTACTGGGTTGCAGTGCCACACCCATCCCTGCTCACGTCATGGACCCCCACCGTGGCCACCGAGACCAGATTCCCCGGGTATTGCTGGGGACTCCCAGTCCCCCCCACCCTGCGCACGTGCCTGCTTGCGCTCGCCGGGGCGTTGTTTCTGGGAGGGCCGGCCGCACGAGCGGAGGAGTTCGAGGCGGTCGCCTCGTCGGTGAGCGCAGGCTACGCCCGCTCCAAGCTGCCCGACGGATCGTTTCGCCCCGAAACCTATGTCTTCAAGGAGGGCGGGTACCTGAGCGGCGAACTGGCCGACGACACGATCGACAAGATGACCTTCAAGGACGTGTCCCAGTCCATCGCCGGGCCGCTCGCCTCCCAGAAGTACTTTCCCGCCCTCGATCCCGCCTCGGGAAGCCTATTGATCGTCGTCTACTGGGGAACGACCCGCGCCCCGGCCGAGAAGGCCCCCTCGTCGATCGTGGCAAAGATGACCGAGCAGCTCGGCCCGCCATCGTCCCGAGTCACACCCTTCACCGTGGGACCGACGGGCCTTCGGGATCAGTACCTTTTCCAGGCCAAGGCCGCGAACTTCGCGGGTGCCATGGTCGACCGGGAGGACGCGATGATGCTCGGGTACGACTCGGCCGCGGACCCGGACCTTCGCACGTACCGCTATTTCGTCGTCCTTCTCGCCTACGACCTTCAGGATCTCCTCAAGGAGAGGAGGCCAAAGCTCCTCTGGCAGACGCGGTTCAGCGTCAGCGAACACCGGAACCAGTTCGACAAGCAGCTGCGCCTCATGGCCGTTGTCGCCTCCAAGTACTTCGGAAGGGACAGCCTCGGGCTGCGGCACGATTCGGTGCCCGAGGGCCGTGTCGAGGTGGGCGAGGCAAGGGCCCTGGGAACCGTGGACGTGCCCGACTATGCCGTCCTCGCCCCGGACGGAGCGCACGTCGCCTACCTGCGGTCGATAAAATCCACGCTTGAACTTGCGATCGTCGACATCGACAGGCCCGGCCGGCTGGCCTACGGCAGGTTCCCCAAGTCGGCGTTGCCGCCGACGCAGCTCGCCTGGTCGGATCCGGGCCACGTCCGCGTCACGCTGTCGTCCTCGGAGGCGCTCAGCTATGACGTCGAGGGAAGGCGGTCGCCGGCCGCCGCGCAGGAGGCCCCGGGCGGCGCTCCGGCCCAAAGCCCCGGCGCCGACCTCCAGGCCCTGGTGGACGGGAAGTTTCCCCACCGGACGGTGGCCGTCGCCGGCAGCGACGCCTCCGGCCGCCGCTATCTGCTGTCCGTGTCGGGCGGCGCCGGGCCGACCCGGTTCTTCGTCCTGGATAGGCCCGATGACCTCCTCTACGAGGTCGGCCGCTCCGAGCATTCCCCATGAGCCGCCCCGCACTCCGTATTGCGGGCATTGCCCTCGCCTCCCTCGCCGCCTTTGTCCCCAGGCCCGCGGGTGCCGAGGCCGACCATGTCATCGTGCTCCCCCCCTTCCTCGTCGAGGAACAGGAGACGAAGCCCTGGCTCAACCGTCCGATCTGGTCCCACGGCGAGGCCGGGAACATCGAGATCCTCTCCGCGTGCCCCGAGGACGAGACCCAGCTCTTCATCGAGGGACTGCGCACCCAGCGCATGGAGCTAGGCCAGATCATCCCCGACGAGTTCCTCCTGCACACCGCGCTGCCGACGACCTTCATCCTCTTTCCCCAGTCGCTGAAGAGCACGATGGACGCCGACCTGACCCGAGAATGGGAGCGCTTGCCCGCCGCCTCGGCGGCACACGACCGACTCAGACCGCTGGACGACCTGCGCCTCACCGATCCCGACTCAAGCTACCTCTTCGTGATCCTGAACGATGCCAAATGGAAGGAAACCAAGCGCGGCTCCGAATTCATTTTCTCGCCCTCCTACCTGCGCTTCCTCCTGGAGGCGCGAACGCCGGCCCTCCCGGCCTGGTTCTGCGAAGGCGCGACCCATTTCTACGAGTCTATCCTCATTCCGTGGGACAAGAACGGGTTTGAGCCCGATCCGTGGCTCTCGAAGGACGCTGCCTCCGTGCTCCACGAGGACGCCTTTGCGCCGCGGCCCTTCCTGCCGTTGCGGGAGCTTTTCATCCCCGCGCTCCCCGCCGGCCGTACGGAACAGTACCGGCACGTCTGGAATGCCCAGGCCGAGCTTTTCATTCGCTGGGCCCTCTCAGGGAAGGTCCCAGGGGGGCGGGATCGGCTGTGGCGTTTTGCAGCCGCGGCGGCCGTCCAACCGGTCACCGAGGAACTCTTCAAGTCCTGCTTCGGTATGGACTATGACGACGCCCGCAACGCGCTCAGCGACTATCTCCCGCAGGCGGTGTGGGAACCCCTGAAGGGGCCGTCCGCCCCCTCCTCCGACATCCCTCCAATGGCCCTT
>Ga0265314_10005422_pt1 | contig 11525 bp, 9 predicted proteins | sample 4126metaG_FD_203106 | JGI IMG/M metagenome (GOLD analysis project Ga0265314, IMG submission 203106) | Rhizosphere microbial communities from Carex aquatilis grown in University of Washington, Seatle, WA, United States - 4-1-26 metaG | ecosystem: Host-associated > Plants > Roots > Rhizosphere >... | reverse complement strand
GTGACGCGAGCCATCGACTGTCGCTCCGTTATTTGAGGGAGGAAATATCTGATTATTTCTGGCTAGTTATAGAGCCGAGGGGCATTCCGCAAGAATAATTTGTGATTTGGCCTACATAAATTGCTCTGATAACCCACATTGGGGAACTTGGCAGCAAGACGGTTTCGAGCTGTCACATCTTGTCACAAACATCGGCACGGACAAGAAAACGCTTCATTGCGTTGACAAAATCCACTTCCGGTTGTTTCGACCTATCTCTTTCCGGCGGCGTCTGGACACCGCAGGGCACCAGCAGCATGATCATCAATGCGCGGGGCTCTGCCGCCGTGCCAAAAAGCTTGCCGGAAACAACCTTGTGAGAACTCTGAATGTCACCCGCTTCCAACAAGATTGCGCTTTTTATTGATGGGGCCAATCTCTACGCGACCGCCAAGACGCTCGGCTTCGACATCGATTACAAGCGCCTTCTCAAGGAATTCCAAAGTCGGGGGACACTGGTCCGGGCGTTTTACTACACCGCCATCATCGAGGATCAGGAATACTCCTCCATCCGCCCGCTGATCGACTGGCTCGACTACAACGGCTACACCGTTGTCACCAAGGCGACGAAGGAATTCATCGATGCGAGCGGCCGCCGCAAGGTGAAGGGCAACATGGATATTGAACTTGCCGTCGACGCGATGGAACTTGCCGAACATGTCGACCAGATCGTGCTGTTCTCCGGTGACGGCGACTTCCGTTCGCTGGTCGAGGCCGTGCAACGGCGGGGCGTGCGGGTGACCGTCATCTCGACGATTTCGAGCCAGCCGCCAATGATCGCCGACGAATTGCGCCGCCAGGCTGACGTTTTCACCGACCTTGTCGAGCTGCAATCCAAGCTCGGACGCGACCCTTCGGAACGGCCGGCTCCGCGCGAACCGCGTCATCATGCCCCGCAGTTCCTGCAACGGGCGACGACACTGGCCTCGAGGGGCGATGTCGCAGACTTCGACGACTAGTGCCGCCCATTTGAAATTCCTGCACTGTTAGCGGCAAACTCCGTCCAGGAATTTCAAACGGAGGAGCGGCACCAGAATATTAGCATTTGCTGGTGCCCATAGCTTTCCGGAGTTCGTGAAAGGTGACTGCTGAGGTGGAGCACGAACTTCGGAAAGTGGGCACCAGGGCGGCCAGACCGCTTCCCCGCCCGCCTGGAATCGAGCCAGATCGCGACTGCCCTTTGTGTCCAAGGCTCGTAGCCTTCCGCATGGCCAATCGCGCCCAAAACCCGCAGTGGTTCAATGCGCCGGTTCCCGCGTTCGGCGACCAGAACGGTCGGCTTGCGGTCGTCGGCCTTGCGCCGGGCTTGCAGGGAGCCAACCGCACCGGGCGTCCGTTCACCGGCGACTATGCGGGCGACCTGCTCTACGCCACCCTGATCGAATATGGCTTCGCCAAGGGCACCTATCAGGCCCGGCCCGACGACGGCATGACGCTGGTCGACTGCCGCATCGTCAACGGCGTGCATTGCGTCCCACCGCAGAACAAGCCCCTGCCCGCCGAGATTGCCAATTGCCGGCCGTTTCTCATTTCGGCCATCGAGAACATGCCAAGGCTCAAGGCGATGGTTTTGCTGGGCCGGATAGCGCACGACACAACCATCAAGACGCTGGGCATTCGCGCGGTGACCGCACCGTTTGCGCATGGCGCAGTGCACGAAGCCGGTCGGTTCCGGCTTTATGACAGCTATCATTGCTCGCGCTACAACACGAACACCGGCGTGCTGACGCCCGACATGTTTCGCAGCGTGTTCGCCAAAGTGCGTGTCGACCTGGGTTAGCGGCGCAGCCTGTTAGCGGCGGTTATCTTTCAGCCATTCCAGCACATCGGGCGCATTCCGGTCCGGCGGAAACACCGGATAGAACACGTGCGTGATGCGCGCATCGTCGATGATCAGTGCCAGCCGCTTGATCAAGGTCAGACCTGCGACCTCCATGGTGGGCAGCTTCAAGGCCTCGGTCAGTTCAAGCTTCTCATCGGAAAGAACCGGAAACGGCAAATGCAGCCTTGAGGCCATTTCGGTCTGATAGCCGTTGCTTTGCGTCGAGAGGCCAAACACGTGCTGGCTACCTGCCGCCTTGAGCTCGGCGTACAGATCGCGGAACGCGCAGGTTTGCGGCGTGCAGCCCCGCGCGCCCGGGATCATGTCCCAATCATCGACCAGCGATATCTTGCCGGGTTCGCCGGTGCGCGGATAGGCGAACACCACGCTGCGGCCTTTCAGCGTAGAAAGCGTGACGGAGGTGTCATCGGTGGCAACGAGGCCGATCGGCGGAATCGTCGCGCCCTTGAGATGATCGGCGGCGCCGTCATCGGTCGGCGCCGGGATCTTGCTCCAGTCGACTTCAAGCAGGTTTTTCTGATTCATTTTCCTGGTACCTCACCTGATCTCGTCCTTCGAGATGCATCGCTTCGCGATGTTCAGGACGAGGAGGACAAGAATTCATCCACGGGCCCGCATCAGGCGACTCTTTTCCCTGCCCCAGTCGCGCTTCTTCGCGGTCTCACGCTTGTCATGCAGCTTTTTGCCCTTGGCGACCGCCAGCAGCAATTTGGCGCGACCGCGCTCGTTGAAATAGAGCTTCAGCGGAATCAGCGTCATGCCATCGCGATCGACCGCACCCATCAGGCGGTTGATCTGCTTACGATGCAGCAGCAATTTGCGCGGCCGCTTTGGCTCGTGATTGAAGCGGTTGGCCTGCAAATACTCGGGGATATTGGCGTTGATCAGCCATATCTCGCCGTTCTTCGAATCGGCGTAGGATTCCGCAATCGTCGACTTGCCGCTTCGCAGCGATTTGACTTCCGTGCCCGTCAGCGCAATCCCGGCTTCGACGGTGTCGTCGACGGCATAGTTGAAACGGGCCTTGCGGTTCTCCGCAATGATCTTGATGGGGCGCTCTTTCTTCTCGGCCACGTCCAATGCTTTCTTTGTCGCGCGCGCCGGCCGGAGGCGACGCTAGGTCTTCTTCAGGAGATCGCGAATTTCAGTCAGCAGCACGACTTCCGCGGAAGGTTTCGCCGGCTCGGCGGGAGCGGCGGCTTCCTTGCGCTTCAGCTGGTTTATCAGTCGGATCACGATGAACAGCACGAAGGCGACGATAATGAAGTTCAGCGTGATGGTGAGAAAACTTCCGTAAGCCAATACGGCGCCCTGCTTCTTGGCGTCGGCGAGGTTGGAGGCCGTCACCGCCTTCGACAGCCCCACGAAGTAGTTGGAGAAGTCGAGGCCGCCAGTGATCGCGCCGATCAACGGCATGATGACGTCGGCGACCAGCGACGATACAATACTACCGAAGGCCGCACCGATGATAACGCCGACCGCGAGGTCGACGACATTGCCCTTCATGGCGAAGTCACGAAATTCCTTCAGCATTTGCAGGCACCCCTCTCTTCAACCGGCCGAACCCTGGCCGCACCTTTAACAAATCAGTTGATCAATCCGGCATGCACCATCGCGTTGCGGACGGCGATGCGCGTCGGCTCCGACACCGGCACCATCGGCAAACGCAGCTTCTCCTCCATCTTGCCGAGCAGCGACAGCGCATACTTGATCGGCGCCGGATTGCTTTCGATGAAGAGGTTGGTGTGGAGTGGCATCAGCTTGTCATGCAGCTTCAGCGCGGTCGCGTGATCGCCCTTCTGCCAGGCCTGGTGGAATTCCGAACACAGCCGCGGCGCGACGTTCGATGTCACGGAAATGCAGCCATGACCGCCATGCGCCATATAACCGATGATGGTCGCATCCTCGCCCGATAGCTGGTTGAAATCCTCGCCGAGTTGCGCGCGCTGCTGCGATACGCGCACCATGCTGGCGGTCGCATCCTTGACGCCGGCGATGTTCTTGAGCTGGAACAGCCGCGCCATGGTGTCGACGCTCATGTCGATCACCGAGCGCGGCGGGATGTTGTAGATGATGATCGGGATGCCGATGGCATCGTTGATCGCCTTGAAGTGCTGGAACAGACCTTCCTGGGTCGGCTTGTTGTAGTACGGCGTCACCACCAGCACCGCGTCCGCCCCCGCCTTCTCGGCGTGCTCGGCGAGTTCGATCGCCTCCTTGGTGGAATTTGAACCGGCGCCCGCGATCACGGGAACCCGGCCGTCCGCCTCGTCGATGCACCATTCGACGACGTGCTTGTGCTCGTCATGGCTCAGCGTCGGACTTTCGCCGGTGGTTCCGACCGGCACAAGACCGTTGGTTCCCTCCGAGATCTGCCAGTTCACGAGCCCGCGAAACGCCGCTTCGTCGACCGAGCCGTTCTTGAAGGGGGTGACCAGGGCGGTGAAAGATCCGCGGAATTTCGTCTTCGCTGCCATGGACTTCTCCCTAACGGGGAAACGGCCGGGCCGCCCCCTCTACAGCACTGAATTTAGCCATTCATAGCGGGTATAACGCTTTGGCGAAAGTGCGGAAAACCGGCCGCCATATAGCCGGGCTATAAAGGACTGGCCGCTATTTTGCCGTGGTGGTGACGCAAACATCCACCCGTTCCCGCGTACCGGGCGTTTTTCCGATTATTAAATAAACTAGACCTTACAGGTCTCTAAACTAGACCCAACTGGTCTCTCGTGATTCGCCGCACAGGAATGCCGTGATCCGCTTCTCTCGCGCCACCGCTCTGCGTTCGACCGCCATGGCAACCACCCTGGCGACGACGCTTGCGTTCATCATCGGTGTGCAGGCTGTCGCGAAAGAAACCGAGAGCAAGAAAGAGACGGCGACCAAGAAAGAGATAACGACGAAGCAAGCGGCGGCCAAGCACAAGGTCCCCATGCCCAAGGCGCGCCCGATCGCGCGCAACGTCGTGCCCAAGACGGAGAAGGCCGAGAAGGCAGCCGACAAGGCGTCGTCCAAAACAACGGCCAAGCCGACGGCCTCGGTTACTCCGGCAGCGTCCCCTGTGCCCAATGCGGCGATGGCGCCCGCAACACGCCAGCATGCGGCGCTGCCTCCCGCCGCTGCCCGCAAGCCGACGGTGCCGGCGGCGGTCGCCTCCACGTCCTCGACTTCGGCCTCCGACAAGGAAACGCTCGAGAACGTCATCGACCTTGTGCGCAAGCACAAGCCGGGCGATGCGACGCAGGCGGAATCGGCGATCACCGATCCGCTGGCAAGAAAGCTCGCCGAGTGGATCATCCTGCGCAGCGACAACAACGACGCGTCGGTCGAGCGCTATCGCGCCTTCATCTCCGCCAACCCAAGCTGGCCTTCGCAGACTTTCCTGCGGCGGCGGATCGAGGCGGCGTTGTGGGACGATCACCGCGAGGACGCCGTCGTCTGGTCGTGGTTCGAGAACGAGTCACCGATCTCGGCCAAAGGCAGGTTCGCACTGGCGCGCGTCATGATCGGACGCGGCGACAGGGCCAATGCGGAACGGCTGGTGCGGGACGCCTGGCGCAACGATCCGATGTCGGAAGACACCGAGACCACGGCGCTCGATCTGTTTGGCGCGCTGATCTCGCCCGGCGATCACAAAGCGAGAATGGACTACTTCCTCTACGGCAGCGAGCACGAGATCGCGCTGCGCGCCGCCAAGCGTCTCGGCAGCGGCCACGTTGCGCTGGCGAAGGCGCGTATCGCGGGCTTCCACAAGGCGCCCAATACCCGCGCGCTTCTCGAAACAGTTCCGGGTGAGTTACGCAGCGACGCGGGCTATCTCTTCAGCCGGATCCAGCTCCTGCGCCGCGAAGAGAAATTTGCCGAAGCCGCGCAATTGATGCTGAGCGCGCCGAAGGATCCTGGCCGGCTCCACAATCTGGACGAATGGTGGATCGAACGGCGGCTTTTGGCGCGCAAGATGATCGATGTCGGCGAAAGTCGCACCGCCTATCTGATCGCGCGTGATGCGGCGCTGCCCTCGCGAGACATCTACAAGACCGAGCAGGAGTTCACCGCCGGCTGGATTGCGCTGCGCTTTCTCGAGGACCCCGCGACCGCGGCCCAGCATTTCGCGCGCATTGGCGTCGGCAGCGTCAATCCGACGACGCTCGCGCGCGCCGGCTACTGGCAGGGCCGCGCGGCGGAAGCTGCCGGACGCTCGCAGGAAGCGCGCGCCGCCTATGCCTCGGCGGCCGAACAGTCGACGAGCTATTACGGCCAATTAGCGCGCGCCAAGCTCGGCCTGCCCCAGATCGAGCTGAACGGGGTGCCAAGCGCACGCGGCCGCAGTGTCGAGCGACTGGAGGTCGTGCGCGCGGTTCAACTGCTCTACGAACTCGGCGAAGGCGAGATCGCCATCCCGATCCTTGGCGACATGGGCGAAAACGGGGACGCCGATGCGCTGGTCGGACTGGGCGAACTGGCCGCGCGCTACAACGACGCCCGCGGCATGCTGTTGATGGGCAAGGCCGCGCTCAACCGAGGGCTGCCGTTCGACCACTACGCCTATCCGGTGACGGGCATTCCGCCGTTCAAGTCGATCGGCCCCGATGTCGAACGGAGCATCATCTACGCCATCGCGCGCCAGGAAAGCGCGTTCAACCCGGCCGTGGTCTCACCGGCGCAGGCCTACGGGTTGATGCAGGTGACGCCGGACGCCGGCAAATATGTCTGCAAGAAGTACGGCGCCAATTTCGACCTCACGCGCCTCAAGACCGACCCGGTCTACAACGCAGCGCTGGGCGCGGCCGAACTCGGCGGCCTGATCGACGATTATCGCGGCTCCTACATCATGACTTTTGCCGCCTACAACGCCGGCCGCGGCAGCGTCAAAAAATGGATCGACCGCTACGGCGATCCGCGCGACCCGAAGGTCGACGCCGTCGACTGGGTCGAACTCATCCCATTCTCCGAGACGCGCAACTACGTGCAGCGGATCATGGAGAATTTGCAGGTCTATCGCGCCCGTTTCGGTGGGGGCACTCGGCTGCAAATTGAAGCCGATCTGCATCGCGGCAACGTCGAATAGCGTTCGGCCAGGCCTCTGCCTGAAACGCGCAAGGCCGCTTTAGAGCCAGCGCCATCGCAGACGCGTCTCGAAAAACCTCGCTCGAAACAACGCCCGCCGAGAGAACCGATAGCACAAGAAAAATCCCCCTTCCGGCATCGGCCGAAAGGGGGATTTTCAGATCAGGACGCTGTCGACGTCGGTTACTTGTGGAACATCGGCGCCTTGGCCGGCTCTTCCGGTGCCCAGATGCGATAGCTGAGCGTTGCTAGGACCGTCATGCCCTTGGTGGTGAAGGACAGGTCGGTGGTGGGAGCAATGGGAGCCAACGAAGCACCCGACGCATGGGCGTACACTTCCTGGGTGGCCCACACCGTCAAGCTCGCCGGGCCGAAGTTGTACTCGACGAGACCGCCGACCGCGGCCAGCTGCCAGCGCTGGGTGTTGCCCATGATACCGCCCGTACCCGGGATGAAACCACCCGCGAGCGGGGAGAAGATGCCCGGATGGAGCGCCAAACAGACCGAGTCGGAGCACTTGTCATCCGAGACCTGGGCCGCGTAGTAGCCGACCGGACCGATCGTCCACTTGCCGAACGTCTTGGTGGCCGTGAAGTCGGCGTGGAAGACGCTGCCCTGGGTGTAATGGTCCTGCTGGTTGGCGGTATTGATTTCGCCGTACAACGCGGCGCTCAGGTTCCAGCCGTCCTTCAGGTAGGAGACGATCAACTCGGGCTGGAAGGTCCAGTACTTGTTGCCGAAATTGGCGTAGCCGTTGGAGCTTGACGCCAGACCGACGGGCATCGCAGCGGTGGCGCCCTGCACGGTGCCGGTCGGCAGGAACATGCCGAGGCCGGCCTTCACCACAAAGCCGCTGGTGCCGAGTTTCCAGCTCAATTCGACGGGAGCGATATATGTATTGTGGACGCCCGAGAACTGGTCGATCTGGGTCAGATTAGGCGGGCCTGACAGCGGCTGACCGACGCTCACCATGCCGAAGGGCTGCGCGAGAACCGCGTCATAGGTCGCGCCGAGGAATGTCCAGCCCGGCACGAACACGAAGCCTTGGATGTCGACCGCCGCCTGCACGCCATTCTTGGTGGTGCCGATTGCGTTCGTCAGGGGGCCGGACACGTTGGTCTGGTAGGTGAAGACCTGGTCGAACATGTAGATGCCCGGCGGCGGAACACCGGCGCTGGCGCCGATGAAGATGCCCGGCTTCTGCTGCCACTGCACGCCGCCTTCAAAGGCGTCTGCCGGCGAGAAGGCGAGAGCGGTCAGACCCGCAGCCGCCAATAGTGCCTTGATGTTCGATTTCATGTGTCCCCTCGTCGTGTAAAACGCAAAACCGCCCCAGGCCGCCGGCTTTTTACTTATCTGTTCGTCATCGGCAGTAATCCGAACGCGACGAATCCGACGTGCCTATTTCTTGCTCGAAGCGTCGCCGCTCGCAGGCGAAAAGGCAATTTAAACTTGGCCGATGACTCTTTGTCACAGACCTTTTTCCGAAGGGTGTTGCAAAATGTGCACACACAAACCCGCGACAGACAGATCGACATCGAATTGATTTCACTAGAAAATTTTGTCTATTCGTCCACGGTAAACGCATAATTCAAAATTCCTTGACGTGAAATTTTCGACGTAACGTTGTGCACGTTGAAGCGCTTCAACGTCAGATTCCCGCCCGCCTTCCTTGACGGCAGCACAAGCCCAGTAAGCGCGCAGTTTGCCGATTCCTGATCAACGAGGTTGCAGGAGAAGCACCGGCCAACGTAGGTAGTCGCCTGCGATCAAGCAGCGGCTAGTGCCCACTTTCCGAAGTTTGTGCATCGCCTCAGCAGCCACCTTTCACGAACTTCGGAAAGTCATGGGCACTAGCAAACCTACAATTCTAGTACCGCTTTGCTATTTGAAGTTCCTGGATCGAATTCGCCGCTTGTGGTGCAGGAACTTCAAATGGGCGGTACTAGGGGCAAACACCACGGGAGGATCGATTGCGTTTTTCAGTGTTTGCGTTCGCGCTGGCTGCGGGAGTGATGTCTCTCAATGCGGCTTCGGCCGCAGATAAAGCCGATCTCGATCGTTGCAAGTTCGCCGGCGAACTCAACAAGGCCGATGAGGGAATTGCGGCCTGCGATCGCGTCGTCACTGACTCCAGGATGTCGTCGCAGGATCGCGCGAGCGCCTTGAGTAGCCGCTGCGGATGGTGGTGGGCCAAGAAAGATTCCGATCGGGCATTGACCGATTGCAACGAGTCCATCCGCCTCTATCGCAATTCCGCTGCCGCCTACCTCAATCGCGGCAACGTCTACTTGAGCAGGTCCGATCTCGATCATGCGCTTGCCGACTTCAATGAAGCGCTCCGGCTCGATCCGAAAAACGCGTGGGGCTTTGCCGCGCGCGGCAATCTCTACAAGAACAAAGGCGACTTCGATTCCGCACTGGCGGATCTGAACGAAGCGATCCAGCTCGATCCCGGCTACGCGCTTGCCTTTTTCTCGCGCGCCGAGATTTACAAGAGCAAGGGCGACGTCGCCCGCGCAATGTCCGACCTGAACGACACGTTGCGGCTCGATCCTAATTATGCGCTCGCTTACTTCATCCGCGGCCAGCTCTCCTATCTGCTCGGCAATGCGCCCGCGGCGCTGGAGGATTTCAGCAAGGCCATCAAGCTCGACGCTGACGAAGCGTCAACTTACTTCAACCGGGGCGTCGCCTATTACGTGATCGGAGGCCGCAACCCGGACGCGATCGCCGACTTCAAGAAGGCCGCCGAACTCAACCCGACCGACGCCTATGCCGCGATATGGCGCGACCTCGCCGACCGGCGCAACAATTCGCCGACACACCTGGCGGACGCCGCCAAAAAGCTCGATATGACGGTTTGGCCGGCGCCCGTGATCCGCCACTTCCTCGGGCAGGCCAACGTCGAACAAACCTATGGCGCGGCGTTCGACACCGATCCGAATATAAAGGCGGCGCAGACCTGCGAGGCCAATTTCTACAGCGGTGAGTTGGCGCTTCTGACCAAGGACAAAAAGGAGGCGCTACGCCTGCTGAAGCTCGCAGCCGACCAGTGCCCGCCAAGCTTCATCGAATCGACGGCCGCCGTCGCCGAACTGATCCAGCTCAAGTAAGGCCAGCGGACAGGACGGATGCCTAAGGTCGGTGTGGAAATGCGGGTGAGTGGAAATAAAAGGGGCGAAAGAGCTGAGCAGGTTCCCCCATACCCCCCAGGATATGTCCCCCGGGAACACTGCTCAGCTGCTTAGCGCCCTCGCCTCTCCCGCGTGAAAGCGGGAATTCCTGCGAACCCCAAGAACGGACGACCTCGGGTGCCCCCCTCCGTCGCGGTTCGGAGGATTACCGAAGCTTCATGCACACGCAACATAAAGACGGCCGAACCAAAGCTTTGGGATCGATGTTTCTCGAATCTGTTGCACAAAAGGCACGCACGCCTTAATGGGCATTACCGAGGGGATACCGCGCTTTCAGCATCTGAGACCGCTGCCAAATCTGCGGCTTGCGGCTGAGCCCAGTGTCGGGCATATCCGCCTTGTTGGAGCTGTGGCCGAGTGGCTGAAGGCGGCGGTTTGCTAAACCGTTATAGGCTTGTAAAGGCCTATCGAGGGTTCGAATCCCTCCGGCTCCGCCAGTTAGTTACAATGCGAATAATAGGCTGATCAGCGTCGGTGATCTGGCGCGATGCGCCTGACCTACCTCAAGTGCTCGAACATGCTGCTTTGATTGATTGCAAGATCAAGCACCCGTCACGCGCCAGATGACGTCACCGACATCGTCAGCCACCAGCAGCGAGCGATCGGGCCCGAGTGTGACACCGACCGGCCGGCCGTAGGATTCACGTTCGTCGGGCGCGAGGAATCCGGAAAGGATGTCCCGCGCCGGGCCGGAAGGCCGGCCATTCTCAAACGGCACGAACACAACCTTGTAGCCACTCAACGTGCTGCGATTCCAGGACCCGTGCTGGCCGATCGCCATCCCTTCCGGAAATCCCGGAAGCGTGCCCGTGGGCACCCAGCACAGGCCGAGCGAAGCGGTATGACCGCCGAGCGCGTAATCCGGCCTGATCGCCTTGGCGACCATGGCAGGATCCTGCGGCACGCGATCGTCCACGGTCTGCCCCCAATAACAATATGGCCAGCCATAGAACCCGCCGTCGCGGACTGAAGTGAGATAATCCGGCGGCGTCTCGTCGCCGAGGCCATCGCGCTCGTTCACGACGGTCCAGAGCATCCCGGTGGTCGGCTGCCACGCCAGACCGACAGCATTCCGCAAGCCGCCGGCGAAGATGCGGCTCGAGCCGTTCGCAAGATCCAGTTCGTAGATTGCCGCCCGGCCTTCTTCAACCGCCATGCCTTCGTCGGCGATGTTGGTAAGAGAACCGACGCCGGCATAAAGCTTCTTTCCGTCGGGGCTCGGCAGCAGGCTCCGTGTCCAGTGGCCGCCCGGCTTGAAGGTTACGAGTTTGCGCCCTGTCGCGGAGATGCGGTCGGCACCCGAGACGTAGGGAAAGGCGACGACGCCATCCGTGTTGCCGACATAGAAGGTGTCGCCGATCAACGCCATGCCGAAAGGC
>Ga0265314_10005421_pt1 | contig 11525 bp, 9 predicted proteins | sample 4126metaG_FD_203106 | JGI IMG/M metagenome (GOLD analysis project Ga0265314, IMG submission 203106) | Rhizosphere microbial communities from Carex aquatilis grown in University of Washington, Seatle, WA, United States - 4-1-26 metaG | ecosystem: Host-associated > Plants > Roots > Rhizosphere >... | reverse complement strand
CATGAGAGAGCGAATTCGATCCACGACGATCCTCTGCGTCCGCCGCGACGGCAAGGTAGTCATGGCCGGCGACGGCCAGGTAACGCTGGGCTCGGAGGTGCTGAAATCCTCCGCCAAAAAGCTGCGGCGCCTCTACAACAGCAAGATTCTCGCCGGATTCGCCGGCGCCACCGCCGATGCCTTCGCGCTCTTCACGCGCTTTGAAACGAAGCTCGAACAGTTCAACGGCAACCTGCCGCGCTCGGTAGTGGAAATGGCGAAGGATTGGCGTACAGACCGCATGCTGCGCCACCTCGAAGCGCTCTTGTTGGTCGCCGACCCCACCAACACTTTCATCCTGAGCGGCAACGGCGACGTCATCGATCCCGACGACAACATCGCCGCCATCGGCTCCGGCGGCGCCTACGCCAAAGCCGCTGCCACCGCACTGATGGAGAACACCGCGCTCTCCGCCCGCGAGATCACCGAAAAGGCCATGACCATCGCCGGCAAGATCTGCATCTACACCAATGACAGCGTGCATTACGAAGAGCTGGGCTGAGGTATGCCAAACTGGAAGGTTCAGCACAATTAAATGGTTATCTACCTCCCCGCCCAGGTCTCCGAAGATTCGCCGCTGCTCGACGAACTAACGCCGCGCGAAATCGTACGTGAGCTGGATAAATACGTGATCGGCCAAGGCGACGCCAAAAAAGCCGTGGCCATCGCTCTCCGCAACCGCATCCGCCGCCAAAAACTCGACCCCGAGATGGCGGAAGAAGTGATGCCGAAGAATATCCTGATGATCGGCCCCACCGGCGTCGGCAAAACCGAACTAGCCCGCCGCCTTGCCAAACTCGCCAATTCTCCGTTCCTGAAAGTAGAAGCCAGCAAGTTCACCGAAGTGGGCTATGTAGGCCGCGACGTCGAATCCATGATCCGCGATCTGGCGGAAATTTCCATCGACATGGTGCGCGAAGAGCGCCTCAACGAAATCGGCGAGCGCGCCGAGCGCAACGCCGAAGAGCGCCTGCTGGATCTGTTGATGCCTCCGCCCGCGGAACCGGCCGAGGCGTCCGAAAGTGTCGACCGCACACGTGAAAAACTGCGCGAAAAGCTGCGCGCCGGAAAACTAGACGACCGCATGGTGGAGGTCGACGTCAAAGAGCGCGGCCCGACGTTCGAAGTATCGACGCTAGGCGGCATGGAAGAGATGGACATCAACCTCAAAGATGTCCTCCCCGGCCTGTTCGGCGGCCGCACCCGCAAACGCAAAATGCGCGTCGGCGAGGCCATGGATTACCTGGTCCAGGAAGAAGAGCAGAAGCTGGTCGACATGGATCAAGTGACGCGCATCGCCATCGAACGCGTCGAACGCAGCGGCATTATCTTCCTCGACGAAGTGGACAAAATCGCCGGGCGCGAAGGCGGCCACGGCCCCGACGTCAGCCGCGAAGGCGTGCAGCGCGACATCCTGCCCATCGTCGAAGGCACCACCGTCAACACGCGCTACGGTTTCGTGCGTACCGATCACATCCTGTTCATCGCCGCCGGCGCGTTCCACGTATCGAAGCCCAGCGACCTAATTCCCGAATTGCAAGGCCGCTTTCCCATTCGCGTCGAACTGAAATCGCTCAACGAAGCCGACTTCATCCGCATTCTGAAAGAACCGAAAAACGCGCTGATCAAGCAGTATCAAGCGCTGCTCGACACCGAAGGCATCAAGCTGGTCTTCACCGAAGATGCCATCGCCGAAATCGCCGCCTTCGCCACCCGCGTCAACGAATCCATGGAGAACATCGGAGCCCGCCGCCTCCACACCATCCTCGAAAAGCTCCTCGAAGAGGTCTCCTTCGACGGCCCCGACCTAAAAAAGAAAAACGTAAAAGTAGACGCCGTTTACGTGCGCAAACAGCTAGCCGAAATCGTCAAGGATCAGGACTTGAGCCGCTACATTTTGTGATCCGCGCCCTTGCTCTCCTTGGCATCCTATCGCTCGCCGGTTGCGCTTATGTAGGCGCACCCAAACCGCCCGCGCTCGACATCCCCACGCGCATCACCGACCTGCGCGCCGCCGAGTACGGCGACAAAATTGTGGTCGAGTTCACCATCGGGATGGATACCACCGAAGGTCTGAAGCTCAGCGAAGTGAAAGCCGTCGAAGCACGCGTGGCCGTAGGTTCCGTGTCGCAAATGGTTACGCTCTCAACCAAGCCTCCCGGCCCCGTCGACGACAATTTTCCCGCGGGCGCTTGGATCGGCAAAAACGTCGTAGTGACCGTTCGCGCCACCGGCCCCAAAGGCAAAGCGTCCGACTGGTCGAACCCGGTATCACTAACCATCGGCACGCCGCTAGCAACGCCCGCCAACTTCCAAGCTGTTTCCGATCCGCAAGGTGTGCGCCTGACTTGGGTGGGGCCCGCCAACGGCCATTACCGCATCTTCCGCGGCGCGGGCGACATGATGCCGCTGCGTCTAGCTGAATCCGACAAGCCCGAATACGTCGACGCCACCGCCGACTTCGGCTCTCCCTACCGCTATTTCGTCCAAGCGCTCATGGGCGAATTGCAGCAGAGCGAGGTATCCGCCACCGTCGCCATCACGCCCGCCGACACCTTCCCGCCCGCCCCGCCCGTAGGTCTGATGGCCGTCGCCGGCGTGAACTCCATCGAGTTAGTTTGGCAGCGCAACACCGAAGACGATTTCGCGGGCTATCACGTGTATCGGTCGACAGACGGCGCCCCGCCTCAACCCATCGCCGGACCACTCGACGCCCCCACCTTCAGCGATCGCACCGTCGAAATAGGCAAGAAGTACAGCTACACCGTAACTGCCAGCGATCGCAACGGCAACGAAAGCGCGCGCTCCGCCCCGGCCGAAGCCGTCGCGCAATAACTATTTTGCTTTGCGCCGTTTGACCAGCCGCTTGCGCCAGCGTCGCGCGATGCTGGGCGGCGCGAACGCCTGATCCAGCAGTTCCGCCTGCTCGCGCGCATGCACTTTCGGCGACCCAGGCGCCGTCGAAGCGCTCTCCGGACGCCCCGCGTATCCGAGCGCCCGCGCCTCGTTCGCCATGATGCGCTGCAGGCGCGTGCGCATGAAAATCCACGCGCCCATGTTGCGCGGCTCTTCCTGCACCCACACCACGCCGCTCGCCGACGAGTAACGCGCGATCACCGCGCGAAGTTCAGCTTCCGGGAACGGATACAGTTGCTCGACACGCACAATCGCCGTGTGCGCCGCCGTTTCGTCGCTGGCCTTACGAGCCTCGCGCGCCGCCAGCACTTCGTAATAAACTTTTCCGCTGCACAGCAGAATCTTGCGGATGCTCGAAGGATCGGCCACTGTTGGATCGTCCAACACCGGTTGAAACGCACCCTTGGTAAAATCCTCAACCGTCGAGATCACCTGTGGGTGCCGCAGCAAGCTCTTGGGCGACATCACCACCAGAGGTTTGCGCAGCCCGCGCCGGTCCGGCCCGCCGCGCATCTGCCGCCGCAGCAAATGGAAATATTGCGCCGGAGTCGTACAGTTCGCCACCTGAATATTGTTTTCCGCGCACAGTTGCAGGAAGCGCTCCAGACGCGCGCTCGAATGCTCCGGACCGCCGCCTTCCTGTCCGTGCGGCAGCAGCAGCACCAGGCCGCTCGGCTGCCCCCACTTCGATTCCGCCGACGTCACGAACTGGTCGATCATGATCTGCGCGCCATTGACGAAATCGCCATACTGCGCTTCCCAGACCACCAGACTCATCGCATCCGCCACACTGTAGCCGAACTCAAAACCCATCACCGCGTATTCGCTCAGCGGACTGTTATAAACTTCGAACTTCGCCAACCCCGGCACCAACTGCGTCAGCGGCACGCACACCGCGCCCGTTTCGTAATCGTGATACGCCACATGACGATGGCTGAATGTTCCGCGCCCCGCGTCCTGCCCGCTCAAACGCACTGACGTGCCTTCCAGCATCAAACTGCCGAAAGCCAGCGTCTCCGCGAGCGCCCAGTCGATCGAATTCTCGCGCAGCGCAGCCCCACGCTTCTCCACCATGCGCGCCAGCTTCGGATGCACCGTAAACCCGTCCGGGAACTCCGTGATCGTCAGGATCACCTGCTCCAGCGCCAACAAACTCGCGCCCGTCGGCGGCAGATCCTGCGGCATCGATCCCGGAGCGATCGGGCTCAGCTCCAGCAGCTCCCATTCTTCCTTGCTCTTCTGCGTCTGATCGTAAATATCGTAAAGGTACTTCTTTTGCGCTTCCTGCCCCTCTGAGATTTCCGCGGCAGTGAGCACGCCCTCTTTTTGCAACCGCGCCCCATACAGCGCCGCCACCGATTTGTGTTCCTTCAGTTGCCGATACAGAACCGGCTGCGTGTAACTAGCGTCATCGCCCTCATTGTGCCCGTGCTTGCGCCAGCACAGCATATCGATCACGACATCGCGATGAAAGCGCTGCCGGAAATCGTAAGCCATCTGCGCCGCATGAATGCACGCCTCCGGATCGTCCCCATTGACGTGAAACACCGGAGCCTTCACCATCAGCGCCACATCGGAACAATAATTCGTCGAGCGCGATTCGTGCGGATCAGTAGTGAAGCCAATCTGGTTGTTGATCACCAGATGCATCGTGCCGCCGGTATTGTAGCCGTCGATTTGCGATAGATTCAGCGTCTCCGCCACGATCCCCTGCCCCGACATCGCTGCGTCACCGTGGATCAGCACCGGAATCACGCGCTCGCGTGCCGTGTCCTGCAAACGATCTTGCTTGGGACGTACGATCCCTTCCACAACAGGGTTGACAGCTTCGAGATGACTAGGATTCGCCGCCACCGAAACGCGAATGGCATTGCCGCCCGGCTGCTGCCGCCGGTTGCTGGCGCCCAGGTGATATTTAACGTCGCCCGAACCTTCGAAGTCCTCTTCTCCTAGCTCCCCTTCGAACTCCGAGAACACCTGCGCAATGCCTTTACCGATCACGTTAGCCAGCACCGTGAGCCGGCCGCGATGCGCCATGCCGATCACGCATTCATCCACGCTTTGCGTCGCCGCGCGATCCAGAATTTCATCCAAAATGGCAATCGTCGATTCGCCGCCTTCGAGCGAAAAACGCTTGTGCCCCTTGAAGCGGTTCTCCAGGAACGATTCGAATCCTTCCGCATGCGCCACGCTCATAAACGCGCGCCGCTTGGCCTCCGCGTCCAGCGTCCACGGACGCTCCAAGTTTTCAATAAACCATTGCCGCTCCGCCGGATTCTCACAGTGCATGAACTCGACGCCCATCCTGCCCGCGTAAGCTGCGCGCAGCCGGTCCAACAAGTCGCGCAGCGTCACCACGCCGAACGAATCCGTCTGAAAACTGCGATCCAGATCCCACATCGTGAGCCCGTGCGCCGACAGCTCCAGATCCGAATGCGGAGGACGCGGCACGCCCAACGGATCGATATCGGCAGCCAGATGCCCGCGTCCGCGCCAAGCTTGGATCAATCGCGCTACCGCAGCCTGTTTGGCTGGATCGACCGCAACCGTCGCCGCCGGAGACTTCTCCACTTCCCAACGAACCGGCTGCGCCGTGATCCCTAGATCCGCGTAAATCCGCTCGTAGAACGCGTCTTCGCCCTCGAGCAGCGCCTGCATCTGCGCCAGAAACAATCCCGACTCGGCGCCTTGGATCACCCGGTGATCGTAGGTGCAAGTCACCGTCATCACCTTGCTCAGCCCCATCGACGTGCGCACGTCGTCGGGCACTCCGCGAAACTCCGGCGGATAATCAATCGCGCCCGTAGCAATGATCGCGCCCTGTCCCGGCATCAACCGCGGAACAGAACCCACCGTGCCCACCGTCCCCGGATTCGTAAGCGAAATCGTGGTGCCCTCGAAATCGGCAACAGTTAACTTGTTCCCGCGCGCCCTCGTCACGATGTCGTCATACGCGCTCAAGAACTGCGCGAAGCTCATCGCCTCCGCCTTCTTGATCGACGGCACTTTGAGAGACCGCGCCCCGTCCTTGCCCGCGACGTCAACAGCCAGCCCGATATTCACATGCCCGCGCCGCACCCGCAGCGCTTCCCCGCTGCCGCTCGAAAACGCATCGTTCAACGCCGGAGCTTTTTCGATGGCACGTACAATGGCCCAGGCCACCAAATGAGTGTAGGAAAGCTTGCTCAGTCCCTGTTGTGTCCGGTGCGCATTGATCGCCCGCCGGTTTTCGTCCATCACCTTGACCGGCAGCACACGCAAACTGGTCGCGGTCGGCACCGTCAAACTCGCCGCCATGTTCTCCGCGATCTTCAGCGCGGGACCACGAAGCGGCAGCGCCTGATCGTCCTGCCCCAGCGTCACCGGAGCCACCGCCGGAGCCGCCAGCACCCGCGGCTCGTCCACGATCTGCTCAATGCTGACGGGCTCGATCGTTATCGTCGTGCCGTTCGTCGGAAGCCGGTCGTTTTCGAAAACCTGCTTCCAGCCGGCGTCTACGGTTTGGCGGTCATAAATGTATTGATGATAGAGCTCGTCTTCGAGCCAACTGTTCACACTTGGAGCGGTAGGTTCAGACATCGGGGTTTGTATTTACCATAATAACTGATGCTCAAGGCCCTCATCTTCTCCGATATCCACAACGACAAACCCACGCTGGAGCGCCTCATGGCCATGGATGCCGACGCCTATTTCGCCGCCGGCGACCTGGTGAGCTGGGCCCGCGGCCTCGACAAAATGGGCGACGTCATGAAGGCCCGCCGCGAGCGAGTCTACGTCCTGCCCGGCAACCATGAATCCGCCGCCGACATCCAAAAATTCTGCGAACGCTTCGGCTTCATCGATTTCCACGGCGCCACAGTCGAGATCGCAGGAGTGCGTTTCGCCGGCCTAGGCTACTCGGCCATCACCCCGTTCAACACCCCCGGCGAATATAGCGAAGAGGAAATCGCCCAGCGTCTAGAAAAGTTCGCCGCCTGGAAACCGCAGGTTTTGATCTGCCATTCCCCGCCGCTAAATACCCCGCTCGACCGCATCAAAGAAGGACTCCACGGCGGCAGCCCCGCCGTGCGCGAATTCATTGAGCGGCACCAGCCCGCGCACTTTTTCTGCGGCCACATTCACGAGGCCGAAGGAGTGGTAATCCAGCTAGGCGCAACCCGCGCCATGAACGTCGGCAAGAAAGGATATCTATTGGAAATCTAGCGACCGCTCACTCGGCCGGCACAAATTCAACGCGCACCGAACGCGCGGTAATCGTCCCACTGATCCCGTGCCCCGGCCACAGCTCCAGCGTGTATCCGTTCGAGCCCTTCGTCAGCGTGAGCGCACTCAGAGCATTTCGCCCGTTAAACCCGTTGAGCGCCAGTTCCGTGACGCCCCCCCAGAACGAAGGTGATCACCGTCGACTTGGTTCCCACACGAACACGCGAAGGCCCCTCCCGATTGAGATGAACCGACCGCACATCCGCCTCCTGGAAGTCAGGCCAGCTACCCAACCGCGCGACCAGCTCCGCCGCGCCAGGCACATCTGGAAACTTGTCCTCATCCGCCATGCCAGAATTCTAGCGGATTCAGTTTGCGCTACGCTTAAATCATGGGTGCGACGCGCAGTCCCGCGGTTACCGGGCTTCCCGAGCAATCCTTCCAGCTTGAGCATCCCAGTTCCGAAGCGATCTGGAAGCGGGCCGTCGAAGTCTTCGGCAATGAGGACCTGGCACGAAAGTGGATGGACACGCCCCTGCCGATTCTCGGCCAATCCACGCCGCAGCAGTTTTCCTCTTCTGGCGACGCTGCGAAGCAGCGTGAGATCCTGACGATCCTGGGCCGGATCGACTACGGAATTTTTAGCTAGCGGATGCGGATCTACCGGCTGCATCGCCGGCAACGCGCGGCTTCTGACTACAGCGGTTCCTTGCGCTTCGCGGGGCGCTGGAATCCAGCAGGAACGCCCATACTTTATGCGTCCACCGCTCTGTCGCTAGCCTGTCTTGAGTTGCTGGTGCATCTAAGCCCGGACCAGATCCCTTTGGACTACGTCTATACCGCCGCTGAAATTCCTGTCAACCCGGAGGCCCATGAATTTCACGGCAGTCTGCGTGACTCCGAGATGACTCGACGCTACGGGTACGCGTGGGTAACATCGCAGAGTTCTCTAGCGGTTTACGTTCCGTCCGTAATCATCCCCGTCGAATTTAATGTTTTGCTCAATCCGCTTCACGCCGCGTTTCAAACCGTGAAGTGGGACGCCCCTAAACCGTTTGAGTTCGATCCACGACTGCTACGGGGTTCGAGTGCGGTTCTGTGACGGCCCCCGCGATCTTTTCATACGCCAGCACTCCAAAGAACAACAGCATCGACGCCGAGGAGACCACCGCCCACGGCTTATCCGCCAGCGCAAACAGAAACGGAAGCGGAGTAGCCATCAGCGTTGCCGCGATTTTCGAAGCCGGCTGCTTGGAGTTGAAAATCGTAAGCCAGATCGGCAGCAGCAGCAGCGTCGCGTCGTATCCATAGACGTGCGGCACAATCAGTTCCGAAGCCACCGCCGTCACCGCGAACATGCGCCACAATGGCGCCTCGCGAACCGTCCAAACGAATAGCGCCACCACGCTAGCGATCACCAGAAGGTTGAACGCCGGCGATGCGATTCCCAAATTCGCCGCGAACCCCTCGTAGCTGATCATCAACTGCGGCGATGGCGACAAGATCTCCAGATTCTTGTCCCCCAGCATCTTGATGTACGACCGAATCAGCGCCGTCCCGCCCAGCAGCCAGCAACTAACGACCTCGACGACAGCCATCCCGCAAAATCCCGCCAGCATCTTCCAACGCTTCTGCAGCACCAGCGCCACCGGCCACAACAGAATCAAATGGAATTTGATCAGCAGCAGCGCCAACGCCGCGCCGCTCGCCGCCCAGCTCTTCCGTCCGGCCAACTCGTAGGACGCGATGAACACCGCCAACAGCAAAACGCAATCCTGCGCACTAGCAATCCCCAGCGGAGCCGGCAGCGACAAAGCCGCGAAGACCAACGCGTCCGGACCGAAGCGCCGCCATCCCCACAACCAGCACAGCACCAAAAGCAGCGCCTGCGACGCCACCCAAACATCAAACGCCAAGTCCTGCCGCAGCCAAGCCAGCGGAGCCAGCAGTGCCGCATAGAACGCCGGCCGCACAAACAACGCCTTCGCTTCCGGCACGCGCCCCTTGACGACCTTCAACGTCTGCACCGTGTGCAATTCCGCGATCCGCCCCTGCTCCACCAGCGAAGCGCCCGCATAGAAATTCAGGAAATCGGCCGACCGCGCCATCGGCAGCATGAACGAGCCCAGCATCGCCCACAACACGCAAAGCCCTGCTACCAGCGCCGCCAGCGGCCATGAGATGCGAGCCATTCCTCTTGTAATCGGCTCATTTCTATGGTTTCTATAGGCGCGGCTTGCTAAACTGAAGAACGGCATGACCCTCGACGAACTGGAAAGAGAATACGTTACGCTCCGCCAGCAGGCAGACGCTGTGCGGAGCTATCTTTGACGCCCCCGCGCGCAAGGCCCAGCTAGCCCAAACCGAACAACAGATCAATGCGCCGGACTTCTGGTCGAACCCCGAAAAAAGCCAGAAGATCATGCAGGATCGCAAACGCCTGGAAGAGCAAATCGACCAGGAAACCAAGATTTCCGGCCTGGCTTCCGACCTCGACACCTTGTTCGAACTCGCCCGCGAAGGCGAAAACGTCAACGCCGATCTAGAGCGCGAGATGCGCAGCCTCACGGCTTATCTCGAAAAGCTCGAAACCAAAATGCTGCTAGCGGGTGAGAATGACGCCCGCAGCGCCATCGTCACCATCCACCCCGGCGCCGGCGGCACCGAGAGCCAGGATTGGGCCGAGATGCTTTTGCGCATGTATCTACGCTGGTCCGAACGCAATCACTTCGAAACCGTCATCACCGATCGCCTCGAAGGCGAAGGCGCGGGCATCAAGTCCGTCACATTTGAAGTCAACGGCGAGAACGCCTACGGCTTGCTGCAAAGCGAAGTGGGAGTCCATCGCCTGGTGCGCATCTCGCCCTTCGACGCCAACGCGCGCCGCCATACGTCCTTCGCGTCCGTCTTCGTGTACCCACAGATCGACGACGAAATCGTGATCGACATCCGTCCGGAAGACCTGCGCGTCGACACTTTTCGCGCATCCGGAGCCGGCGGCCAGCACGTCAATCGCACGGACTCAGCGATCCGCATGACGCACCTGTCGACAGGCATCGTCGTCCAGTGCCAGAACGAACGCAGCCAGCACAAAAACCGCGCCAGCGCCATGAAGCAGCTCCGCGCGAAACTCTACGAGCACGAACTCGCGAAAAAACGCGTCGAAGAGCGCAAGCTCGAAGACACCAAACTCGGCATCAACTTCGGCAGCCAGATCCGCAGCTACGTCCTGGCGCCTTACCGCATGATCAAGGATCACCGCACTAAGCTAGCGATCGGCGACGTCGACAAGGTGCTCGACGGCGATCTCGAAGCCCTGATCCACGCCTATCTGGTGTTCCTCAAGACCGGCAAAACCGCCGGCGCCGGTCCAGATACCGACGATCTTGAGTAAGGTGATGACATCGATTAAAGAAGCCGCCGACCGCATTCGATCCGGCGAATTGGTAGCGTTCCCCACCGAAACCGTCTACGGCCTAGGTGCGAACGCACTCGATGCCGCCGCGGTCGCGAAAATTTACGAGCTGAAAGGCAGGCCACCGACCAGCCCGTTGATCGTGCACGTAGCTTCCATCGAAATGGCGCGCACGCTAGTAACCGAGTGGCCCCCGCAAGCCGAGCAACTCGCCAGCAAATACTGGCCCGGCCCGCTGACACTCGTTCTCCCCAAAACCTCAGCGATTCCGGACATCGTCACCGCCGGCCTCCCCACCGTCGGCATTCGCGTGCCCAATCATCCGCTAGCGCTCGCTCTGATCCAAGAAGCCGGCGTCCCCTTAGCCGCACCCAGCGCCAACCGCTTCACCAGCCTCTCGCCGACCACAGCCGAGCACGTCCGCGAAGCCTTCGGCGACGCCGTGCCCGTGCTCGATGGCGGACACTGCCGCGTAGGCATCGAATCCACAGTAGTGTCGATTGCTTCAGGTAAAATCACGCTCCTTCGCCCCGGCATGATTTCGCTTGACGATGTAGAACTCGCCACCGCCGCCGCTTCCGGCGCCGCCCATCCCGCTCCCGGCATGCATCATCGCCACTACAGCCCACGCACGCCGCTCGTCTTATCCAACACGCCCGACCCGCGCGGCGCCTACCTGTGGATCAACCATCTCGCAAATGTCGCGCGATCCTTGCAGATGCCCTCCACTCCTGACGCCTACGCAGCCCAACTCTACAGCGTTCTCCACGACCTCGACCGCGAAGCCTGGCCCGTCATTTCCGTCGAGCCGCCCCCCAACACAGTAGAATGGGCAGCGGTGCTCGACCGCCTGCAAAGGGCCGCCGCGAAGTGAACCTCATCGAAGAAATCGATCAAACTCTAACCGCGACTCCCACGATCTGGTGGCTCGGCCGCGCCGGCTTCGTCATCC
>Ga0265314_10005419_pt1 | contig 11528 bp, 12 predicted proteins | sample 4126metaG_FD_203106 | JGI IMG/M metagenome (GOLD analysis project Ga0265314, IMG submission 203106) | Rhizosphere microbial communities from Carex aquatilis grown in University of Washington, Seatle, WA, United States - 4-1-26 metaG | ecosystem: Host-associated > Plants > Roots > Rhizosphere >... | reverse complement strand
CGGCAATCCGTGGGGTTGGGACGCCATCCATCCCGCACTGGCCGTTTCGGTGGCGAGCCTGGTGCTGGTGAGCCTGGCGGGCCGCCCACCGGCCAAAGAGAAATGGGCGCCGTTCTTCGAGCCCGCAACGAAGTAGACTGTTTCCGCTCGCTAACGCGCGCGGTTCGGTGCTGCCTTCCGAACCGCGACCGTGAGGGAGCGGGCTAAGGAGCCGCGATGAATCTGGAAGCCATACAACAGGCGCTGGCCGCCGAGGGCATCGACGGCTGGCTGTTCTTCGATCACCACCGCAGAGATCCGCTCGCGTATCACGTGCTGGGCCTTCCCGCGGACCGTACCCCGACGCGGCGCTGGTATTACTTCATTCCGGCGAGCGGGGAGCCCCGCGGCCTGGTCCACGCGATTGAGTCGGGTGCGCTCGAAGGGCTGCCGGGCGCGGTCTCGAAGTACTCCAGTTGGACTACGCAGATCGACGGGCTCGGCCGCCTGCTCGCGGGCCAGCGCCGCGTCGCCATGCAGTATTCGCCCTCCTGCGCCATCCCCTATGTTTCGATGGTGGACGCGGGCACCCTCGAGTTGGTGCGCGCGACCGGCGTAGAGGTGGTCAGCTCGGCCGACCTTGTGCAGCAGTTCGAGGCGCGCTGGACGCCAGCCAATCTCGAGAGCCACATCGAGGCCGGCGTCAAGGTGGATCGAATCCGGCGCGAAGCGTTCGACCTGGTGCGCGCCAAGCTCGAAGCCGGTGAGGCCATCAGCGAGTTCGCGGTCAAGCAATTCATCCGCGACCGCTTTGCCGACGCCGGCCTCGTGACGGACCACGGGCCCATTGTCGGCGTGAACGAGAACTCCTCCGACCCGCACTACGAACCGCAAGCCGGCGCATCGCGCGAGATTTGCCGCGGCGATTGGCTGTTGATCGATATGTGGGCCAAAGCGGATTCCCCGGCGGGCGTCTATTACGACATCACCTGGACGGGTTTCTGCGGCCCCGAGCCGCCTGCCGAGATCGCCAACGTATTCGGGATCGTGACCGAGGCCCGGAACCGCGCCATCAAGTTCGTCCAGGAGGGCCTGCGCGCCGGGCGCGTGCTGCGCGGCTTCGAGGTGGACGACGCGGCCCGCGGCGTGATCCGCGAGCGGGGTTTCGAGCAGTATTTCTTCCACCGCACCGGTCACTCGATCGGCGCTGAAGTACACGGATCCGGCGCCAACATGGACAACCTGGAAACGCACGACGAGCGACGGCTCATCCCCTGGACCTGCTTTTCGGTCGAGCCCGGCATCTACCTGCCCCGCTTCGGCGTGCGGTCGGAGGTGAACGTCTTTGTGGGCGAAGACGGGGCCCACGTAACGGGCGAGATTCAGGACCAGATCGTACTTCTCTGACATGCGGCGCCTGATTCTGTGCCTCGTGCCGCTGGCCGCGGCCGCGATCGCCGCCGGCGCGCCTCCGCGCGTGGTCAACACCTTCCCGCTCGTGTTCTCGGACGGCAGCGGCCAGATCGAGTGGCTGAGCCCTTCCACCTTCCGGTTTCTGCGAAATTGGAGGGAGCCGGAGCGAGTCAAGGAGCCGCTGGTGCCGAAGCCGGTGGCGGTCACGGCGGGCGAGACCGCCGCGGCCTACTCATTCAAGAGCCGGTACCTCACGGTCGAAGTGGAGAAGGAGGGCGGCAGGATCGCGGTCAAGGCCGGCTCCAAGGAAGTGCTCGTCGATGGCCATGTGCGGCGCGAGAACGGCCACGGGGTTTGGGAACAGCGCGCCGGGGCCTCGGAACGTTTCTACGGTCTGGGCGCACGTGATGCGGCGCGCTTCGACCTACGTGGGTCGGCCCTCGAAACACGGAATGCGTTTCTGTTCTCGAGTGCCGGATTCGCCGAATACTACCCCGCCACCGGCGTGTACCGGTTCGATCTCGCCTCTTCTCGGCCGGACACGATGGTGGTGACGGCGCCTGGAGAGCGCATCGAGTTCTTCCTGTACTACGGTCCCGTGCCCAAGGATATTTTCGAGGAGCAGCTGGCGGTTGCCGGCCCAGTGGAGCCCTTCGGAGCGGCCGATTTCAAAGTGCGCGAGGCCCGTGGCCGGGCCACCAGTGGAAGCTGGGACACGCTCGCCGCGAGCATTCGGACGCTGCTGCACGCCAGCCTCTCGGCAGACCTGATTCCCGAGTTCGACCTGTCTCCGTATGCGAACGCGGATGCGGATCTGCGGGCAAGCGCGGCCGAGCTGGCCTGCCTGGTGCCGGTTCTTCGCGCGCCGGCCGGCGGGGCGCCGTTCTCGGACTCGCTGCGATGGCGCGAGCGGTTGGAGCCTTACCTCCTGAGTTACACCAAGGAAGCTCAGGACCGCGGAGTGCCGGTCCTGCGCCCGCTTGAGGTCGATTCGGACGAAGATCCGGCGGCGCGCAACCGCAGCGGCGAGTTCAAAGTGGGCGACGAGTTGCTCGCGGCGCCGGTACTGAAGCCCGGAGTACCGCTCACGGTCTACCTTCCACGCGGACTCTGGACCGATCTCGGCTCCGGCGAGACTTACAAAGGCAGGCAGGAGATCAAGGTTCGGCCGCGCACCGGCCAGATCGCGCTCTTTGCGAAGAACGGAACCATCGTGCCGCTCGGCCCCGAGAGCGGCGACGTGCTGGAGCTCCACTACTTCCCCGACCTGGGCGCGGAGTTCTTCCTGTTCGAGGAAGACGACCAGGACATCTCTCAGTTCCACGCCGCCCCGGCGGGCGATCTGATGCGCTTCGAGATCGAATCGCGCGCGAACCGCGTCTACGACTGGGTGATGCACGACGCGGGCCCGTGCCGCAAGGTCGATGGCGGTGGAGTCGACTACACGCAGGTGGCGGAACCGGGGCAACTCGCGCCAGGCCGCTGGTATGCCGACCCTTCGCGGAAGCTGCTGCGAATCCGCGTGCGCTCCGTGGCGGGCGGCGATGAAGTGGTGCACGTGACGTTCTGAAGGAATCGCCGACGCCGGAGGTCGCCCGGGTCGAACCATTCGCGTGACTGGGTGCTGGCCACTGCGACGATGATAAGTGGCTACCTGCGGCCCCCGCTCGTCGGAGCGTCGGCGCCGCCCCGGATCCACTCCATCACCGCAGCCTCGGCCCAGAACCGCACCCCGCGCCGCGCCACGAAGCCCAGGTGTCCCCCGTGCTCCACCGCCAGCAGCTTGATGCAGGGATTCCGCAGCACCTCCGGCCGCTCGAAGATGCGGAACGGAATCACCGGGTCGTTTTTGGCCTGCACCAGCAGCGTGGGCACGCGGATCCCATCCAGAAACCGGCAGGCCGATTGCGTGTAGTAGTAGTCCGCCGCATCGCGGAAGCCAAAATAGCGCGCCGTGAAGCGGTCGTCGAACTCGCGTAGGCCCCGCACGCCGTCCAGACCGTCGATCGGGAACCGCTCGGGACGCAGCCGGTTCAACTCGCGAATGCGCCGCTTCAAGCGTCCCAGGAAACGCCGCTCGTACATACGGTCGTCCCACCGCTCCAGCCGGCGCGTGCTCTCTTCCAGGTCGATGGGCGTCGAGACCGCCGCGACTCCCGCCAGCAGGCCGCGCGCGCTCTCGCCCAACTCGCCCGCCAGCTTCAGCGCGACATTGCCGCCCAGCGAGAAGCCAACGACGTAGAGCGGGCCGCGGCCCTCCGTCGCAAGTTGGCGCAAAACCGCCAACAGGTCTGCCGTCAGCCCCGAGTGGTAGGCCGTTTTCGAGTGAGCCTCCGTGCCCCCGCAACTCCGCAGGTTCAAACGGTGCGCGGCGTAACCCGCGTCGAGCGCCAGGCGCGCCATGACTTTCATGTAGCCGGCCTGGCTCGATCCTTCGAGGCCGTGTACCAGAACGACCTCGCCTTCCGCCTCGCGCGCCGGCCGCTGCGTCTCCACCAGTACCTCGACGTCGGCCTCGGTCCCGACCAGCCTGCGCTCGACGGGGTAACGGCTCTCGTCCAAGCCCGCGCGCCAGAAGTGCGCCAGGATCGTGGCCAAGTGAGGATTGCGGACCAGCGGGATGAACGGTTCCAAGCCTCAATGGTAGCGTGCGCGCGGTAGAATTCGGGCATGTGGTTCCGAGCTGTGGTAGGGATTCTCATGCTCATGGATCTGACGATGTGTGCGCAAGACCGCTCCCAGGCGCGGTCGATGGTCATCTCGCAACAGGGCATCGTGGCCACCAGCCAGACCCTCGCCTCCCAGGCCGGGGCACAGGTGCTGGCGCGCGGCGGCTCCGCCATCGACGCCGCCATTGCGGCTAACGCCGTGATGGGCGTGGTCGAGCCCATGAGCAACGGGATGGGCGGCGATCTATTCGCCATCTACTGGGACGCCAAGACCGGCACGCTCACCGGAATGAACGCCAGCGGCTGGGCGCCCGCGGGGCTCACCATCGAGCACCTCAAGAGCAAGGGCCTCTCACACATGCCGCAGCTCGGTATCGACTCGGTCATCGTGCCCGGGTGCGTGGAAGGATGGGGGAAGCTCCACCAACGGTACGGCCGCCTTCCCTGGGCCGACCTGTTCCGTCCCGCCATTCACTACGCCTCGAGCGGTTTCCCGGTCACCGAATGGATCCACGAGTACTGGCAGCTCGCGGAGAAGAAGCTGGCCGCCGACGAGAACGCGCGCCAGGTCTATCTCGTGGACGGCCACGCGCCCGCCGTTGGCGAGGTGTTCCGCAATCCGCAGCTCGCCGTCGCGCTCCAGTCGATAGCCACCGACGGGCCCGCCGCCTTCTACCGCGGCAAGATCGCACAGGCCATCCTCTCGACTTCCGAGAAAGCGGGCGGCACGATGCGCGCCGAAGACCTGGCCGAGTTCGCCGCCGAATGGGTGACACCCATCTCGACCGATTACCGGGGCTGGAAGGTCTACGAGTTGCCCCCCAACGGCCAGGGCATCGCCACGCTTGCAATGCTGAACGTGATGGAGCGGTTCCCTCTGCCGCAACTGGCGCCCTCCAGCCCCGAAGCGCTGCACCTCGAGATCGAGGCGCAGAAGCTTGCCTATCAGGACCTGCGCCGATACGTTGCGGACCCGCGCTTCTCGAAGGTGCCCGTCGCCGGGCTGATCTCGAAGGAATATGCCCGCGAGCGCGCCGCGCTCATCGACCCGGCGCACGCCCATTGCGATGTCGCGCCCGGCACGCCGCCACCCACCTCAGGCGACACCATCTATCTCACCGTCGTGGACCGCGACGGCAACATAGTCTCGCTGATTCAAAGCCTCTACAACGGTTTCGGCTCCGGCGTGCTGGTCAAGGGCATGGGTTTCCACCTGCACAACCGGGGAGGGCTGTTCGATCTGGACCCGGCGCTTCCCAACGCGCTCGCGCCCCACAAGCGCCCGTTCCACACCATCATCCCGGGCTTCATGGAAAAGGGAAATCTGCACATCGGCTTCGGCATTATGGGCGGATTGAACCAGGCGCAGGCCCACGCGCAGTTCGTCTCGAACGTCGTGGATCACGCCATGAACCTGCAGGCGGCGCTCGAAGCCCCCCGCTTCACCAAGATGACCTTCGGCGGCTGCGATCTGCTGATGGAAGACCGCGTCCCCGCGGGGACGCGCGAAGAGTTGGCGCGCAAGGGCCACCTCATCGAAGTGCTAGGCGATTACTCGACCCAGGTTGGAGGCGGGCAAGCGATCATGCACGACACCGCCGCGCGCGTGAACTATGGCGCCTCCGACCCGCGCAAAGACGGGGCCGCCGTGCCCGAGCCCGCTCCGTATTTCTGACAAGAAGACAAAGCCCTAGGCACGAATGAACACGCATGCACACGAATAAGAAACAGCAAGAATAGCCTTTGTTTTATTCGTGTGTATTCGTGTCCGTTCGTGGCCAGTGGTTTTGGCCTCGCTGCCAGCCTTACGCCGGCAAGAACGGCCTTTCGGCCTTCCCCAGCTCCCACCCCAGGTGGTTGATGTACAGGCGCAGCACCGGTTCGGGATACGTCCCGCGAAACTTCTCGTACACCCGCTCCTGCCAGCCCTCGGTCAGGTACTTCGTGGCATCGACGTTCTTGTCGAAGAAGCCATCCTGGTTCGGGATTCCCAGCTCGTCCAGCACCGCGCGGATCATGTCCAGGTGCGCGATCAGCACGGCTTGCGCCAGTTCCCGCGCGAACTCCTCTTCGCCAGCGCCCAGCCGTACCCAGAAACGGGGCACGCCCTTGCGCAGGCTCTCTGTGTTGAGCTTGGACAGGTGCGCCCGCGTCTTGAACGACTCGTAGAGCTGATACGTCCTCAGTTTGCCGATCGAAATCTGGCGCACCAGTTGTCCGAACGTGTCCTCGCCAAGTGCCAGTAAAACCTCGGAAAGCTGCATCACAAACGAGAGTAGCACGTAGGGCCATCTGCAGAGCCGCGGCGAGCCGTGCTATTCTCGCTACTTGCAAATGAGTTGCAACTGGCTTTTCCCTCTGCTCCTCCTCTCTGCCGCGGCCCTCACCGCCGCCGAAGCGCCCTACTACGTCGCTTACAGCGCGCAGATGGAGGAGCCGGGCAATTTGGAGGTCGCCTTCGATCAGGTCGCAGGGAGCAACTTCCTCAGCTCGATCCTGGAGTTCGAGTGTGGCGTCAAGACCTGGTGGACCACGGAATTCTACCTGGACGGCCAGGCCACCAGCGGTCAGGGCGCGCTGTTCACCGGCTGGCGCATCGAGAACCGCTTCCGCCCGTGGATGGGCGAGCATCGCATCAACCCGGTCCTCTATGTCGAATTTGAAGATCTCAACGGCGCGGACAAGACTCTGAAGGAAGTTGTCGGGCACGACGTGGCGGATGACCAGCTCGTGCCCAACGGCGAGGCGCGCCGCGAGCATCAGCGCGAAATCGAAACCAAGCTGATTCTCTCCAGCAACATACGGGGCTGGGACATCTCGACGAACCTGATCGGCGAGAAGAACCTGGCTGCCGAGCCCTGGGAGTTCGGTTACGCTTTCGGCGCGAGCCGGCCGCTGGCCTTCGCGGTCACGCCGGGTCCGTGCACCTTTTGCCGCGAGAACTTCAGCGTCGGAGCGGAGATCTTCGGTGGTCTGGGAACCTGGCGCCAGTTCGGCCTCACCGGAACTTCGCACTACATCGGGCCGACGCTCGCATGGCAGCTTCCGTCGGGCACCCAGTTGATGGTCTCGCCCGCCTTCGGCCTGAATGGCAACAGCCACGGCTTGCTAGTCCGCTTCACGGTCTCCTACGAGATGGAACAAATCGGACGCCTGTTCCGGCGGCGCTCATGAGGGCGGCCCTGCTGGTGTGCGCGCTGCTGGCAGGCGGCAATCCCTACGAAGGGAATCCGGACGCCGTCCGCGCCGGTGCGAAGCTCTACGGCCGCCACTGCGCTCAATGCCACGGCGTCGACGCCGAAGGATACGGCCACGCGCCCTCCCTGCGTTCCCCAACCGTTCAAACGGCCACGCCCGAAGCGCTCTTTCACACGGTCACCAACGGCCGCATGAGCCGCGGCATGCCCTCCTGGGGGCACCTGCCCGCTGAGCGCCGCTGGCAGATCGTTACGTATCTGCGCTCGCTGAAGTAAGCGGCTATCCTGTTCTCAAGAGCCATGCCCCACACACCGCACATAGAGAGCCATTTCACCGCAACCGAAACCGTGCGCGACGTCGTGATCGGGATGTCCGACGGCCTCACCGTCCCGTTCGCGCTCGCCGCCGGCCTCTCCGGCGCGGTCGCCTCCACCAAACTGGTCGTGATCGCCGGCCTCGCCGAGATCGCCGCCGGCTCCATCGCCATGGGACTCGGCGGATACCTCGCGGCGCGCACCGACAGCGAGCACTACCACAACGAGGAGCAGCGTGAATACCGCGAGATCATCGAGCTTCCCGACATCGAGACGCGGGAGGTAGCCGAGGTGTTCGAGGGCTACGGCCTCACCCCCGAGCAAGCCGCGCCGGTGGTCGCCGCCGTCTGCGCGGAACCGAAGCGCTGGGTCGATTTCATGATGCGCTACGAACTGGGCCTGGAAGCGCCCGATCCCGGCCGCGCGGTGCGCAGCGCCGGCGCCATCGCCATCTCCTACGTCGTCGGCGGCATGATCCCGCTATCGCCCTACATGGCCGCGCACACCGTAGCCCAGGGGCTGTGGATCTCCGTGCTCGTGACGCTGATCGCCCTCTTCGTCTTTGGCTACGTGAAGGGCCGCCTCACCGGCATCCACCCCTTCCTGGGCGGCGTCCGCACGGTCGTCATCGGTGGCCTGGCGGCCGCAGCTGCCTTCGGCCTCGCGCGCGCGATAAGCTGAGGATGAGTGACCCTTCCTGACCTCGCTGCTCTGGAGTCCGCAGCCGAACTCGTCTATCGAGTCATGCCGCCGACTCCCCAAATCCGTTGGCCGCTTCTCTGCGCCCGAGCCGGTGCCGAGGTATGGGTCAAGCACGAGAACCACACTCCCGCCGGAGCCTTCAAAGTGCGCGGCGGCATCGTCTACATGGAGCAGCTACGCCGGCGCGAACCGGGCGTCACTGGCGTGGCCGCGGCCACTCGCGGCAATCACGGCCAGAGCGTGGCCTTCGCCGCCACCCGTGCGGGGTTGCGAGCCGTCATCGTCGTCCCCCATGGCAATAGCCCGGAGAAGAACGCCGCCATGAGAGCCTTCGGCGCGGAGTTGATCGAGCACGGCGCGGACTTTCAGGAAGCCTACGAGTACCTGGCCACGCTCGCCGAGGCGGAGCGCCTGCACATGGTCCGGTCCTTCGACGCTGCTCTGGTCGCCGGGGTGGGGACCTATGCTCTAGAACTGTTCCGCGCCGTGCCTTCGCTCGAGACCGTCTACGTCCCCGTCGGGATGGGCTCCGGCATTTGTGGCACCATCGCTGCCCGCAACGCGCTCGGCCTCAAGACCGAGATCGTCGGGGTGGTCGCATCGGGCGCCCCGGCCTACGCGCTCTCGTTCGCCGCTCGTCGCGTCGTCACCGCGCCGGCCGACACGATGGCTGATGGACTCGCCTGCCGCGTCCCCGATCCCGCGGCGCTCGAGATCATGCTCGAAGGCGCGTCGCGGATCGTCACCGTCGACGACACCGGGATCCAGGCCGCCATGCGCCACCTCTTCTCCGACACCCACAGCGCAGCGGAAGGCGCGGGCGCAGCCGCCCTCGCGGCCCTGCTCAAGGAACGCTCGGGCCGTCGCGCCGCCGTGATCCTCAGCGGCGCCAACGTAGACACCGACCTCTTCGCCCGCACTCTGCGTGTGTGATTACGGTGCCGCGGACACCAGTGCTCGCGGCCTGCAGGAAGCCCTCAGCGCTCGGGCGTCTCGCGCGCTGCGCCAGGAGAGGCTGATGACGCGGCGCACCTCATCGGGGTCCAGCGGCTTCGTCAGCAGGTCGAAGGCGCCCGCTTCGAGCACATCTTTCCAGAGCGCGTCGTCTACCGCGCGCGTCGTGACGATCACCGGAGGCGCCACCTGCATCGCCGAAACTTCTTCGAGCAGATCACGCCAGCCGAGCCCGCCGGGGAAAGAGCGTTCCGTGAGGATGACGCTGACCGGTGTCTGGTGCAGGAGCCTCCAGGCTTCCGCACAACTCGAGACGCAGAAAAGACGCCAAACGGACTGGCCCAGGATACTCGCCAGATACTCGTGGTCACGCCGCGACGGGCTGACCGAGAGCACCGTGATCGCCGGCACGTGGTTCGCCATGTCTCAGCGTAGCGGTGCACCCGTTACACGATGATGACGGTCTGGTGAAATGTCGGCGTCAACCCACGGCCGCTACTGCTTTTTGAGGATGTAAACGTAGTCGTTCAGGCCGATCGCGGCGGTCGTCGCGTCGATGAAATGCCAGTTGATCTCGTTGCCGCAGCCCGTTTCGAGCGTCTTCCAGGATGAGCCTTTGAAACCCAACCTCGCGGCAACCTGTGCGGGATCGATTGACTTGTCGCGCTCGTGCATCTCCCCGAAGGCGCCTTCAAACAGCATGTCGGCCGGGTAGTCCTTGATCACGTACTTCGGGGCTGGGCACGCTGCCTGGCGCGGGCCCAGGATCCGGCGTTTCTCGAAGGTGACTGTCTTGCCGACCAGGGACTTCATTTCGGCCGTGTCCGGCCGGCGCTCGCGATCCGCCCATGGCGCAATTGTGGCGGAGGTGATCTTCCAGGTGCCCAGGTAGAACGCGTCATCCGCCCGCAACGCGGGTACCGGTAGCAAAGCGCCTGCGAGGGCGAGGCAGAAGCAGAATCTCAAGGTCATGGCATTGCCTCTCCGGAGGACAGCCGCACGCACTCCCTGGCGATTTGCCAGTCCTCCTGGGTTCGTATGACGAGCACCCGCACGGCGGAGTCCGCGGCAGCGATGTCGGTGTCGGGCCGGCAGACGGAGTTGGCGCTCGCATCGATCTTCAATCCAAGAAACGCGAGTTGCTTCGAGACGGCGAACCGCACCCGCGCCGAGTTCTCGCCGATTCCAGCCGTGAACACCAGGACGTCCATGCCGCCCAGAACGGCCGTCATAGCGCCGATCGACTGCACCAGCCGATGCACGAACACGTCGAAGGCCAGTCTGGCCCGCGTGTTCCCCAAATCGATTGCCTGCTCCACATCGCGCATGTCGCTGGAGACGCAGGACAGTCCCTTGAGGCCCGACCTGCGGTTCAGGAGGTCATCCACCTGGTCCGGAGTAAAGTCGCGGTGATTCAGCAGGAAGACGAGGATGCCTGGATCGATGGAGCCTGAGCGCGAGCCCATCATCAGGCCGTCGAGCGGAGTGAAGCCCATTGTGGTGTCGATGCTGCGGCCGCCCTTCACCGCCGCCAGCGAGCAGCCGTTGCCGAGATGGCAAGTCACCATGCGCAGGGATGCGGGGTCGCGGCGCAGCAGCTTCGCCGCGCGCCCGGAGACGTACTGGTGGCTGATGCCGTGAAAGCCGTAGCGACGAATGCCGCGCTCGATCCACTCGTAGGGACCGGGATACACATACGCCGCTGGCTCGAGCGTGGCATGGAAGGCCGTATCGAAGACCGCGAATTGCGGGACACGATCGCCGAAGACGCGCTCCGCGGCCTTTATTCCGTCGAGTTCGAGCGCGTTGTGGACCGGCGCAAACTCCGCCATCCGTGCGATGGCCTCGCGGACCTCGGGCGAGATGCGCGTGCTTTCGCGCAGCGCCTTTCCGCCATGCACCACGCGATGCCCGACCGCGTCCACCGCATCGGGACCGGTGATCACGGCCGCGGCGCCCGACCACAGTGCCTCCAGCACCTTGTCGAAGACGTCCGCGGGTTCGCGGATCGCTTGCTTGCTCTCGACGTCGGCGCCGCTCGCGTTGTGGGCCCGGAGCTCGGCCTGGGTGGCTTCCCGGCTCCAGTCCGCCCGCGCTTCCCACGTTGGTGCCGGCGCATCGGAGGGCAGGGCCGCAGCGTTGACGTCGAACAATTGAGCTTTGAGGGTGCTCGAACCGCCGTTCAGGATGAGGATTCGCATAACAAGATGCTCACCAGCTTCGGTGGGGCAGGACTCCAGTCCTGCGGCGGGTCTCCAGACCCGCCGACCAGCGGGTCTGGCGACCCGCTGCAGGCGTG
>Ga0265314_10005418_pt1 | contig 11529 bp, 13 predicted proteins | sample 4126metaG_FD_203106 | JGI IMG/M metagenome (GOLD analysis project Ga0265314, IMG submission 203106) | Rhizosphere microbial communities from Carex aquatilis grown in University of Washington, Seatle, WA, United States - 4-1-26 metaG | ecosystem: Host-associated > Plants > Roots > Rhizosphere >... | reverse complement strand
CCGCGCCAAACCTGCCCGCCCGCGCGGGCTATTTCATGGGTTTGCGCATGGCCGAAGAATTGGGACACACGCGCTCGCTGCAACAACTCGCGCATCTGACGCCGGACGAAGTGAAGCCGATGGCAAAAGCGTTTCTGGAAGAACAGGTGCGTTAGAAATTCCGCACGCCGTTTTCGGTGATGATCGCATCGAGCCGATGGTCATGCTCTTCGCGCGGCAGCTCCGCCACTTCCTGCCCGGCATAGGCGACACCGATAGCGCGCACCGTCGAGTTCGCGCGCAAAAAATCCAGCGTGCGGTCGTAATAGCCGCCCCCATAACCGAGGCGATGGCCATTGCGGTCGAAGGCCAATAGCGGCACGAGCAGGATTTTTGGATAAGCGAGCGGCCAATCTTTGGACGGTTCAGGGATGCCGTATGTGCCGCGCTGCAAATTCTGTCCCGGCGTCCAGCGATGAAAGACCAGCGGCTCACCCTTCGCATTCACGCGCGGAAAGGCAAGCGTGCAATTCTGCAGCGTAAATTTCTTGAGAAGAATGTGCGGATCCGCTTCGTCGTTGATCGCGACATAGCCACCGACAACGCTGCCGTGGGCGATGTTCAGTGCGGCAATATGGGTGGCAACATCGCGCGCGAAATCGGGATGCGCGTGCGCCAACGCGGCGCGGCGGGCACGCAGTTGGGTGCGAAGTTCAATTTTTGAGATCATCGCGTTGTCTGGTTGGCGGAAACGCGCTGCGCCCCGTTTGCTGTCCGGCCATGACGAGGTTTTAAAGTGGACAGGACCGCCATCACCGTTGGAAGTGGATCCTCATGGGCCTGCAGTGCAGGTGGGCGCCGTGTGTCCGGAACCACGGCTCCGGCCAGGGACAGCTCCCGATGAGAACATTAAGGCCCCTAGGCATCGCTTTCCTGACGCGTGGGGCAGTACCTGTCCAAGGACTAACTTAGGCGTGCCCAAGCCTTGCGGCAATGTCTTCGGCGCGCTTTGCGGAACGTTCCATCAGGCTGATCGCCTGCGTTTCCGCCAGATTGAGCTTGCCGCTGATCTCTTCGTGCGCGGAAGCGAGATCGCCGGCATGTTTCGCATGGCTTTCCAGGCGCGAACGCGCTTCGAAATATTCGTCCGCGATGAGCACCGCCGCCATCAGCAGCAGGCGCTGATCGCCGACCTGCCCCACGCTTTCCAGCAATTCGCGCACCTTGGAATCGACATGCGCGGCGAGATCCTTGAGATGCTGTTCCTCGCCTTCATCGCAGGCGATGGTGGAAGCGCGGCCGTTCACCATGACGTTGACCAGCGGCATCGCTATCTCCCCAGCGCCATGCGGATTTCCGCAATCGCGCCGTCGAGGCGCTCTTCGACTTCTTCGGTGATGCCGGCAAGGCCGCGCGTCTCTTCCTCAAGCTCGGCGACGCGCGCGAGCAGGCTTTCACGCTCGGCGGTCAGGCCGGCGATCTCGGCCGCATCCTTTTTCGCCTTGGCACGCAACTCGGCGAGGGGAAGCGCGGTGGCTTCCAGCGCATCGAGCGCTTTCTCCAGCCGGGCAGCGGTGTCTTCGAGCCTCGACATCCGGCTCCTTCATTAACGAATCCCAGCCGGACCATAGGCCGCATGGCCCCTCGCATCAACGAAAGGCCGTTTCATCCGTTGTTTTCCACGGGTTATTGCCACCTTGACGGGTGGCTTGCCCCCTCGCTAAGGCCACACCCCAACCGGAGGTTTTCCGCCTATGACAAACCCGATGGAACAGGCCGAAATCCGGCGCCTCGCCAATGCCATCCGGGGCCTATCGCTGGACGCCGTGGAGACCGCCAAATCCGGCCATCCGGGCCTGCCTTTGGGCATGGCCGACGTGGCGACGGTGCTGTTCTCGCAGTTCCTGAAATATGACCCTGCCGATCCGGCATGGCCCGATCGCGACCGTTTCGTGCTCTCGGCCGGTCACGGCTCGATGCTGCTCTATTCTCTTCTCTATCTGACCGGTTATCCGGGCATGTCGCTGGACGACATCAAGACCTTCCGGAAACTGGGCTCGCCTTGCGCAGGTCATCCCGAACACGGTCACGCGCCGGGCATCGAAACGACAACCGGGCCGCTCGGGCAAGGCCTTGGCAATGCGGTGGGCATGGCGATTACCGAGCGGCATCTGAACGCGCGTTTCGGCGACGATCTGGTCAATCACAAGACCTATGTCATCGCGTCCGACGGCGATCTGATGGAAGGCATTTCCCACGAAGCCATCGGCATCGCAGGACATCTGAAGCTCAAGAACCTCATCGTTCTCTACGACGACAACAACATCACCATCGACGGCGCGCGCGAGCTTTCCGACACCACCGATAACAACCGGCGTTTTGAAGCGTCCGGCTGGCAGGTGGACACGTGCGACGGCCACAACGCGGCGGATGTGTTCCGCGCGCTGACCGCGGCGCAGAAATCCGAGAAGCCGGTGATGATCAACTGCAAGACGATCATCGGTTTCGGCATGCCGACGCGCGCGGGCACGCAGAAGGCGCACAGCGACGCGCCAGGCGCCGACGAAGTGGCGGGCGCGAAGAAGGCGCTCGATCTTCCCGCCGCCGCGTTCGCACTGAACGACGGCGTGCTGGAAAAGTGGCGCGAAATCGGCAAGCGCGGCGCGTCCGCGCGTGCGGAATGGACGAAGCGCAAAGCCTCCGCGCAGGCCGCGAAGGATTTCGACGAAGCGTTGGCGGGCAATATTCCGCACGCGCTGCATGACGCGCTGAACGAGTTCAAAAAGAAGGCGATCGCCGAGAAGCCCGCCATCGCGACGCGCAAGGCTTCCGAAGGCGTGCTGGAAATCGTGAACCCGATCGTGCCGTTCACCATCGGTGGTTCGGCGGATCTGACCCCGTCCAACAACACCAAGACGAAAAACATCTTCAACTTCGAGCCGCAAACCTATGGCGGACGCTATATGCGCTGGGGCATCCGCGAGCATGGCATGTGCGCCGCGATGAACGGCATGGCGCTGCATGGCGGCGTTATTCCTTACGGCGGCACCTTCATGGTGTTCTCCGATTACTGCCGCCCGTCGATCCGCCTCGCGGCGATCATGGGACAGCGGGTCATCTATGTGATGACCCATGATTCCATCGGCGTGGGCGAAGATGGACCGACACACCAGCCGGTCGAGCAGCTCGCGGCGATGCGCGCCATGCCGGGACTTCTCACCTTCCGCCCCTGCGATCCGGTGGAAACGGCCGAAGCGTGGGAGATTGCGCTCAACAAGAAGGACGGTCCCAGCTTCCTCGCCCTCACCCGCCAGAACGTGGCGACATCGCGGGCGGAGTTCACCGACAAGAACCTTTCCGCCCATGGCGCTTATGAAATCGCCAAGGCGGACGGCGACGCGAAGGTGACGTTCTTCGCCTCCGGATCGGAGGTGGAGCTTGCAATGCAGGCCCGCGAATTGCTCAAGGCTGCCGGAATCGCCGCCCGCGTGGTCTCCATGCCGTGCTGGTCGCTGTTCGAGAAACAGGACGCAACATATCGTGACGCCGTGATCGGCAAGTCTCCGGTAAAGGTCGCCATCGAAGCCGGCGTGCGCGAAGGCTGGGACCGCTATATCGGCCCGAACGGCATCTTCATCGGCATGCACAGCTTCGGGGCGAGCGCGCCCTACAAGGATGTTTACAAGCATTTCGGCATCACCGCCGAAGCCGCGGCGGATGCCGCGAAGAAGGCAATCGGGAAAGGAAAGTAGATTATGGCTTTACGCGTCGCGATCAACGGATTTGGCCGCATCGGCCGGCTTGTCCTGCGCGCCATCGTGGAATCCAAGCGCAGCGACATCGTCGTCGTGGGCGTGAACGATCTGGGTCCGGTTGAAACCAACGCGCATCTGCTGCGCTATGACAGCGTCCATGGCCGCTTCCCCGGCGAGGTGAAGGTGGATGGCGATCTGATGATCGTGGACGGCCACAAGATCAAGGTGACGGCGATCAAGAATCCCGCCGACCTGCCGCACAAGGAGCTGAACGTCGATATCGCGCTGGAATGCACCGGCATCTTCACGTCGAAGGAAAAGGCGAGCGCGCACCTCACCGCGGGCGCCAAGCGCGTTCTCGTCTCCGCGCCGGCCGACGGCGTGGACAAGACGATCGTCTATGGCGTCAACCACGACAAGCTGACCAAGGACGACATCATCGTCTCCAACGCGAGTTGCACGACCAACTGCCTCGTGCCGGTGGCGAAGGTGCTGCACGACGCTTTCGGCATCAGCCACGGCTTCATGACGACGATCCATTCCTACACCAACGATCAGCCGTCGCTGGACCAGATGCACAAGGATCTTTACCGCGCCCGCGCCGCGGCGCTTTCCATGATCCCGACCTCGACGGGCGCGGCAAAAGCCGTCGGCCTCGTGATGCCGGAATTGAAGGGCAAGCTGGACGGCATTTCCGTGCGCGTGCCGACGCCGAATGTGTCGCTGGTCGATCTGAAAGTGGTGACGAAGAAGTCTACAACCGTCGAGGAAGTGAACGAGGCGATGAAGAAGGCCGCCGCCGGTCCGCTCAAGGGCGTGCTCGCCATCGTGCACGACAAGCTCGTCAGCCACGACTTCAATCATGATCCGCATTCGTCGTCGTTCGCGCTGGATCAGACCAAGGTCATGGACGGCAACTTCGTTTCGATCATGACCTGGTACGACAACGAATGGGGCTTCTCCAACCGCATGGCCGACACCGCCGTCGCGATGGGCAAGCTGATCTGAAAGTGCAGATTGTTTGATCTTCATCATGGCCGGGGCGACCCGGCCATGATGCTTTATAAGACCAAGAAAACGGAAACGACCGATGGCCGACTTCAAGACGCTCGACGACCTCAACGTCAAAGGAAAGCGCGTTCTGGTGCGCGCCGATCTCAACGTGCCGATGAAGGACGGCAAGGTGACCGACGCCTCGCGCATCGAGCGGCAGGCGCCGACGATCAGGGAGTTGTCGGACAAAGGCGCGCGCGTGATCGTGCTGTCGCATTTCGACCGTCCGAAGGGAAAGGTCGTTCCGAGCATGTCGCTGGCGCCGATCGCGCCCGCGCTCTCGAAAGAACTCGGCAAGCCGGTGGCGTTCGCGCCCGATTGCGTGGGCGATGTGGCGAAAGATGCCGTCGCCAAGTTGAAGGATGGTGACATACTTCTTCTCGAGAACACACGCTTCCACAAAGGCGAGGAAGGCAACGATCCGGATTTCACCAAACAGGTCGCAAGCCTCGGCGACATTTTCGTCAACGACGCTTTCAGCGCGGCGCATCGCGCACATGCCACGACAACCGGCCTCGCCTATCTGCTGCCGTCTGCGGCGGGCCGCTCCATGCAGGCGGAGCTGGTCCATCTCGACAAGGCCCTCGGCAATCCGCAGCGCCCGGTAATGGCCGTGGTGGGCGGCGCGAAAGTCTCCACCAAGCTCGATCTGCTCGAAAATCTTCTCACCAAGGTCGACTACCTCGTTATCGCCGGCGCGATGGCGAACACGTTTTTCGTCGCGGAAGGACGGCAGGTTGGCAAGTCGCTCGCCGAACGCGACATGGTGGATACCGCGCTGGCCATCATCCACAAGGCGACGGAAACCGGCTGCGTGCTGATCCTGCCGACCGATGTGGTGGCGGCGAAAGAGTTCAAGCCGCATGCCGAACACCGCACGGTGGAGATCGGCCACGTGCATGCCGATGAGATGATTCTCGATGTCGGCCCCAAAACCATCGCGGAGTTCAAGAACCGGCTCAAGGCGACTCAGACCGTGGTGTGGAATGGGCCCTTCGGCGCCTTCGAGACGCCGCCCTTTGACAAGGCAACAGTGGCAGCGGCCAAGGCCGTGGCGGCGGAGACGAGGGCCGGGAACCTGATCTCCGTGGCGGGTGGCGGCGACACCGTGGCGGCGCTCAACCACGCCGGGGTTTCGGCCGATTTCACCTATATTTCCACGGCCGGCGGGGCGTTCCTGGAGTGGCTTGAAGGCAAGACCCTGCCGGGGGTAGAAGCCCTCGCGCACAGCAAGGGCTGAGGCACGTCAGGCGGTTAACCGGCGGCGGATGGCTTCATGCCCCAACACAGGGGCCTTCCATATGACTCTCAACAATCTCAGCGACCTCAACGCCATTGCCAGGAAGATGGTCGCGAAGGGCAAGGGCATTCTCGCCGCCGATGAATCCACCGGCACGATCCAGAAGCGTTTCGACAAGATCAACGTCCAGAACACCGAAGAGAATCGCCGCGACTATCGCGAGCTGATGTTCCGCGCCAAGGACGGCATGAGCCATGTCTCCGGCGTCATCCTCTATGACGAAACCATCCGCCAGAAGGCGAAGGACGGCACGCCCCTCGTGAAGATCATCGAACAGGCCGGCGCGGTTCCGGGCATCAAGGTGGACAAAGGCGCGATGCCGCTGGCCGCTTCCAAGGGCGAGACCGTCACCGAAGGTCTCGACGGGCTGCGCGAGCGCCTGGTCGAGTATCATCAGCTCGGCGCGCGCTTCGCCAAATGGCGCGCGACCTACAATCCCACCATCGTCACCTACAACTGCATCAATGCCAACGCGCAGGCGCTCGCGCGCTATGCGGCCTTGTGCCAGGAGAACGGCATCGTTCCCATCGTCGAGCCGGAAGTCCTCATGGACTACGACAATTCCATCGAGACCTGCGAAGCCGTGACGGAATGGGTTCTGAAGGAAACCTTCCAGCAGCTCTACTACGCGAATGTCGCGCTTGAAGGCATGGTGCTGAAACCCAACATGGTGATCAGCGGCATGAAGGCGTCCAAGCGCGCCGCTGTTGAAGAGGTTGCCGAGCGCACGGTGAAGGTGCTCAAGCATTGCGTGCCGTCGTCCGTGCCGGGCATCGCGTTCCTCTCCGGCGGCCAGTCGGATGAAGAAGCCACCGCACATCTGAACGCGATGAACGCGGCGCATCCCGATCTGCCATGGGCGCTCACCTTCTCTTACGGCCGCGCGCTGCAAGCCGCGCCGCAGAAGGCATGGAGCGGCAAGGCCGAGAACGTGTCCGCCGCACAGGCCGCCTTCGCGCACCGCGCCAAGATGAACGGCCTCGCCTGCACCGGCCAGTGGAAGAAAGACCTCGAGAAAGCGGCGTAAAGCCAGCGAAATCAAAGCGAAGCGGGCGGCGCAAGCCGCCCGTTTTCGTTTGTGCCCCCTCGGTGCTAAAGTGGCTGCAATCGTGCAGCAATCATCGGGGGATGTGCTCATGGGAAGAAAACTTCGCGTATTGGATATCGGCTTCTCGTCCGGACTGGGCAAATGCTCCGTCTGCATGCAAAGCGCTTTCGTGGCGGCGTTGATTGCATGGACCATCGCCGGACTCGTTTTCTTCGCCACATCGCAAATCTGGCTGCAGGCGGCCGCGTTCGCGCTCGCCGCGGGGGCAACGCTTCTGGTGTTCGCACATGTGAGCGCGTTCGCGTTGCGCATGGCGCGGGCCACCATGCCGCAAATCGCCGGTGCGGAGGCGGCAGGTATGGATCGCCGCGCCTTCGGCAAGCGGCTAACGCGCATGTTCATCTTCGGCGCGCTGGTGACGATGGCGCCGTGGTCGCTCGCCAAGGCGCAGGGGTGCAACTGCTACACCGACAATGATTGCAGCTGCCCGCCGGACTTTCCGCAATGCGTGTTCAATCCCGGAACCGGAGAAGCGATCTGCTGCGGCCCCAACACCAACGGATGCGCGGGACCGACGCAAACCTGGTGCTGCCCGCCGGGAAGCAGCTGTTCCGGCCAGGAAGGCTTTTGCTACGGGCCGCAATAGTTGCGCTTGCCGTTCCATCGGCTAGAAGAGCGGCATGAACGACAACCGTTGCCGCCTCTACCTGATCACGCCGCCGAAGTTCGAGCCGGGCGCTTTCGCTGAAGAGCTGAAACGCGCGCTCGATGGCGGCGATGTTGCCTGCCTGCAGTTGCGCCTGAAAGATGTGAGCGATCACGAGATCATGCGCGCGGCCGAAATGCTCATGCCCATCGCGCAGAAGCGCGACGTGGCGTTCATCGTCAACGACCGGCCCGACCTCGCGCACATCCTCCGCGCCGACGGCGTGCATATCGGACAGGAGGACACGTCCTATGAGGAAGCGCGCGAGATCGTCGGCAAGGATGCCATCGTCGGCGTGACCTGCCACAATTCCCGCGATCTGGCGTTTGCCGCAGGCGAAGCGGGCGCGGACTATGTGGCGTTCGGGGCGTTCTTTCCGACGGAAACCAAAATCCCGAAAGCCACCGCCGATATCGAATTGCTGCAATGGTGGGCGGAGACGATGACCGTCCCCGTCGTCGCCATTGGCGGCATCACGGTCGAGAACGCCAAGCCGCTGATCGAGGCCGGCGCGGACTTCATTGCTGTGTCGGCGGGCGTATGGAACCACGCGCGCGGCCCCGCGGCAGCGGTCAAGGCTTTTAACGCGCTATTCTAGTGTAAGGTCGTCCTCCGCGCGGAGAACGCCATGACCGAAAAACTGACAAGCCTCGTCGACCAGATCCAGGCTTTGCATGACGAGCTGGACCGCGAGATCGCCAAGCGCCGCCTGACGCACGGCTTCAGCCTGTCCGGAAAATTCGTGCAGTTCGAAAAGGACGCTATTGCACGCCATCGCCGGCTCCGAACCGGCATCCTGAAATATCTTTCAAACGCCGACATTCCGACCGTCGTGACCGCACCTGTGATTTACGGGATGATCATCCCCGTCGCGCTGCTCGATCTCAGCGTCAGCATCTATCAACAGCTGTGCTTTCGCGCCTATGGCATCACGCGCGTGCGCCGGGCCGATTACATGGTGATCGACCGCCAGCACCTCAAATATCTGAACTGGATCGAGGCGCTGAACTGCGTCTATTGCGGATATGCCAATGGCGTGTTCGCCTATGCGCGCGAGATCGGCGCGCGGACCGAGCAGTTCTGGTGCCCGATCAAACATGCCCTGCGGGTCAAGGATCCGCATCAGCGCTATTTTGAGTTTCTCGAATATGGCGACGCCGACGGATACCGCACGCGGCTCGCGGAATTTCGCAAGAAACTGGCCGAAAACGCGGCTTGAAAGCGGCTCGCGGCCGGATTTGCGCTGGCCTGTCCTGCTGGCTATAACCCGCGCGCTCTTTGACCTCGACCACATTTCACCCCGCGCCCCAAAGGAGGGGCGAATCCTCATGGCCAAGATTTCCGGTAACGACATCAAGCCCGGCACGATGATCGAGTATGAGGGCGGACTGTGGATGGCGGTGAAGACGCAGAAGGTGAAGCCCGGCAAGGGCGGCGCCTACAACCAGGTCGAGCTCAAAAACGTCACCGTCGGCACCAAGCTGAACCAGCGCTTCCGCTCCGACGAAAGCGTCGAAGAAATCTATCTCGAGAAGAAAGACTTCCAGTTCCTGTTCGCCAATGGCGACATGCTGACTTTCATGGACATGGAGTCGTATGAGCAGATCGAACTCTCCATCGAATTCGTCGGCGAGGACCAGGCGCGCTTCCTGCAGGATGGCATGAAGACCCTGGTGCAGATGTATGATAGCAAGGCGATCGGCATTGCCCTGCCGCAGAACGTGACGCTGGAAGTGACCGAAGCCGATGCGGTGATGCGCGGCGGTACGGCGGCACCGTCCTACAAGGGCGCGACGCTGTCCAACGGCATGAAGATCCAGGTGCCGCCCTTTATCGAAGCCGGCGAGAAAATCGTCGTCGCGACGGAAGACGGCTCTTACCTGCGCCGGGCGGACAAAGACTGATGCCCTATCTTTCGCCCGCCCTGAATGTGATGACCTCCGCCGCGCGCAAGGCGGCGCGCAAGCTCATCCGCGATTTCGGCGAAGTGGAGAATCTGCAGATCTCGGTCAAAGGTCCCGGCGATTTCGTCACCGTCGCCGACCAGCGCACCGAAAGCATTCTCATCGGCGAGTTGCAGCGCGCGCGTGCGGGCTATCCCATCCTCTCCGAGGAAGTCGGTCTGATCGACGGGCCGGACAAATCGCACCGCTTCATCATCGACCCGCTCGACGGCACGACGAACTTCCTGCACGGCATTCCGCATTTTGCGATTTCTATCGGTCTGGAGCGCGACGGCCAGATTGTCAGCGGCGTGATCTACAACCCCATCACCGACGACATGTTCACCGCCGAGAAGGGCCATGGCGCCTATCTCAACGACAAGCGCCTGCGCGTCGCCGGCCGCAAGGATGTGCGCACCGCGCTTTGCGCCACCGGCATTCCCTATATCGGCAAGGAGGGGCATGAACGCTTCCAGGCCGAACTCGGCGCCGTAATGGCCACGACCTCCGGCGTGCGCCGCTTCGGCGCCGCTGCGCTCGACCTCGCCTGGCTCGCCGCCGGCCGCTACGACATGTATTGGGAACGCAACCTAAAGGCCTGGGATATCGCGGCGGGCATCCTGATGGTGCGTGAGGCCGGCGGGGTGGTCAGCGATCTGAACAACCAGCAGAAGATGCTGGAGACGGGCAATATCATCGCGTCCAACGAGGCGCTGCATGGCCCATTCCTGAAGCTTCTGAAAGATGCGGGGAAGAGTTGAGGCGATGGCCCTGCGCCCCTATTCTCCCCGCCCGATGACCAAATCACTCGCACTTTGCGCATTGGCGGCCGGGCTTCTCGCCGCGACCGCGGCTTCCGCCCAAATGTATCCGGGGCAGGGAATCTCGGTGAACCCCAATGCCCTCTATGGCCGCCCGTCCGGTCCCAACGGCCCCTATTCCGGCGTGATCCGGCTGCACATGCCCGCGCCGCACAAGCGCCATGTGGCGAAGAAGCCCGCGCCATCGAATGCCGATGTGAGCGCCACGCTCAACGCCGCCCAGCCGCCGGCGGCGGAACCATCGGCGATTCCGGATATGTCCCAATCCGCGCCCGCCGAAACGGCGAGTGCGCCAAAACCCAAAAAGACGAAGAAGGCCGAAACACAGTCGCCGCAGGAAGCTGCGCCGGCCGAGGGCGGCGGCATTCCGTTATCCCTCGCGCCCGAAGAGCCGCATCCCGTCGCACCGGTGAAGCCGCAACGACAGGCGAAGACGGCCTCCGTCCCATCGCCCCAAGCTGCTGCTCCCTCGGCAACGAGCAACATCGTGGCGGCACAGCAGACGCCTGGCGCCAAGAGCAATCTTTCCAAGCGCAGCGAAATTCTCTTTCCGCGTGGCGCGACCGACCCCGGCGCGGCGACGATCAACAAGCTGCGCGGCATCGCCAGCGAGTTGACCACGCTGCTGGGCGCGGGCGCGCAACGCGTGCAGCTTGAGGCTTATGGCGGCGCGCCGGGCGACAAATCCTCGGATGCGCGGCGGCTCTCGCTCAAGCGCGCACTCGTGATCCGTCAAATCCTGATCGAGGATGGCGTGCCGAGCGAGCGCATCGACGTGCGCGCGATGGGCGGCATCGACGACAACGGGGCGCCCGATCGCGTCGATGTGTTCGTGAACGCGGGCTAGCTGAGTTTTACGTCGCGCGCCTCGCGACCCATCAGGGTCAGCAACACGATCGCGACCGCCGCGGCGACGGCCACGCT
>Ga0265314_10005417_pt1 | contig 11529 bp, 9 predicted proteins | sample 4126metaG_FD_203106 | JGI IMG/M metagenome (GOLD analysis project Ga0265314, IMG submission 203106) | Rhizosphere microbial communities from Carex aquatilis grown in University of Washington, Seatle, WA, United States - 4-1-26 metaG | ecosystem: Host-associated > Plants > Roots > Rhizosphere >... | reverse complement strand
GAGTTCGTTCGCGCGAGCGAGTTCATTTTTTGAGGCGTGTCGTGCGCCCCGGAGGGGCGGCGAAAAATTCGCGATTCAGACGTCATCCCGCGCCCCTCCGGGGCGCATGTCATTGAGGGCGACCTATTCCGGGGGCTGCGTTCGGCTCCGCCTCACGCGCCCCCGGCTAATGTCCGGCGTCCCTCCGGGACGAACTGGGTGCGAGGTTTCGGGTGGGTGACTTCGGGACGAAACGGATTTCAATTTGGGTGCGCAGGCCACGCAGACAAGAATGTCTGCGCCACTTTCCAAACCGCGGGCCACGCAGACGAGAATGTCTGCGCCACTTTCCAAAGGGAAATTTCGCTCAGTTTCTCCGGGATGAACTGCAAGATGCCGAAAAAATCATCGGCGCGTGAATTGACTTCCGGCAGAACGCGCGGTATTGTTGAGTTTGGTATTTATATCCGGGCTCGGTTGAGAACCTATACTCCTTGGCTGCGGCAGGCGCCGCGGCGGGGGAAAACCGGCTGAGTTCCGCGACGCGAATGTTTTCAGCAAAAATTCAATGAGGTTGACGAAAGCGTCATGCGTTGGCGTCTTTTTGCCATGGATCTTCCACGAGCTGGGAGAGCCGGGGCGACTCGTTTTTTGCCGGAGCGTTCGCGAGATCGTGAAGGGGTTGTCATGGAACGCGAGGAACAGGAGAACGTCGGGGCGGGACATTCGGGCGAGGACACAGGGGCTGGGAGCTCCGGCCACCACAAGGACTTTGGCGAGGGGGCGCTTGAGATTCCCGTGACGGAGGAGTGGGCGCAGATCGAGCGGGAGCTGCGCGAGTCGGAACAGGCGGCGGCGCGCGAGGAAGAGGAGAACGCGCGGCTGATTCCACTTCGTCTGGAACGACTGAAAACCCGGCCGCGAAAATTTTCGGCGGAAGAATTGAAAGCGCCGGAAAAGATCATGTATTCCGGCGGAGTCGGACGGATGTGGGACGTGCGGCAGGCGGCCACGAGCGAGACGCGCGAGCGCGATGCGGCGGCCGAGCAGCGCGTGTACGAACTGGATTGCGCGGAGTTCGGGGCGGCGGAAGCGGAGGCGCGCGAAGCGGAGCGCGAGGCGCTGTTGAACGCGCGCGATTGGCGCGGGCAACCGCCGTTGTGGCAGCAGCTCTGCGGATTCACGACGGAGAATGAACTGGCGCTTCGTCCAAACCGGCGCGCGGCGGGAATCCGGCGGCTGCTGAAAAAAGTGGAGGGGTTGATTCGCTGGGAAGTGCGGCGCGGAGAGACGGAAAGAAACGGAGAGCGGGCGACGGAGCGAGACGGTGAGACGGAGATTGCCGGGGTTGAGAACTCGGACCAGGGCGAAGATTCTGAACACTTTGAGCACTCCGGCCGAACACTGGCTGCCAACGGCCGCAGCGAGTGGCACCCGAATTTTCGCATCGATGCGACGCGGCGGACGGCGCAGTGGGATCCGCTGCGCACGGTTTGTCTCTATCTGGGAATTGCGCAGCGGAAATTGTCGGCGCTGAGCCGCGAGATCAGCGGGCTGGCGGCGACGCAATTGTGCGACGCGATTCGCGCGGAGACTCTGCGCAATACGTGGAAGAAACGCCTGGCGGGGTGGCTTGCGCGCACGGCGGAAAAACTGAAGAGCAGCGGCGCGACTTTGGAAGACCGCGCGTATGCGTTGTTCCGCGAACTGAAAGCCGAGCGACAACGCACGGGCTCGCATCGCTCGAGTTTCGCGTGGGAGGTGGGGTTTTCGAGTTACACGCGGATGTTTCGCGCGTGCCTGGTGTGCTACGGACTCGCGCCGCAGGAAATGGAATTGCTCCTTATAGAGGAGGGGTTGGGCGAGGACGCACCGTGCGTTTCTGGACAGGCCGGCGTGACAAATACCGGAATGCGGAATTCGGATTGCGGATTGGACGATGCGGGGCCGATGCGGGATGCTCAACAGCCGTGACGCATGTTTGAGCGGCTTTGTTGGCTGCGACGGGATCGATGACGAAGAAAATCAATGGACTGCTGACGCAGTTGCCGCTTTCGCACGGGCAACCGAACGGCCGGCTGCCCGTGGCACACGCGAAATCGCGGCGCACGGCGAATTCGACGCGTGCTCGTTTCAGTTGAGCGGTTCGCGTCAACGTGGTGTTTGAATCCGGAGATTGCCGGAGCGCCGCACCCTTGTGAAGTGACTCGGACTTGGACTTTGGAATAGGAACCCTAGACTGAACAGCATGGCACACTCACCTGCTCTACCCAAGAAAAAAGTTCCGTTGAAAACGGCGTGGCGTGAAGCGCGCGAATTGATCTATCACCACCGGCTGCGCCTGACGGTCGGTCTGTTCATCATGCTCATCAATCGCGTCTCAGGCCTCGTGCTGCCCACGATGTCGAAATACCTGATCGATGATGTGATCGGAAAACATCACGGCGAGTTGCTGATGACATTGGCGATCGCCGGCGGCGTGGCGACGGCGGTGCAGGCCGCGACATCGTACGCGTTGTCGCAGCTGCTCGGCGTCGCGGCGCAAAAGGCGATCAACGATCTCCGGCGCGAAGTGCAGGCGCACGTCACGCGGCTGCCGATTCGCTTTTTCGATTCAACGACGTCGGGCAATCTGGTCGCGCGCATCATGACGGATGCGGAAGGCGTGCGAAATCTGATCGGCACGGGCATCGTGCAGCTGATCGGCGGCGGCGTAAGCGCCGTGATCGGAATCGGCGTGCTCTTCTACCTGAACTGGCAGCTCACCGCGATCATCCTCGTCATGCTGATCGTTTTCGGCGTGTGCATGGCGTACGCGTTCACGCATCTGCGGCCGCTGTTTCGCGAGCGCGGCAAGATCAACGCCGAAGTGACGGGGCGCCTGACCGAATCGATCGCCGGCATCCGCAATGTGAAAGCGTATGTGGCGGAGGAACGCGAGCAGGAAGTGTTCAGCGGCGGCGTCGAACGCATTTATCAGAACGTGCGCAGCACGATGACCGGAATTTCGGCGAACATGGCGGTCTCAACGCTGATCGTCGGCATCATCGGCATGGTGATGATCGTGGTCGGCGGCCGCGCGATTCTCGCGGGCACGATGACCGTCGGCGATTTTGTGATGTACCTGATTTATGTCGGCATGGTCACCGCGCCGGTTGTACAGATCGCGTCGATCGGCACGCAGATTACCGAAGCATTCGCGGGACTCGACCGCATTCGCGAACTGCGCCGCATGGCCACCGAAGACGAAGGCGATGAAACCCGCAAGGCGTGCGACGAGATCAGCGGTGATATCCGCTTCGAGAACGTGGTCTTCGAATACAATCCCGGCAAGCCGGTGTTGAAAAGCATTTCGTTCCACGCGCCCGCCGGGACGACGACGGCGCTGGTCGGCAGCAGCGGCTCGGGAAAAAGCACGCTCGTCAGCCTGGTGATGGCGTTCAACCGGCCGCTGAGCGGCAACGTGATCGTCGACGGCCGGAATCTGGGCGATTTGAAATTAAAGGACTATCGCAATCATCTTGGCGTAGTGCTGCAGGATAATTTTCTATTCGATGGAACGATCAGCGACAACATCCGTTTCTCGCGGCCCAAAGCGACTCAGGACGAGGTGCTGGCGGCCAGCCGCGTCGCGCATTGCGAGGAATTCATCAAGGAATTCGAGCAGGGCTTCGAGACGATCGTCGGCGAGCGCGGCGTGAAACTTTCCGGCGGCCAGCGCCAGCGCATCGCGATCGCGCGCGCGCTGCTCGCGCAGCCGCGCATTCTGATCCTGGACGAAGCGACCTCGAGTCTCGACAGCGAAAGCGAAGCGCTGATCCAGGACGGCCTGCAGTCGCTGCGCAAAGGACGCACGACATTCGTGATCGCGCACCGGCTTTCGACGATCCGCTCGGCCGATCAGATTCTGGTGCTTGAGGCCGGCGAAATTGTCGAGCGCGGCACGCACGAGGAATTGCTCGCCGCAAACGGGCGCTACCGCGTGCTCCACGACCGACAGTACAATTTTGAGCGCGAACGGTTCATTAATACAGGCGAAGAGTTCGCGGGAATTCCTCGGCCGAAAATTGCGGCGAGCTGAGTGTACCTTACATCCAAAAACGAGGTGTGTTGAAACATGGAAACGAAATTGGCCGGAAAAGTCGCTCTGGTTACCGGTGGCTCGCGCGGAATCGGTGCGGCGATCGCGAAGCGGCTCGCGCGGGATGGCGCGTCGGTGGCGTTCACGTACTCGAGCAACCCGGCGCGCGCGGACGAAGTGAGCGCGGCCATCAAAGCGGACGGAGGACGGGCTCACGCGATCAAGGCGGACAGCGCGGACGCAGCGGCGGTAAAAAACGCGGTGGCGGAAACGGTGAAGACGTTCGGCGGACTGGACATTCTCGTCAACAACGCGGGCATCGCGAGCATCGCGCCGCTCGACGAATTCAAGCTTGAAGATTTCGACCGCATGCTGGCGATCAACGTGCGCGCGGTTTTCGTCGCCGCGCAGGAGGCCGCCCGCCACATGAAGGAAGGCGGGCGCATCATCACGATCGGCAGCACGAACGCCGAACGCATGCCGTTCGCGGGCGGCGGGCCGTACGCGATGACAAAGGCCGCGATCGTGGGGCTCACAAAAGGCCTCGCTCGCGATTTGGGTCCGCGCGGGATTACGGTCAACAACGTTCAACCCGGACCGGTCGATACGGAATTAAATCCCGCGAGCGGTCCGTTCGCCGAAACGCTGAAGGGACTGATGGCGTTGCCGCGCTACGGCACGGGCGATGAAATTGCGGCGATGGTTGCGTATCTCGCCGGACCGGAAGCGAGCTATGTCACGGGAGCGAGTTTGTTGATCGACGGAGGTTTCGCGGCGTAATCGATGCGGAATTCTGGCGAGTCCGTTACCCGGCCCGCCAACAGTTCTTATAAAAGCAGACGGACACGTTTTGTCCGTTCAGGAAGTGTGGACATTTGATTTCCGTCATTTTTTGTGATTGAGTCGTTATGAATGCATGAGCCGAATTTGGCCTGAGTCTCAGGCCGAAGCGGGGGAACCAATCAGTCGGGGTGTATCCTGCCGGAATGACGCAGCAGGAAGGGAACCTGAAGTCCCGAACCCGTCAGCTAACCTCGCAGGCATTTTCAGGGCGTGATTCACGCCCGCCTCAATATTGGGTCCAGGAGGATCCAACCGTGACTAACGCATAATACTGAGTTTCGCAGTGATTCCGGCCCGCTCGCACCCTATCCGCTTTTGCGGCACGTGGTGACGCACGCCGGCTGAAATCACGATCTCGAAAAAGTATCGCGGCGCAGCGCCGTGACTGAACTGGGGAGCGCACAACGCCGCTCCGGGAGGATCGCTATGTGTTTGCATTTCCGAAAAACCCTGCTTTTGCTCGCGGTACTCGCGCATTTTGGCGCGCGAGCCGGCGAGGAATCGTTCCAGAAAATCGTCGGCCCGGTCGCGATCGGCAACGTCAGCGATCGCGGCCCGATCCAGGTTCCATTCATCACCTGGGGCGGCGACATGATCACGTTTCACGCGAATGGGGGACTGACGACGCAACCCGGCAGCAACTACGCCGGCCAGGGCCTGAATCTGAAACTCGTGCCCGGCGACGACTTCGTCCAGCAAGTCCGTGATTACATGAGCGGCAAAAGTCCGCTGCTGCGCGGCACGTTCAGCATGGCGGGACTCGCGGCGGAGATGATCGGCAGCGATCCGCGCACGCAAGGCGTCGTCGTTCTGCAGCTCACGTGGTCCGCCGGCGATCACATGGTGGCGCGTGCCGAGCTGAAATCGCTGCGCGATCTGAAAGGCAAAACGATCGCGCTGCGGCAGTGCGGGCCGCACATCGGTTTTCTCGACGACGTGCTGAAGACCGCGCAGCTCGGCTGGGACGACGTGAAAGTTGTCCTCGCGAAAGATCTAAACGGCAGTCCCGACAGTGCGGGTGAAATGTTGCGCGCGGGAAAAGTCGACGCCGCGTTCGTCGTCTCGCCGGACATGATCGGCCTCTGCGGCGGATTGCAGAGCACGGGTTCTGGCGCGGAGGGCACGGTGAAAGGCGCGCACGTGCTGGTCTCGACCGCGACGATGTCGCATTCGATCGCCGATGTCTATGTTTGCCGCAAGGATTTCTACGACACGCACAAAGACTGGGTCACGAAATTCGTCGCCGGCTACATGAAAAGTTGCGAGCAGGTTGTCGCGCTGAAAAAACAGTTCAATGGCAAAGGCCCGGCTGAATACATGCGCGTGCTGAAACTCGCGCAGGATATTTACGGCAAGAAAACGATGCCGACGCTCGAAGAAGACGCGCACGGAACGCTGGCCGAGGTGATCCTGCCCGGATATCCCGGCAACGTCAGCTTTTTCACTGAGCAGAGCAACATGCACGGCTTCGATGCGATGATGAGCGATGCGCTGAACGTCGCGATCAGCCGCGGCTATTCGCAATCGCGCACGTATCTGCTGAAGCACGATCTGGACTACGCGTCGGCGGCGTTCAAGCGCTACCTCAGCAACACCGAGATCGTGCGCCAGGACCGTTTCCGCGCCGAAGCGGTGCTGAAAGAGATCGAGGACCTCGGCTCGGGCGCGAATCTCGACAACCGAACGATTGTCTCGTTCACGATCACGTTCGATCCGAACCAGACGGATTTCAGCGCGACGCAGTACGCGAAGGAATACCAGCGCGTGGTCCAGCTCGCGGACAAATACAGCGGCGCAGTGATCGCGGTGCGCGGACATTCGGATCCGACGAAGACGTTGATTGAGCTGGTGAAAGCCGGCGTGAGCCGCGGTGTGCTCGCGCGCGCGGGAGCGAATGGAAATTACAGCTATTCGTTCCAGGGAAAGCCGCTGAGTCTCGAGCAGACGCCTGCCATTATCAGCCTCATTGAAACCGGCGCGTTCGATGGCGTGAGCGAACACAATCCGCGCGAGAACATGCAGGCCGCGTTGAATCTCTCGCGCAAACGCGCCGAAAATGTTCGCGATTCGATCCTGGATTACGCGCTGAAATCGGGCCTGCACTTGGACAAGAGCCAGATCCAGCCGGTGGGCGTGGGGATTCGCGAGCCTTTCATCGCCAAGCCGACAAACATGGACGAGGCGAAGCAGAATATGCGCGTCGAATTCCGGCTGCTGCGCGTCGACGCCGAAGCCGTGGCCCCGTCGGACTTCGATCTGTAAGTGAGGACGCGGAATATCGACGAGGAGGATTGTGGAAAATGAGAAACAGAATGCAACGCATCGCGATCACGATTCTCGCCGCGTGCTGTCTCCATGCGGGCGCGGCGGAACCGGAAGTGTACTGCGACAACATCGTCGTCGTGCTGGATGCGTCGGGATCGATGGGAGCACCGTTCATCGGCACAAACGTGACGAAAATGGCCGCCGCGAAATCGGCGCTGAAGCAAGTTCTGCTTCAGTCGCCGCGCGCGGCGCAGATCGGCGTGCTGGTCTTCAGCGCAAAAAATGTCGGCACCGATTGGGTCTATCCGCTCGCGCCGCGCGACGACGCGCGCCTGATTCCGGCGATCGAAGCGCCCGAAGCCGGCTCGTCGACGCCACTCGGCCAATACATGAAAATCGGCGCGGACGCGTTGCTGCTGCAGCGCGAAAAACAATTCGGCTACGGCTCGTACCGGCTGCTGATCGTCACCGATGGCCAAGCTGACGATGTGGCGCTGATGCAGCGCTACACGAGGGACATTCTCGCGCGCGGAATCTGCATCGACGTCATCGGCGTCGACATGCTCGACGATCATCTGCTCGCGCATTGCGTGCATTCGTACCGGCGCGCCAACGATCCGGCCACGCTCGTCCATGCGGTTCGTGAAGCGTTCGCCGAGATTTCCGACAACGGCGACGGCGCAGTGAAGCGAGACGATTTCGAGCTGCTGACCGAACTGCCGTCTGAAATGGCGGCGCCGATGATCCGCGCGCTGTGCGACTCGGGTAATCATCCGATTGGCGAGCGGCCTAAACCAAAACATCGCGTCGACGTCGCAGTGCAAACGTCGAGTTGGGAAGCGCCAACGGTTACGGCGCCCAGGCACAAAGCGCCAGTTCATGCAACACGTGAAGCTCGCGAATGGATAGTGGTCGTCATGTTCCTCGTCGTTGCGACAGCAGTGTTTGGAATTCTGTTGAGAAAGAAAAGTCAGGCGGGTGTGTCATGAGCAAGAAATCGGCTGTTCGAGCACTTCTGGTGGCCGCGCTCTGGCTCGCGTTGATCGGGGCGTTGGCCGTCAGCTACCGCTACCTCGTCAGCCCGTCGTGGAAGGAGCATCTGCAAGGCGCGCGCGAAATAAGCCTGGCGCAATGGATGACTCTGACGCCGACGGAAATGCGCGCAAGCCCCGTGACTTTCTCGCGCGGCTCGGCGCAGCTCAGCGATGAGAACCGGCGCGAGTTGCAGAACGTGTACGGCGCGCTGTCTCAATCACCGCAGACGTATATGCGCATCATCGGCCAGGCGCGCCAGGCGGATGATGTCAGCGAGGCGGAAGCGAACAGGAATATTGCGTGTGCGCGCGCGCAAACAGTGGCCGATTTTCTTGCCGACCAGGGCATCAGCCGACTGCGCATCGCGGTGGAAACGGAAGTCAGTGCGGACGGAGCATCTGCCGTCCGGTTCGTAATGGGCGAAGCGCGCTGACTAACAACTCGTATCGGCGATGCGGTGAGAAAAGGAGCGCGGCCATGATGGAGCGAAAAACAGTTCAGAAGCGCATGCTGCTCGATCTGATCGCGCATCCGCTCACGTTAATTCTGATCACGGCGAGCGTCACATTGCTGCTGGTTGCCTGGGCGCTGGTGCGGCAGACCGGAATTTTCCTCTTTGGCGCGCTCGCCGCGCTGGCCGGCGCCGCAGCGACAGCACTCACGCGCTTTTTTCTCTTCGGGGAACGCATCGCGAAAAAAGTCGGCGACGAAATTCAGCAGGAACGAAATCACGAGCGCGATTGCGCGCTCGATTCGCTCGAAAAGACCCTCGCGCAGGACGGCGACGGCCGCGGTGCCGTGATGCTTTCCGAATTGCGTGATCTGACCGCCGCGATGAAGGAAGCCCATTCGCGCAACACCGAAATGTCGCCGCTCTCGCTGGAATTGACGCTCGACAGCGAACAGCTTTTCACACGCTGTGTCGCGGCGCTCGAACAGTCGCATCAGATCTGGCAAAGCAGCCGCAGCGTCAGTTCTGAAAACGCGCGGCGCTCGCTGATGAAGCAACACCGTTCGATTCTGGAAGAAGTGCGCAAAAGTGTCGAGCAGTTCGCGCGGGCGCTCGACACAGCGCAAACCTGGTCGTCATCGGAGCCGGCCTGCCAGGAACTCGGTCAAGTTCGCGCACAGTTGGAACAAAGCCTGGCGGCGGCGGAACGCCTCCAGGGAACGTCAGCTCTGCCGGGCGACGCGGCGTCGGGTTCAGCCGCGCGCAAGGAAGCCGTGCATACTCGAACCCACTAGGAGGAGGTCCGTTATGTTCGCCATGAATCGATTTTCCCTATGGAGTGCAACGATCGCCATGCTCGCATCGCTGGCATTTGTCAGCGGCTGCGGCAGCACAACGCCGGCGGCGCTGAGCCCCGCGAATGACGGAGCAGGCGGAGGAACACCACGCGCCGCGGTGCCTACGTTCTCGCTCGCGTGGAGCGAATACCCGTCGTGGAGCACCTTCGGCGTCGCGCACGAAGTCGGACTTATCAACGGCAAGAAAGGCGAGATGGGTCCGCTCGAGTTGAAATGGGGCGTCGACATCGAACTGAAAGAGGCCGAATACGATCCGTGCCTGACGATGTACGGCGCCGGCCAGTGCGACGCTGTCTGCATCACGAACATGGACGCGCTCAATCCGAGTTTGTCCGTGCAGTCGGTCGCGATTCTGCCGACGTCGACGAGCTTCGGCGCGGACGCGCTGATTGTGACAAACGACATCACGAACGCGAAGCAGCTGAAGGGCAGAAAAGTCTTCGGCCTGGCGAAAACGTGTTCTGAATATTGCTTCGCGCGAAACCTGGAGCTGCTCGGCGAGAAGGACACCGACTACAATTTCACGAACATGGATCCCGCGGCCGCGGCGCTGGCGATGCAGCAGAAGCAGCAGGGTTACGACGCGATCGTGGTCTGGAATCCATTCGTTCTGGAAACACTATCGAAGCGGCCGGACACGCACGTCCTGTTCGATTCGTCGAAAATTCCGAATGAAATCATCGACATGGTGGTGATGTCTCAGAGTTCACTCGACAAGCCGAAGGGCCGCGAATTTGCGTGCGCCGTTATCGACACATATTACGCGCTCAACAAGCGCATCGCCGATCCGGCGCTGCGCGACCGGACGCTTCTGGCGCTGGGCGAGAAATTCTCGCATCTCGATTTGGATTCGATGAAAAAATGCGTCGAGCAGACACGCTTCTACTCGAAGCCTGACGACGGGCTGCGGGTTCTCACCAGCGCGGACACAAAAGCGATCATGGAAAAAGTGGTGAAGTTCTGCGTCAGCCACCAGATCGTGCCAAGCGAACCCAAGATCGGTTACGGCGCGCGCGACAAGTCCGCGTCCGTCCCCTTCCGTCTCGACCCCTCCTTTATTAAGGAGGTCCAAGAACGCAAGTAACCGCAATGGTCGCGGCTCTAAGCCCCGACAACTTCACAGTTCGTTCCCCCTCCCCTTGCGGGAGGGGGTTAGGGGGAGGGGTCCGCGGTCCAAAGATTTCTCCCGAGGAGCAAAAACGATGATCCAACTCCATCTCGGCAAAAAAACGTGCGCACTGCTCGGCGCCATCTCGCTCGTCGCGATGATCGCCGGATATTCGCTGCTCTCCTGGCACCAGCATCAGATCAACGCCGGCGACACCACCATTCCCACCGGCTCGCAACTTGTCCGCGGTCTCACGCAAATGTTTGTCGCGAGTGACCGCACGGGCGAGCGCTGGGTCGTGCTCGACGGAGAGGCGACCGCACTTCGTCTCGTGCTGGGCATGACACTCGGCGTCTCCGGCGCCGTCGCGCTGGGAATCCTGATGGGATGTTTCCGCGCGATCGAAGCATTCTGCGCGCCGCCGCTGACACTGCTCGCAAAAGTGCCTCCGACCGCGGCGCTCGCCGTGTTCTTCGTCATGGCTGGAACGGACACTCGCATGTACGCCGTGATGATCGCGTTCGGAATTCTGCCCACGCTCGCCCAGGCCGTTTATCTCGCGGTGCGCGACGTTCCGGAAGAACTGCTCCACAAAGCGTACACGCTCGGCGCGAGCCACCTCGAAGTGATGTACTGCATTATCACGCGTCATTGCCTGCCGAAAATTCTCGACGCGATCCGGCTGCAGCTGGGACCGGCGCTCGTCTACCTGATCGCGGCCGAGATGGTGTGCGGCGATGTCGGCTTCGGCTATCGCATCCGCCTGCAATCGCGACTCTTGAACATGAACGTCGTTTATCCGTATCTCGTCATTCTCGCGGGATTCGGTTTCACCGCCGATTACGCGCTGCGCCGTCTGCGCAGCGCCTGCTGTCCGTGGGCCAGCAAGGAACCGGCCGCGTAGTTTTTC
>Ga0265314_10005416_pt1 | contig 11530 bp, 6 predicted proteins | sample 4126metaG_FD_203106 | JGI IMG/M metagenome (GOLD analysis project Ga0265314, IMG submission 203106) | Rhizosphere microbial communities from Carex aquatilis grown in University of Washington, Seatle, WA, United States - 4-1-26 metaG | ecosystem: Host-associated > Plants > Roots > Rhizosphere >... | reverse complement strand
CTTCATCATGTCCTTGAGGTCGTCGCCGCCCCAGTCTCCGCGCGAGAGGTAGGTGAACTCGGCGCCGTAGCCGCTCGAGCCGCGCGGATTGGTGTAGAGCACCATCATGCCGGCGGCGGCGAGGTTCTGGAATTCGTCGAACCAGCCCTCGGTGTACTGCGAGTGCGGGCCGCCGTGGATGTAGAACACGAGCGGATATTTCTTGCCGGGCACGTAGCCGTACGGCTTCATGAGCCAGCCTTCGATGCTGCGGCCCCCGACGCTCTCGTACGTGAACCGGTCGGCGTCGCTCCAGGCGATCTCCTTGCCGAGGCTCTCGTTGAAGCTCGTGGCGCGGTGTTCGTTCTTGCCGTCCCAGTCGGCGATGTACAGCTCGGTGGGCTTGGAGACGCTCGTCGCCACGAAGGCGACGGTCTTCATCTTCTCGTCGAAGCTCCAGCCGCGCACCTCGCGGCGGCCGCCGATCACTTCGCGCATCTTCGCCGTCTTCGGCGTGACGACGAACATCGCGTTGCGTCCGCCGATCGTCGCGTTCATCGCGATCTCGCCGCTGGGGAGCCAGTTGTAGCCCGCCGGCTCGTACTGCCAGCCGTCGGTGAGATTCTGCGGCGCGCCGCCGGCGACGTCGATGGCCATGAGCACGGCGTTCTTGGTGCGCCCCGGGCGCGAGATGAACGCGAGACGCCTGGAGTCCGGGGACCACTGCACGTCGGACTCGTCGCCCTGCAGCGAGAGCACCTTGCGCGGTTCGCCGCCGGCGGCGGACATCACGTAGACGTCGGCGTCGTTGCGCGGCGCCTCGTCACGGGCGCGGTCGAACGGGAGCTTGTTGATGGAGTCGTTGATCGCGGTGACGAGCGAGTCGGCGCGCAGCTGCGCGTCGGCGACGAACGCGATCCACTTGCCGTCGGGGGAGATGCTCACGTCACGGTGCGAATAGGCGGTGGCGGTGAGCGCCGCGCGGCGGCCCGTGGCGCGCGTGAGCGCGATGATCTGCGACGGGCGCGGCCGCACCGGCGCGTTCGCCGGGTTCGGCACGTAGCCGATGCCGTTGGCCTTGTACGGGAAGGTGACGATGTGGCGGCCGTCGAATCGCGCCTGATCGACCGGCTTGGTGATCGCGCCGAACGGCGGCGTGTTCATGCCGCCGGCGCCGCGCCCGCCATCGGCCACGGCGAATCCGGGGCCGCCGCGCCCACCGCGCCCGCCGCCCGCACCGTTCGCGTTGGTGTCGGCCGCCGTGTAGATGATGACCGCGTGGTCCTTCGGCTGCGAGCCGACCGGTTCGGGATTCTCGGGCTGGAAGGCTTCGCCGCCGGGTTCGTCGAGGCGCAGCGCCCAGTTCGCGCCGCGACCGCCGGGGCGCGTGGAGTTGAAATAGAGGAGCTTGCCGTCCGACGCCCACCGAGGATTGGAACTCTCGTAGCCGGGCGACGTCCAGCGCACCGGCTCGCCGCCGGTCGTGGGCACGACCCAGATCTCGGAGTGGCGCTTGTTCTCGCGCTCGACGACGGTCGTGACGGTGAAGGCGACGCGCTTGCCGTCGGGCGACATCGCCGGCGTGCTGAGCGTGACGACACGATGCCAGTCGTTGGGTTGCATCGCGTGCGGCGCAGCGGCCTGTTGGGCGAGGAGCGCGCACGGCAGGGCGAGCGCGGCGAAGAACGGGCGTGTCACGGCGAGTCGCATGATGCCGACTTCTCCAATGATGAGTGAGCGGGCTCGGGCGCCGTCCAATGTAGCCCTCGCCCGCACCGATGGACACTGGCCGCGCGGCGCGTTACCCTGCGATGATGGAACGCTCCGCAGCGATCGCCCCCGGTGGAATCGGGAATATCGGACCGGGACTCGATATGCTCGGACTCGCGGTGAGCGGGCCCGGCGACCGGGTCATCGCCGAGCGGATGGACAAGCGCGGCGTCACGATCGCCGACGCCGGACACCCCGAACTCCCCACCGACCCCACGCAGAACACCGCGGGCATCGCGGCGCTGCAGGTGCTCGCCTACGCGGGCGCCGCCAGCCTCGGCGTGCGACTCACCGTCGTGAAGGGCCTGCCGCTCGCTGGCGGCCAGGGCGGGAGCGCCGCCTCGGCCGTCGCGGGCGCCGTGGCCGTGAACCGCCTGCTCGGCGATCCACTCGACGCCATGCTGCTGCTCACCTGCGCACTCGAGGCGGAGGCGACCGTCGCGGGGCGGCACGCCGACAACCTCGCTCCTGCCCTGTACGGCGGCATCTGCCTCATCCGTTCCGTGCACCCGCTCGACGTCGTGCGGCTTCCGATCCCCGACGCGCTGCGCATCGTGATGGCGCATCCGGCGCAGCGCCTGCGCACGGCCGATGCGCGCGCGGTGCTCCCGCAGCAGGTCGACCGCCCGCGCGTGATCGCGCAGATGGCGAACGTCGCCGCCATGGTCGCGGGCTTCTACACGAACGATCTCGCGCTCGTCGGACGTGCGCTCGACGACCAGATCGCCGAGCCGGCGCGCGCGCCGCTCCTCCCGGGGTTCGTCGAGGCGAAGACGGCGGCCATGGCGGCCGGCGCGCTCGGCGGTTCGATCAGCGGCGCCGGGCCGACGAGCTTCTACTTCGCGTCCGACGACCTGAGCGCGCAGCGCATCGCCCACGCGGTGCGCGACGCCTACAGCGCGCTCGACATCGCCTGCGAGACGCGCGTGGCGCACGTCGCCGAGCACGGCGCGCTCGTCTCGGACGAGGATGCGACGTTTGTCTGACCTGTTCCTCGCGCCGGGCGCCGCGTCGCTGCAGCGATGCCTGGCGTGCGGCGCGACGTGGCCCGAACTCGACGCGAGCGCGACCTGCCGGGACTGCGGCGGGCTCCTCGACGTCGTGCACGCGATGCCGGCCGCGCAGGGCGCCGCGCTGCTCGCGCGGTTCGGCGCCCGTTGCTGCACGCATCCGGGGAGCGAGGCGAGCGGCGTCTGGCGTTTCGCCGAACTGGTGATGCCCGGCGCGAGCGCGCACGTGACGCACCCCGAGGGGAACACGCCCCTCCTCTCGCGGCGCATGGTGCAGGACTACGCCGGCGTCGCCGCGCTGCGGCTCAAGCACGAGGGGCACAACCCGACCGGGTCGTTCAAGGACCGCGGCATGACAGCGGCGATGACGCAGGCCGTGCGCGCCGGCGCGACGGCCGTGGCCTGCGCGAGTACCGGCAACACGTCGGCGTCGCTCGCCTCGTACGCCGCGCACGCCGGCCTCCCCGCCCTCGTGCTCGTGCCGCGCGGGCAGGTCGCCATGGGCAAGCTCACGCAGTCGCTCGCGTACGGCGCGACGACGCTCCTCGTGGACGGCGACTTCGACGACTGTCTGCGGCTCGTGCGCGAGGCGGCGACGGAACTCGGCGTGTACCTCGTGAACTCGCTCAACCCGTGGCGCATCGAAGGGCAGAAGACCATCGCGCTCGAGGCGCTGCAGCAACTCGGCTGGGACGCGCCGGATTGGATCGCGCTCCCGGCGGGCAACCTCGGCAACACCGCGGCGCTGGGCAAGGCGCTGCGCGAAGCGCGCGCGCTCGGACTCATCGCGCGACTGCCGCGCATCCTCGCGGTGCAGGCGGCCGGCGCGGCGCCGTTCGCGGCGGCGTTCGCCGAGGGCTTCGCCACGCATCCCGTCGTGCATGCGGAGACCGTCGCGACCGCGATCAAGATCGGCGCGCCCGCGAGCTGGGACCGCGCCATCCGCGCGATCCGCGAGACGGACGGCATCGTGACCGCCGTGAGCGACGACGAGATCCTCGACGCCAAGGCGGTGATCGACGCCTCGGGCGTCGGATGCGAGCCGGCCAGCGCCGCGAGCGTCGCCGGCGTGCGCAAGCTGCGCGCGCTCGGAACGATCGCGGCCGACGCGCGCGTCGTCGCGATCCTCACGGGGCACGTCCTGAAGGACCCCGAGATCATCGTGCGCTACCCCGAGGGCGGCGCCGCCACGTCGCGGCTCGCCAACCGGCCCATGGAGATCGCGGCGACGCTCGGCGACGTGGAACGGGCGCTCAAGGCTCGCGCGCGCTGACCGTTCGTCGCGGCACGTGCGGCCGCGCCCCGGCTGCCTCGCCCTTTTCGCGACAGTCACGCAACCAGACGCTGTTTGCGTGTGTCTCATGGGGAGCGCGATCCCCAGACGATTTCCCCGAGCCCCGCCCCGCGTGCACCCCCGACTCCGGCTGTTCCTCGCGATCACCTGTTGCATCAGCGCCTCGGCCGGCGCGCAGTCCGCACCGGACCTGATCCGCGGACGCGTCACCGACGATTCGGCGCGCATCGTGGCCGGGGCGAGCATTCACGTCACGCGCGGCCCCGATCGCGCCGTGAAGCAGACGACCACCGACTCCTCGGGGAATTACCAGCTCGAGTTCGAGAACGGCACCGGTGACTATCTCGTCGCGGTGTCTGGCGCGGGTCTCAAGTCCGCGCGCCGCCGCCTGCAGCGCCAGGGCACCGAGCGCGAACTCGTCGCCGACTTCGTGCTCGCGCACGATCTCTCGACCCTCGCTGCCGTCAAGGTCACCGCCGACAAGCCGGTGAAGGCGACCGCCGACATCAATCCGTACAACCGCGAGACCGGCGCCAGCGAGAAATGGGCCGACGGCGTGGAGGGCCAGCTTCCGCCGGCGCTCGCCGGCGACCTCAACGCGCTCGCCGGCACGATGTCGAACATCACCGTCGGTCCGGGCGGCCTCTCGATGCTCGGCGCATCGAGCGAGTCGAACCTCACGACGCTCAACGGCATGTCGATGCCGGCGGGTTCGCTGCCGCGGGCGGCGCGGGTGAACACGCGCGTCACCGGCGCGACGTTCGACCCGACGCGCGGCGGCTTCTCCGGCGCGAACATCGACGCGCAACTCGGCCCCGGGAGCCGGAGCTATCAGCAGCGCGACGCCTACTTCACGATCAACGCGCCCGCGCTGCAGTACACGGACGCCGTCGGCCGGTCGAGCGGCGCGCGCACCGGTTCGTTCCGTGGAAGCGCCAGCGCCGACGGCGAGCTGATCCGCCGCGCGCTCACGTACAACGTGAGCGTGGACTACCTGCGCTCCTCCAGCGATCCGGCGACGCTCTTCACCGGCGACGCGGCATCGCTCGCGCGCGCCGGCGTTGCTCCGGATTCGGTGACGCGGCTCCTCGGCGTCGCGCGCCCGTTCGGGCTCGCGCTCGCGGGCGGCGGCATTCCCGTGAGCAGCGACCGCGAGGTCTTCACCTGGCTCGGCCGCCTCGACGACACCCGCGACTCGCTCAACCAGCGGACGCTCACCACGTACGTCACCTCCGCGCGACAGGGGGCGATCGGCTTCGCGCCGCTCGCCTCTCCCTCGACCGGCGGCGAACAGACGCAGCGCACGTACGGCCTGCAGCTCGTCGCCGCGACGTATTTCGGCGAGGGCCTTCGCGCGCTCAACACGACGAAGTTCTCGGCGAACCAGTCGCGCACGGAGGTCTCGCCGTACCTCGACATGCCGGGCGCGACGGTGCTCGTCCGCTCGGCCACCGACGGCGCGACCGACGTCGCCTCCCTCGCGCTCGGCGGCGCGTCGTACCTCGCGAACGACGACCGCCGGACGACGGTCGAAGCCTCGAACGAGACGATCTGGACCGCCGGCGGGCGCCGTCACAAGTTCAAGGCGTTCCTCTGGGGCCGCTTCGACGGGCTCCAGCAGCAGGGCGGCGCCGACCTCCAGGGGCGTTACACCTTCAACTCGATCGGCGATCTCGCCGCCAACACGCCGTCGAGCTACAGCCGCACCATCAACCAGCCGGAGCGCTCGGGCCAGGTGTGGAACGGCGCGATGGCGCTCGCCCATCAGTGGGCGCCGAGCCGCTGGTTCAGCATGCTGTACGGCGCGCGCGTGGAGGCGGATGGCTTCGCGAGCGGCACGACGCGCAACACCGCGCTCGAGCAGGCGCTCGGCATCTCGACCGATGCGCCCTCGCCGCGCCTGCACGTGAGCCCGCGCGTCGGCTTCTCGTGGACGTACAACCGCGACAAGGACAACGGCAACGGATCGAGCAGCAACGACGTCGGCCGCTTCTATCGCAACACGTCGGGGGTCATCCGCGGAGGCATCGGCGAGTTCCGCGACCTGCTGCGCCCGGGCGTGATCGCCGACGCGCGGTCGCGTACGGGGCTCGCGGGGAGCGCGCTGTCGCTGAACTGCGTCGGCGCGGCGACGCCCACGCCGGACTGGCTGCACGAGTCGCTCGACGTTTCGACGCTCCCCACGCAGTGCCTCGACGGCAGCGGGCCGCTGGGCGACACGGCGCCGAGCGTGTCGCTCATCGACCGGACGTACGACGTGCCGCGCAGCTGGCGCGCGGCGCTCGACTGGAACGGCAACGTCGGCGTCTGGATGATCCACGTCGGCGGCCTCGGATCGTACGACCTGTCGCAGCCGGGCACCGTCGACGCGAACTTCGCGGGAACGCCGCAGTTCGCGCTCGCCGGCGAAGGGGGCCGGCCGGTGTTCGTGCCCGCGACCTCGATCGATCCGGCGAGCGGCACCGTCTCGCCGACGCTCGCGCGGCGCGCCGCGGCGTTCGGGCGCGTGGCCGTGGCGACGAGCGACCTGCGCGGCTACGGCGGGCAACTCACGATCAACGTCGGCCCCGACCCCTTCCGCATGCGGGGGGCGATGGGTCCGGTGTACTTCAGCCTCGGGTACACGCTCCAGTCCACGCGCCGTGAATACCGCGGTTTCGACGGCGCGGGCTTCGGCGATCCGCGCGTGAAGGAATGGGCGCCGTCGATGACGGACGCGCGGCACGTCTTCACGCTGCAGGGCGGCGTCTCGGGGGGCGACTTCGGCACGCTCACGCTCTTCGCGCGCGCCCAATCCGGATTGCCGTTCACGCCGGTCGTGCAGGGCGACCCGAACGGCGACGGCCGGTCGGGAGACCGCGCGTTCGTGCCGAACGCCGCGACGGAGACCGACCCCGCGCTCGCGCAGCAACTCAAGTCGCTCATCGCGAACGGCTCCGCCGAGGCGCGCGCCTGCCTGCAGGCGTTCGCGGGCCGCGTCGCCGATCGCAACGGCTGCCGCGGACCCTGGACGACCTCGCTCAACGCGCAATGGAAGCCGTACCTCCCGAGCGCGCTCCGCCGGCGCCTGCAGGCGTCCGTCTACTTCGAGAACGTGCTCGGCGGCATCGACCAGATGCTCCACGGCAACGACCTGCGCGGCTGGGGCACCGCCGCGACGCCCGACCCGGTGCTCCTCGTGCCGCGCAGCTTCGACGCGGCGGCGAACCGCTTCCGCTACGACGTGAACCCGAAGTTCGCCGACACGCGCCCCGCGAGCACGCTCAACCGCGCGCCGTTCCGCATCACGCTCGACTTCTCGCTGCGGCTCTCGGTGGACTACGACCTGCAGGAGCTGCGCCGCGCCCTCGAACCCGTGAAGGTCGCCAAGCACTGGGAGCGCCGCTCCGCCGATTCGCTCGCCGCCTTCTACCTCTCGAACACCTCGGACATCTACAAGCTCCTGCTCGAGGAGAGCGACTCGCTCTTCCTGAGCGGGCAGCAGATCGCGGCCATCCGCCGCGCCGATTCGGTCTTCTCGTCGCGCGTGCGCGGCGTGTATGTGCCGCTCGGCCAGTATCTCTCGCAGTTCTCCGACGGCGTCCCGACGAAGGCCGCCCTCGACAGCGCGCAGGCGACCGACAAGGCCTACTGGAAGGTGTTCTGGGAACAGCCCGAGATGGCCGACTCGCTCATCACGCCCATGCAGCGCGAGTTGCTCCCGCTCATGAAGAACATCCTGACGGTGCCCAAGAAGGAGCGCGAACACAGCCAGTGGCAGTTCGGGCATCCGGTGACGCTCAAGGACGAACCGCGGCGCGGCACGGCGCCCACGGGCGGCCGGTAGCACTGGTAGCACTTGTAGCACCGGCCGCCGCGGCCCCCGCGCCGTGCGGGGGCCGCGCGCACTTCAGGCGGCGGTCGCCGGCGCTTCGGCCGCGCGACGGCGCAACGGCTCGGCCCGCCAGACGGCGACGAACAGCACGAGCAGCCACACCTGCGCGTGGTAGCGCTCGAGGTGCACGCGGTCGAAGGCCGCGCGGAGCGACGTGAAGTAGTCGGTCCCCAGGCCGTGCCGGTCGCCGATCAGGTAGAACGTCGTGAACGCGGTGTAGATCCACGCGGCCTTGAAGCGACGGTACACCGCGCAGGCGAGCACGGGGATCGTGAAATACTGATTGGTGATCGCCGTCGTGAAGACGGCGAGCGCGAGCACGTACTGATAGAACGCCTCGTGTGGCCGCCGCCGCGCCGCGAACCAGCCCACGCCGAGCATCGCGGCCGCGAAGAAGAACTTGATGCCGGCGAACACCGGCACCCAGCCGAACCACCGCTCGATGCCGTCGAGCGGGACGAACAGCTCCAGCGCGTGCGGGAAGATCCCCGTGCCGTGGAGCGACACGTAGTGAAAGACGTTCTCGACCACGCCGGCGCGCGCCGCGGGGGAGTCGAGATACGGGAGGAAACTCGCGAGGAACATCGACGGCGGGATCACGATGAGCTGGAGCCGGTGCCGCCACGGAACGTCCGCGCCGAGGAAGAAGAGCCACGCCGGGAAGAAGATGAACAGGTGCTTGCAGATGAGCGACAGGCCGAGGAGCAGCGCCGCCCCGTAGTGGCTGCGCAACGAGATGCGCTGCTGCCCCGGCCGCACGAGGCACCAGGCGAGGAACGCGAGCAGGATGGCGAAGTTGTCGAACTGTCCGTGCCACCCGGTGATGAAGATCGAGACCGGATTGAAGAAGAAGAACAGCGCGGTGCGCTCGTCCTCCACCTCGCGGAGCAGCAGGAGGATGCCGACGTCCACCAGCGAGAGCACGCCGGTGAGCATGAGGTGGAACCACCGGATGCCCTGCAGGTGCAGCGCGTGCTCGACGGCGCGCAGCGACGCGTCGAAGTACATCCAGATCGGCCCGTAGTTGTAGCCGTCGGTCGACGCGTAGACGTTGTTCTGGTTGTTCAGCAGATCGCCCGCCTGCTGCCACGCCCAGACGTCGTGGCTGTATCCGAACAGCGAGAGCCCCATCCTGAGCGCCACGCCCAGCAGGACGAGGAGCACGAATCGCGGTGGCCAGCGGCGAACGGACGCGTCGGTCATTTCCCGTGCATGGTTGCGGGTGGAACGCCGCCCATCGTGCGCCGCGCGGCACGAAGCTGGCGCAGGAGTCGCACCGCCTGCTGGGCGAAGGCATAGCGCTTGACGCTCGCGACGCCCGCGGTGCGGCGCCGGAAGCCGATGTCGATCCAGCGCACGCGGAAGTACCGCACCTGGAGCGCCGCGACGAGGATGTTCGTCAGGTGGAAGTCCGGCGGGATGAGCGGGAGGATCGGATCGAGACTCGCCGCCGACATCAGGCGATACGGTACGTTCGCGTCGCGCACCCAGACGCCGACGCCGAGCAGCGTGACCACCGAGACGATGCGCGAGATGACCTGCCGCCGGTAGCCGTCGTCGCGGGTGCGCCGGAACCCGTAGACGGCCGGCGCCTCCCCTCGCGCGGCCCAGAGTTCGGCGAACCAGCGCGGATCGCACTGGCCGTCGGAGTCGATCTGCATCACCCAGTCGGCGCCCGACTCCACCGCGAGGCGGTAGCCGTACGCGCACGTCTGCCCGTGGCCGCTGTTCGGCTTGTCCACGACCGTCAGCTCCGGCACCTCACGCTCGGCGGCCCGGAGGATGCCCAGCGTGCCGTCGCGCGATCCGTCGTTGATCGCGCAGAAGGTGAAGTCGCCGGACGTCGCCGCGCGGAGCACCGGGAGCCATTCGTCGATCACGGCGCGAACGCTCCCCTCCTCGTTGAACACCGGCATCACCACCCAGAGCGCGGCCATCGGTCAGGCGCACTCGCGCTGGAGCACGTCGAAGAGCGCGAGCGCGCTCTCGATCGCCTCGTCGGTGTTGATGTACACGTACCGCGCCAGCCGCCCCGCGAAGTACACGCGGTGCGCCGCCGTGTCGGCCCGTGCGCGCTCCTCGTACTGGCGGTAGATCTGCCGGTTCACGGGGTCCGGCACCGGATAGAACGGCTCGCCGTCGGCGCGCGGATACTCGTACGACACCACGGTCTGCGGATGCTCCTGCCCCGTGACGTGCTTGATCTCCACGGAGCGCGTGTACGGCACCTGCACGTCGGGGAAGTTGATCTGCACGCACGGCTGCACGAACGGCTGGTCGAAGGTGCGCCACTCGAAGTCGAGCGACCGCCAGGCGAGCGGCCCGTAGCAGTGATCGTAGTACTCGTCGAGCGGGCCGGTGTAGATCGTCGCGCGCCGCGGCGTGACGGCGCCGCGCACGTCGCGGAAATCCGTGTTGAGGCGCACCGTGATGCGCGGGTCGGCGGTCATCCGCTCGAAGAGCGCCGTGAAGCCGCGCGCCGGCGTCACCTGGTACGCATGGTCGACGTACCGGTCGTCACGGGTGAAGCGGATCGGGATGCGCCCGCATACCGAGGCGTCGAGGTCGCGCGGATGACGCGCCCACTGCTTGACGGTGTACCCCTCGTAGAATGCCTCGTACATCGCGCGGCCCACGCGTGAGAGCACGAACTCCTCGGAGTTCGCCGGCGCGTCGATGGGCGAGCGCAGGGCGTCGAGGAGCGCGCGCGCCGAGGTCTCGTCGAGCGTCCGCCCGAAGAAGAGTTCCAGCGTCGTCAGGTTGATCGGGAACGGATAGAGCACGCCGCCGAGCGACGATCGGACGATGTAGTTGCCCGGGATCCACGCCGTGAAGCGTGAGAGGTACTCGATGAGCGCCGCGCTGTTGGTGCGGAAGTAGTGCGGACCGTACTGGTGCACCAGCACCCCCGACGCATGCTCGCGATCGTAGCAGTTGCCGGCGATGTGCGGGCGCTTCTCGACGATGAGCGAACGCCAGCCCATCACGCTCGCCGCACGCTCCGCGATCACGCATCCCACCGGCCCGGCGCCGGCGATGAGCAGATCGTACCCGTCGGCGCCGCCGTCCGTCCCGCTCGGCGTTGCGTTCACGATGCCACAGCTCGTACCACGTCACAGCCCCCGGGGGTCAGCGTGCACGAGCACAAAGATGGCGACGGGGTCTCCCGCACGCACCCCGCCGGCCCCTTTGGGCCTCAGTCCCTCACGACGTATCCCGCCACCACGTCGGCCACCGCGCGCGCCGACGCCGCGGGCGGCCCCGACGCGAGTGTCGCGTGGCTGATCGCCAGCCGCACCAGGCATTCCGCGCCGGCGCGCGCGCGCGCCGCCGTCGTGCGGGGCCAGCGCTCGCGGAGCTTGCGCGCGACGCGCGCCGTCGCGAGTTCGAGCACCGGACCGCCCTTGGTGGTGAAGAGCGCGAGCAGCTCCGACGATCCCGCTTCGGCGCCGAGGATCTGCCGCACCGTCGGATTCACCGCGGCCTCCCGCAGGAACACGATGAACGCCCGCCGGAGCGCCAGGCGCGGATCGCGATGGCCGTCGAACGCCGACTCGAACTTCGCCACGAAGCGCTCGGCCTCCCGCACCACCCACGCCTGCA
>Ga0265314_10005415_pt1 | contig 11533 bp, 9 predicted proteins | sample 4126metaG_FD_203106 | JGI IMG/M metagenome (GOLD analysis project Ga0265314, IMG submission 203106) | Rhizosphere microbial communities from Carex aquatilis grown in University of Washington, Seatle, WA, United States - 4-1-26 metaG | ecosystem: Host-associated > Plants > Roots > Rhizosphere >... | reverse complement strand
CGTAATCATGGCGGTGTGTTTCCTGTCATTCACCTAGCGGGATCCTGGCTGCCACCGGCACCGGTTCCCCCGGCTCCTGCGGTCAGGCCGCGTCGACATGCGGCAGAATGAGGCTGAAGCAACTGCCCCTGGGTTCGCCGGGGCTGCACTCAAGGCGGCCACCCAGGACGCGCATGTAAGCCTTGGTGATGGCCAGCCCCAGGCCAAAGCCGCCGGGGCCGCGCCCCCGTGAATCCTCCACCCGGTAAAACCGGTCTGCCAGCCGCGTGAGGTGCTCGGGCGGGATGCCCGGACCCTCGTCGGTGACGGACACGCGGCACTCCGCACCCTGCACCGCGATCCCAATCCGGATGGTCGCGCCGGCCGGGCTGTATTTCATGGCATTGTCGATCAGGTTCTGCAGCGCCTGCCGCAGGAGCACCGGGTCGGTCCGGACGCTGCATTCGGCCGCCGAAATTGCGATTTGCTGATGCTTGGATTCCGCCAGGATGCCGATCTCGTTGACGCAGGCCGTGACGAACTGAGCCAGCGGGAACTGCTCCGCATGCGCGTTCTTGGCCCCGCCTTCCGCGCTGGCCAGCTCGAGCAGGCGCTCGACGAGCCGGTGCAGGCGCTGGGCCTCCTCCAGCATGCTGCCGATGATCTCCCGGTATTCCTCCACCGTGCGGCTGCGGCGCAGGCCGACCTCGCCCACGCTCCGCAGCGTGGTCAGTGGCGTGCGCAGCTCGTGCGACGCGTTGGCGACAAACCGGTCGAGCGTGTTGAAGGAGTCCTCGAGTCTTCCCAGCGTGCGGTTGAAGGCCGCCGCCAGCCGGCCCAGCTCGTCCTCGCCGGCCACCACGGACAGCCGCTGGCCGAGCTTGTCGGCGGTGATCGCCTCGGCCTGGCCCACCATCAGTTCCAGCGGCTTGAGCCAGTGCCGCGTGATCTGGTAACCGCCGACCACCAGCAGGGCCACGACCAGCGGCAGCGAGATCAGGATGATGCTCAGCAAGGCCGTCAGGGCGTCCGCCGCCGGCTCATGGATGCGCATCACGCGGATCATCCAGTCCCCGTCCGGCCCCGGCGCGCGAAACGGGGTGGAAAAGGTGCGCAGGGGAATGTCGGCCGCGATGCGGAAGACGGACAGGGTGTCGGACCCGCGCACGGGGGCCGCCGGCACGCGATCCAGCCGGTTCTCGCTGAAGGGCCACAGCCGGCGCACCAGCCGGCCCTGGGGGTCCCAGAGTTCGAACCAGGGATCCTGCACATCCCAGGTGGCGCCCGCCGGAACCTCCGCGCTGTCCCAATAAATCCGCCGGTCCGCCCCGACCTTGAGACGGGCCTGGATCTCAACCAGGTCCTGGCGCAGGTAATGGTTGAGCGGCCGCGCCATGCGTTCCGCCACGAAACCGTAGAGGGTGGCGCTGAATGCGGCCAGTAGCACCGTGCCGCCCAGCGCATACCACAGGGCGAGCCGGAAGCGCAGCGTGCGGTGCTTCCACCAGCTCTTCACGCGGGCTCCTGGCCCAGGCGGTAGCCGATGCCCCGCACGGTGTGGATGAGCGGCTCCGCCCCCTCGGCATCGATCTTGCGCCGCAGCCGCATCATCTGGACGTCGATCACGTTGTCGAGCGAGGTGAACCGGCGGGCCTGCTTCCAGACATCGCGTTCCAGCATCTCGCGGGAGACGTTCTGCCCCTGGTAGCGCATCAGGTATTCCAGAATGTCCACCTCGCGCGGCGTGAGCGCAATCTCCACGCCGGCGCGGCAGGCGGACCGGGTGCGCGTGTCCAGCGCAAGGTCACCGCAGGAATGGTCGGCCCCGCTGCTCAGCACGGGGCGGCGCAGGAGCGCGCGGCAGCGCGCCAGGAGCTCGGCAAAGGCAAAGGGCTTCGGCAGGTAATCATCCGCGCCACCCTCCAGCCCGGCGACCCGGTCGTCGAGTGAGCGGCGGGCCGTGAGCAGCAGCACGGGCGCCTGATTGCCCCGCGCGCGGGCAAACTGGAGCACCTCCAGTCCATCGTGACCGGGCAGCATCCAATCCAGCACCAGGAGATCAAACGTGGCCTGCTCCAACCCGGCGATGGCCTCGGTCCCCGAGACCGCGGTGGTCACCTGCCAGCCTTCAAGTCGCAAACCCTCGGCGACGGATTCGCGGGTCTTCTGCTCGTCCTCGACGACGAGGACATGGGGAATGGCGGTGGCAGCGGACATGACGCCCCCGGTGTTGGGATCGGGGCCAGCAATGGATTCCATTTTAGCAGGACTGACAACGCAGAAGCGGAATCAGCCTAGGCCAAGGCCCGGTGCTGACGGCGCCAGAGCAGCAGTCCAGCCGCCAGCAGGACCAGCCCGGCTCCATAGAACCGGGGTTCGGGCACCGGGGTGATTTGGTGGTCATACGCCTGCCATTTGGTATCGGCGCCGGTCCAGCCGGTGAAGGTCACCTGGTTGAGCGGCGCACTGCCCTGCCCGTATCCGGTCTGGCTGTAAAAATAGTCGGCGGCATCCGCCCAGTTCTTCACCGTCAGCCCGATCCCGGTGTTGCCGAAGCCAAGCGAGGTCGTCGAGAGGACCGAGTTCCCGCCCGAGGCAAAATCGATGATGGCGTTGCCGGTGATGTGGAGCGCCCCCAGGGTCAGGCTGTGCCCGGACAGGTTCAGCGTGCCGCCCGCGAGCGTGATGGTGAGGTTTGAGTTGGTGAAATCCGCCCCCAAGGTGAGGCTCGCCCCCGCGCCGACGACCAGTTCGCCGGTGCCGGCAAACGAGCCGCTGAACGTGCTCACGCCCGCGCCCAGCGTCAGCTGGCCGGTGCCGCCGGATCCAAAATCGATCACGCCCGCGCCACTGATGCCGCCGAGGGTGTCGGTCAGGTTGTTCAGGCTCAATGCGGCGCCGGAGGCAACACTGACCCTGTCCGTGTTGGCGAAGACATTCGCGGCCTGCAACACGATGGCCCCCGCACTGATGGTGGTCAGGCCCGTGTAGGTGTTGGATCCGGCCAGGTTCAGGCTGCCGGCCCCTTGCTTGGTGAGGGTTCCGCCGGTGGTCGCGATGTTGCCGCTGACGTTGATGTCGGCCGCGGCGTCGAAAGTGAGGTTGCGGTTGTTGCCGGTGAGATTGGAACTGATGCTCAGCATCCCGGTGCCGGTGGTGCTGATGGTCGAATTGCTTTGGAACTGCAGGGTCGCGATGCTGATGAGTTGGTCGCTGCCCGAGAGGTTCTCGATGAATCCCGACGTGCCGTTGCCGATCTTGAGCGTGCGGGCGCCGTTGTCATCCCCGACGTCGTAGCCCGCGGCGCCCGCGCTGAACCGGAGGCCCCGCACGACGTAGTTGTTGGCGTTAAGCTGGGGGTTCAACTGCGTGCCGGTTCCGAACTGGGCGATCTCGGTGTTGGAACTCGGCACGTTGCCGCCCGACCAATTGGCGCCGCGGCTCCACCGTTGGTCCGAGTTGCTCGTCCAATCGCGCACGGTCTGGCCGGAAACGACCCCGGCCAGACCTGCACAACACACAAGTGAGGTGAGCAACAACTTTTGCACGACCTGAATCCTGAGGCCCGCCGGGCGGGAAAACCACGCCATCAACCTGACGTTTCGGACAGGTTTGGAGGCGCTTTCTGATTGAACCCCGCCTTCACGCCGGCGCTAGACGCGATTCCTGACCGGCAGTCGAAGACTGACGGGGTTGGCTGAGGCGTGTCTGCAAACTGGCTTTGTGGGCCAGCGAGCTTGCTCGCGCTGCATCCGCGCCCGCAAGCGGGCTGCCTGCCGTGGCTTGATCGGGCCAGTGGCTTGTTTAAGCCACGCCGTGGGTGCGTATCGGGGACTTTTATCAACACGGTCGGCATGCGGCCAAGATCCCCGGCGGATTTTCGGCGCGCCACCGGGAATCTTTCAGCAAGATGTTGATTTGGACGGCTGCAGGCTCCTGAATCCCCTCCCCTTTCCCATGGCCCAAAAACTCACCCCGATGATGGAGCAGTATTTCGAGGTCAAGCGCGGCCTCCCGGCGAACACGCTGTTGCTCTTCCGGCTGGGGGATTTCTACGAGATGTTCTTCGCGGACGCCGAGATCGGTTCCCGCCTGCTCGGCATCACCCTGACCAAGCGCCAGGACACCCCGATGGCGGGCATCCCACATCACGCCGCTGACAACTACGTGGCCAAGCTCCTCGCCGCGGGCAAGAAGGTCGCCATCTGCGACCAGGCCGAGCCCGCCCAGACCGGCAAGCTCGTCAAGCGCCGGCTCACGCGCATCCTCTCGCCCGGCACCACCCTGTCCGCCAACCAGCTGGACGCGGCCCGGAACCACTACCTCTGCGCCCTGGCGCTCGACCCGGCCGGGTTGCACGCCGCGTGGCTTGATCTTTCCACCGGGGAATTCCGCCTCGCCTCCGACGCCCGCCCGGAAAACCTGCTGCCCGTCCTCACCGCGCTCGATCCCGCCGAACTCGTGCTGATCGAGGGCGACCTGGCCCGCTGGCAGGCCGCCCCGCACGAGCAGCACGCCGTCCACGCGCTGCACCAGTTCTGCGCCCCGCGCCTGTGCTCCGAGCTGCCGGGCTACCACTTCGACGTCGCCGGCGGCGCCAGGACCGTCATGGACGCGCTCGGCGTCCTCAACCTCGAGGGTTTCGGCCTCTCGCACCGGCACCCGGCCCTCGGCGCGGCCGGCGCGCTGGTCTATTACGCGACGGAAAACCTGTGCGCCAAACCGGAAAACCTCCGCTCGCTGCAGGAATACCGCAGCACGCGCACCCTCCTGCTCGACCCGGCCACGCTGCGCAACCTGGAGATCTTCTCGTCCACCCGCGGCACGCGCGCGGCCTCGCTGCTCGGCGCGATCGACCGCAGCACCACGGCCGCGGGCTCGCGCCTGCTCGAGCGCTGGCTGGCCGCCCCGACCCTGGACCTGCCCGAGATCGGGCGTCGGCAGGCCGCCGTGGGCGAGCTGCTGGCGCAGCCGGGCGATCTCGCCCAGCTCCGCGAGCTGCTCAACAAGGTGCGTGACATCCCCCGCATCCTCGGCCGGCTGCAGAACCGGCTGCGCAACCCGCGCGAACTCGGCGGCGTGAAGGACACCCTCGCCCAGCTCCCGGCCATCATGTCCTGCCTCGACCTCCTCGACGCACACCTCGTCGGCCGCCATCACGGCGAGATCGCGGCCCTGCGCCAGCGGCTGACCGACCTCCCCGCGCTGCGCGAGCTGCTGGCGAAAGCCCTCGCCGACGAGCTGCCCAACGACCTGCAGGACGGAAACTACATCCGCGCCGGCCATGACGCCGAACTCGACCGGCTGCGCGGCCTCACCACCGACAACAAGTCCTGGCTGGCCGACCTCGAGCGCAAGGAGCAGGAGCGATCCGGCATCCGGAGCCTGAAGGTACGCTACACCTCCGTCTTCGGCTACTACATCGAGGTGACCAAGGCCAACCTTGCCAGCGTGCCCGCCGACTACATCCGCAAGCAGACGACCGTCGGCGGCGAACGCTACGTGACCGAGGAACTCAAGCAGAAGGAGAAGGAGATCTTCTCCGCCGAGGAGCTGTCGCTCGCCCGCGAGCTCGAACTTTTCACCGGCCTCGTGGCCGCCGTGCTCGACGAATCCGTCGCCCTGACCCGCACGGCCGACGCCCTGGCGGAGCTCGATGTGCTCGCCGGCTGGGCCGTGCTCGCGCGCGAGTGGGACTATTGCCGGCCGGAGCTCGACGAGGACGACGTCCTCGCCATCACCGACGGCCGCCATCCGGTCGTGGAGCAGATGCTGAAGTCGGAGCGGCTCGGTCTGGCGGGCAGCCACACCTTTGTGCCGAATGACACCGAGCTGTCCGCCACCGACGCCCAGATCCTGCTGCTGACCGGCCCGAACATGGCCGGCAAATCGACCTACATCCGGCAGGTGGCGCTGATCACCCTCATGGCGCAGATCGGCTGCTGGGTGCCCGCCAAGGCCTGCCGCCTCGGGCTGGTCGACCGGATCTTCTCCCGCGTCGGGGCCAGCGACGACCTCGCCCGCGGCAACTCGACCTTCATGGTCGAGATGAACGAGACCGCCAACATCCTCAACAACGCCACCGACCGCTCGCTCCTCATCCTCGACGAGATCGGCCGCGGGACCTCGACCTACGACGGCCTGAGCATCGCCTGGGCGGTGGTCGAGCACCTGCACCGGTCGCCCGAGCGGGGCCCGCGCACGCTCTTCGCCACGCATTACCAGGAACTGACCCAGCTCGAGAAGCACCTGTCGCGCCTGAAAAACTACTCGGTCGCCGTCAAGGAATGGAACGACGACATCGTCTTCGTCCGCCGCGTGGTGCCCGGCGCCGCCGACCGCAGCTATGGCATCCAGGTCGCGCGGCTCGCGGGCCTGCCGCTGGCGGTCATCGACCGGGCCAAGGTCATCCTGGCGCAGCTGGAGTCGGACGACGTCTCCGTCACCCTCCCCTCGCCCCAGGCCCGGCCGAAGAAGAAGATCAGCGTGAGCCCGACGGACGATTCTCAGCTGAACCTGCTTTAGCTTTGAGGCTGGCGGAGGCGAGAGCCGGCACTTTCGGTTTTTCCCTTGGAGGGCCCAGCTCCAGCTGAGCCGCCGCCTCAATACACCGCCAGGAAATCCGGCGGGAGCGGCGCGGCGGCCTGGAAGGCGTTGGCCTGGCCGGCGAACTCGTAGGTGAACCGGGTCTCGAGCGAATGCAGGAAGAGCCGCTTGTTCTTCGTCGCCTTGGCGAAGGAGCGGTTGAGGGAGAAATCGCCGTAGGTCTGGTCGCCGACGATCGGCAGGTGGCGCTTGGCGCACTGCACGCGCAGCTGGTGGCTGCGGCCGGTGCGCGGCTCGAGCTTGATCAGGGCCGTTGAAAACGCCTTCTGCGTGTGCTTGATGAGCTGAAAGCGGGTCTCGGCCGGGACGTTGCCGACCAGCGAGGTGCGGATCTGGCCGCGGACGTTTCGCACCGCGAGCAGGTCGCGCCACGTTTCGTTCCCGAGGTGCGGCTGGCCGAAGACCAGCGCCTGGTAGGTCTTGTGCACCTGCTTCTTGGCGTAATGGCCGCGGACGGCCAGCGCGAGTTTCTCCGAGGCGGCCGTGAGGATCACCCCCGAGGTGGCGGAGTCGAGCCGGTTGAGCAGCCACAGCTGGCGGTCGCCGCCGTCCGCCGCCTTCCAGCGGAAGCACTGCGCCTCCTTGTCGTAGCGGCAGGTCAGCAGCGAGCGGGGCTCATCCTGCGAGGCGTTGGGGTGCGAGAGCACGCCGAAGGGCTTGTCGAAGGCGGCGAGGCCGTGCGCATCGCGCGTGAGCAGCTGCACCCCGTGGCCCAGCGGCAGTGTCGCCCAGAAGTCGCCGGGCAGGGCGCTCACTGGTAATAGAAGCCGAAGGTGAGCGTCTGGTCGTCCCCGAGCACGGCGATCATCTGATCGCTCCACTTGCGGTAGGGCTGCCGGGCCTGGATCGCGTTCTGGCAGGACCACACGCCCTGCTTGCCGCTGTCGGCGTCCTCGACCTTGATGATGTCCGTCTCGCCCTTGGAGTTGATCTTGAAGGTGATGGTGACATGCGAGCCGTGCGGCGGCGACACGCGGCTTTCCTCGAGGATGCGGTACCACTGCTGCACGATGATCTCCTCCATCTCGTGGAGGTATTCGCCGTATTCGCTCCAGCGGGCGTCGCGGCCGAGGATGCCCGCGTTGGTGCTGCCGCTGGTGCGCGTGGTCAGGATCGAGGGCATCGCGGCCGTCAGGCGCGGGCGCTGCTTGGGCACGGCCCGGCTGAGGTGCGGCGTGGCGACAAGGGCGCCGTTGGGATCCGTGGCGTTGGCCGCACCCTCGAATTCCTTGTCGGCGTGGTTGGTGGGCGTATTGCTTTTGGCGACGTTCATGGCGATGCCGTCCTCTGACTTGCCCTCGACCTTTTCGAATCCGCTCAGCGGGATCTGCGCGGCCCGGGCCTTCTGCTCCTCCTGGTTCGAGGTGTCCTTCTGGGCCTCGTCGGGGGTGCGGGCGCCCCCGTTCTGCGGCTTGGACATGTCGCCGGCGACGATCGCGCTGTCATTGATGATCTTGTCCTGGCCCTTGACGCTCGGGCGGTTCTCGGCGTCCTTCACCTTGGCCGGGTCGGGCTGGGCCGACTGCTGGTTGCGGTTGCTGAAATTCGCGGTCTTGTCCGGCGTGTTCTCGGGCGCGTCGGGGTTGGTCTCGACGTATTTGAAGGGGTTTTTCTCCTCCGGCGGGGTCACCGGCTGAGCCAGCTCGAAATCGAAGCTCTTGCCGGGCTTGTTGTGGGTGACGTTGATGCCGCTGTGCACCCCGGAGAACCGGTTGAAGGAGAACTGCGGCGACAGCAGCACCAGCAGCAGGTGGAAAAGCAGCGTGCAGCCGATGCCGATGAGGATGGAACGACCGGTCGAGTCGTCCTCCTGCAGGTCCAGAGGACGCTCATTTAACTGTGGTGACTGGGCTAGCACTGATGGAAATCAACCGCTCAGACCCGCCAGAGTCAAAATTTGTTTCATTTCTTCCACGGGCAACCCCACAATATTCGTCAGCGAGCCGGTGTAGCCCGCCACGATCAGCTCCCCCGACTCCTGGATCGCGTAGCCGCCGGCCTTGTCGAGGGTGTGCACACGGCTGAGATAGAGCTCGAGGGTGGCATCGTCAAACGCCTTGAGGGTCACCTCGCTGGCCACGCCGCGGTCGAGCTGCAGGCCGGCGCGGGGCCGGCGCAGGGCCAAGCCGGTGAACACCGTATGGGTGCGGCCGCGCAGCAGGCGGAGCATCGCCCGGGCCTCGGCGGCGTCCCGGGGCTTGTTGAGCACGATGCGGTCGATAAACACGGTCGTGTCCGCGCCGATCACCGTGGCGTCGGGATGGCGCGCCGCGACCCAGTCGGCCTTGAGCGCGGCATTGTGCCGGACCATCTCGCGGGGGTCGGCGTCCGGCGCCTCGTGCTCGGTCACCTCGGCCGGGATGACCTCGAAGGGCAGGCCCAGTTGCGCGAGCAACTCCTTCCGGCGCGGCGAGGCGGAGGCGAGGATCAGGCGGTGGTTGGGGGCGGACGGCATATCAATTGGTGGAGCCTGTTTACAGGCGACAGGGAAAGGCATTTCGCGCAACCCTGAATCGCCTGCCGGCAGGCTCCCACATTCGCAGGCAAAACACACGGCTTGGGGTTGCAGTCCAGCGCTTTGCCCTCAACTTGGGCTTTTCATCCATGCGCATCGGTCTGGCCCAGATCAACACCATCGTCGGCGACCTCGCCGGCAACAGCCGGCGGATTGCCGACGCCTATCGCGCCCTGGTCGCGCAGGGCGCGGAACTGGTGCTTTTCCCGGAGCTCGCCGTCTGCGGCTACCCGCCCCGCGACCTGCTCTTCAAGAAGCGCTTCATCTCCGACGTCGAACAGGCCACCGGCGAACTCGCCCGACAGATCGGCGCCGTCCCCGCCGTCATCGGCTACACCGAGCCCAACCCCACCGGCACGGGCCGGTCCGCCTTCAACGCCGCCGCCTTCTGCCACGAGGGCAAAATCCTCGTCTCCGCCCGCAAATGCCTCCTGCCGACCTATGATGTCTTTGACGACGACCGCTACTTCGAGCCCGCGCTCGAGCCCACTGTCGTCGAATTCGGCGGGCGGCGCATCGGCCTCACCATCTGCGAGGACATCTGGACCCATGAGATCATCCAGACGCGCCGCTTCTACGATCTCGACCCGGTCAAGGTCCTGAGCACCCGCCGACTCGACGTGATGCTCAATCTCTCCGCCAGTCCCTGGCACAGCACCAAGGAAAATCTCCGCCTCACCCTCGTGCAGGACGCCGCCCGCGCCTGCGGCTGCCCGGTCGCCTACTGCAATTCCGTCGGGGGCAACGACGAGCTGGTCTTCGACGGCCGCACCATGGTCAGTGATGCGCAGGGCCGGCTGATCGCCGGTCTGGCGGCGTTTCGGGAGGAACTCCGGGTCGTGGACACGGGGACCACCTTTCCGGCCGTCGCCCCGAGCTTCGCCCAGGACGAGATGCGCGACCTCTTCGACGCGCTCGTGCTCGGCGTGCGCGACTACGCCCAGAAGACGGGCTTCAAGAAGGCCCTGCTCGGCCTCTCCGGCGGGATCGACTCGGCCCTGACCGCCGTCATCGCCGCCGAGGCGCTCGGCCCGGCGAATGTCATCGGCGTCAGCCTGCCGTCGGTCATCTCCAGCCAGCACAGCAAGGACGACGCCGCCACGGTCGCGCGCCACCTCGGCCTGGTCTATCACACGCTTTCCATCGCGGAGGTTGTCGCCGCCGCCGAGCAGTCCCTCGCGCCGGTCTTCGCCGGGCGGCCGCGCGACATCGCCGAGGAGAACATCCAGGCCCGCGCCCGCGGCCTGCTCCTCATGGCCATCTCGAACAAATTTGGCGCCCTGCTCCTCACCACTGGCAACAAGAGCGAGCTCGCCGTCGGTTACTGCACGCTGTACGGCGACATGTGCGGCGGCCTCGCGGTCATCTCGGACGTGTTCAAGATGCAGGTCTACGCCCTCGCCCGCTGGATCAACCGCGACCGGGAGATCATCCCGCGCTCCAGCCTCGACAAGCCGCCGAGCGCCGAGCTGCGGCCCAACCAGACCGACCAGGACAGCCTGCCGCCGTACGAGGTGCTCGACGCCATCCTCAAGGGCTATGTCGAGGAGGGCCTGGCGCGTGCCGACCTCGTCGCCGCGGGCTTCGACCAGGTTGTCGTCAACGACGTGATCCGCAAGGTCGACCTCAACGAGTACAAGCGCAAGCAGGCCGCCCCGGGCCTGAAGATCACCCCCCTCGCCTTCGGTGTCGGCCGCCGGATCCCGATCGTGCAGAAATACGTGAGCTGATTTGGTCACCACTAATCCACACTATTGGGCCACTTAATGGAGACCAAACATGAGTGAGGTCGCGGGACTGTACCAGCAACCGGGCTATGATTTCATGGCCGCTGTTTTTGACGTGTATGACGAAATGGGCAGTGGATGCCTGGAGGAAGTTTACTACGAGAGCTTGGAACTGGAGCTTGCAAGCCGGACGATGCCATTCATTTCCAAACCCAAACTGCCGCTCTTCTACAAAGGCCGTCAGTTTCGGCCCCTTCCCGAAACTTGGTTGGAAGCGTTTTGTGCTCTGAATTAGTGATCCATTAGTGTGCATTAGTGGTTAAAAATGTCCTCTCCCCTCTCCGATCAACTTTTCGAACGCGCCAAGAAACTAATTCCCGGCGGGGTGAACTCCCCCGTCCGGGCCTTCCGCTCCGTCGGCGGCACGCCGTTCTTCACCCGGTCCGCCCGCGGCGCCACGCTCACCACGGCCGACGGCCGCGAGCTGATCGACTTTGTCTGCACCTGGGGCCCGGCCATCCACGGGCACAACCACCCGGCCATCCGGTCCGCCATCGCCGCCGCGCTCGAGCAGGGCACGTCGTTCGGCACGCCGAATCCCTACGAGGTCGAGATGGCAGAGCTGATCGTGACGTTTTTCCCCTCGATCCAGAAGGTCCGCATGTGCAATAGCGGCACCGAGGCGACCATGTCGGCCATCCGGCTG
>Ga0265314_10005414_pt1 | contig 11533 bp, 11 predicted proteins | sample 4126metaG_FD_203106 | JGI IMG/M metagenome (GOLD analysis project Ga0265314, IMG submission 203106) | Rhizosphere microbial communities from Carex aquatilis grown in University of Washington, Seatle, WA, United States - 4-1-26 metaG | ecosystem: Host-associated > Plants > Roots > Rhizosphere >... | reverse complement strand
AGGCGAGCGGCTGGAGCCGTGGCGGGCGCGGCCGGTGCCCTTTTGCGCCCAAGGCTTCTTGCCGCCGCCGCGCACCTCGCCGCGGTCCTTGGTGTGCGCGACATTGCCGCGGGCATTGGCGCGCATGGCCGTGACGACCAGGTGGACCAGGTCGGCATTCCAAGGCAGGCCGAAGATATTCTCGGGGAGAGTTACCTTCCCCGCTTCCTTGCCCTGCATGTTGTAGATAGTAGTTTCCATAATGGTATTCAAATGTCCTAGCCGCGGATCTCAACCAGTGTGCCAACGCGCCCCGGTATCGCGCCTGCGATAACGAGCTCGTTTGTCTCGGGGATGACCTGGAGGATCGGAAGGTTGCGGACAGTCACGCGGTCAGAACCCATGCGGCCTGCCATGCGGTAGCCGCGAGCGACGCGACCGCCTGCGCGGCCGCCCGAGCCGCCGAGCGATCCTGGAGCGCGCTCGCTGTGTTTCTGGCCGTGCGTGCGAGGGCCGCCCTTAAAGTTGTAGCGCTTAACGACGCCGGCAAAGCCCTTGCCCTTTGATACTGCAGAGACAGTCACTTTGTCGCCAACCGCAAAAGCAGAGACGTCGATGGTTGCGCCAACCTCAACACCCTCAGCAGCCTTGCTGTCGCGCACGCGCAGCTCGCGGAAATGCTTGAGCATCTTGCCCTTGGCATGGCCGACCTGCGCCTTGTTTACGTTCTTGTCCTTGCCCTCGATGCCGCCGATCTGCACGGCAGAGTAGCCCTCCTTTTCGGGAGTCTTGATCTGGGTCACAACGCTCGGGCTGGCGTTGACTATGGTAGCGGCAAAGGCCTGTCCCTCTTCGGTATATACAGTAAGCATTTTGCCCTTTGTTCCAAGGATGAATTTCATGTTGTCTGTAGGTCCCCCTATTTGGTCTAAGGCGCGGGGCCTGAGACCTGGGACGCGGATCAACTCTATGTAGAGTCCCAGATACTATACATGAGGCCAAAAAATATGCAAGAAAAAGCCGTATCAAAATGATACGGCGGGTGGAGAGGGTGGGAAGAGAAGAAAGAACTAGATGGAATGATGGAGTGGGAGAGCGTGTAAAAACAGAGGCTCAAGAGGAATGCGGGGGCGCTAAGTGAGCGCACGAGATGGTTTCCCATCGCAGGCCTCCACTGTCAGTCCGTCTATCCACCTATGAAAACTAGGCTGGTAGCAAAAGGTTACAAACAAAAAATCCCCTTTCGGGGATCTTTGTTAGGCCATCTTTACGTCAATGGTGACGCCAGACGGGAGCGAGAGATTCGTGAGCGCCTCTATCACTTTCGGCGACGGGTCGAGGATGTCTATCAGGCGCTTGTGCACCCGCATCTCAAACTGCTCGCGCGCATCTTTGTAGACGAAGGTCGAGCGGTTGACCGTGTACTTTTTTATTTCGGTCGGCAGCGGTATAGGGCCCGCTATCTTCGCGTCATAGCGAAGCGCGGTCTCCATGATCTGCTTTACCGATGCGTCGAGCACCTTGTGCTCGTAGGCGCGCACCTTGATGCGCAAACGCTGCACTGGCGCGGGAGCCGCAGCCTTGCGGGTGCGCTTAGGGGCCGGCTTCTTCTCTGCTGCTGTTGGTTCGGTAGCCATAGTTGTGTGAGTCTAGTTCTCCCCGTAGGGTAACCTATACTCGATTAGCTTACGCTTACAGATAATAAATGAACTTTCCCACTCTAGCATAAGAAAAACCCGGCGTAAACCGGGTTTTTCTTTTTAAATCTTGAGTTTTGATTACGCGTTGATCTTTGTGACGACGCCGGCGCCGACGGTCTTGCCGCCCTCGCGCACTGCGAAGCGCTGCTTCTCCTCAAGCGCCACCGGAGCGGTGAGCTTGACCTTGAATGTGATGGTGTCGCCCGGCATAACCATTTCCGTTCCGGCCGGGAGCGTTACCTCGCCGGTAACATCGGTCGTGCGGATGTAGAACTGCGGCTTGTAGCCGGTAAAGAACGGCGTGTGGCGGCCGCCCTCCTCCTTGGTGAGGATATATACCTCGCCCTCAAAGTCAGTATGCGGAGTAACCGAGCCGGTCTTGGCGAGCACCTGGCCGCGGTGGATGTCTTCCTTCTTGGTACCGCGCAGCAAGATGCCCGCGTTGTCGCCTGCCATACCCTGGTCGAGCTGCTTGTTGAACATCTCGATGCCTGTGATGGTGGTCTTGGCGGTAGGCTGGAGGCCGACGATCTCGACTTCCTCACCAACCTTAACGGTACCGCGCTCGATGCGTCCGGTAACCACGGTGCCGCGGCCTTCGATCGAGAAGATGTCTTCGATCGGCATGAGGAACGGCTTGTCCGTCTCGCGCACCGGCATCGGGATGTAGGTGTCCATCGTCTTGACGAGCTCGAGGACCTTCTGCGACCACGGGTCGTTGATGTCCTTGCTCTCGAGTGCCTTGAGGCCCGAGCCGCGGATGACCGGCGTGTTCTTGCCGTCGAAGCCCTGCTTGGTCAAAAGCTCGCGAACCTCCTCCTCGACGAGGTCGATGAGCTCCTTGTCGTCAACCATGTCGCACTTGTTGAGGAACACGATGAGATTGCGCACGCCCACCTGCCATGCAAGCAGCACGTGTTCGCGGGTCTGGGGCATAACGCCGTCGGTTGCCGCGACCACGAGTACCGCGCCGTCCATTTGGGCGGCTCCGGTGATCATGTTCTTGATGTAGTCGGCGTGGCCCGGAGCGTCGATGTGGGCGTAGTGGCGGTTCGGCGACTCATACTCGGAGTGGTGGAGCGCGATGGTAATACCGCGCGCCTTTTCCTCGGGAGCATTGTCGATGCCGTCGACACCCTCGACGCGGGCGCTAAAGCCCTGGTCCTTTGCCATGTCGAGCGTGTGGAGGATCGACGCGGTGAGCGTCGTCTTTCCGTGGTCGACGTGACCGATCGTGCCGACGTTTACGTGCGGCTTCTGCCTATCGAATGTTGCCATAAATAAAGATACCTAATGAATAATTTTAATTACAAGCAAAGGAAAGCCCGCCCTATTGCGTTATTCCCTATACTAACAGACCGCATAAAAGAGTCAACCGCCGGCCATGTGGGCCGGCGGTCATGAGTTACTGCAGACGCAGTTCTTTAATTCCCCCAAACAACCCGGGAGGCAGGCGCGTCCTTCCATTGGAGAACTCGAGGGCAATATTGGTCTCCCAGAAACCGTATGCGACCATCATCGACCTCATGCGCTCCCGGGGCCCCGGTAGATATCCGAGTTCAATCTGTTCGAAAACGGGTCCAAGGATCTCCAGCATGAAGAGCGCCTGCAAAAAGGACGCGGCAAACTCCCGCTCGATCTCGTCGTTCTCAAGAGGCGCGTAATCTATCGTTGTCTCGACGCATGGCATTATTTCCCCATCGGACTGCCGCCAAAGCAGAAAGTCCAGGCTGGCTCCCTTATCCCCATCGAGAAACGCTTTGGCGCTGCGCCCCAAAACTTTGCATAACTGCCCGATAGACTTGTCGACCGTTGATAGGTCGAAGCTCAAACCGAGGCTGACAAACAGGGTGTGATGCGTGGGATTCCACAGGACATCCAGGGCATACGAGCGCTTTTCTCCCAGGAATTGGCTGGGGAAATAGCAATCGAAAGAATGCCGGTCGTTGGGCACTTGATGCGAAGTGCCGAAGATCTTTTCCATCGTATCGGCGGCAATCTGCAGAGGAGACGTACCGGACATGCGAATCTCCTTTTTCTTTCTTCACAAACACCAGTTCTACCCCTATTCAATCACTCCAGCGCCAATGCGCAAGGGTTTATTGTCCTCCAAAGAGGCTGAGATATCCTTCCCAGACGGCGGCCGCGCCGGAAGCCATGAGCGATGAGACGTGGCCGAGGCTGGACGCATTGCTCTGCGGACCGGAAGCCGAGCCCTGGGGCGTCTGCGGCGGCGTGCTGCTTGCGACGCGCTTTTCCTGTATGCGCATCTTGTTCTGCTCGTCCATCTTCATCCTGAGGCAGCTGGTCTCGAGTGCCGCGCGGGTCTTGGGGCCCGCTACGCCCGCGCCCGTGGTCGAGCTGTCGCCGCTCGTGGCAATGCCTTGTTTAGCCTGCCACGCCTTGAGCGCAGCCTCGGTGGTCGAGCCAAAGAAGCCGGTGGTCGAGGTGCCCTGCAGGTCGCCGGTATGCATCAAAAACGCTTGGAGGGCCGAGACATCGTCGCCGGTGGCACCGCGATTGAGCGTGCGGTCAAACGCTACGCACGCAATCGCAGGAGTCGAGCTGCCCATAGAAGTCGTAGGGGTAGCAAAGCCCGGACGAACGTCGCCCTTAGGTGAGGACGATGCCACGCCGGCCCCCATCGCCTTAAGGATATCGTCGCGGCTGGCGCCGTGGAGGGCTAATTGCACATTGCTCAAGACGCTTTGATCGGCGCCAAATGATGAAAGCAGGCTTATGATCGCCTGTGTCTGCGTGTCGGTGAGCGCGGCCGCATGCGCGCGCACCGGCAGCACCGCGTACACCAACAAAAGCGCGAAAATAATTGTAAATACCTTGACCGTGCTTACAAAAGCTGCGGGGAGCGTCTGCGTTGTACTCATGATTTTCAAAAAACTAATAATTGAAACGGGAGAGGGCACGAGCTTTCGCTCGTGCCCTGGTACTTATTATTTTAGCCTCTCCCCCGCTGCCCGCAAGGGGTGGGTGTGGATTACTTCCTGCCCGCAACGATAGTCGCCGCGACGTTTGGCGGCACAACCTCGTAGTGGTCAAACTCCATGGTAAACGAGGCGCGGCCTTCGGTCATGCTGCGCAGAGCCGTGGTGTAGCCGAACATCTCGCTCAAAGGCACCTTTGCCTTGACCGCGCGGGCAAGACCGCGCTCTTCCATGCCCTCGATCTGTCCGCGCTTGGAGTTGAGGCTGCCGGTGATGTCACCCATGAACTTCTCGGGCACGACTACCTCTACCTTCATAATAGGCTCAAGCAAGACCGGCTTTGCAGCCTTGGCCGCTTCCTGGAAGCCCATCGATGCGGCGATTTTGAATGCGATTTCGGATGAGTCGACGTCGTGGTATGAGCCGTCGTACAGCTCGCAAGAGATGTCCACCATCTTGAAGCCGGCAACAATGCCGCGCTCCATAGCCTCGCGCACGCCGTCCTCAACTGGGCCGATAAACTCGTTCGGCACCACGCCGCCCTTGATCGAGTTGATGAACTCAAAGTGCTCTTCGCGCGTAACGTTCTTGGAAATCTTTTTGTCGGGGTCGAGCGGCTCCATGGGCTTGAGACGCAGACGCACATGGCCGTACTGGCCCTTGCCTCCCGTCTGCTTGATGTATTTGCCCTCGGCTTCGGACTCCTTTTGGATGGTCTCGCGGTACGCAACCTGCGGCTTGCCGACGTTAGCCTCGACGCCGAACTCGCGCTTCATGCGGTCAACGAGAATTTCAAGATGCAGTTCACCCATGCCCGAGATAAGCGTCTCCATGGTCTCGTTGTCGGTCGATACCTTGAATGTTGGGTCCTCGTCGGCGAGCTTCTTCATCGCCATGCCCATCTTTTCCTGGTCGGCCTTGGTCTTAGGCTCGATACGGAGCGAGATAACCGGCTCGGGGAATTTAATCTGCTCGAGCTGTATCGGGTTCGCCTCGTCGCACAGCGTGTGTGAGGTGCGCGTGTCCTTGAGGCCCACGGCTGCCGCGATCTCTCCCGCGTAGACTTTTTTCACTTCCTCGCGCTCGTTGGCCTGGAGGCGGACAATGCGGCCGAGGCGCTCCTTGCTGCCGGTGGTTGAGTTATACAAATAGGAGCCCGCCTCGATGGTACCCGAGTACACGCGGAAGAACGTCAGCTGCCCGACGAACGGGTCCGCCTGGAGCTTGAACGCGAGCGCGGTAAACGGCTCCTCGTCGGAGGCATGGCGCTCGATAGGATTGCCGTTGCGCGGGTCGATGCCCGTGATCGGCGGCATATCAACGGGAGATGGGAGATAGTCAACAACTGCATCAAGCACGAGCTGCACGCCCTTGTTCTTGAGGGCGCTTCCGGTATAGACCGGGAAGATCTTGTTGGCGATGACCGCCTTGCGGAGCGTAGCCTTGAGCGCCTCAAGTGTGGGTTCCTTGCCGTCGAGGTACGCGGTCATGAGCGCGTCGTCGTGCTCGACAATCGCCTCGATAAGCTCAGCGCGATACTTTGCAGCATCGGCCTTCAGGTTCTCGGGAACGTCCATCTCGACGACATTCTCGCCCATCGCGCCCTCGAACTTGTAGGCCTTCATCGAAAGGAGGTCGACGACGCCCTCGAAATTGCCTTCCTCGCCTATCGGGAGCTGCATGCGCACCGCGTGCTTGGTGAGACGGTCGAGGATCGACTGGAAAGATTTTTCAAACGAGGCGCCGGTGCGGTCGAGCTTGTTGATGAAGCACACGCGCGGCACATTGGCCTCGTCGGCGTAGCGCCAGTTGGTCTCCGACTGCGGCTCTACGCCGGCCACGCCGTCGAACACGACGACCGCGCCGTCGAGCACGCGCATGGAGCGCTTCACCTCCACGGTAAAGTCGATGTGCCCGGGAGTGTCGATGATATTAAAGCGGAATTTCTTCGCGAGATCCTTCTTGTCGGGCTCGTCCGTGCGCGCCCAAAAGCAGGTGATGGCGGCCGCGGTGATGGTGATGCCGCGCTCGCGCTCCTGCTCCATCCAGTCGGTGGTTGTCTCGCCCTCGTGCACCTCGCCTATCTTGTGCTGGGCACCGGTGTAATACAAAACACGCTCAGACGTGGTGGTCTTGCCCGCATCGATATGCGCGATGATGCCGAAGTTACGGACTTTTTCGAGTGGATAGTCTCTGCCTGCCATAAAAAATAGCGCCTGAGGCGTATAGACAGAATACCTGAAATCCCGGAAATTGCAAAGAAAACGGGCGGCCACTGGCCGCCCGCACATGATCGATTTATTAGCTCAAGTTAAGTGCCGAACGCACGTCTTCATAGAATTTCTTCCGAACGCCGGCGCAGATACCGGCTCGGACGAGAGCAACCTCAGCCTCCTTCTTGAGAAGATCGGCCATGAAGAGCAGGCCCGTCGCCTCGCTCATGGCTCCGCGTTGTCCTGACGAGAAGCCGGTTTCCGCAGAAAAAACGCCGTGTGCTTCTTGAGCGACTTCTTGCGCGGCCTTTGCTGCATAGACCAGCTCGACTGGCACTATCACGCTAGGCGTAATGCCAAGCGCGCTTTTTAATCCTTGCCACATTGTCACCTCCTGTACGAGTTCCTCGCGCCACTCTAGCAGAAAAGCGCAAGCAAATATAGAGAAAGATAGATCCTTAGGCGGTTAGAGCTCAATGATGCGCTTGGCCAATTTGCCCGAATCGTGGCGCACGAGCTTTTGCTCCAAGCCCGTCTTGCTAAGGAAGTTGTCGGCGATTATGTCTTTTGTATAGCGACTGAGCGTGCGCCCCAGGCTCGGCTTAAATACTACCGGCGTGGATTTGTCCTTTTGCGCGTACAGAGGGAGCAGATCTTCCGGAATCGGGGCGGTGTTGACCAGCACGGCGTCGAACTTTTCGCGCCCGATGTCATACGCAAGCAGCGCCTTAAGAAAGTCGGGCAAGGCAAAATTGCGCGTCTCCGACCACTTGGTCATGAGGTTCGCAACGTATACTACCTTTGCCTTCGACTGCCGCAGCGCCTCGGCAGTGCCATCCACAAGCAGGTTCGGGATGATGGACGAGTAAATGTCGCCGGGACCGAGCACGATAATATCGGCGTTGATGATAGCTTCTGACGCCTCGCGGCAGATGACGGCGCTTGGCTCGAGCCACACGCGCCGCACCAGCCGCTCGTCGTCGAGCGGCCGCAGGTCTATCTCTGTCTCCCCCACAATGGTCGAGCCGTCGGAGAGCTCCGCGCACAGATGCGCGTTATCTATAGATATGGGCAGCACCTGGCCGTGGAGCCCGAGCATACGGCTAACCCGGCGGATGCCCTCGATAGGACCCCACGTTTTTTCCGCCGCGAGCAAAAGCAGATTGCCCAAGCTGTGGTCGGAAAGTGCGGTCGGCGTGTGGCCGTTCTGGAATCGATACTGGAACATCTCGCGCAGCGTGTCGTCCTTGTCGTCGGCGAGCGCGATGAGGCAGCGGCGGATATCGCCCTGCGGCAGCGAGCCGAACTCGTCGCGCAACATACCGGAGCTCCCGCCGCTGTCGAACACGGTACAGATGGCGGTCGGAAGCACAGGATAGGAATGGAGGCCTCGGTTGACGGTAAAGCCGCCGGTGCCGCCGCCGATGGTCACGATACGCTTGCCGACGATCCCCTTTTGCATGAGATGCATATAGTACCAAAAACCATCCCAGAAGCGAGGTGGTTTCATTGACTACTTTCTGTTAGGATGCCGGCAGATAAGATCGGAGGACAGCATGCGCATATATAAGGTAGACGGGTATGACGACCTGCGGAGCGGCTTCCACCATCTCGACCGCGAGATAAATATCCTTGAGAAGCGCGACCTCCCCGAGACCTTTTACCAGCCGCTCTTTGAGATGGTAGAGAAGATGCAGATCTTGGCGCCCAAAGAGCTTGCGGTCGTAGCAGCAGTATCGCTACGGACCATTACCAAAGACGGCCCGTGGTACCTGGGCGGCACTACGAATACCGGCTGGGAGATGAAGGCCGGCAATATTGTCTTTGACGACAATCACATGGAGTTCTGGCAACGAGACTCAGAAGGCCACCCGCTCGTGCGCCTTGGCGACTTGTTCTACGAACCCTCTGTTCCACTCGTCGAGGCGAAAGATCAAAAGAGCCTTGAGCTCATGGTCTTCGAGCGGATGCGCATCAGGTGCGAGCAGTTGCGCAACGCGAAGCGCCAGGAGGTAAGCGCGGCGATGGAGCGCATTGCTATCGAGCAGGAGCAATTAGTTGTTCTTGAAGACCAGTTCCTCTATGTCGAGAAGCATCTCATGCGCACTCAGCTCACCTGACAAAAACAAAAACAGCGCCCGAAAGGCGCTGTTTTCTTTTTATTTCTTTGAAATTACCAGGCGAAGTGGGCAAATGCTTTGTTGGCCTCGGCCATGCGCAGCGTGTCCTCTTTCTTCTTTATAGCGGAGCCCTCGTTGTTGGACGCCAAAATGATCTCCTCGGCGAGTTTCTCGTGCATCGGCTTGCCCTTCTTGCCGCGGGCGGCAATCAGTATCCAGCGGAAGGCCAAAGCCTGCTTGCGCTCGGGGCGAACTTCGCGCGGCACCTGGTAGTTGGCGCCGCCGACACGGCGGGAGCGTATCTCCATCGCGGGGCCGACATTGCGGATAGCGGTTTCGAACAGCTCGACAGGATTGGCATCCTTGGTCTTCTCCTGGATTGCATCGAGCGCGTCGTAGACGACCTTGCGGGCGGTCGACTTCTTGCCGTCGCGCATGACCGAGTTGATGAACTTCTCCACGCGAAGAGAGTTGTACTTCATGTCGGGGCCGACGATATTTCTATTTTTGACGGGGCGTCGCATAAATTAAATTATTTTTTCGGGCGCTTAACACCATAGCGCGAGCGGGAGACGTTGCGCTTCTCGACAGCGCCGGCGTCGAGCTTGCCGCGCACTATCTGATAGCGGACGTTGATGTCCTTCACGCGGCCGGCGCGCACAATAACGACCGAGTGCTCCTGGAGGTTGTGGCCCTCGCCGGGGATATAGGCGGTGATCTCCTGGCCGTTGGTCAGGCGAACGCGGGCGATTTTGCGGATAGCGGAGTTAGGCTTGCGAGGCGTGGTGGTAGTTACCTTGGTGCAAACGCCGCGCTTAAAAGGCGCCGGATAGAACACCGGGCGGTTCTTGAGCAGGTTAAAGCCGCGCGCGAGTGCGGGCGACTTGGACTTGCTCTTCATTTGTTTGCGGCCCTTGCGGACCAGCTGTGATATGCGTGCCATTTCTTAAAGAAAACGCCCCGAAGGCGTTGGCGATACTCTACTATATAGAGCGGATATCTGCAAATCGCCCGCGGCAGAGCTATATCTCCTGGTAGCTTGGGAGAATGCTAACTGATTGCGATACGCTTGTGGTTGTGATGCCGTCGGGAGCCGTGCACGTGAGTTTGAACGCCGTTGCCTGCGTGATGATGGACGAGACTCCGGTCGTATTGACCCAGCTTGTGCTATTGGCAGGTGATGATTGTGGGAAGCTGGTGCCGACAGGATTGCGAGTTATCGTACAAGAGTCGCTACTATTTCCGTTGGCGCCCGTGACAAGACCCGTAACATCCCATGTAACGGTAACCGTGTTGCCGCTGCGCACTCTTGAGGGAGTGACGCCGAGCGAACAACTCCCACTTGCTGTCCCGACGCAGCTGGTAAGAGTGGGCAAAGAGGAAGCAGTCTCGTTATCCGCAATAGTAATGGTGGCACTCGGGGTACCGATGTAATTTGCACTGCTTGTAACCTGCACTATCAGCGTCTCGCTCCCCTCGTACAACGAGTCATCAAGCACCGATACCGGGATCGGCGCGGAGTTCTGCTGTCCGGCCGGAATGACGGCGGAGCCGGAGAGCGCTGTGTAGTCGACGCCCGGCGTAGCCGTGCCGCCGACCGTATAGTTGATCGTAAGATCGGATGAAGGCGCAACATCAGCGTGGAAGACAAATGACCCATTGGTCGATGGCTCGGCCGCATTAATAACCGAGGTAATGCTTATGGTCGGCGCGGGGTTGGCTACGGTAACCGGCACCGAGACCGAGCCGGCTATCCCGCAATCGAGCGTGTACGTATAGGTACCGACCTGAGTCAACGCGCCGGTTAAGATGCCTGTACTGGAGTTGCCGGAGGCGAGCGTGCTCGTGTTCCCCGAAGGGTCACTACTCTTGACACTGCAAGTAACCGGAGTACCCGGTAGGAAAGCATATATCGGGGAGGATGGAGCTGGGACAAAAGCGAAGCCGTTTGCCACAATCTCGACACCATCAATCCCAACGTAGAGCGCCGAGCCGACAGTGAAGGGTGTCGCGCCTACGCCGTAGCCAGATGTACTAAAGAGTGAGGACCCGCACGTTGACCTGTTGCCGAAGCAGCCGGTGGTGTTGGAGGCCGGCGTCCCAGCGGGCATCCAAACATACGTTCCCTGAGAGGTCGGGTTAGCGGAATCGCTCGAAGCGGTCACAAGGAAGGTATCGGGGCCGTAAGCAAAGGTATTAGTCCCCCATACTTGCTGGCCCGATAGCGGAGTAATTGCCTGGAGTGCCGCGCCGCAGGTACCTGCTTTGCCGAAGCAGGGTGCGCCGGTGGCGCCGGAGGTGATCCATTTGTATATCCCTGGCTTACCGCTCGCTCCAATGTCCGGCATAGCAAAATACATATCGGATCCGATCGAGAAGATATCCCAATGAGACGCGGGGCCGTCAAAGGCGGCGTTAGAAATGGTCTGATACGCGTTGATGCCCGTCGTCGAATTGGCACAGGCCCCTGCTTTGCCGAAGCAGGGTGCGCCGGTGGCGCCGGAGGTAATCCATTTATAGATAGTAACCGTGTCACTTTGGTAATTTGATATCGCAAGATAGGTGGCACTATCGGGGCC
>Ga0265314_10005413_pt1 | contig 11534 bp, 8 predicted proteins | sample 4126metaG_FD_203106 | JGI IMG/M metagenome (GOLD analysis project Ga0265314, IMG submission 203106) | Rhizosphere microbial communities from Carex aquatilis grown in University of Washington, Seatle, WA, United States - 4-1-26 metaG | ecosystem: Host-associated > Plants > Roots > Rhizosphere >... | reverse complement strand
GCCGCGATTATTACAACGATCAACAAGCCATTTTGGCACGCGACAACGAAGAAGCCGTTTTACGAAATGAAATGGCGCAACAAGCAATACGCACCATGCTTAGTCAAGCGCGTTTCACGTTAGATAAAATCGAAAAATAATGCGCCTAAAACCCGAACAATTAGTCCCGTCGTTACAAAAAAATCTCGGTTCAGTGTATTTATTCAGCGGCGATGAACCCTTGCAAATTGGCGAATTAGCCGATGCTGTTCGTCATGCTGCAAAATGTGCTGGCTTTTCGCAACGTGAAATTTTTTCGACCGATACGGGTTTTGAATGGTCAGAAATTACGACGGCGGCGAGTTCATTATCAATTTTTGGCGATAAAAAAGTGCTTGATTTGCGTGTGCCAAATACCAATTTTGGTAACGAAGGCGCGAAAACGCTAATAAGTTATTGTGAGCGTTTACCGGCTGACACTGTTTTGTTAATCACGACCGGAAAATTAAACAGTGCCAGCATGAAAACGCGCTGGTTTGAGGCGGTCGATAAAGTGGGTATCACCATTCAAGTCAAACCACCTGAAGGCGATGAACTAATACAATGGTTACAAAATCGATTACAACAACGTGGTTTGCATGCAGACAGAGATGGTTTAGCGTTGCTCGCCGCGCGAGTGGAAGGGAATTTACTTGCTGCCGCGCAAGAAATTGAAAAATTGTATGTCCTCTATGGCGCAACGTCGCTTACACAAACACAAATTTTTGAAGCCGTAGCAGACAGTTCGCGCTACGACGTATTCAAACTAATTGATGCGATTTTGGCGGCAAATGTAAATCGAATTTTCAAAGTATCAGCCGGTCTGCAAGCTGAAGGTATTGCCGCCCCCATTGTTTTGTGGGCATTGATGCGCGAAGCTCGCACGTTGTGCAAAATAAAAATTGCACTCGCAAACGGACAAAGCAAAGATTCCGTTTTTCGAGCGAATCAAATTTGGGATAAGCGCGTTGCCTTAGTGGATAAAGCACTTAAACGGCTATCGCATGACAAATTATTTGAAGTATTGCAACTTAGCGCAAAAGCCGACCGACAAGCCAAAGGTCAAGAATCCGGTGATGCCTGGGAGACGATTTTAGCGGTATGTTTGCTATTCATCTAAGATTTATAACTATTTTTTGAGATATTTTATGATGCAACAACTTTTCCGCACTAAAGCAATTACGCTCAAAGGCGAAAACACAGGTAGTAATAACCTTAATGCTTGTTTGTCCAAATGGGATTTAACTTTTTTAGGCGTTGGCGCAATTATCGGCACGGGAATTTTTGTTTTAACTGGAATTGCTGCGGCGACACAATCAGGACCGGCGGTAGTTTTATCGTTTATTGTTGCAGGTTTTGCTTGTGCGTTTGCAGCATTATCTTATGCAGAATTGGCGGCATCGGTTGGCGGTTGTGGCAGTGCTTACGGTTACAGTTATGCGGCATTTGGTGAATTGATTGCGTGGATTATCGGTTGGGATTTGTTGCTCGAATATGCCATTTCAGTTGCCGCCGTAGCTAACGGTTGGGCAGGCTATTTTAACAACGCACTCACAGCAATTGGTTTTGCATTACCTGACGTTTTAACGAAAGCCCCAAAATTGGGTGGTATTATCAATTTACCCGCATCGTTGATTATTTTGTGTTTAATGGGATTGTTAATTGCCGGCGTAAAACAAAGCGCGAAAATCAACAACATCATGGTCTGCGTGAAATTGGTTACAATTACAGTATTTATTTCGCTAGCGGTTTTCAATATTCATCCCGAAAATTGGCATCCCTTTATGCCATTTGGTTGGTTTCAAACGTTGCCGGATGGAAAAACGATTGGCGTATTTGCTGGTGCATCCATTGTTTTTTTTGCGTATGTTGGGTTTGATGCGGTTTCAACCGCCGCCGAAGAAGCGCAAAATCCACAAAAAGATTTACCGTTTGGCATTGTCGTGTCGTTAGTTTTCTGTACAACAATTTATATTTTAGTTTCCGGTCTGCTCACCGGCGTTGTGCCTTATAGCGATTTGAATGTGGTATCACCGGTCGCACATGCGTTGCAACTACTTGGATTTAATTGGGCATCTGCCTTAGTTGCAACAGGTGTGATTGCAGGTTTAACAACGGTCATGTTAGTGCTTTATTATGGTTTGACGCGGGTGATTTTTGCTATGGCACGCGATGGTTTGTTGCCCGAATTTTTCAATGATGTACATGAAAAAACCCAAACGCCAGTGCGCGTGATTGTGATGTGTGGCGTGATTATGGCAATTATTGCCGGATTCATTCCGCTGGGCGATTTAGCAGAATTGGTTAATATTGGAACATTAGCTGCATTTGTGTTGGTGTGTTTAGGTGTAATTGTGTTACGTTTTACACAACCTAATTTGCCCCGTCCGTTCCGGTCGCCTTACAGTCCTTTATTTCCCGCATTAGGAATGCTGTCTTGCGGCGCGTTGATGGCGTTTTTACCGGCGCAAACATGGTGGCGATTTTTGATTTGGTTAGCGATAGGTTTAGTGTTTTATTTCGTTTATTCCAAACAACACAGCAAACTTGAGCAAGCGGCGAATTAAGAGAAATTTGTTATACTTTCTTCCGAACTTTCATCTTAAACCTTTAAAAAAACTATGGCTCAGTATATTTATTCTATGAATCGGGTGGGCAAAATTGTTCCGCCTAAAAAATACATTTTAAAAGACATTTCGCTGTCTTTTTTCCCAGGCGCAAAAATTGGTGTTTTAGGTCTAAACGGCTCTGGTAAATCGACGTTGTTACGCATTATGGCTGGCATTGACAAAGAAATCGAAGGCGAAGCGATTCCGCTTAAAGGCATCAACATTGGTTATTTGTCGCAAGAACCACAACTCGACCCAAACAAAACCGTGCGTGGCAATATTGAAGAAGCTGTCGCTGAAATCAAAAACGCGCTTGCACAACTTGACCAAGTTTATTTAGATTACGCTGCCGAAGATGCAGATTTTGACAAACTTGCCGCAGAACAAGCACGCTTAGAAGACATTATTAACGCTTGCGATGGTCATAATTTAGACCGTAAATTAGAAGTGGCTGCTGATGCGTTGCGTTTGCCTGATTGGGAGGCGGATGTCACGAAATTATCGGGCGGTGAAAAACGCCGCGTAGCGTTATGTCGGTTATTACTTTCAAATCCCGATATGTTGTTACTCGACGAACCAACCAACCATTTAGATGCCGAATCCGTTGCATGGCTCGAACGCTTCTTACATGATTACAGCGGAACAGTCGTGGCGGTAACGCATGATCGTTATTTCTTGGATAACGTTGCCGGTTGGATTTTAGAACTCGACCGTGGTTCTGGCATTCCGTGGGAAGGCAATTATTCTAGCTGGCTCGACCAAAAAAGTGCGCGATTATTGTTAGAAGAAAAACAAGAATCTGCGCGTCAAAAAGCCATGAAAGAAGAGTTGGAATGGGTGCGTTCTGGCACAAAAGGTCGTCATGCGAAAAGCAAAGCGCGTTTGGCACGTTTTGACGAGTTGTCGTCGAGTGATGTCCAAAAACGTAATGAAACTCACGAAATCTACATTCCACCCGGTCCAAGATTGGGCGACGTGGTAATTGAGGCAAACGGTATTTCAAAATCGTTTGGCGATAAATTATTATTCAGTGATTTGAATTTCAAATTGCCGCAAGGTGGCATTGTGGGAATTATCGGCGCGAATGGTGCGGGTAAAACGACATTGTTCCGTATTATGGCAGGCTTTGAACAACCGGATTCGGGTGAATTGACGATTGGACAAACGGTAAAACTCGCTTACGTTGACCAGTTACGCGATGACATGAATGCAAAAAGAACCGTGTTTGAAGAAGTCTCCGAAGGGTTAGATATGATTACTGTTGGCACTTATCAAACGCCATCACGCGCTTATTTGGGACGTTTCAATTTTAAAGGCGGCGACCAACAAAAATTCATTGGCGATTTGTCTGGCGGTGAACGAAATCGAGTGCATTTAGCAAAATTATTGAAAACAGGCGGCAACGTTTTGTTACTCGATGAACCAACTAACGATTTAGACGTTGAAACGTTACGAGCCTTGGAAGATGCGGTGTTGAATTTCCCAGGTTGTGCGGTTGTTATTTCGCATGATCGTTGGTTTTTAGACCGGATTGCCACGCACATTTTGGCGTTTGAAGGTGATAGCCAAGTGGTTTGGTTTGAAGGCAATTACGCTGATTATGAAGCGGATCGTCATCGTCGTTTAGGCACGGATGCGGATTCACCACGTCGTTTGAAATACAAAAAGCTGTCCTAGATTGTGCGGTTTGGATATTCGACTTTTCACGTTTAAAAGTCGAATATCGCGTTGGATTGGTTTAAAAAACGTTGCTGTTGGTTGATTTGCACCAGCTCATGAATAATATCTAATTTTTGAAATTAAAATATCTTGAAATATCATATAGATAAAAAATAGTAATTCTGGCGCGGCAATCGCTTATATAGTTTGCCAAATGGCACTATCATTAACTTTAACACTTAGGAGATTTTTTAAAAATGCGTACTCTTATTTCTTCATTATTACTTGCTTCAAGCGTGACTTCTTATGCTGCAACAACACCAGCAACAACATCTTCACCTGTCGTAACACCCACAGCAACAACCGTTGCACAACCATCAATTGTTGAAATGGAAACCAGTGTTGGAACTATTACTGTTCAATTAAATTGGGATAAAGCTCCTATTAGTTCCAAAAATTTTTTGGATTACGTTAGTAGTGGTTTTTATAAAAATACATTTTTTCATCGCGTTTATAGCGTTCCTGATCCTAAAGATAGTACGAAAACGCTCATTAAAATCATTCAAGGTGGCGGGTTTGATGCGCCAACTAATACACAAAAGAAGACTAATGCCACCATCGTCAGCGAAGCAAATAATGGTTTACATAATTCAATCGGTTCGATTGCAATGGCAAGAACGAGCGATCCGAATTCAGCCACTTCACAATTCTTTTTCAATTTAACAGATGATTCATCTAGTTTTGACGCAAGTTCGACTAGTACGGGTTATGCCGTTTTTGGTACAGTCATCGGCGGTATGGATGTTGTGAATCAAATCGGTAATTACGGCACGATTAAAACGGCTTACAGTGAAGGTGTACCTTTTAGTCAGATATTTGATTGCGGTTTTAACTTCTGTATGAAAAAAATCATCATCGACACGGTTTACACTAGCAATGTTATCGATACAATCAATTCACTAACCAGAGTCACAATCAATGGTCTTGGTAGTGTAACAAGTCTTACAAAAGACCTTAATTGCACCAACTCATCAAGCACTACGAGTAAAACTTGTCTCGTACTGAAAAAACCTGCTGGCGCAGATATTTCATTGATTGCAACACCTGCCAAGTTGTATCAATTCCAAGGGTGGTCGGGTGATTGCTCAGGTACAACCACACCGTTAGTGCTTAACACGAAAAGAACTGATAACACTAACATCAATAGTAAAACAAATAACAACAACTGCACCGCAACATTCACAAAAATTGGCGCATAGTTTTTACCTTTAATTTTTCACTTTGAATAAACGGAGCAACCCACTGTGACCAATGTCCAAGATATTACGAGCGCAATGACTTCTTCAGAAAAACGCGCCATTAGCTCGTTAGCCGGAATTTATGCTCTGCGAATGTTAGGGCTATTTATGATTTTGCCGGTATTGTCGCTATTTGCCGAACAACTCGATGGCGCAACACCAGCGTTGATTGGATTGGCAATGAGCATTTATGGCTTGCCACAAGTGGTGTTGCAAATTCCGTTTGGTTTAATGTCAGATAAATTTGGACGCAAAAAACTGATTGTCATTGGCTTGATTTTATTTTTTGCAGGCAGCGTGGTTGCGGCATTATCGACCAACATTTATGGCGTGTTAATTGGTAGAGCGTTACAAGGTGCTGGGGCAATTTCAGCCGTTATCATGGCGTTGGTGGCAGATTTAACGCAAGAAGTCCATCGCACCAAAGCCATGGCAACGATTGGCGTAAGCATTGGCATATCGTTTGGCGCAGGTATCGTGGCAGGTCCAATTATTGCTGCGACGTTTGGTGGTGTGCATGGCGTATTTTGGACAACAGCGGTTTTAACATTATTGGCTATTGCCGCGATTATTTTCGTCGTGCCAAATCCGCAAAAAACAAAATTACACCGAGATGCCGAATTTGTGCCGGCTGATGCGATGGCAGCTTTGAAAAATCCGGAACTCTTGCGTTTGGATTACGGTATTTTTATTTTACATTTAATTTTGATGGCAATTTTTGTGGTTGTACCATCACTTATGCGACATGCTGGATTGGTAGCTGGAACAGAATGGCAAGTTTATTTGCCCGTGTTTGTCATTTCGATGGCGTTAATTGTGCCGTTTATTATTTTGGCGGAAAAAAAACGTCAAATGAAAAAAGTGTTTTTGGGGGCAATTGCCGCGTTATTGATTGCAGCAGTTGGTTTTGCATTATTCCATGACAATTTGATGGTTTTAATCACTTTTTTGAGTGTTTTCTTTTGTGGTTTCAATTTGCTGGAAGCGACATTGCCATCATTAGTGTCTAAAACGGCACCAGCGGATTTGAAAGGAACTGCGATGGGGGCATATTCCAGCTCGCAATTTTTAGGTTTATTTTGTGGTGGTTTAGTCGGTGGTTGGTTTAATGGGCAATTTGGCGTAACGGCAGTATTTTTAGTTTGCGCGGTATTGGCATTAAGCTGGTTAGCCTTGTCATTCACCATGAAAGAACCTCGTTATGTCGCAAATTTATTGATTTCTCTTGAAGCAATGAGCGAAGGTGATGCACATTTATTTGCAGACGCAATATTGAACGTCACAGGCGTAGAAGAAGTTACTTTACGTCACGAAGATGCGGTGCTTTATTTGAAAGTAGATAATCAATTGCTCGATAAAGAACAGTTACAAACCTTAATGAATGAGCATATTCACGCTTATCAAGGCATTGTCTAATTGCCATTTATGTCTGTTATTGAATATCAGAATCTTGTCAGCCAATTAAATCTGTGGAATCACGCTTATCACGTTCTTGATGCGCCACTGGTTTCAGATGCTGAATACGATGCGGCATTTCGGAAATTACAAACTATTGAATTAGAACATCCCGATTGGTTAATGCCCGATTCACCGACGCAACGTGTGGGAGCAATTGCGAGTAGTGCATTTCAAAAAATTATGCACAACATAAAAATGCTGTCGCTTGCCAATGCGTTTTCATTGGAAGAAACGGTCGATTTTTTTAGCAAAGCCGCGAGAGAATTGGCATTACCGTTAGAAACGCTTTCTGTTTACAGCGAACCAAAACTTGACGGTTTGGCGATTAGTTTGCGTTACGAAAAGGGTTTCTTGGCGTATGCGGCAACGCGCGGTGATGGACAAATTGGCGAAAATGTTACGCATACGATTAAAACCATTCAATCTATTCCGCTGAAATTAAATATCGATGCGCCCCCTGAAATTTTGGAAGTGCGCGGCGAAGTGTTTATGAGCAAAGCGGTTTTTGAGCAAATCAATCAACTCGCACAAACACAAAACAGTCGGTCATTTGTCAATCCACGCAATGCCGCCGCCGGAACAGTTCGACAACTCAATCCAAAAATTGCCGCTGAACGTGCATTGCAATTCATTCCTTACGGCATTGGTGAATATTCGGACGAACGTGGATTTTCACGTCACTCTGAAATCATGGCATATTTGACAGAATTAGGTTTTAAATCCAATACAAGTTGCGAATCTTTTTTCGCCAGTGAAACGGCTTTTGAGCAAGATTATCAACGCATGGAAACATTGCGAGACACGTTACCGATGGAAATTGACGGCATTGTTTATAAAATCGATGATTTGGTGTTGCAGCAAAAACTCGGTTTTATAGCCCGTTCACCAAAATGGGCAATTGCGCGTAAATTCCCCGCGCAAGTTATAACCACAACGTTGTTGGATGTTGATTTTCAAGTCGGACGCACAGGCGTTTTAACGCCAGTGGCACGGCTCGAACCGGTTTTTGTTGGTGGCGTAACGGTGAGTAATGCCACATTGCACAACATGGACGAAATCGAGCGTCTTGGTTTGTACATTGGTGACAGAGTCGAAATTCACCGTGCAGGAGATGTGATTCCAAAAGTGGTCAAAGTTGTAACGCAAGGACAATTGCGGCAACCGATTATCATGCCAACGCATTGTCCCGTGTGTGAATCCTCCGTTAAAAGTGCAAATAATCAAGCCGCTTATCGTTGCACTGGCGGTTTAGCGTGTGCTGCACAAACTGCAGAACGTATTAAATATTATGCTTCACGCAATTGCATGAATATTCGCCAGCTTGGTGCGAAGTTAATTGAAATTCTATGTGAGCAAGGTGTTTTAACAAATGTTGCGGATATTTACCGATTACAAATCGATGATATTGCGAATTTAGACGGTCAAGGCGAAAAAAATGCTACTAAAATTCTTGCCGCGATTGAAGCGTCAAAACATACGCAATTCAGCACTTTTTTAGCCGCGTTAGGTATTCCCGAAGTGGGTGAAGAAGGCGCAAAAAATTTAGCGCGTTATTTTAAAACATTAGAAAAATTACGCGCCGCCGATGTTGAAACGTTAGTACAAGTTCCCGATGTGGGAATGGTGACAGCGAATAATGTACGGACTTTTTTTGATGATGCCGCGCAAAATGAGTTGGTTGGAAATTTATTAGCGGCTGGCGTACATTGGGACGAAAGCGCAGAGGAATTATCAAAAAATCTAAAACCTTTCGCTGGTCAAACGTGGGTGCTAACTGGCTCGTTAAGTTTGCCACGCAATGAAATCAAAGCCAAATTAGAACAACTCGGCGCGAAAGTTTCAGGTTCAGTTTCGGCAAAAACAACCTGTGTGTTAGCGGGTGAAGCGGCAGGCAGTAAACTCGCGCAAGCACAAACATTAGGTATCAAAATTATCGACGAAGCACAATTTTTGGAATTAACGCATGACACAAACTAAACCGTCTCTTGTACTCGCCAGTGGCAATGCTGGCAAAATCAAAGAACTACAAGCCTTATTGCCGGATTATTTTCTAATTCCACAAACGCAATTTGACGTGCCAGAAATTGCCGAAACCGGTACAACGTTTGTTGAAAATGCGATTTTAAAAGCCCGTCATGCGGCGAAAATTTCAAAATTACCCGCCATTGCAGACGATTCGGGTTTAGTGGTTGCGGCGTTGAACGATGCGCCCGCGATTTATTCGGCGCGATATGCAGGGCAGGGCGCAAGTGATGCTGAAAATATTGCCAAACTTTTGAGCGAATTAGACGGCGTGCCAGTAGCGCAACGCAATGCCTATTTCTTTTGTGTCTTGGTTTTGATGCGTCACGCTGACGATCCCTGTCCTATCATTGCGCAAGGACGTTGGGACGGTTATATTTTAGAACAACCGCGTGGTGAATACGGTTTTGGTTATGACCCCGTTTTTGGCGTATCAACTCATCAGTGCAGCGCGGCAGAATTATCGTTAGAAATCAAAAACAGTCTAAGTCATCGCGGCAAAGCATTAGCACAATTACAACGCGAATTACTGTCAGCAACAGAAAACCTGTAAAATTGCATTTTGGTTATTTTAATTGGAGAAAACTGTGTTTAGAGGCACAACGATTCTTTCGGTACGCCGAGGAGATAAAGTCGTCATCGGTGGTGACGGTCAAGTGACATTGGGTAACACCGTCATGAAAGGCAACGCTCGCAAAGTACGTCGTTTATATCATGATAAAGTGATTGCGGGTTTTGCTGGCGCAACAGCGGATGCGTTTACGTTATTTGAACATTTTGAAGGCAAACTTGAAAAACACCGTGGCAATTTAACTCGCGCCGCTGTTGAAATGGCGAAAGATTGGCGTACCGATAGAGCTTTACGCAAACTTGAAGCCTTATTAACCATTGCAGATTCTAAAACGTCGTTAATTATTTCAGGCACAGGCGATGTCATTGAACCTGAATCGGAATTTGATTTGATGGCAATTGGTTCAGGCGGTTCATTTGCACAAGCTGCCGCGCGTGCGTTGCTTGAAAATACGAATTTAAGTGCGCGAGAAATTGTCGAACGTTCGCTCAATATTGCCGCTGATATTTGCATTTATACCAATCACAATTTGCGTATCGAAGAACTCGACATTGAACCTAAAGAGTAAAAAAGTTATGACTCAAATGACACCTAAAGAAATTGTCAGTGAATTAGACAAACACATTGTTGGTCAAGCCAGCGCAAAACGTTCGGTTGCGATTGCGTTGCGAAATCGCTGGCGCAGACAACAAATCACCGGCACATTGCACGATGAAATTACACCGAAAAATATTTTAATGATTGGTCCTACAGGCGTAGGTAAAACGGAAATTGCGCGTCGATTAGCCAAACTTGCCAATGCGCCATTTATTAAAATTGAAGCGACGAAATTTACCGAAGTGGGTTATGTCGGACGTGATGTGGAATCGATTATTCGTGATTTAGCCGATACCGCCGTCAAAATGACGCGCATGGCTGAAATGGAAAAAATGCAAACAGAAGCAGCTACAGCTGCCGAAGATCGCGTTTTGGATATTTTAATTCCGCGTGCGGAAGGTTGGTCGCCGGATGATTCGCCAAATGGTGATGCGACGCGCGAAAAAATGCGTAAAAAGTTGCGTGACGGTGAACTGAACGATAAAGAAATCGAAGTCGATGTGCAAATGACGGCGATTGGCGTAGAAATCATGGCTCCTCCAGGTATGGAAGAAATGACCAGCCAATTGCAAGGCATGTTTCAAAGCATGGGTTCGGGTAAAACCAAACCCCGCAAAATGAAAATCAGCAAAGCATTGCAAGTTTTACAAGAAGAAGAAGCTGAAAAATTAGTTAATGAAGATGACATCCGTTTACGCGCCGTGGAGTCTGTCGAACAAAACGGCATTGTCTTTTTGGACGAAATCGATAAGATTTGCAAACGTTCTGAATTAGGCGGTGGAGGCGGTGAAGTTTCGCGCGAAGGTGTGCAACGTGATTTATTGCCGTTAGTGGAAGGTAGCACCGTGAGTACGAAATATGGTGCAATTAAAACCGACCATATTTTGTTCATAGCATCCGGTGCATTTCATGTCGCCAAACCTTCCGATTTAATTCCAGAATTACAAGGACGTTTTCCGATTCGTGTTGAATTAAGTGCGTTATCAGCCGACGATTTTGTACGAATTTTGACTGAGCCGAATGCGTCGTTGACGGAGCAATATAGCGCGTTGTTAAAAACAGAAGGTGTGGATTTAACGTTTGCCGAAGATGGCATTAAACGAATCGCTGAAATGGGCTGGAAAGTTAATGAAACGACTGAAAATATCGGTGCAAGACGTTTGCATACGATGTTGGAAAAATTGTTAGAAGAGATTTCGTTTGAAGCCTCTGATTTAGAAGATAAAACAGTCGTGATTGATGCCGCTTATGTGAATAAATATTTGACTGATTTAGTCGAAGACGAAGATTTAAGTCGCTATA
>Ga0265314_10005412_pt1 | contig 11534 bp, 11 predicted proteins | sample 4126metaG_FD_203106 | JGI IMG/M metagenome (GOLD analysis project Ga0265314, IMG submission 203106) | Rhizosphere microbial communities from Carex aquatilis grown in University of Washington, Seatle, WA, United States - 4-1-26 metaG | ecosystem: Host-associated > Plants > Roots > Rhizosphere >... | reverse complement strand
TCCTCCTCCATCCTCACCTTCGGGAATCGCGCCCTGAAACGCGATGCCTGCAGCCAATGCGTCGTCGCACGCCGGCCATCGAGAAGGCCGGCTTCAGCCAGAACATACGCGCCGTTGCAGAATGACGCTGTGCGCCTCGAGAGCTTGGCGGCTTCGCGGACGAACGCGATCATTTTTTCCGATGACGGAGGCGGCATGACAAAGGAGGTAATCGCACCCACGATGATCGTATCGAAGGACGGGTCGCCCAACGCCTCAGTTTCAACGACCAAACCGGACGAAGATTTGAGAGGCCCACCATGTTCCGACAACAGATGAACCTCATAGGGCGGCGGATGCGGCGTCATCTCGGAAATTTCGAATATCGTGAGCGGCGCAAGATTCAGCATCTGGAAATCGTGCGGAAGAATAAGGCCGACCCGATGCATCGTTGCTCCACGCGTGTCCGAATTTAAAAGAAATCAGTTTTGTAAATCCAACGCCCGATATCGCCCGAGTTGGTCAATCTGCTGTTGCGGCAGCGAACCTTCGTACGTTCAGCCACCTGATGCCATGGCATGAATGGTGGCAACAATGACGTATCGCAGTGCTGGCGAACAGTCCTAAAACTCGTGCATTGCGCTCTCCATTCGAGGAACTCCGAGGCGTGGCGAGGAAGGTATTGATTTCGGGCGCCACCGGCGACACCGGCCGCGCCGCTGTCAGGGAAGCGATCTCGCTCGGCCTCGACGTCCGCGCGATGGTGCACGCCAAGGACGCCAGGTCGGAAGCGCTGGAAAAACTCGGCGCCGAAGTGGTGCTTGGCGATCTCCTGGCGATCGACACGGTGCGCTCCGCGATGGAAGGCGCCGATGCCGCCTATTTCGTCTGGCCGGTCGCGCCCGGCCTGCTTCATGCCACCGTCAATTTCGCCCAGGCCGCGAAGGAAGCCGGCATCTCGACCGTCATCAACCTGTCGCAACGCTCCGCCAACCGCTTCTCCGCCAGCCATTCCTGCCAGGACAGTTTTATCGCCGAACAGGTGCTGAACTCGTCGGGTCTCCCGGTCATTCATCTGCGCCCGACCTACTTCCTCGAATGGCTGCTGTATCCGTGGCAATTGCCTTATCTGCAGCAGGGCATCCTGCGCATGCCTGTCGGCAAGGGACGGCATTCGCCGATCGCGGCCGACGATCAGGGCCGCGTCATCGCCGCCCTTCTGAAAAACCCCGAAGCGCATATCGGCAAAACCATCCCGATCTCCGGTCCGGTCGAGATGGACCACGAGCAGATGGCAGCCGAACTGACCGAGGCGCTCGGCCGCAAGATCGTGTTCCAGGATCTGCCGATCGACGATTATTGCCGATCGCTCGAGCAGATCGGCGTTCCGCCCTACGTCGTGCAGCATTTTCGCGGCGCGATGGACGACTACCAGCACGGCCACATGGCCGGCGCCGACAACAACGTCGAGCAATTGACCGGGCGCCGTTCGATGACCGTCGGCGAGTTCGCCCGTGCCCACGCCGATGTTCTCAACGGTAGCGCCGCTCATCACTGATCCGGTTCGTGGAGGAACAACAATGACAGTTTCAATCGGAAGCACCGCTTTGATCGCCCGCCCTCGCCGGACCGCGCTTCGACTGGCCGTCGTCGTGACCATGGCCGCCGCATGGCTGGTTCAACCGGCGGCTCAGGCGGCTACGCGATCCGCGGATTCGTTGGCCGAAGCGCCACACCAGCACGTCACCACAGCAGAAAAGGAACTGATGAAGATGTCGGAAAACAAAACGCAGCCCGGTGCGGCCGAAATGGCAGCAGCAAAGACCCTTACGACGAAGGTGCTGGCGATCGGCAGCTGGACGGCCAAGGCCACGCCGGAAACCCGTCCCCCGATCATGCCGTCCGAGGCACGCGACACGATGCGCCTGATGCTGGCCGGCAAGATCGACCAATGGTTCGCCAAGATCGACGGCTCGGGCGCCGTGTTCCTGATGAACGTGACCACGCCCGCCGAGGCGCACACGCTGCTGGAAAATCTTCCGCTGGGTAAGGCCAACATGATGACGTTCGAACTGATCCCCGTGGGCCCGCTATGGCCGCTGGGACTGCTGCTGGGCGAGCCCGCGAAATAACGCCTACCCATTACCCAGCCGGGCCGCCGCGGGCTTGCTGCCAAGCCACGGCGGCCCTCACCTCGCGACGTGCCGAACGGCATTGCCGTCAAACGAATCAACCATCGAGGCATCACGATGCTGGGCATAAGTCTGGGCGCGTTCACGCTGTTACACGTTTTGATCAGCCTGATCGGCATCGCCGCCGGCCTGGTCGCCATGGCCGGGTGGTTGAAATCCGATCCGTCGCGAACCGCGACGGCGACCTTCCTGACGGCCACCATATTGACGAGCGCGACAGGCTTCCTGTTTCCGTTCACCAAATTGTTGCCGTCGCACATCGTCGGCATCATTTCCCTCGTCCTGCCGGCAGTGGCAACGTTCGCGCTCTACGCGGGGCATCTGGCAGGCTTTTGGCGGCCGGTTTATGCGGTCACGGCCGTGCTGTCGCTTTACCTGAACGTCTTCGTTCTGCTGGTGCAGGCGTTCATCAAGATTCCCCAGTTGAACGCGCTGGCGCCGACACAGACCGAGCCGGCGTTCGTGGTTGCGCAGGGAATTCTCCTGGTCCTGTTCCTCGCGCTGACGATCCTGACCGCCATGCGATTTCGACCCGCGCCGTTCGTAGCGGTCTGATCCGGAGTTGCTATCGTGAAATACACGCAGGAACTCTACGCGCTGACAATCATTTCCGGCGCCACTGCGCTGATGTGGGTGCCGTACGTGACCGCCCGCATGACCACGCACGGCGTGCTGCGGGCGATCGGCACGCCCGGCGCCAGCTATCCCGTTGACGCGCCCTGGGCCGACCGGGCAAGGCGCGCCCATCTCAACGCGATCGAGAATCTGGCTGTGTTCGCGCCGCTCGTGCTGGTGGCGGCCATCGTCGAAGTCAGCACCAAGGCCACCGTGCTCTCAGCCCAGATCTATGTCGTCGCGCGTCTGGCTCATTACGTGATCTACACCGCCGGCATCCCGGTCGTCCGAACGGTCGCTTTCCTGGCGGGCGCCATTGCAACGGTCGTGCTCGCCACAGCGCTGCTTCTCCACGCAGCCTGAATGCTGCTCCGGTCATGTCCGGTGGTGACCGTCCCGCCTCTTGCTTACGATTTACCGAATATATGATTGACTCCACCCCCAAATCACCGGCTTATGGCCAGCCCGTCCCGCAAGAGGGGACGTTAGGCCATCGTCACTGACGTTGGGACGGGTTGCGGTGGACGCGGCTGCGTCGTCGCGCGTTTTATACGCGCGGACGAGCGATGCTGAAGCGTACGGTGAAGTCGTGTGGTCCTGACGCCCCAAGGCTGGCGTCAAGTTCCCGGGAAGCCAAACCTTCTTGGGGGCGATGGTGGCACAGCATGGCCGCCAGGGAGAGCACGTATAAGCCGTCGAGCCATTGCGCAGGGAAGGCCGGAGTGTTTCCGCTGAACCTGTATGCTCGTGTGCGCCTTTTTTAAAGCATCAAAGGCACACGAGACCGCGGGTGCAGCGCGCACCCGGTCTTCCCTGCGCCCTCGATTTTTTTGCGGGCGAATGATTTGCTAGCCTCGGGCGAAACCATGTCGCGAGAATGTGGACGTGTGTCTGGCCGCAACGCGTGCGGCCCATCCTTCGAGGAGGCGCTGACGCGCCTCCTCAGGATGAGGTTTTCGGATGAGGTTCCTTTGCTCAGCACGAGGCCGGATCGGTTGGCCGCATATCCGGCCTCATGGTGAGGAGGCGCGCAGCGCCGTCTCGAACCATGGCTACGGGGTGCGACGCGGCCGCTGCTACACGTCCACTAGTCGTGACGACGAATGCATGCATAATGCCCGGCATATTCGGGTTCCACATAATCCGAGAACAACATTTGGAGGGGGCATGAGACATCTGATTGCGGCATTGGCGTTGACCACGGGGCTGCTGCTGGCCGGCGGCGCGTCGGCACAGGAAAAACTCGACAAGGTGGTCAAGGTCGGCGCGCTCGGCGATCAATCCGGTCTCTACCAGGACATCGGCGGCCCCGGCTCGGTGGTAGCCGCGCAAATGGCCATCGAGGATTCGGGACTGATCGCCAAAGGCTGGAAGATCGACCTGATCTCGGCCGATCACCAGAACAAGCCCGACGTCGCCGTCAACATCGGCAAGCAGTGGATCGACGTCGAGAAGGTCGACGTGTTCGTCGATCTCGCAGCCTCCAATGTCGGGCTTGCGATCGCCAACCTCGCCAGGGAGAAGAACGTCGTCAACCTGAACTCCGGCTCGGGCTCGTCCGACCTCACGGGATCGCAGTGCACGCCGAACACTATTCACTGGGCCTACGACACCTACATGCTCGCCAACGGCACCGGCAAGGCGCTGGTCAAGGCCGGCGGCGATAGCTGGTTCTTCATCACCGCGGACTATGCGTTCGGCCAGGCGCTGGAGCGCGATACCACCGCAGCCGTCACTTCCAGCGGCGGCAAGGTGCTCGGCGACGTCAAGCATCCGCTCAACACTGCCGACTTCTCTTCCTTCCTGCTGCAGGCGCAAAACTCAAAGGCCAAGATCATCGGCCTCGCCAATGCCGGCGGCGACACCACCAATGCGCTGAAGCAGGCGGCCGAATTCGGCATCACCGCCGGCGGCCAGAAGCTCGCGGGCATGCTGCTTTTCATCACCGACATCAATTCGATGGGGCTCAACGTCGCGCAGGGCTTGAGCTTCACCGAAAGCTTCTATTGGGACATGAACGATGGGACCCGCGCTTTCAGCAAGCGCTTCATGGAGCGGTTCAAGAAGAATCCGCCGACCATGGTGCAGGCCGGCGTCTACTCCTCGCTGATCCACTATTTCAAGGCGCTGGAGGCGCTCGGCGGCAATCCGCATGATGGCGCCAAGGTCGTCGCCAAGATGAAGGAACTGCCGACAGATGACCCCTTGTTCGGCAAGGGCTCCGTTCGCGCCGACGGCCGCAAGATCCATCCGGCCTATCTGTTCGAGGTCAAGAAACCTTCGGAGTCGAAATACCCCTGGGATTACTACAAGCTGATCGCCACCATCCCGGCCGACGAAGCTTTTATCCCGCTGGAGAAGAGCGTCTGCCCGCTGGTGAAGAAAAGCTGAGCCGGACGCATCCTCACGACAAAGGAACGGACGCTTGGACGCGTCCGTTCGTCGGCGCTTAGCTCTTCTGCTTCTGGAAGATCACGTCGAGCGTGAAGTTCAGTCCTTCGTCCGCCTCCATCGGCGGCGGCTTCGGCACCGGATCGGACTTGCGGATCATCTCGAGCGCCGCCGCGTCATAGGCGGAATCGCCGGAACCCTCGATCACGCGCATCGACACCACGTGACCCTTGCGGTCGATGACGAAGCCGACCTTGACCGTGGCCGCCCTGGCGTTTCTGACCTCGGGATAACGCTTGTGGAGGTTCAGATAGGCGCTGAGCTGGCCGCGCCATTTCGCCAATAACTTCGCCGAATCCTTGCCAATGCCCTGATTGACCACCGTCGGATGGTCGTCGACCCGCGCACCCTCGATCGCCTGCCGGGCGGTGGCTTCCTGCGCCACCGATTCCTCCGAGGCCTGGGTCTGCACCGCCGCGACCTTGGGGTCGTCCTCCTTCGGCTTCTGCGACTCGGTAGTCGTCACCACCCGATCCGGGTCTTCGGTCTCGGTCGGCGTATCCTTGGGCAGGTCGGTCTCCTTGACCTCGGCCTTCTGCTCGGGAAGCGCGGGCGAAGCGACCGACGCATCGGTATCGGGCCCGGCCGGAAGATCGGTATCCTCTGCGGTCGCCGAGGTCAGCTCGATGCGGATATCGCCCTGCGCGCCCAGATACTCGTCGCCGGTGTCGCCCTGCAGATGCGCGAACGCCAGCGCGCCGCAGCCCAGATGCAGCACGAGCGCGCCCACGGCGGCCAGAATCCACAGCGGGCGCGAAGGTTTTCGATCGATGTCGAGGTCGGACATCTCTAGGGGGTCTCAGGGTTTTGCAGTCGCCGGCGCCGAAGCGGCTCCATCCGCATTCGGAACGCCCTCGAGCGCCACCAGCTTGATCTTGGTGTAGCCGCCGGCGCGCAGGATTTCCAACACGTCCATCAATTCGCCATACGGCACCGCGCGATCAGAGCGCAGGAAGATGTAGCGATCCTTGCTCGAGTCCGGCATGGCATCGAGCGAGCGGACCAGATCGACCCGCTTGACCAGATTTTCGCCGATCGCCACCGCGAGGTCCGGCTTGATGCTGACGTAAGTCGGCTTGTCCGGCTTTTTCTGCGGGGTCGCGGTCGACGACGGCAAATCGATCGGAAGGTCGACGGTCGACAGCGGCGCCGCCACCATGAAGATAATCAACAGAACCAGGATGACGTCGATGAACGGCGTGACGTTGATCTCGTGGGTTTCCGCGAAATCGTCGTCATCGTCGAGATCACTGCCGATCGAAATCGCCATCGCCTACTCCGCCGCGCGCGAACGCGCGTTGCTGGGCGAACTGACATGGGTGCGATCGAGATCGCGCGACAGCAGCCGCGCCGCGGCTCCGGACGAACGGCTGACCAACTCCAGATAGCCTTTGGTCACCCGCGCGAAGTGATTGTAGATGATGACCGCCGGGATCGCCGCGACCAGACCGATCGCGGTGGCGAGCAGCGCTTCCGCGATGCCGGGTGCTACCACCGCGAGATTGGTGGTCTGCGACTTCGAGATGCCGATAAAGCTGTTCATGATGCCCCAGACGGTGCCGAACAGGCCGACGAACGGCGATGTGGCACCGATGGTGGCCAGAAGGCCCATCCCGATCCGGATCCGGCGGCCTTCGGCGCGGACGATTTCGCCAAAGCTCGACGCCGCGCGTTCCTTGATGCCGTCATCGCTGGAAATGCCCGCCGACAATCGCGCCTCGTTCATGGCGGCCGCCAGCAACGCCGACAGCACGCTGTCCTTGTTGCCCAGCGCAAATTGCGCTTCCGCGAGCGAACGTGCATCGCCGACTTTTCGCAGCGCCCGGCGCAGTTTGCCCTGCACCACCGACAACTCGATCATTTTCGCGATGAAGACGGTCCAGGTCACCACCGAGGCGAAGGCAAGGCCGATCATGACCGCCTTGACGATAATATCGGCCGACATGAACATCGACCACGGCGACAATTCGTGCAGCGCCGCGACCGTCGATTTCAGTGCCTTGGCATTGTTGCCCTCGAGCGGTTGCGCTGCGGCATCGGGAACCGGAGGCACCGCGGCAGGCTGTGCAGCCGTCGACGGTGCGGGAACGGCGGCCGGCTGGACGGGCGCGGCAACGGGCGCGGCCGTCACCGGCGGCGAAGCGATCACGGGCGCCTGCGGCGCCAACGGAGCCGCTTTCGGCTGCTGCGCCATCAGGGGCGCTGCCGGCGACAGCATCGCCAGCGCCAGGACCGCAGCACAGATCGTTCGAAACAGTGTCGTCTTCATACTTCGGCCCAGTAGCGGATCAGGTTGTGATAGATGCCGGTCAATTTGACCGTTTCAGGGTCATCGCGCCCGAGGCGCTCCACCAGAGCCTGGATCGCCGTGTCGAGGTCGAAAATCAGGCCTCGGGCATGGGCATCTCGTATCATGCTCTGCAGCCAGAAAAAAGACGCAACCCGGGTACCCCGCGTCACCGGGGTGACCATATGCAAACTAGACGCAGGATAAACTATGAGGTCGCCAGCCGGCAGCTTGATTTCGTGGGATCCGTAGAGGTCCTCGACCACCAGTTCGCCGCCGTCGTACTCCTCCGGCTCGGATAAAAATAACGTGACCGACAGATCGGTCCGGATCCGCAGGCCGGTCAGGTGGTCGCCGCGTACGGCGTTGTCGACGTGGATGCCGAAATGATGGCCGTCGGCCGCCGCGTAACGGTTGAACAGCGGCGGAAAGATATGCAGCGGCACCGCCGCCGAGATGAACCGCGGGTTGGCGGTCAGTGCCGAGATCACGCGGTTGCCGAGATTTCGCGCGATCTCACTGTCCGGCGGCAATTGCTCGTTGCGCTTTACCAGCGCCGACTGCGCGCCCGCCGTCGAACGGCCGTCCTCCCAGTCACAGCCGTCCATGATGCGGCGGAAATCCGCCACATCGCTTTTGCTCAGCACATTAGGGATGCAGACCAGCATCGTTTCCGATCAGAACCTCGCCGAGAGCTGCAACGCCGCCGTACGACCCGGCGCTTCGAGAACGAATGGCGTCGCGCTTTGGTACAGAGCCGTGTAGTAGAGCTTGTTGAAGATGTTGTTGACGAACAGCTTCACCTTCCAGTTCTTGTCGATCTTGGCTTCCGCGAACGTATCGAAGCGCCAGAAGCTCGGCAGCTGCGTGCCCTGGTTTGCGGCCAGCAAGGTGCCGCCGAAAATCTTGGAACGATAGACCGCCTGCCCGCCGACTTCCCACCTGTCGTCGATCTGGTATTTGCTCAGCAAGGTGAACGACTGATGCGCGATGTTGGAAAGCGGCAGGCCGACATTGCTCGCGTAAAGCGTGGTGTTAGCCGGGGCAACCAGCGACTTCGTCACCTCCGATTGCATCAGCACCAGGCCGCCGAACACGCTCCATTTGTCGGTGATCTTGCCGGCGACTTCGAGGTCGATGCCGCGGATTTGATAGGCCGCGCCGGCGGTGATGACCGGCGTGGTCACACCGGATACCGTCGCATTCACAGACTCGCGTGCGTTGCTCACGTTGGTTTGAAATAGTGCGCCGCTCACCAGCAAGTGGCGTTCGAACAGTTCCCATTTGTTGCCGAGTTCGATCGCGGTGTTCTTCTGCGGTCCAAAAATCTGGTTCGAGGCGCCATTGACGATGGGCGCGAGTCCACCGTAGTTCGCGCTGGTACCGTCAAACTCCGAGCCAACCGGATCGGATGAGGTCGCATAGGCGACGTAGACGCTGGTGATCGGCAGCGGCTTCAGCGTGGCGCCCAGATTGAAGTTCGGCAATCCGTAGTTCGCAGCCTGGTTTCCCCAGGTACTCACCGGCGCCGACGACGGGCCTATGTTGCCCCAACCACTCGTTTTGATGCCGTAGTCGTCGTAGCGGACTCCGCCGTTGAGGATGACCAGATCGTGATAATTGGCTGAATCAATCAGGTAACCGCTCGCGGTATCGATCGCAATCTGCGTGGGCTTCCCGGTCAGGCTCGGCGGGGCGAACGCTTCGAACGTATAAGCCGGATTGAATACACTGGCGCCAACCGCCGACCCTGTGCCGTTGAACGCGCCGGTCGTTCCTTCCGAGGTCTGCCCAAGATACGTATCGATGCTGGAAATTTCGCGCGAGATCTCGACACCCGCTACCGCCGTATGTTTCCAGTTGCCGGTGTCGAATTTGTACGTTGCCTCACTTTGATTGTCGACAACGTCGGTCTGCTGACGACGGCTCTGCGGGTTCGCGGTAAAGGTTCCCGACATCGAACCCTCGGTGATCGGCGATTCCGGAATTGTGCCGATGTAATTGAGCTGCGATCGGGAGGCCCGAACCTTGTCACTGAGGGTCAGGTCAGGCGTGACCTGGATCTCGACATTGTTCGTTGCGATGTCCTGATGAACCGAAAAGAAGTCGCGATTGACGACGCCGTAGAAGGTATTGCGGTCGCTGCCGCCGAAACTTGGATAGGGGCCGCCGGCGTTGTTGGCGAACGGTATGGTCGCGCCGGCCGTGAACGGGCTCGGCTGCGCGGATCCCGCCGAATTCGGCCGATAATACGGCACGCCGAAATCCGGCAATCCGTGGATGTCGGTGTGGACATAGCTCGAGTTGACCTTCACCGCATCGGTGGGCTTCCAGGTCGTCGCCACAAAGCCGCCGCCGCGATCGTCGGTGGTATAGTTTCTGCCTTCAACGTCCGCCTTCTGGAATACGCCGCCGGCGCGCACCGCGAAGGTCGGACTGATCACCTGGTTGACGTCGAGGGTGACGCGCTCGCTCGGGTCGGTCGAGACCGTCTCGTCCATGTTGTAGAAGCTTTTTTCGGTGGTCGCCTGCTTGGTGACGATATTGATCGCACCGCCGGTGGTGCCGCGACCGGCGAACGAGGAGCCCGGTCCGCGCAGGATCTCGATCTGCTCCGTGAAAAAATTCTCGCGAACGCTGACGCCGGAGTCGCGGATGCCGTCGATGAAGACGTCGTTGCGGGTATCGAAGCCGCGCACGAAAAACCGGTCGCCGAAGGCGTTGCCGCCCTCGCCGGTGCCGAGCGTCACGCCGGCGGTGTTCAGCACCGCCTGCTTCAGCGAGGTGGCGTTCTCGTCCGCCAGCACATCCTTGCTGATGACGGTGACCGTCTTCGGCGTGTTCAGCAGCGGCTCGGGAAATTTGCCGGACGCCTGCAGATGGTCGACCTTGTAGGGCGCGGCCGCATCCGCATAGGGATTGCGGTCCGCGCTCAGGGTTCCGGCGTTCGGAAACGGCACCGGCGCCTCCTGGGTCGGTTGCGACCGGCGCGCTGCGCGCCGCAGGGCATTGCGGGCGCGGATCTGGTCCGGCGTCGGTTTCGAAACATTGGGGCGCGGACGGTTGACGGGGGCATCGACCGTCACCGGCGGGAGGTTCGACTGCTGCGCTTCCGCGCCCGAAAACGATGCGACCGCCATCAGGCCTGCAACGGCAGACACCTTGCGGCCGGAATAGTTTTCCGGCTTTTCGCTGACCGAGTTCACCGCTGCGCTCGCGCGCAGCGACCTCGGCGTCTTTGCCTTGTTCATTTCAACCGCCCCTACCAACATTCGATCTGCTCATGCGCACGGTTTGCGATGAGCGCCCGCATGTTGGTTATCGAGCGATAAAAATCGGGTCAATGCGAATACGGCAACGACGTGTTTGAATCTATCCAGTTCAAAACGATTCTAAAAATCACAGTTTGAAATCGTTCTAAATCCAAATTCGAGACGTTCTAAACTGGCGCGAAAAATGCCGCTAAATCCGGCGTTTCTCGCATTTCGTTCAATCCACACTCGGCGGTTTCATCAACGCGAACAATTCGTCGATGCTGTGTTGCGCGATCTGGCGCACGCGATCGGCGTTTTCCATTCCACCGATGTTGACGCCTTTTACCACCGCTCTGATCTCGTCGCGAAAGTCGGTGAGAAAGCGCAAGGGATCGCGTTGCTCGTTGGCGACGCGCGCGATCAGGCCGGTGATCAATATCTGGCAGGCGATCATGCGTCCGTTCAATTCATCCATCATGGGCTCCGACGGTTGCTCGTAGGCCGTGATATGGACGACGTCTGCAACGCTGACAACCGCGCGCCCAGTTACTTGGCAGCGATATGGCCGGGCTCGCCAAAACTCTTGATGCGCTCCTTGATGTCGCGAAGCGTCTCGAGGCTGGTCTGGATCGATTCGGTCGGAACATCCTGCAGCACGTCTTCGGCAATCGAGGCGCGCAGACTGTCGAGATCGCCGACCAGCTGGCGGCCGGCCGCGGTGAGAAATAGCTTGTTGGCGCGGCGGTCTTTGGGATC
>Ga0265314_10005411_pt1 | contig 11534 bp, 6 predicted proteins | sample 4126metaG_FD_203106 | JGI IMG/M metagenome (GOLD analysis project Ga0265314, IMG submission 203106) | Rhizosphere microbial communities from Carex aquatilis grown in University of Washington, Seatle, WA, United States - 4-1-26 metaG | ecosystem: Host-associated > Plants > Roots > Rhizosphere >... | reverse complement strand
CGCGGCGGCGGAATGGACCTTGCGCGCGCTGACTCAGCCGAACCTGGAATACCTGCGTAACCTGCCGCAAGGGCCGGCGGAGGTCGAGTCCTTCCAGATCCTGCACGGCTCGCCGCTGGACGAGGACGATTACCTCATCTCGACATTCGAGGTGTCGCAGATCCAGAACTATCTCGACAAGCGGATTTCGTTCTTCGGGCACACTCATCTGCAGGGCGGGTTCCTGTGCGACTGGAACGGTGTGCGGCGCATCGGCGGCGCATTGCCGAACGGCGACACGGTCCTCGAGCTGGATCCGGACACCTCGTACCTAGTGAATCCGGGTTCGGTCGGGCAGCCGCGGGACGGCGATCCGCGCGCGGCCTACGCGCTGTACGATCCCGAGGCTCGCGTGGTGGAGTACCGCCGCGCGGCGTACGACATCGGCGAAGCGCAACGTAAGATTCGCGCCGCCGGGCTGCCGGAGATCCTGGCGCTGCGGCTGGAGACGGGCGACTGAGCGGCTATGGCTCCGCCGCCTCCGCGAGCAGTGCCCTGACCTTCGCGTCGAGATCCTGCGCGACGTGCAGCGCCTCTGCGTTTCCGTACGACTCGATCAGGCTGGCCATCTCGTCATAAGACAGATGCACGCCGTCGGCTCGTTCGTCGATTAGCAAGGTCACCGGGGCATAGGAGCCGGCATCCGGAACGTGCCGCACCATCGCTTGCATGATCAGCGGATTGCCGACCACTAAGCGGAGGCTTTTGGGAGCGTCCGGCCCTCGTGCCTTCGCGAGCACCACGCCGAGATCGAAGCGCGCAAACTCCATGAAGCCGGATCTTCCAAGTGCCGCGCGCGTCACCTGCTCGACCTCGGCGTAGTTCTTGGAAGCAGCGAGGTCCCTGGCAAAGGCTGCGACATCGGGATGGCCGACCGCACCTTCCAGCGCCGCTACCACGCGTTCGAACGGCTTTGTAGAAACCACGCTCAATCGCCGGACGCCGATCTGCCTGGTTGGCACGGTCCACCCCGGCGCTCAATCCCCGAACGAGCCGACCTCTTCGCGCTCCTCGGCCGCGGGCTTGGGTGGAGCAGCCGGCGCGGGTGCTTGAATGCGGACCAGCTCCGGGCCGTCCGGCTCCTTGAGCACGTGCTTGCGATAGAGCTTGGCCATGCGCGCGTTCTCGTCGCGCTGGCGCGCTCTTTCCTCGCGCGCGTTCTTGGCGATGCCCAGCGCGTCCAGATCGTGCTGCTCCTGGTTCGTCACCAGCTCGTCCTTGAGCACCAGGGAATGATCGACCGCGCCGAACTGAACGCTCTTGCCGCCGGCGAAGATCTCGTGCTTGCCGTGCTCCTCGTACCACTTGGTGAGCGTCGCGCTCATATGGATCTTCTCGACGATCTGGCGCCAGCCGACACCGGTGTTGTACGCGCAGAACGAGATCTCGCCTTCCTGCGTGGCGTAGGGGATGATGCACTGCTCGGTACGCCGGAAATCGTAGTTGTAGAGATCCTGGAACCACATGCCGGCGATGAATAGGACGTTCCAGCGGTCCTGGCGGCGCCTCTCGATGTCCTCGATGGTGCGGTCTCCGGAGACCTTGCCGTAGTCCTTGCCGCTCACGCCGAAGCTCTTGTCAAACTTCTTGTAAAGCGCCCACAGCGAGAAATGTTTCGGCGCCATGAACGGGTCGTAATTGCGGGCTAGCGCCAGCGCCATGCCCAGAACCGAGAGGAACTTCCCGCGCGCGGCGTCGTTGACCCTGGCGACGTCCTTGGACAGCTTGTCGGCATTGACGAAAGCGGTGAACGGTACGGCTTCCTTGGTGACCTTGTCGACCATGATGGCCATGCCGACGCCGCAATTCGGATGGCAGCCGCAGCTCAACTGCCCCCACTCGGCCTGCGGGCCGTGAACCAGGTCCGCCCAATCCGCGAAGGTGCTGACGAAGGAAAGCGGGAACCAGTCGCGCGTGGGTTCGCCCAGACCGGTCTGCGCCTTCACGTCGTGCGCCAGGTGCGACAGCGTGTAGCGCTGCGCCTGGCGGCGGTCGTCGGTGATGGCCTCGTCGCGGCCGGTGAAGGAGACGGGTTGGAAGGAACAGAACGGAATCCGCTTGGGATTGTCGAGAGCGAACTTGATGATGCGCCCTACCTGCTCGTTGTTGATGCCGTTGATGATGGTGGTCACGGGCACGATCTCGACGCCGGCCTTGTGGAGATTCTCCATGGCCTGCAGCTTGACGTCGAAGAGGTTGCCAACGCGGCGGTGCGAGTTGGCGGCGTTCCCGATGCCATCGAACTGGAGATAGGCGTAGCGCAGTCCGGCCTCGGCGGCCTTCTGACAGAATTCGGGACTCTTGGCGAATTCGATGCCGTTGGTGGCGGCCTGCACGCTGTTGTACCCGACCTCGCGGGCGTAGCGCACGGCGTCGAGGAAGAAGGGCGAAATCGTCGGCTCGCCGCCCGAGAACTGCACCGACATCTGGCGCTTGGGCTTGATCGAGATGGCGTTGTCGAGCAGTTGCTTGATCTCTTCCCACGTCAGCTCGTGGACGAACCCCACCTGGTTGGCGTCCATAAAACAGGGGTCGCACATCATGTTGCAGCGGTTGGTGAGGTCGATGGTCAGCACCGCGCCGCGGCCGTGGGTGATGGTGCTGGTGCCATGATTGTGCAGTTTCTCGTCGTTGTGGGAGCGCATGTCGCGGCCGGGGAACATGGATTCGATGTGCCGGTAGAAGGCGGAGTCGATGGACATGACGTCCTCGAAGTGGCCGTGAACGGGGCAGTCCTTGACCATCAGGATCTGGCCGTCGCGCTCGACGATCTGGGCCTTGATCTCCCCGACCTTTTCGTGGAGCAGGTCATGATAGTCCTTCTTGCCGTCCAGTATCTCTTTGCGAGTCGCCGGAACGCACTTAGGGCAAAGTGAGTCGGTCTCGCGCGGCCAACCTAGCGGCGGCTTAGCCTTCTCATGAGATTTAAGGAGCGGTTTATCCGCCCACTTAGGCTTGAATGACGGGTTCTGGTGAATCCGGTTGACCCGGTCGAATACCGCCCATGCGGCCTTAGCTACATAGGTAAGACCCTTCTCGAAGTACTTGATAGGCTTGTGCATCCGCTCCTCCAAGAGACTACCTCCAGCGTAACCGCGCCTAAGCCCAGCGGGTAGCCAAAACCGCTGAAACGCTGGTTTTGTCCGCTAGATGGCGAAGATGTCAATGCAAACGGAGTTAGTGGGACGGGCGGCGGCGGTCGGCGTGGCACAATCCCCTAAACCCTTGTTTTTCCCCACTTAGCCTCAAAAATGCTCAACAGGGCAAGTGCCGGGTGAGGAAAAGGGGAAGATGTGGTGAAATTGGGACGAGGATGCGATCAAGGGGCACGGAATTCCGTAGCAGCGCCAAAGCCGTCTGGCGGCGCGCGCGCGAGTTGGCTATGATCGCGCGGGGCCTGATCTCGACGGATCATCCCGTTCTGGCGCACCTGGTGGTGACTCGCCGCTGTAACCTGGCTTGCGAATACTGCAGCGAGTACGATCACGTCTCGCCGCCCGTGCCGCTGAAGGTGCTGATCGAGCGAGTCGATCGCCTGGCGGCCCTGGGAACCAGCATCGTCACGATCAGCGGCGGGGAGCCGCTCCTGCAGCCGGATCTCGACGACGTGATCCGCCAGATACGACGCCGGGGCCCGCTCGCGGGCCTGATCACGAACGGCTATCTGCTTACCGCCGCGCGAATCCGCGCGCTCAATGCCGCAGGCCTCGACCACCTGCAGATCAGCATCGACAACGTCATTCCGGGCCAGGTCTCGAAAAAGAGTCTGAAGGTGCTGGACCACAAGCTGCGGTTGCTGGCGGACCACGCCGAGTTTCACGTCAACATCAACACCGTGCTCGGTTCGTCGCTGGGTCGGCCTTCCGACGCGCTGGTGGTGGCGAGGCGGGCCAACGAGTTGGGGTTCACGTCCACGGTAGGGATTCTGCACGACCAGTGGGGCCAGATGAAGCCGCTTGACGCGGAGCAGCGCGAAGTGTTCCTCCAGATTAAGGCCCTGGGGAAACGGAGCTACTCGCGATTCAACCGGTTCCAGGACAACATGGTGGCGGGAGTCCAGACCGATTGGCGATGCCGCGCTGGCGCTCGCTATCTCTATGTCTGCGAGGACGGTCTGGTGCATTACTGCTCCCAGCAGAGGGGTTACCCGGGCAAGCCGCTCGCCGAATACACGGTCGAGGACGTGCGCCGGGAATTCCTCACCGAGAAACCTTGCACCAGTTCCTGCACTGTATCTTGCGTCCACCAGGTATCCTATCTTGACTCCTGGCGCGCCCCTCAGCGCCGGCCTGCGCCGTTGGTGACAGCTCCCTCATTGGTACAGATAGAGTCCACGCAGGACTAGGTGGGGCAGGATCGCACCGTCATCGAGTCCTGTCTCACGGGAACGACTTCTGCCAGACACGACTCCGCACTCCCCTGAGCCATCGTCCAACATGCCTGCCGGGGCTGCTTAGACCGAAAGCGGCACAGGCGAGCGCCCAATTTACTCCGTTTGATGACTTGTTTTTGATTACGGTTGCTAGTCAGCCGCAAACTGCTGGTAGCACAGAGGAGGGGCGTACTCATGGCACTGATCGGTGTCGAAGAACTGGTTCAACAGCGCGTTGCCGAGGAACGCAAGCGTTTAGAACGGGAAAGCGGCTTGGTGTCGCTCGGAACGAATCATTTCAAGAAGCCCGTCGAGCGGGAGTTTACCAAGGACCAGCGGCCGCACACCACGCTGCTATTCGGAGGCCTGACGTGGAAACACGAACGGCTGATCCAGGGCGCGCTCGAAGGGCTGGGGTACATAGCCGAACCGCTTCCGACGCCGAACGTCGCGGCGTTTCAAACCGGAAAAGAGTTTGGCAATAACGGACAATGTAATCCCACTTACTTCACCGTCGGCAACCTGGTGCAGTTCCTCCAGGGCCTCGAGGAGAAGGGCGTAAGCCGCCAGGACATCCTCGATAAGTACGTCTTCTTCACGGCTGGCGCCTGCGGGCCGTGCCGGTTCGGCATGTACGAGTCGGAGTACAGGCTGGCGCTGCGCAACTCGGGCTTCGATGGGTTCCGCGTGATGCTGTTCCAGCAGTCGGGAGGTCTGAGCCAGTCCGACGCCGAAGCCGGACTCGATATGAACCCGGACTTCTTCCTCGGCATTCTCAACGCCATGAACTGCGGCGACGTGCTGAACGAGGTCACGTACGCGATCCGGCCGTACGAAGTCAACGCGGGTGAGACGAGCGGAGCGCTCGATGAAGCGCTGAACCAGTTACGCGAGGCCTTTCGGACGCGCGAGCCCTGGCGGCTCGACTCCCGCGCGGCGCGGGCCCTGGGCGGCTACGGCGGCACCGCTGAGTATCTCGGAAAGTTCGTCAATCAACTCCGCAGCGACGAGTACACAGGCGCGTTGGAGCGTGTTCGGAACCGTTACAACGAGATCGAGGTCGACCGGCTCCGCGTGAAGCCGATCGTCAAGATCACCGGCGAGTTCTGGGCGCAGACCACGGAAGGCGACGGCAACTTCAACATGTTCCGTTTCCTGGAGCGCGAGGGCGCGCAGGTGCTGGTGGAGCCGGTCGGCACGTGGATCACGTACATGATCCACCAGGTGGTGCAGAAGTACGCGGACACCAAGGGCCTCGATAAGGGCGCGGTGCTGCCGGCGTGGTGGAAGCTGGGGAGCAGGGCGAAGATCGAGCTCGGCTACCGCTCAAAACTGGCGAAGCTCAAACTGGCGGAGAGGATTTTCAAGCGCGAGTATCATCGCCTGGTGGAGGCGTTGGGAGGCCTCGCGCACCACTTAGTGGATCAGTACGAGCTGCAGCGGCTCGGCCATCCGTATTACAACTCGCGCAGCGGCGGCGGCGAGGGTCATCTCGAAGTAGCCAAGAACATTTACTACTCGAACAAGGACCTGTGTCACATGGTGCTGTCGCTCAAGCCATTCGGCTGCATGCCTTCGACGCAGTCCGACGGCGCGCAGGCGGCCGTGGTATCGCACTTCCGCGACATGATCTTCCTGCCCGTCGAAACCTCGGGCGAGGGCGAGATCAACGCGCACAGCCGCGTGCAGATGGCGCTCGGAGAGGCCAAGGCCAAAGCCAAACGCGAGTTTCAGGAAGCGCTGGACAAGGCCTCGCTCACGCTGGCGGAGTGCCGCGCCTACGTGGAAGCGCATCCCGAGTTGAAGCGGCCCATGTACCGCGTGCCGCAGACTAAGGGCGTCATCGGCACCGCGGCCAACTTCGTGCTGCACATCGCCGCCCGCATGAAGACCGAAGGCCGCGCGGTCGCCGCCGCTGCCTGACACGAGGAGCCTCTACAAAATGCTGCCGCGAAACTACATGATTGGGCTGGACGTGGGCTCTACCACGGTCAAAGCCGTCGTCACGGACGTCGTCACCGACAAGATCGTCTGGAGCGACTACCAACGGCACGACACCAAGCAGCCCGAGAAGGTGCTGGAGTTCCTGAAGCGATTCGAGGCTGAGATCGACGGCTTCCAGGCCAAGGAGTGCCGCATCTTCGTCACCGGCTCCGGAGGCAACGGTCTGGGCGGTTACCTGGGCGCGAAGTTCGTCCAGGAGGTCAATGCGGTTTCGCTTGCAGTCGAGAAGCTCAATCCGGAGTGCGGCTCGGTGATCGAACTGGGCGGGCAGGACGCCAAGATCATCATCTTCAAAGAGGACCCCGAGACCGGGCGCAAGAAGAAGCTCCCCTCGATGAACGACAAGTGCGCGGGCGGGACCGGTGCGGTGATCGACAAGATCAACGCCAAGCTCCGCATCCCCGCCGACGAGCTCTGCAAGATGGGATACAACGGCATGCGCCTGCATCCGGTAGCGGGCAAGTGCGGCGTGTTCGCAGAGACCGATATCAACGGGCTGCAGAAGGCCGGAGTGCCGCCGGATGAGCTGATGGCGTCGCTGTTCGAAGCCATCGTGATGCAGAACCTCTCGGTGCTCACGCGCGGCAACACGCTGCGGCCGGTGGTGCTGCTGCTGGGCGGACCGAACTGCTACATCGTGGGAATGAAGGAGTGCTGGAAGCGCAATATCCCCAAGATCTGGAAGGAGCGCAACTTCCCGCTGCCCGAGGGCGTTCCTCCCGAGGACCTGATCCGCACGCCCGACAACGCGCAGTACTTCGCGGCCATCGGCGCGATCGAGTTCGGCAAGAGCGAAGACGATTGCGTCGGCTGTTACAAAGGCTGGGAGCGCCTGGAGTGGTACATCGAGCATGGGCGCGGCGAGGAGAAAGCCGCGAAGGGCGCGGGAGGCGGACTCGCGGCCAGCACCGAAGAGCTGGAGGATTTCCGGACGCGCTACCGCTACCACAAGCACGCGAACGCTCAGTTCGAGCCGGGCCAGGTGGTGGAAGGCTTCATCGGCCTTGACGGCGGTTCCACTTCGACCAAGGCCGTGCTGGTCTCTAAGGACAAGAGCCGCAGCGTTCTGCTGAAGTCTTACGGCCTCTCGAAGGGCAACCCGATCGAGGACACCATCGAGATCCTGGGCAAGCTCGAGAGCCAGGTGGCGGAGCAGGGCGCCACGTTGAAGGTGCTCGGCGTGGGCACGACCGGCTACGCCAAGGACATTCTGAAGGACGTGGTGGGCGCCGATGCGGCCATCGTCGAGACCGTGTCGCACACCGAAGCCGGCCTGCACTTCTACAAAGACGTCGATGTGATCTGTGACGTGGGCGGCCAGGACATCAAGATCATCATCCTGAAGAACGGCCGCGTGAAGGACTTCAAGCTGAACACGCAGTGCTCGGCGGGTAACGGCTACTTCCTGCAATCGACGGCGCAGGGGTTCGGCTATCCGGTGGAGCAGTTCGCGGACGTCGCCTTCGGCGCGCAGAGCTTCCCGTCATTCGGCTATGGCTGCGCGGTGTTCATGCAGTCGGACATTGTGGATTTCCAGCGCCAGGGCTGGAAGGCCGAGGAAATCATGGCCGGCCTGTGTAACGTGCTGCCGAAGAACATCTGGCTCTACGTTTCGCAGATTCCGAACATCTCGGCCATCGGGACGCGGTTCCTGCTGCAGGGCGGGACGCAGTACAACCTGGCCGCTGTGAAGACGCAGGTGGACTTCATCGAGTCGCGGTTCAAAGGAAAGGATACGCGGCCCGACGTGATCGTCCACAAGTATTGTGGCGAAGCGGGCGCCATCGGCGCGGCTCTCGAAGCGGGCCGCCTCTTCGACCGCGGCCGCCAGACCAGCTTCATCGGCATGCAGGCCGTGCGCGAGATCAGTTACAAGACCACGCGCAGCGAGGAGACGCGCTGCTATTTCTGCAAGAACAACTGCCTGCGCACGTTCATCGACGTGAAGACACCGAAGCTCACGGCCATACAGCCGGTGAACTCGAAGGTACCGCTTGAATCGGGCTCGCAGCGGCTGATCATCGCCACCTGCGAGAAGGGAACGGTGGAAGACGTCGATCACATGCGCTCCATCAAGGGCGAGATCGACCGGATCAAGGAAGCCAACCCGAACTTCGCCGAAATCGCCGCGCGCGCCGTTTTCCGCATTCCCAACGCGCCGAATGTGTCCGACCCGCCCCCGCGGTTCCTGCTGACGCCGGCACAAAAGAAGCGCGCCGAGCTCGTGAAGAAGCGCGCGAAGATTCGCATCGGCATGCCGCGCGTGCTCAACATGTACTCTTCGGCGCCGCTATTCACGGGCTATTTTGCCTCCCTCGGTGTGCAGCCGCAGAACATGGTGTTCTCAGATTTCACTACCGAGGACCTCTACAAGGAAGGCGCTAAGCGCGGAGCGATCGACCCCTGCTTCCCCTCGAAGCTTGGGATTCCGCACATACACAACCTGCTGATGACGCACCACGCGAAGAAGCCGCTGGACTACATCTTCTTCCCGGTGATCGACGATCTGACCAGCGACCTGAAGTGCGCGGCGTCGCACCGCTCGTGCCCCACCGTGGCCTCGACTCCGGAAGCGGTAAAGGCGGCGTTCACGAAGGAGGGCGACGTCTTCAAAGAGAAGGGTGTCGTCTACCTGGATACGTTCGTCAATCTGGCGAACCCGGCGATGCTCGAGCGGCAGATGTACGAAGAGTTCAAAGACATTTTCGGGCTCTCGCCGGAGGAGAACGCGCGCGCGGTTGAGCAGGGCTACAAGACGCTGGCCGACTTCAGCCGCAACCTGCGAAAGCAAGCGCGCGAAGTGCTCGACCAGCTCGAGCGCGAGGACCGCATCGGCGTGGTCATGCTGGGGCGGCCGTATCATAACGATCCCGGCATCAACCACGAAATCCTGGAAGAATTCCAGAAGATCGGCTATCCGGTCTTCACGCAGGATTCGCTGCCCATCGACGACGACCTACTCGATCGGCTCTTCGGCGAGGAGGTCCGCGCCGGCGACATCCCGCACGCGATGGCGGTCACCGACGTGTGGAAGAACTCCTACAGTGAGAACACGTCGCGCAAGGTGTGGGCAGCCAAGTATGTCGCGCGCCATCCGAACCTGGTGGCGCTCGAGCTTTCGAATTTCAAGTGCGGGCATGACGCGCCGATCTACACGGTGGTGGAGGAGATCGTCGAGCACTCCGGCACGCCCTACTTCTGCTTCAAGGACATCGACGAGAACAAGCCGTCGGGCTCGATCAAGATCCGCGTGGAGACTATCGCCTACTTCTTGAGCCGGTATCGCGAGGACCTGGCGGACGCGAAGCACAAGAAGACCGACATCGAGCGCCAACTCGCCGAGTTCGAGGCGCGCATCCGCCGCGAGGCTCTGCGCAAGCGGCTGGAGTCGATCAACAACGACGAGCGGATCGGCCGGGCGTTCGAGGGCGGGCACCTGCCTAAGATCGACGTAACCCTGGCGACCTTGGCCAACAGCAGGCCCGCGGCGTAGCGGGGCGGGTCTGGAGACCCGCTGCAGGCGTGGACGCCTGCCCCACGGTACGATAAGGTCATGCGTGCGCTAGCGGTTGTTCTCATCGGGGTGGGGGTTTGCGCGGCTGCCGATCGCGGCGGATTTGAGCCGCTCGAAAAATGGAAGGCAGCGGTGCTGGTGGGCGACCAAGTCGCGCTCCGAGCCCTCTACATTTCAGGCTCCGGCGCGTTCGCGCAGACGCCGGAAGGCAGGAGCGACGACCCGGCAACCGAGGAGTCGGCGTTCTGGTCGGGCCTCAAGGCGCAGGGCCTGGTCGCAATCAACCCCAAGGTTCTCGATGAGCAATCGAAGCCAGACTCGACGCGGCTGGTGCTCCGTGTCGAGATGACCTTCCGTCCCGGCAGCGTGATGGAGCGAGCTATGGTGGGCGCGCACCAGGTCTGGGTGCTGCGCGACGGGGCGTGGCGCGTGATCGTAACGGGACGCACCGAACTGCGGCCGCTGCCCGTGATCCGGCTTCCCCAGCCCTCAAAGCCCAATACCAGAATCTATCCCGATCCGGCTGAGGCCCCTGCCGAGTTGCAGGCGGCGCTGGCGGCCGCAAAGGCGGATCACAAGCGCGTCCTGGTGATCTTCGGCGCCAACTGGTGTTACGACTGTCACGTCCTGGACACGACGCTGAAATCCCCCGATGTCGCTCCGCTGGTGGCGGCGAGCTACCACGTCCTGCACATCAACGTCGGCGACGAGGACAAGAACACGGATCTGGCGGAGCGATTCCAGGTGCCGCTCAAGAAGGGGATTCCCGGACTGGCCGTGCTCGATGGCGATGGCCGCGTGGTCACCAGCCTGAAGAACGGGGAATTCGAGTCCGCCGCGAAGATCGGCATGAGCGATGTGACGGGCTTCCTGGAGCGCTGGAAACCGGGCAGCCATCAGCCGTCAGCGGTCAGCCATCAGCCTGGAACGGCAAACTGAGACAGCAAACGTGTGGGGAGGACCCCTTGGTCCGCGCGGGTGCCCCTGGACCGCCTTCTCGACGATTCGACCAGGCCGACGGGGGCGTCGGCCGCGGACCAGGGGGTCCGCCCCACTTCACCGCACAGACTCGAATGGATTACCGCTGGTCTCCTCCTGATACGGCGTCAGGCGCGGCGGCCAGGCGTCCGGCTCGATGAGCCACGCCGTACGGTCGGGGTAGTACCGCAATAGCTTCTCGTTCTCGACGGAGCCCAGGTCGAGGGCCCAAACCACACGCGCGCGGTCGATGTCGGCAGCGTTCTGGATCCAGGTGCGGAAGCGGTGCTGCGGCCAGTAGCGCACGAAAACCAGTTGTCTCCCGGGAGCCTCGGCCAGACGCCGGTTGATCTCGATCCGCCCTTGCGGATCGCCCCAATTGATGTAGTCCCAGGTTTCGTACTGGCCCAGGCCCATCAGGAAGCGCTGGCTCGCCGTGGCGTGTAGTCCGTACCAGATCCCGAAATGGGCGGCGCACAGCAGCAGGATCAAGCCGGCAGCCTGCCGTCCCGTGGGTCTCCACGCGCTCAGCCGCTCCAGTCCCTTCACGCTCATCAGCACGCATAGGCACGTGATCGCCGCGACGTAGTGGGGGTGAAAATACGGGTCGAAGTTGGTCCCGAGAGC
>Ga0265314_10005410_pt1 | contig 11536 bp, 10 predicted proteins | sample 4126metaG_FD_203106 | JGI IMG/M metagenome (GOLD analysis project Ga0265314, IMG submission 203106) | Rhizosphere microbial communities from Carex aquatilis grown in University of Washington, Seatle, WA, United States - 4-1-26 metaG | ecosystem: Host-associated > Plants > Roots > Rhizosphere >... | reverse complement strand
GTCCAGCCAGTGCCGGTCGAACCCCAGAAGGTTGTGGAACCGTCTGGTCTTCAGATCGAAAGCGTACTGGAGGAAAGCGGCAGAGGTGGTGGCAAGCGTCCGGGCGCGTTCCGGATTCTCACCCAACTCACCGAGGAGCACCGACAGGATGAAGGCGCGGGCGTTATCGTCGGTGCAGTAGCCTTCGGAAAAATTGGGGACGCTGAAAATAGCGTGCTGGAAGACGCCGGTCGAATCGGTCATGCGCGAAAGATGGCTCAGTCTCATCTTCGGCAGTTCCCGCGGCTTTCGGTCGAGCGTTTTGGTGGCCAGGGACTTTCGCGACAGGGCCGCCTTTTCGAGGCGCGAACACTCGAAGGAGCGCATATACATCTGCGCCACATTGCTCCAGATCATGTCGCGGCCTATCCTGTAGGCGTTCTTGCGCATGGCGTGGCGGCGGACGTCGTCGCGCAGCAGGCCGATCACCTCGCGTGCGATGGCAGGGGCGTCGGCGAACGGCACCAGCACGCCGCGGTCTTCCGTCAGCAATTCCGCTGCGTGCCAGTAAGGTGTGGAGACCACCGCTTTGCCGGCGCCAAACGCGTAAGCCAGCGTGCCCGAAGTGATCTGCGCTTCGTTGAGGTAGGGAGTTATGTAAAGGTCAGCCGCGCCGATAAACTCCTTGAGATTCTCGAGCTCCACAAACTGGTTGTAGAAGATGACGTTCTTGTCGACCTTGTTCTTCTGGGCGAGGATCTCGAGGCTGAGCCGGTAGGCCTCGCCGTGCTCGCGCAGTTCGTTCGGATGCGTGGCGCCGAGGACGATGTAGACTACGTCGGGGAACTCCGCCAGGATCGACGGCAGAGCATTGAGCACATGTTCGATCCCCTTGTTTGGAGACAGCAGGCCGAAGGTGAGCAGCACCACTCTGCCTTCCACGCCGAACTGGTCCTTGAAATAGGTCGGGTCGACGAAGCCCACGTCAGGAATCCCGTGTGGGATGAGGTCGATCTTGGCCGGCGGCGCCTGGTAAACCTCCTGCAGCATCTGCCGTCCACGCTCGGCCATGACCACCAGGCGGGTAGAGAGCGAGATTAACCCCTCCATCACGCGCCGTTGCTCCAGGTTCGGGTCACGCAGAACGGTATGCAACGTCGTGACGACGGGCATCCTCAATTCGCGCAGAAGCGCCAGGATGTGGCCGCCGGAGGGCCCGCCGTAAATGCCGAACTCGTGCTGCAGGCAGACGATGTCCACGTTGCTGATGTTGAGGAAGTCCGCGGCGCGCAGATAGGACGACACGTCCTGCTCCTCAATTTCAAAGCGAACCACGTCGGGGTATTCGTAGCCGCCCTGAACGTCGTTCACCGAAACGGCGAGGCACTGGCTGTATGGATACGCGCGCTGGACGGCTTCGAGCAGGTTGGCCGTAAACGTAGCGATGCCGCACTTGCGTGGCAAGTGATCTCCGACAAATGCGATCTTGCCGACCCTGGAAGTCTCTTTCATGAGGCCTTTCAGGACGCCTGGATGCGGCGGTATTCCGGCTGCCACATGGCGTCTTGTACCTGTTGAACGATGTCGCTGAAATGGACTCCGGCCAGTCCCTCTGCTTCCGCGGACTCGGCGACGGCCGCCGCCACCGTTCCCGCCACGCTGCGTAAGTCGTCAATATGCGGGAGCAACGAAGCGCCGGGCTGTCGCACGGCCACCAGGCTCGAGACCGCGCCCGCCGCCGCCGCGAACATCCCATCGCTGATCCCGCTGGCTCGCGAAACGATGGCGCCCAGGCCCAGGCCGGGATACAGCATGGCGTTGTTCACCTGCGCCACCACGTACGTCACTCCCTTATAAGTGATCGGGGCGAACGGGCTGCCGGTGGCGATCAGCGCGCGCCCGTCCGTCCAGGCGATCAGATCGGCGGGATTCGCTTCGGACCGCGCCGGCGGGTTGGAGAGCGCGAAGATGATCGGGCGTTCCGTGTGCGCCGCCATTTCCCTGACAATCCCTTCCGTGAAACTTCCGGAAACCGTGGACGCACCAATCAGCATTGTCGGTTTCACCTGGCGCACCACCTCGGCCAGGCCTGCTCCGTCTCCATTCCCATCGCGCTTCCAGGCCTTGTTTTCGGCAGCCGGCCGGGCGTACGGCGCCTGATCGTCACGGAGCGGATCGGTCATGTCAGCCATCAGTAATCCCTGCCGGTCCACGCACCAGAAGCGCCTCGATGCGTCGTCTTTGGAGAGCCCCTCGCGCACCATGGCGTCGCGAATCTGGTCGGCTACCGCTATGCCCGCCGTACCGGCGCCAAAAACGACCACGCGCTGGTTGCGCAGCGGAACCCCGCAGACGCGGACCGCGGAGATCGCCGCCGCCAGCGCGATCGCGCCAGTGCCCTGGATATCGTCGTTGAAGGTGCAGATGCGGTCGCGGTACTTCTCGATGATGCGCCGCCCGTTGCCGGGGGCAAAGTCTTCCCACTGCAGCAAAGCGTTCGGGAACAGCGTTGTCACCGCTTTGACGTAAGCGTCGATGAAGGCGTCGTAGCGCTCTCCGCGTATCCGGCCGTGCCGGTTCCCGATGTACGCCGGATCGTCCAGCAGACTCGCCCGGTTGGTGCCGACATCGAGCATCACGGGAATCACACGGGTCGGGTCGACGCCGCCCGCCGCCGTGTAAATCGCCAGTTTGCCGATCGACACCTCGATGCCGCCCACGCCCCAATCGCCGATTCCCAGAATCTGTTCGGCATCGGTCGCGAGGATCAGGTCGATATCTCCGGCCCCGACACCGAGGTTGGCAAATGCCTCCTCGATCGCATCGGCGTGGTCGATCGAGAGGTAGACGCCCCGCGGACGCCGGCACTCGTGGTGGTACTGCTCCATCGCCATGCCGACGGTCAGGTCGTTGACGATGGGGATCATTTCGCGCAGGTGTTCGGAAAACAGCCGGTAGAAGAGCACCTCGTTGCGATCGTGCAGCGCGGTCAGGTAGACGTTCTTGCTCAGCGCATCTGGCAGCCGCTCGTACTGGATGTAAGCGCGTTTGACTTGCGACCCGAGCGTGCTGATATCCGGCGGCAGCAGACCGGTGAGCCCCAGCGCTTTTCGTTCTTCCGAGGTAAAGGCGGTCCCCTTGTTCAACAGCGGAGAATTGAGCACGGCCAGCCCGCGAGCCTTGGTCTCGTAGCAGCAATCGCCATTCTGCCGGTGCTTCGTTATGGGCGCCAGTAGGGGAATGACTCTCTGTCGCATGCTGCTGTCTCCTTGACCGAGCTTCGCGCGGCCACGGCCACCACGATTCCCGAGGAGCAATCCGTTGCCCATCGCCATACGCCGGTGGAGCGGAGCCAAACGGCCGCTCTCTTAGAAAACTTGCGCTCGGAGGCCGACGCCGGGCGGTCACATGACCGAATGTGGTCGAGCCGGCGGCCCGGCTCACTGCTCCCTCCGCGACCGCATTTGGTCAGGAAGATCGGGCCTGAAGCCCCCTCGCGGTGGTAGCATGAACCGACGACCCGTTCGACGTATCTCCAGGTATAACTTCGTCGGGGCGAAGGAGACGATTGGCCTCTGAATTCCCAAAGGCGCAAGGCGCGGCCTGGCTCTTGGAGAACGGTCCACGAGAACTCGAACTGTTGTTTCGGGCGATCGTCTACCATCCTTCCGTTTCCATTCTCATCGCGGACGACGACCGCACCTACCGCGACGCCAGCACCGGCGCCGCCAGCCTGCTGGGGATTCCGCGGGACGAAATCATCGGACACAAGATCGACGAGCTTGCCGATCCCAGCTTCAAGCCCCGGCTTCCAGAACTCTGGAGCGCTTTCCTGGGACAAGGTGAGCAGGAGGGCACGCTTCGGCTGGCCGGTGCGGATGGAACCCTGTGGGACGTGGAGTACACGGCCAAGGGGAATGTGTTGCCGGTGCGCCACCTGCTGGTCTTGCGCGACAAGACATCCGAGGCCGGTCCGGATCAGATCCCGTCCTGGGTTGAGGACTATGCGCTCTTCCTCCTGGACGTGAGCGGACGCGTCGTCGCTTGGTATTCGGGCGCGGCGCGCATTTACGGTTACGCGGAAGATGAGGCCACGGGCAGACACGTCTCTTTTCTCTATCCCAGCGAGGAGAGTCCCGGCGTGGAGCCGCGGCAAGAGCTGGAGCGGTCGGCTGCCGAAGGCCATTTCGGAAATGAAGCCTGGCACGTACGAAAGGACGGATCGCGTTTCTGGGCCAATGCCATCACTCAAGCCTTGCGGGATGAGAACGGAGAATTGCGAGGCTTTGCGAGGGTGGTTCGCGACTTCAGCGAGCGTCACGAAAGCGACGAGAAGTTGCGCCGCGAGCGCGCGCGCGTCCGTCCGGTCGCCGCGGGCTCGACTATTGCCGGCATCGTCTCCGGCGAGTTCGACCGCATTCCCGAGGCCAATGATGCGTTCCTCAAACTGGTGGGCTACAGCCGCGAGGACTTAGTGGCAGGCCGGCTGCACTGGCCCGAACTTACTCCCCCGGAATACTCCGCGCTCGACGATCTGGCTCACGAGGAAGGCTTGAGGTTCGGAGCCTGTACGCCATACGAGAAAGAGCTGCTCCGCAAAGACGGAGCCCGGGTTCCGGTTCTGGTTGCCACCGCGGTCTTGAAGCTCTCCCCTTTCCGATGGATCACATTCGTTCAAGACTTGCGCGAGCGCGACCACTTCGAGAATGTCGGTGACGAAGATGTCGAGGGCAAGCAGAACTTCGAGGAGATGGTCGGGAACAGCGCGGCTTTAAGGCGGATCCTGCGACAGGTGGAGGTAGTCGCTCCTACCGACGCCAACGTGCTGATCCTCGGTGAAACCGGCACCGGCAAGGAACTGGTAGCGCGCGCCATCCACCGGCTGAGCCATCGCAAGAACCTCCCTTTCGTCACCCTGAATTGCGCCGCCATCCCGACGGGGCTGCTGGAAAGCGAGTTGTTCGGCTACGAGAAAGGAGCCTTCACGGGCGCCTTGTCCCAAAAGCTCGGCCGCTTCGAGCTGGCCCACCGGGGGACTCTGTTCCTGGATGAGGTAGGCGACATTCCGTTGGACTTACAGCCGAAGTTACTTCGGGCGCTGCAGGAGAAATCGTTCGAACGGCTGGGTGGCACCCGGACGATTCCGATCGACGTGCGCCTGGTCGCCGCAACCAACCGCAATCTGACTCAGATGATGGGCGACAAATTGTTTCGAACCGATCTCTATTACCGGCTGAGAGTCTTCCCGATTACAACACCGCCGTTGCGCGATCACCCCGAGGACATACCCGTGCTCGCCCGGCACTTCACGCAAAAGTACGCCCGGGAAATGAACAAGCAGATTGACAAAATCCCGTCGGATACAATGCGCGCCCTGGTGAGTTGGTCGTGGCCGGGCAATGTCCGGGAGCTCGAGAACTTCATTGAGAGGGCGGTCATCCTCTCCCGTGGCCCCAACCTTCGTGCGCCTTTGGCCGAAGTACGGCCCGATGCCTCGGAGCCCGCCGGCAATAGCACGCTGGAGCAGGTGGAAAGGGAACATGTCGTCCGAGTGCTCCGGGAGACGGGCGGGGTGATCAGCAAGGCAGCTACCCGTCTCGGGATGCCGCGGACCACCTTGAACGCCCTCATGCGCAAGCTCGGCATCTCTCGCAAGGATCTCTGACCGCCCTCCGCTCGCTGGCCAGACACGTGCACCGGCAGGGGATTCAGGACGACATGAAAGACCTCTCGCCGGCCGCTGATCTGCTCTGGGACGAGCAGCAGCGTGCATACAAAGCGCAGACAGTTCTCGATCGCCGCGAGTGGCTGAAAGGCTTTGTGCTGGTATTCGCGTTGATCCTGGCCACGCTCGCCGCCGCAGCCGGGTTTGCCGGCCTGGTCAGGACGCCGTAGCCGGCCCCAGAAGCGGCCGCCGCCGAGCGAAAGTCCCGACCGCCCGCGGTCACTTGACCATATAACGTTACCGCCACCCATCTGATTGAGTCCCTACCGGGTCCGCTGCTCCCTGCCCGGCGAATCGCCTCAACAGAAGAGGATGTTGGCGCGACGCGTGCATCTGAATGAATGGGAAAGAGGACAGGACGTGTCTACCTTGGTCGGAGTGTCTCGGCCGTGTCGCAACGCGAGGGTGGCAGACAATGCCTAGTCTTCGACTGCCGGTATCCAGGTCGGCTCTCGCGTCCGTCCTCGCGTGTGGAGTATTGTCGGCCGCTACCGTGGCTGGAGACCTCTCCAGATATAGGGGCTTCCGGCTCGGCACGGACCTGCCTACCATCGTCCGGCAAACAGGCGCCAGCCCGTCTCAAGCCAAGACCATCCATCGCCGCCCTGCCCTCATCCAGGAACTTGAGTGGCGCCCCCAACCGCTCGCCTGGTCGTCCAAAACGGAACCGGCGCAAGAGGTGATGTTCCGGTTCTACGACGGCGCACTGTTCCAAATCGAAGTCAACTACAATCGCTACGAGACTGAGGGCCTGACAACCGCCGACATCGCGGGAGCGATCTCAGCAACCTTCGGAATGGCCGCAAAACCCCCCGCTTCGCCTATCGCCGCCGAAGGGCCCTACGGCGATACGGGAGAGGTGGTTGAACAATGGCAGGACGCGCAGTACCGCTTCGACCTGATCCGTCTTTCCTACGGGCCCAGCTTCAGACTGACTGGCGTGCTGAAGAGCTTGGAAAAGCCAGCGCAGGCCGCCATTCTCGAAGCGCAGCGGCTCGACGACAGGGAAGCGTCGCAAAGGGACGCTGCGCGGGCTGCAACGGAAGAGGACGCAGCGAAAGCCAAGTCGGATAAGGCGAGGCTTGTGAACAAACCGAACTTCCGGCCGTAGCCAGCGGGAGCGGAAGAGATAGCAGAACGGCAAGGAGGCCGACAGCATCATGAACATTCGACCGTTATACGACCGCATCGTGGTGAAGCGGATCGAGGAACAGGAAACCACGCGCAACGGCATCATCATCCCCGACTCCGCCAAAGAGAAGCCTCAAGAAGGCGAAGTCATGGCCGTGGGTCATGGCAAGAGGCTGGAGAGCGGCGAACTGGTTGCCCTCGACGTCAAAGTCGGCGACCGCATCCTTTTCGGGAAGTACTCCGGCAGCGAGACGAAGCTGGATGGAGTCGATTACATCGTCATGCGCGAAGACGACGTACTCGGCATTCTGGATTCGGCCGCCCGCGCGACCAAGTAGCCACTTGATTCACAACGATTTATAAGGAAACCACTCCATGGCAAAACGAATTACTTATAGCGACGACTCCCGTCAGGCGATCCTGCGCGGTGTCAACCAGCTCGCCGACGCGGTGAAGGTGACTCTCGGACCACGGGGACGCAATGTTGTTCTCCAAAAGAAGTACGGCGCACCGACGATCACCAAGGACGGTGTGACGGTGGCCAAGGAAGTCGAACTGAGCGACCGGCTCGAGAACATGGGCGCCCAGATGGTGCGCGAGGTCGCGTCGAAGACCTCCGATGTCGCCGGCGACGGTACGACCACCGCCACCATTCTGGCCCAGGCCATTTACCGCGAGGGCATCAAAGCGGTGACGGCGGGCGCGAACCCCATGGCCATCAAGCGCGGCATCGATAAGGCCGTAGCCGTGGCCGTCGAGGAAGTCAAAAAACTCTCCAAGCCCGTTGCCGGCGACATGATCGCCCAGGTCGGCACCATTTCCGCCAACAGCGACTCCACCATCGGCACCATCATTGCCGAAGCGATGAACAAGGTGGGCAAGGACGGCGTGATCACGGTCGAGGAATCCAAAACCATGACCACCGAACTGCAGATGGTGGACGGCATGCAACTGGACCGCGGCTACCTCTCGCCCTATTTCGTCAGCGACGCGGAGCGCATGGAGTGCGTCCTTGAGGATCCCTACATCCTGATTCACGAGAAGAAGATCAGCAACATGAAGGACCTGCTGCCGATCCTCGAACAGATCGCGCGCACGGGTAAGCCGCTGCTCGTAATCGCGGAAGACGTGGACGGCGAGGCATTGGCCACGCTGGTGGTGAACCGGCTGCGCGGTACGCTCAGCGCTTGCGCGGTGAAGGCCCCGGGCTTCGGCGACCGGCGCAAGGCAATGCTGGAGGATATCTCGATCCTGACCGGCGGCAAGCCCATCGTGGAAGAGACTGGCATCAAGCTGGAAAGCGTCACCCTGGAGGATCTGGGCCGCGCCAAGCGTGTCACGGTGGACAAGGACACCACGACCATCATCGACGGCGCCGGGTTGCCGAAGAGCATCGAAGGCCGGATCAAGCAACTCCGAACCCAGATCGAAGAGACAACCTCCGACTACGATCGCGAGAAACTGCAGGAGCGCCTGGCTAAGCTGGCGGGCGGCGTGGCGATCATCAAGGTTGGCGCCGCGACCGAGACCGAGATGAAGGAGAAGAAGGCCCGTGTCGAGGACGCCCTGCATGCCACTCGCGCGGCGGTGGAGGAAGGGATCGTCCCGGGCGGAGGCGTCGCGCTGCTGCGCGCTTCGATGGCGCTGGAGAAGCTCAAGCTCGAAGGCGACGAGCAGTTTGGCGTCACAATCGTGCGCCGTGCCTGCGAGGAGCCAGTCCGGCAGATTGTGCTGAACTGCGGGCCCGAGGGTGCGGTGGTCGCCGAGAAGATCAAGAACCAGCCGGATCCCAACTTCGGCTTCAACGCCGCCACCGAACAGTACGAAGACCTGGTAAAGGCCGGCGTAATTGATCCCACGAAGGTAACTCGCACGGCTCTGCAGAATGCTGCGTCCATCGCCTCTCTCATGCTCACCACCGAGGCCATGGTCTGCGACCTTGTCGAGGAAACAGATAACTAAATTTAGGTGGCTGCGCGGCGGCCGGGTAAAGGACTCCAATGGACAAAAGAATACTGAAGCGACACAAGCGCCAGGTTTCGCGCGCAAAAGCGCGGGTCAGACTGTCAGAGCCTGACCTGAGAACGCCGGAACAGGTAAAGGCAGCACGCGAGGCGAGCCGCCCGGCCGCCGGCCGCGGCGACGGCCCCCAAGCACGTTACTCCACGCCGCCTGCCCGAAGCCATGCCGTCCTTGCCGCGCACAGCACGGCGAAAGCCGATGCTTAAGGTAGGGTTATGATGCGCGCGATCCTGACGCTATTTTCCACACGCTGCCCCTACTGCAGATCCATCGAGTTCAGGGGCGTCGGTGTCCGGAACTTCGTTGAGGGAGCCTTCCATTGGCTCCTTCAGCCCTACCGGTGCGCTCTTTGCGGCCACCACTTTTTCCTGTTCCGGTGGCAATCGCCCATCGGCGGGACCGCCTAGCAGCAAGCCGGCGGTCAGTAACTGCTATCTGTCGCCTTCGCCTCTTCGCGCAAGGCGGCAATCCGGTTCTGCAGCGTCCGGAGGCTGATCCCCAACATCTCGGCGGCGCGCTTCCGATTGCCTCCGACGTGTTCCAGGGTAAGTTTGATGTAAGCCGCCTCGAGCTTCATAAGTGGCTGGCCCGGCGGCAGCATGATAGGCCCCTCGTAGCCTGGCGACAGCCGGGCGTGCCGGCTGGGGCTTACGGCGAACGCGGGCGAAGGAAGGTTTGTCAGCCGGATCAAACCGTCGCCTGCCATGATGGTGGCTCGCTCCAGCACATTGCGTAACTCCCGCACATTCCCGGGCCAATCATACCCCTGAAACAGTTCAAGCACTTCGGAGTCGATCCCGGTGACGCGCGTGCCGTGCTTCGTATTCAGATTCTGCAGCATGACATCCGCGATCGGCGGAATATCTTCTTTGTGTTCGCGCAGCGGCGGAATCTGGATCTGGAAGACGCTCAACCGGTAGAAGAGTTCTTCGCGCAGATGCGTTCCCAGGTCCTGACTCGTCGCGGCAAGTACCCGAGCGTCTACCGGAATCTCGTGCTTGCCGCCAAGCCGCCGCACTCGCAGGTCCTCGAGAACGCGCAACAGCTTCGGTTGCGTGGATTGCGGCATCTCGCCGATCTCGTCGAGAAGCAGCGTGCCCCCATGAGCCTGCTCAAAGCAGCCGGCTGAGCGCTCCATGGCTCCCGTAAATGCACCTTTCTCGTGGCCGAATAACTCGCTCTCAATCAGGGTCTCGGGCAAGGCGGCAGCGTTGACAGCGACGAAAGGGCCGCCGGCGCGCGGGCTGCAGTTATGAATCTCCCGCGCGACCAGTTCCTTCCCGGTGCCACTTTCTCCGCAAATCAAAACGGGTGCTGAGGTGGGACCCACCTGCCGGATGACCGCGAAGATCTGCTGCATCGCCGGCGAGGTTCCCACCAGGTTCCCAAGCACGCCGCGGAGGCTCAGATCGCGCTTGAGTTCGTCGGTCCTCTGCAGACTTCTCTTGTAGTCGATCGCCCGTTCCAGGAGGGTCTTGAAGGCGCGCGGTTCCACCGGCTTTTCCAGGAACCAGAATGCCTTCAGGTCATGGACCGCGGCCAGCGCCTTTTCCATGCTGCCGAAAGCGGTGAGCACGATCGCCGGCGTGAGGTCGCCCCGTTCCTTCAGGAGTCGGAGCATCTCAAAGCCGTCCATGCGCGGCATGATCAGGTCCGAGACGATGACGTCCGCGTTGAAGGCGGTGAGCCGTTCCAACGCCTCCTGGCCATCGGAGGCCACCTGTGTCTCAAAGTCGGAATCGGAGAGCATCGAGGACAAGGCGGCACGCTGGCGCTCGTCATCATCCACGATGAGGATCCGGCCCGGAACCGCCGGCAGTCGGGGCATCAGATCCCATTCTACCAACTATCGGCGCAGCACCTTGCGTCGAATGTCCGGCCAGAACTCAGAGCCGAGATTGCTGACGAAACCGAACCCGACCGCGAGAGAGCCTTGCAGCACGCCCAGGCGAGCCGTGTTTAGCCGGTCCGGATACCACTGGTTCGAAAGAAAGGCGGCCCCGTATGCACTGCCCAGACGCCACACCGAGAGAGTCTCGCCGCCGCTGTCGGTCCGGGTCAATATGGTTCCGCGCAGCGCATGACCCGTTCTGCGCCAGAATCCACTGCTGCGGGATCGGTAATACCGCGGGTCCTCGTGCAACGTAGAGTCGAGACCGAAGCCAAGGGCGCCATAGATCGCCACGCCGCTGACCGTAGAAACGAAGCGCTTCCCGTAGGCGCCTGCTCCCTGCCCCCACTCTGTCGGAGCATCGGCCGCCTGGAGGAGCCCCGCATAAGCCGCGGATCCCGTCATAGACAAGGGGCTAAAAACGCTCTCGACATGGAAGCGCAGTTTGCCACCCACGTCCAGCGGCTCCGCCGGCTGAGCCATGGCTGCAACCGGGACCGCGCTCAGCAGGACCACACTCAGTATGTTCATCAAAGTACCAGATGGCGCGCGCGACTTAGTGCAGGAACTTATAACTGGTTACGCGTCCCCACAGCCCAAGCACCTGCAAAACCCAAACGGCGGCCAGGATGACAACGACAACGTTCAGCAGATTCTTAATGCCGGATGCCATGGGGATATACCTGTTGATCACGTACATCACGACTCCGATGACCACCAGCGCAACCACGATACTCAGTAATGGCATTGTATGTCCTCTCCTCAGCTCTCAACCGGAACGCTAACCG
>Ga0265314_10005409_pt1 | contig 11536 bp, 10 predicted proteins | sample 4126metaG_FD_203106 | JGI IMG/M metagenome (GOLD analysis project Ga0265314, IMG submission 203106) | Rhizosphere microbial communities from Carex aquatilis grown in University of Washington, Seatle, WA, United States - 4-1-26 metaG | ecosystem: Host-associated > Plants > Roots > Rhizosphere >... | reverse complement strand
AAAGCTTCGCCAGCCGGTCGCGCTGAAGTTCCTGCCGGCAGCGCTGGCCGCCGACCGCGTCCTGCTCGACCGCTTCCTCAACGAGGTCCGCATCGCGCGCCAGGTTTCGCATCCCAACGTCTGCCGCGTTTACGACATCGGTGAGTTCGAGGGCCAGCACTACATCTCGATGGAATACGTCGATGGCGAGGACCTGGCATCGCTGCTGCGCCGCATCGGCCGCCTGCCGGCCGACAAAGCCCTCGACATCGCGCGCCGCCTCTGCGCCGGACTCGCCGCGGCACACGAGAAGGGTGTCCTCCACCGCGATCTGAAACCCGCCAACGTCATGCTCGACGGCCGCGGCCACGTCCTCATCACCGATTTCGGCCTGGCGGGACTGGCCGGCCAGTTCCAGGGCGCGGACATACGCAGTGGAACGCCGGCGTACATGGCGCCGGAGCAACTCGGCAGCCGCGAGGTCACTGCGCGCAGCGACATCTACAGCCTGGGGCTGGTGCTGTACGAGATGTTCACGGGCCGCCGCCCGTTCGAGGCGGGAACCGTGGACGAGCTGGTGCGGATGCAGTCGAGCGCCTCGCCTGTCGGGCCCGCAACCGTGGTCAGGGACCTCGACCCCGCCGTGGAGCGGGTCATTCTGCGTTGTCTCGATCCCGATCCGGCGCGCCGGCCGGCCTCTGCGCTGGCCGTTGCCGCGGGACTCCCTGGGGGCGATCCGGTCGCCGCCGCGCTGGCCGCCGGAGAGACGCCCTCGCCAGAGATGGTGGCGGCCGCCGGCGAAGGTGCCGAGGGGATCGCTCCGCGCCTGGCGGCGGCGCTGCTGGCCGTAGTGGTCGTTGGACTGATCGCCTGCGCGGCGTTCTCCGGCCGCATCGCCATGCAGTCCCGCATGCCGTTCGACACTCCGGTCGGAGCCCTCGCCGGGAAGGCGCGCGAGATCCTGGCCTCGCTCGGCTACGCCGGCAAACCTTTCGACACGGCCGAGGGCGGCGATGGCGACGGGTCCTATTTGTATTGGGCGCAGCGAAACGACCGGTCTATCGGTCGCACACTGGCCTCCGGCCGGCCCGCTCCCCTATACTTCTGGTACCGGACCAGTCCGCGCTATTTCGAGCCGCTTGCCTTCTTCGCGGGCACGCTTCTGCCGGGCATCGTAACGGAATCCGACCCGCCCGCCGACGTTGCCGGGATGGTCAGGGTTAACCTCGACATGCAGGGCCGGCTGCTCGAACTCCGCGCCGTTCCGCCGCGTTTCGAAGATCCACCCGGCGAGGCCCAGCCGCTCGACTGGAAGCTGCTGTTCACGGCAGCGGGCCTCGATCCGGCCGGTTTCACTCCTGCAGCGCCGGAGTGGTTGCCGCGGTGCTCCTGGGACACGCGGGCCGCATGGACGGGTTCCTGGCCCGGTGGATCGCCGGGAGTTCTGCGCATCGAAGCCGCTGCATTCCGGGGCAAGCCGGTGTACTTCGATCTCATCGGGCCCTGGTCGAAGCCCGCCGTGATCTACGCCGGTGAATTGAGCGCCCGGGACCGCGCCGCCCAGATCATTTTTCTCGGGTTGTTCCTCGGAGCCGTCCTATGGGGCTGCGCTCTTGCCCGCCGCAACGTTCGGCTCGGCCGCGGGGATCGCCGCGGTGCCGCGCGTCTGGCTGCCTTTACCTTCGCCGTGATCCTGGGCGCTTGGGTGCTCGCTGCCAGCCACAAGCCGGCATCCCTCGAGATCGTGCTGGTCATCATGGCGGTCAGCTGGGCGCTGTTCTTCGCGGCGCTGGTTTGGGTGCTGTACCTCGCGCTCGAGCCCCACGCCCGCCGGCTCTGGCCGCAAACTCTGGTCTCCTGGAGCCGCCTGCTGGCGGGCGGGCTTCGCGACCCGCTGGTCGCCCGCGACGCCCTGATCGGCTCCGCTATCGGCGTCGGCTGGGCGCTGCTCCATTTCTGCAACGCGGCCGCTGAAGAAAAGGCCGGCGAGCTGCCGATGCAGGTGGATCTTACGGTCTTGCTTGGCCTCCGCTACCTGGGCAGCAAACTGCTCCTCCAGGTTGCCATATCGGTCGCGATGTCGTTGCTGATCTTCTTCCTGCTGCTCGGCCTCCGCGCTCTGCTCCGGAAGCAATGGCTGGCCGCCGTGGTTTTTGTGGCGTTGCTCCTGATTCCCCGCCTGCTGGCCAGCGGCGCGGTCCCAGTCGACCTGGCGTTTGGCGTGGCGTCTCTGTCGATCGAGGTCATTATCCTCTTCCGCTTCGGACTGGTGGCCTATCTCGCCGCCATGTATGTCACCAACATCCTTCTCGGGCTGCCGCTCACGCTGGACTTCTCCACCTGGTACGTCAGCGACTCGATGTTCGTATTGGTCGCGCTGGCCGCGCTCGCCGCCTGGGCGTTCCGTACTGCACTGGCCGGCCGCAGCGTCTTCTTGAACGACTAAAAGGCCGCCCCTCGGTTGACCACCACGCCAACCGTGTGCTAGCTTTGATTGTTCGGCGTATCTCTCGTCTTCTGTATACGTTCCCGATAGAAACCCGATGGACGCACTGCTTCGCTCGCTTGGTGGGTTAGCGCTCAAGGCGATCCCCACCTTCCTCCTCGTAATCGCACTCCACCTCTATCTCAAGCGCGTGTTCTTTGGTCCCATGGCACGCGTGATCGAGGAACGCTATCAGGCGACCGAGGGTGCGCGGAAGGTCGCGGCAGAGAGCCTGGCCAGGGCAGCCGCAAAAGCCGACGAGTACGAGGCCTCCCTGCGCGCCGCCCGCGGCGAGATTTACCGCGAGGAAGAAGAGACTCGACAGAAACGGCGTCAGGAACAGGCCCAGGCCATAGCGGAGGCCCGCCGGAGCGCCGAGGTCGCGGCCATAGAAGCCCGGCAGCAACTGGCGGCTGAACTCGTGTCCGCCAAGGAATCCCTGGCTCTCCAGACCGGTGCCCTGGCCGACCAGATCGTCGATTCCGTCCTACACGGGAGAGTGGTTTGAAACGCGTCCTGACCATGACTTTCGCGGCGCTCCTCATCGCCGTGTCGCTGACGGCTGCCGAGAAGACGAAAAGCTCCGAAGGTGAGTCGGACCGCCTCCTGCTGTGGAAGGTGGCCAACTTCGTCCTGCTGGCCGGCGCCCTGGGATATGTCATCTATAAGAAGGGCGGGCCATTTTTCGCCGCCCGCACCGAGTCCGTCCGGCGCGATCTGGAAGATGCCGCGCGCGCCAATCGCGAGGCCCAGGAACGTTACGCAGAGGTAGAACGCCGCCTGGCAAACCTGGGCGTCGAAATCGAGAAGTTGAAAACGCAAGCCCGAGCCGAGGCCGACGCCGAAGGCGAGCGGATGCGTGCGGAATCCGAGCGGGCGTTCCTGAAGATCCGGCAGCAGATGGAGCAGGACATCGCCTCCGCGGGGAAAGCCGCCCGGCAGGAGCTTCGGGTTTACGCCGCCGATCTGGCAGTCAGCCTGGCGGAGCGACGCATTCGCGAGCGCCTGACCCCGGATTCGGAGACCGCGCTTCTGGGCGCCATGCTCAAGGACCTCGACAGGCGATCCGGCGGCACGCCAGCGAGGGTCTCCTAGTGAAAAGGCAAAACAGGACCGGCCACGAATGAACACGAATGAACACGAATTGAAAACAAAATGCCGATTGGTGTGCATTCGTGTGCATTCGTGGCCACGATTGTCTTTTTGGGAGGCAGGGAACTAAAATGCCCCGCGCCCTGGCATTCCGTTACGCTCGAGCCCTGGCGGATTTGGTTCTCGATCCCGGCTCGAAGATGGATCCACAGGCCATCGCGACAGAATTAGAGCTGTTCCAGGGGACGCTCGACGCCTGCGAGGATCTGAAGCTCGTGCTCGAATCGCCTACCGTGCCGGCCGCCCGTAAGCGTGCGGTGGTAGGCCGATTGTCCGAGTCGCTGCCGCTCACGACTTTGATCCGGCGCTTCCTCTTCGTCCTGATCGACCACCGCCGCGTGCCGCTGCTCGGTGATGTCCGGGAAGCCTTCCAGGCGGTGATCGACGAGCGCCTGGGACTGGTGCGCGCCGCCGTCGCCTCGGCACGGCCGCTCGGCCCGGAAGAGCGCGAGCGGATCCTGGCCACGCTGGGGCGGCTGACCGGCCTCGATGCCCGCGCGGAGTTTCGGGTGGAGCGCGACTTGATCGGCGGAGTGGTCGCGCGTATCGGTTCGACGGTCTACGACGGCTCCATTCGCGGGCAGCTACAAGGATTGAAACAGCGCTTGGTAGGTGTGGCCCCTTAACCCACAAACAGAAGGTTCACCATGGCTCAAATACGGGCAGATGAAATCGAGCGGGTCCTCCGCGAAGAGATCGAGAATTACGATAAAGCGGTCCAGGTCTCCGAGGTTGGTTCGGTGATCTCGGTAGGCGACGGTATCGCGCGCATCTATGGCCTGGAGAAGGTCATGGCGGGCGAGCTGATCGAGTTCCCGCACGGCATCGCGGGCATCGCGCTGAACCTGGAAGAAGACCAGGTGGGCGCCGTGCTGCTCGGCGAAGCCAACGAGATCAGCCAGGGCGACGAGGTTCGCCGCACCGGCCGCATCATGTCCGTGCCGGTGGGCGAAGCGCTGATCGGCCGCGTGGTCAACGCCCTCGGCCAGCCCATCGACGACAAGGGGCCCATCCTGACCGAGAAGTTCAGCCCCATCGAGCGCCTCGCACCGGGCGTCGTGGACCGGCAGCCCGTCAAGGAGCCGCTCCAGACCGGCCTCAAGGCCATCGACAGCATGATCCCCATCGGCCGCGGCCAGCGCGAGCTGATCATCGGCGACCGCCAGACCGGCAAGACCGCCATCGAGCTGGACACCATCATCAATCAAAAGGGAGGCGACGTCATCTGCATCTACGTCGCCATCGGCCAGAAGCGCTCCACGGTGGCGCAGGTGGTCAAGACGCTCGAAGAACACGGCGCCATGGAGTACACCATCGTGGTGGCCGCCACGGCTTCCGATCCGGCCCCGATGCAGTACATCGCCCCCTACTCCGGTTGCGCCATGGGCGAGTTCTTCCGCGATTCCGGCCGGCACGCCCTGTGCATCTACGACGATCTTTCCAAGCACGCCGCGGCCTACCGCGAGATCTCGCTTCTGCTTCGCCGCCCGCCCGGCCGCGAGGCGTATCCGGGCGACGTATTCTACTTGCATAGCCGCCTGCTCGAGCGCGCCGCGAAGCTCTCGAAGGAGCTGGGTGGTGGGTCGCTCACCGCTCTGCCGGTCATCGAAACCCAGGCGGGCGACGTTTCGGCCTACATCCCGACCAACGTCATCTCCATCACCGACGGCCAGATCTATCTGGATACGGACCTGTTCAACTCCAACGTGCGCCCGGCCATCGACGTCGGCCTCTCGGTGAGCCGCGTGGGCGGCAACGCGCAGATCAAGGCAATGCGGCAGGTGGCGGGAACGTTGCGCCTCGACCTGGCGCAGTACCGAGGCCTCGCGGCCTTCGCGCAGTTCGGCTCCGATCTGGACAAGGTCTCCATGGCGCAGTTGGCCCGCGGCCGCCGGCTGACAGAGGTTCTGAAGCAGCCGCAGTACTCGCCGCTGCCGGTGGAGAAGCAGATCCTCATCCTGTTCGCCGGCGCCAATGCCTACCTCGACGACCTGCCGGTGGAAGAGTGCCGGAAGTTCGAAAGCGAGCTGAGCAAATTCGTCGAGAACGCGCACCCGGGCGTGTTGCAGCGGATTCGGGAGGAGAAGAAACTGGACGACTCGCTGCGCAACGATTTGCAGGCAGCGATCAAGGAATTCAAAGAGAGGTTCATGAGCGAGCGGGCGGCGAACGCAGCCGTTCCGGCCCGGAGCTGACGCGATGCCCAGTCTGATCGATCTGCGGCGGCGCATACGCTCGGTCAAGAGCACGCAGCAGGTCACCAAGGCGCTGAAGATGGTCTCGGCGGCGAAACTCCGCCGGGCACAGGAACGCGTGATTGCGGCGCGGCCGTATGCGGCGATATTCCGCCAGGTTCTTGGCGATCTCGCCGCGGCGGTGGCGGGCGACGAGACCGCGGACAATCCGCTGCTGGCGCGGCGGGAGGAGAAGCGCGTACTGCTGGTGCTGTTCACCTCCGACCAGGGGCGGGCGGGCGCCTTCAACACCAACCTGATCAAGGCGTCGCAACAGTTCATCGCCGACCGCGCCCCGGGAGCGGTTCAACTGCACCTGCTGGGCCGCAAGGGCCGCGATTTCTGGCGCAAGCACAAGGGCCCCGTCCTGGCCGAGCGCACCGGGATTTCGCAGAAGGCAACGTACGAGGACGCCGTCGATATCGCCAGCGAGATCGTGGACCGCTTCGCGCACGAGGAGACCGACGCGGTCTACCTGTTGTGCAACGAGTTCAAGAGTATCCTTTCGCAGAAGCTGACCGTGACGCGCTTGCTGCCGGTGGAGTTCCCCACGGAACGCACCAGCACGGACTTCATCTTCGAGCAGCCGCCGGCCGGGATGCTGGCGGCGCTGCTGCCGCGCTACGTGGCGATCTCGATCTATCGCGTCATGCTCGAATCCGCGGCCGCGGAGCTGGCGGCGCGCATGACCGCCATGGACGCAGCCACCGAAAACGCAGGCGAGATGATCGACAAGCTCACGCTGTACATGAACCGCGTGCGCCAGGCCAGCATCACCAAGGAGCTGATCGAAGTGGTCAGCGGCGCCGCGGCGGCGCAGGAATAGGGAAGTGGCTCAGCGGCTCAGCACCGAAACGCGACCGTGAGGGAGCGGACAAGGCTCAGCACTGAACCGCGACCGTCAGGGAGCGGACAAGGGTAGTTTAGGAGGCTTTCGACAAATGGCACAGAACGGCGCGCAAAGCTCGGCGGGGGTCAGCACCGGTCACGTGATTCAGGTAGCCGGGCCGGCGGTGGACATCCAGTTCGCCGAGGGCGAGATCCCGGTCATCAACACGGCGGTGCGGATCACCGGCGAGGGCTTCGATTGCCCGTCTCCGATCAACATCATCGTCGAGGTGGCCCAGCACATCGGTGAGGGCCGCGTGCGTACCATCGCGCTCCAGCCCACCGACGGTCTGGTGCGCGGCATGAAGGCCGAAAGCCTGGGCCATCCCGTGGAAGTGCCGGTGGGTCCGGAGGTGCTGGGGCGGGTCATCAACGTCATCGGCGAGCCGGTGGACCACATGGGCCCGGTCAACGCCAAGAAGTATTCGCCCATCCACCGCATGGCGCCCTCTTTCGAGGAGCAGTCCACCGAGCTGCAGGCCTTCGAGACCGGCATCAAGGTCATCGACTTGCTCGAACCCTATCTCCGGGGCGGCAAGATCGGCCTGTTCGGCGGCGCCGGTGTCGGCAAGACCGTGATCATCATGGAGCTGATCAACAACATCGCCTTGAAGCACGGTGGCATCTCGGTGTTCGGCGGCGTGGGCGAGCGCACGCGCGAGGGCAACGACCTGTGGCTCGACATGCAGGAATCGGGCGTCATCGACATCCACGACTTCACCAAGTCCCGCTGCGCGCTGATCTACGGCCAGATGACCGAGCCGCCCGGAGCGCGTCTGCGGGTGGGCCTCTCGGCGCTGACCGTGGCCGAGTACTTCCGCGACGAAGAGGGCAAGGACGTGCTCCTCTTCATCGATAACATTTTCCGCTTCACCCAGGCTGGCGCGGAGGTTTCGGCGCTGCTCGGCCGCATGCCCTCCGCGGCGGGTTATCAGCCCAACCTGGCTACCGAGATGGGCGAGTTGCAGGAGCGCATCACTTCGACCAAAAGGGGGTCGATCACTTCCGTGCAGGCCATCTACGTGCCGGCCGACGATTACACGGACCCGGCGCCGGCCACCACCTTCGCCCACCTGGATGCCACCACCAACCTGTCTCGCGACATCGTCCAGTTGGGCATCTACCCGGCGGTGGATCCGCTGGCCTCCACCTCGCGCATTCTGGACCCGCGCATCGTGGGCGAGGATCATTACAACACCGCGCAGCAGGTCAAGCAGGTCCTGCAGCGCTACAAGGACCTGCAGGACATCATTGCCATCCTTGGCATCGACGAGCTCTCCGACGAGGACAAGGTGATCGTCGCGCGCGCGCGCAAGCTGCAGAAGTTTCTCTCGCAGCCCTTCCACGTGGCCGAGCAGTTCACCGGACTGCAGGGCAAGTACGTGAAGCTCGAGGATACAATCCGCGGCTTCAAGGAAATTGTCGCAGGCAAGCACGACGAGGTCCCCGAGCAGGCATTCTACATGCAGGGACCGATCGAGGACGTGCTCCAGCGCGCCGAGGAGTATAAGGCGACGGCATAGTTCTATGGCGGATACGTTTCTGCTCGAAGTGGCGACGCCGGAGCGGCTGATGGTGCACGAAAACGTCAGCGAAGCGCAAATTCCGGCCGCCGACGGCTATCTGGGCATTCTGCCCGGCCACGCCTCCCTGCTTTCCGAGCTGGGATCCGGCACCCTGAGCTACACCGCGGGCGGCCACCACCGCTCGCTCCGTATCGAGGGCGGCTGGCTCGAAGTCTCGAACGACCACGCCCGCGTCCTGGCCACCACCGCCCAGCCAGTCGAGTAGGACAGGCTTCAGCTGGTCCAGAGCTGTGGGGCAGGCGTCCACGCCTGCGCGGGACGTCCGCGTCCCGCCAAAGTCAGCCTCCGAGGTTTCGCTTCCCGCGCCCGCAGGCAGGACTGCAGGCCATGCACAATGCGATTCCTCAACTCCGGATCGGTGACTACGATCCCGGCGCTAAGCATGTGGCGCCTCCTGTTCCTTCAGGGCGCGCGGCAGCCGAAGCGTGAACGTCGTGCCTTCCCCGGCTTCCGAACGGAACGAAAGGGAGCCCCCCAGATACCGCTCCGCGACCAGCTTGGCGAAATAGGCTCCGTATCCCCGGCCGGCCGCCCGGGTCGAGAACGCCCGGTAGAAAACCTGAAGCTGAACGGCGCGCGCCATCTCGCCCGGATTCTGCACCCAGAAATCCACGTGCGTCTCCGAGATCCGATAACCGGCGCTCACGCTCTCCGGCGGCGCGGCCTGCAGCGCGTTCAGCAGGATCTCGCGGAGTGCGCTCCCGGCTAGCGCGGGATCGGTATCCACCACGGCATCTTCGGCGGGCGTATCCAACCGGATCTCCGGCCCTCCCGCGGCCTGCGAAAGCAGTTCGTGCGCGGAGACGGCGCGGCGCGCGACTGCCAGCCGGCCGGTCTCGGCGGCGGTGAGATTGCTATGCGCCTGCGCCAACCGGACGAACCGCTTCGACGCGGCCTGGAGCAGGCCCAATGCCTGCCGGCGTGCCTCCTCGGTGACGCCGTCATCCGCGGCGGTGCTCGCCAGCGCGTCCACCTCGGTCGCCACCGCTTTTGCCTGCGGGAGAATGCCTCGTTCCAGCCGTTCGCGAAGCATGCGGTTCTGGGCGCTACTCAGGCAAACCAGGGTGAACCGTTGCCCGGATATTTCGACCGGCGCGGCCGAGACCTCGAGCTCCAGGGCCCGGTCTCCTCCCGCAGCGCGCCGCATCATCAGGCAAACCTGTGTCTCCGCACAGCCCAGTTGCGCGTCGAGAGTGGCGTGCAGCGCGCCGCAAGCCGCGCAGCCAGGCGTCGTTCCGCATCCACCCTCGCTTTCGAGTGCTCGCGCGCATTCCATGATCTCGCCGAACCGCAGCCCGAGGACGTCTCGCGCTTCCCCGGCGCCCGCGAATTCCAGCAGACGCCGGTTGGCGAGCACAATCTGCCGCTGCGGGTTGAGCAGCATGGCCATTGAGGGGATGGCGTCAAGGATCCGATCAAGGAGATGGACCACCGCCAGCAGGTCGGCGTGGGCTTGAACGGCGGCTGCAGGCGCACGCTCGCTCAGCGGAAGGGGAACGGGATTCGTCATGATTAACCCTCCTTAATAATGCACCGAAAACGGCCTGGATGCACAGGGTTTGAGAGATTCACGGCGAAATCTTTGGTCCTAGTACTAGAGCACCGAGCTCCTAGTACTGGCTTGCGGCGCCCAGTCCGCGGTTATGCTTCCTGCGACCGCAGGCGGAACATCGAGAACCGGGGAGGCTTCGCCTCCTCGGCTGTCTTGCCGGTGAGTTGAGCCGAGAACTGTGCGATGCGCCTGCCGAAATCGGACTTCGGGGCCATGAGCCGGCCCGACGCGTGGGCTTCCGAGATTTCCGGGCTGTCACTCGGAAAGACCGCCTCGACAGGAACCCCGATCATGCTCTTGAGGTCGTCGGGATACACGACCTGGCCCTTCTGGACCCGGCTCACCAGCACTTTCAACTTCTCTTTGGGACAGTCGAGCTGGACCAGCCTCTGGACGATCCTGCGCGTCTGAAGCAGGGACGACACGTCCGGCGTTGTCACCACGTACACGGAATTCAGATCCTCGATAAGCGCTGCCGAAAGCGACGTGAGGTTGGCTCCCAAATCCGCAACGATCCAATCATACTGGCAGCGCGCATAGCGCAGGGCCCCGGCGAAGTCGTGCGCCCCCGGCAAGCCACCGAGCGGAATCTCGGCCGGCGCGGTCAGCACGTCCAGTTGCGGCTGCACGGCGGAGACCAGCCCCTTCCACAGGCTCGTGTCCATGCGGCCGAGATTGTGCACCGCATCCAGGACCGAGTAGCTGGTACCGGCGGCCCCAAACCAGAACCCGGCCATCCCCGCAGCGAGGTCAAAATCCAGCAGACCGATCTGGCCCGCGCCGGAACGGCGCAGGTCGGCGGCCACATGGCAGGCTATGGTGGTGGCGCCGCACCCGCCCGCCGCCGCGAGGAAGCCCACTGCGGTGGTCGCCTGGCGCCGCGCGTCGCGCTGCGCCTTCTGGGCTTCGATCGACCGGACCGCGCTGGCCAACGCCTTCTGGTTCAGCGGCGGCCAGAGGAACTCGCGCGCGCCCAGCCGCAGCGCCGTCAGGATCGCCTCCGCCTCGCCCAGGTGATGGACCGCGATGACCGCGACGGGCGCCTCGAGCGACTTGATCGCCGTCATGACCCCCGGCATGCCCGACTGGCTGAAATCGAGCACCAGCAGGTCTGGATTGGTTGCTGCCGTCTGGTGCGCCTGGCCCGCGATTCCCTCCACGGCGAACTCGATCCGCACTCCCAGGCCCTTCAGGCAATCGACAATCTGTTTCCGGAAATCCGGATCGGTGACAATGATGCCAGCGCTAATCATGTGTTTCCTTTCGTATGCCCCCGGCGCGCGGCAGGCGGACGGTGAACGTCGTGCCCTCCCCCGCGTCCGAGCGAAACGTCAACCAGCCTCCCAAATACCGCTCCGTCACAAGCCTGGCCTGATAGGTTCCGTATCCGCGGCCCGGAGCCTTCGTCGAGAAGCCGCGTGAGAACACTTGAAGCTGGACCGTCCGCGCCATCGCGCCGGGGTTGTGGACCCAGAAATCGATGTGCGCATCCGAGACCCGAAGGCCGGCGCTGGCGCCTCCCAACGGCGGAGCGGCCTCGGACGCATTGAGCAGAATCTGCTCCAGCACCTTCCGCGCCAGATCGGGATCGGTTTCAACCGTGGCGTCCTCTTCGGACGAATCCAATCGGACTCGCGGGCCGCCGCCGGCGGTCAGGTCC
>Ga0265314_10005407_pt1 | contig 11542 bp, 13 predicted proteins | sample 4126metaG_FD_203106 | JGI IMG/M metagenome (GOLD analysis project Ga0265314, IMG submission 203106) | Rhizosphere microbial communities from Carex aquatilis grown in University of Washington, Seatle, WA, United States - 4-1-26 metaG | ecosystem: Host-associated > Plants > Roots > Rhizosphere >... | reverse complement strand
AGACCCTTGGAATCCGGCGGTTGCGACACCAGCCATTCGTGCCAGGCCTCTCGCGATTTGAACGCGATAACCGGTAGATCTCGCTTGGTCTTGGTCATAGGGCCCGGCTGGATCGGATCGAGCTTCTTTGTCGACGTCAGTTGCCGCCGAGCTTGGCTTCCAGCGCCGCAAGGCGCGTCTTCAGCGCCTCGTTCTCCTCGCGTGCCAGGCGCGCCATATCCTTGACCGCCTCGAACTCCTCGCGCTTGACCACGTCGAGATCCCGCAGGATTTTTTCGGCCTGATTGCGCACCAAGGTATCGACTTCGCGTTTAACGCCCTGCGCCGCTCCGGCCGCGTCGTTCATCAAGCGTCCAATCTCGTCAAAAAACCGATTATTGGTCTGGGTCATCCCTATATCTCCGGTCGGTTGCACAGTGCCAAAAAGACAATGGCGATCCTATGCGTTCCATTCAAGACCGTTTCGTCTTTGATTCATTTCGCAAAAAGTGCCTACCAAAGCGGGATACGAATGCTAGAAGCAACAACTAGTCACGCCAGGAACCCGCGACCCGCGAATGCCCCTGCTTACCATCGCCTTTCCGGTCTTTGATCCCGTCGCCTTCGCGATCGGCCCGTTCGTCGTTCGCTGGTATGCGCTCGCCTATATCGGCGGCATCGTCATCGGCTGGATCTATGCGCGCGCACTGATCAAGAACGAAAAGCTCTGGGCAGGGCCTTCGCCGGTCACGCTTATTCAGCTGGACGATTTCGTGCTGTGGGTGACGATCGGAATCATCGTCGGCGGCCGCACCGGCTATGTGCTGTTCTACAATCCGATGTTCTTCATGCAGCATCCCGCCGAGATCTTCGAACTATGGAAGGGCGGAATGTCCTTTCATGGCGGCTTTCTCGGCTGCGTCGCGGCCGTGATGCTGTTTGCGCGACGAAACAACATCTCGATCCTGTCGCTCGGCGATATCGTCACCGCGGTCGGACCGATCGGGCTGTTCCTCGGCCGGATCGCGAACTTCATCAATAGCGAATTATGGGGTCGCGCGGCCGACCCCACCCTGCCCTGGGCGATGGTATTTCCGAACGGCGGGCCGATTCCCCGTCACCCGAGCCAGCTCTACGAGGCGGCGCTTGAGGGCATCGTCCTGTTTACTATTCTGGCCGTGATGATTCGAATGGGCGCGTTGAAGCGTCCCGGCTTGATCCTCGGCAGTTTCATCACGATCTATGGTATTGCGCGCATCATCGGTGAATTTTTCAGGGAGCCCGACCCACAGCTCGGATTTTTGTGGGGCGGGCTCACCATGGGCATGCTGCTTTCGGTGCCCATGATTATTGCCGGAGTTATCATTGTCGCAGCGGCGCGGCGCCAAAAGGCGGCTGAAACGGTAGCGCCAATTTAGGAAAACTCGTGACGGAAACTTCCCCGCTGCTGGCGGAAATCAAGAAGCTGATCAAGTCGTCTGGCCCGATCCCGGTATGGCGCTACATGGAGCTGTGCCTGATGCATCCCCAGCACGGCTATTACCTTTCCAAGGATCCGCTGGGGCGCGAGGGCGATTTCATCACCGCGCCCGAAGTGAGCCAGATGTTCGGCGAGTTGCTCGGGCTGTGGGCGGCCTCGGTGTGGAAGGCGATCGATTCACCGCCGCTGCTGCGACTGATCGAAATCGGTCCCGGGCGCGGCACCTTGATGGCGGATGCGTTGCGGGCGCTTCGTGTGCTGCCGCCGCTTTACCAGGCCCTGAGCATCCATCTGGTCGAGGTCAATCCCGTGCTGCGCGACAAGCAGAAGTCCGCGCTATCGGGCTCGCGCAACATCACCTGGCACGACACCATCGACGACGTGCCGGACGGCCCTTCCGTGATCTTCGCCAACGAATATTTCGACGTGCTGCCGATCCATCAGGCCGTCAAGGCCGAGAACGGCTGGCACGAACGCACCGTCGAGATCGACAGCAGCGGCAACCTCGCCTTCGCCATGGCGAGCGATCCGATCACGCGTTTCGAGGTGCTGTTGCCCTCGTGGGTCCGCGCGGCTCCCGTCGGCGCGGTGTTCGAGTGGCGGCCGGATGCGGAAATCATGAAGATCGCGAGCCGCGTCCGCGACCAGGAAGGTGCGGCGCTTATCATCGATTATGGCCATGTCCGCAGCGACGCCGGCGATACGTTTCAGGCCATCGCACGGCACAGCTTTGCCGATCCCTTGAAAAACCCGGGACAGGCCGATGTGACCGCGCATGTCGACTTCCAGGCGCTGGCGCGCGCCGCCGAAGATCTCGGCGCCGGCGTTCACGGCCCGGTGCCGCAAGGCGATTTTCTCAAGCGGCTCGGGATCGAAACCCGCGCGGCGAACTTGATGGCGAAAGCCACGCGTGAGGCATCCGAAGACGTCGCCAGCGCGCTGAAACGGCTGGTCGGCGGCGGCAGCAGTGGCATGGGACAGATGTTCAAGGTGCTCGGCGTCTCCGAGCCCAATCTCACCACGCTGGCCGGCTTCGCCGACGAGGCGCCTGAGGACAAGGCCGAAGCGAAAACATCATGACACTGGAATCTTCCCTGCTCTCGGCCGTGCCCGGCCTGCACCACGCTTTCTTCAGCCGCGAGGGCGGCGTCTCCGAAGGAATCTACGCTGGTCTAAACGGCGGCGTCGGCTCCAACGACAATCCGGCGCATGTCGCGGAAAACCGCCGCCGCATGGCGACGGCGCTGCGCGTCGCGCCGGAGCGCTTTCTCACCGTGTTCCAGATTCATTCGCCTGATGTCGTTACGGCATCGGCCCCGTGGGACACCGCGACGCGCCCGAAGGCGGACGCTATCGTCACCCGCACCGAGGGGCTGGCGATCGGCGTCACGGCAGCCGATTGCGGCCCCATTTTGTTTGCCGAGCCCAAGGCGCGCGTGATTGGCGCGGCGCATGCGGGCTGGAAGGGCGCACTGACCGGGGTGATCGAGGCCACGGTGGAGGCGATGGAAAAATTGGGCGCCGATCGCGCCAATGTCGTGGCGGCGGTCGGCCCGCTGATCCGCCAGCCGTCCTACGAAGTCGGCAACGAATTCGTCGAACGATTCCTCGGGGCCGACGCAGAGAACAGGCGCTACTTCGTGGCCGCAGCGCGCGAAGGCCATGCGATGTTCGATCTGGCCGGCTTCATCCGCAAGCGGCTGGACAATGCCGGCGTGCTGTTCGTCGATGACACCGGCATCGACACCTATTCCGACGAGCGTTTTTTCAGCTACCGCCGTTCCGTGCATCGCAAGGAAGCCGATTACGGCCGCCACGTTCACGCCATAGTTCTTGAGCGCTAAGGCTAATTCGAAAAATCGCTTCCGAACCGATCAAGCCCCAACCGTGAACAGAACGCGCATCGAGGCGATCGCGTCATTGCCCTGCCCTAGTGTCCGGGTTCTGACATTCGTACGCCATTGCGGAGGCACTTTTACGAATGTCAGAACCAAGGGGACACTAGCAAATATTTGATTCTAGTGTGGCTTTGACTCTGACGTTCCTTCGGAGGACTCGCGGCAAAACCGGAAGGAACGTCAGAGCCGCCACACTAGACGTTAATCGATTTTAACGATATCGCTCTTACCCCCATGAGCGACCTCATCTTGTCCCGCGTTTTCCGGATCGCATCGCGCCCCGTAGCGGCAGCGGTTCTGCTGACGATGGCTTGCGGCCTCGGTGGCTGCGCCGGGGGAGCTGCGAATAATTCCTTTGCGATGGCCAGCAACAGCACGAGCGGTCCGACGATCGCGTTCGAATCCATCGACGGTCCGCCACCTCAGGTGTTCGACCGGATGGTTGGTGTACTGGACAGCGAATCCAAGCTGCGCAGCCTGTCGATCGTGTCCCGCGAAGGCACGGCGGCCTATCGGGTTCGGGGTTATCTCGCGGCGCAGATCAACCACGGACGCACCACCATCGCCTGGGTATGGGACGTCTACGACCAGAACCAGCAGCGCGCGCTTCGCCTTTCCGGCGAGGAGCCGGCCGGCAAGGCCGGCCGTGACGCCTGGGCCGCGGCGGACGATTTGGTGTTGCGCAAGATCGCGCAGGCCGGATTGGGCGGTCTGACCAGCATGATCAATGGAACTTCTCCGGCCGATGCGCCTCAGCCTGCGCCACCTCCCGCCCCCTCTCGGCGCGGGCCGGCTGTCGCCAGCGCCGACGAGCAATATCCGCCGCAACAGGGCGAAATCGCCGTCGGCGCCCTCGCCTACACGAGCTATTAGCCAAAGCGACGTGGAAATAGGCATTTTTGCCCGGGAAAACCGGGCGGCCGGGTTGCCAGCCGGGTTAGGCTCTTGATATCAAGCCGGTTATTGGAACGCGCTTTCGTAGGGTTTGCGATATGCTGAATGTAGTCTCCAGCAAGGCGCGGGGAGAATTCTCGATGTCGGCCAAGAACGGCTCGATCAAGCTTGTCGCCGGCAACTCCAATCCGACGCTGGCGAAGGAAATCGCCAACGGGCTGAACCTGCCGCTGACCAAGGCGATCGTCCGCCGCTTTGCGGACATGGAAATCTTCGTCGAAATCCAGGAAAACGTCCGCGGCTCCGACGTCTTCGTGATCCAGTCGACCTCGTTCCCGGCCAACGATCACCTGATGGAGCTGCTGATCATCACGGACGCGCTGCGCCGTGCTTCGGCGCGCCGCATCACCGCCGTCGTGCCCTACTTCGGCTACGCGCGGCAGGACCGCAAGGCCGGACCGCGCACCCCGATCTCCGCCAAGCTGGTGGCGAACCTGATCACGCATGCCGGCGCCGACCGCGTCATGACGCTCGATCTTCATGCCGGGCAGATCCAGGGCTTCTTCGACATTCCGACCGACAATCTCTACGCCTCGCCGGTCATGGTGCGCGACATCCGCGAACAGTTCGACCTTGGCAATGTCATGGTGGTGTCGCCCGACGTCGGCGGCGTGGTTCGCGCCCGCGGGCTCGCCAAGCGCATCAACGCCCCACTCGCCATCATCGACAAGCGCCGCGAGCGCGCCGGCGAATCCGAGGTGATGAACGTGATCGGCGACGTGGCCGGTTATACCTGCATCCTGGTGGACGACATCGTCGACTCCGGCGGCACGCTGGTGAATGCGGCCGATGCGCTGCTCGCCAACGGGGCCAAGGAAGTCTACGCCTATATCACCCACGGCGTGCTGTCGGGCGGCGCGGTCACGCGCGTCACCACTTCGCGGCTGAAGGAACTGGTCATCACCGACTCGATTCAGCCGACCGAAGCGGTGATCAAGTCGCCCAACATCCGCACGCTGCCGATATCGGCCCTGATCGCCGAAGCGATCGGCCGCACGGCCGCCGAAGAGTCCGTCTCAAGCCTGTTCGATTGAACAAACGTCAGGCTGGCTTCCGGAGATCGATCGCACGATCTCCGGCCATGTCAGCAACACCTGGTGTCAGTAACACCGGGTGATGTTGACCTGCCCCGTCCCGCCACGGCCGTCGGGGACCGTCACGGTCTCCGCGCCACAGCTCGAAACGTAGGGGCGAGCAGAAGGCATGACGATCGGCGGATAGCGATGGGCCCAATCCCAGGGAATATCGCTGGCGTTGGAATTGCGGACCTCGCCGGTCAGCGGCGCGCCGTCCAGCGGAGCGTCCGGGGTCGGCCCATAGAAGTAGCCGCCGTCACCCCAGACAAATCCGTCTTGCGACCGGTGGTGATGCCGCAACGAATGCGGCGCGGAACGGTGGGAAGTCATATGCGCCGAGGCACCGCCCCCACGCGAAGCGGCAAAGCTCTCGTTCGCGGCAACTGTCAGCGCGATCGCACCAACCGACGCTAGCAGCGTTCCGTACATTCTGGTTTTCATGACGCACACCAATCACTGTTACAGGGCGGTATTTTCGAGAGGCACGCTAGGCAGCGCTCCCGGCGCCGGCAAACCCATCCTTACTGTTTAGTTAAGGCGTAATCTTAACCGGGAACCGGGCAAAACGCCGCGCCCGCGGCGATTCGGCGTGGCCGAGCACCTCATCGATGAGACTGATCCGGACGGTCTCCGTCTAGACGATCCCGGCCGCAACCTGCCCGCGCAACCGCTCGAGGCTGAGCAAGGTGTTGGCGCAGGCCTCCGCCACGCCCACACCCTTGGCCGCGAAATGCGCCCGCAGGAAATCCGCATCCGCGGTTTCGCGGAATTGCTGCGGCGTCACCACCGCCGAAAACACCGGGATCTCGGTGCGCAACTGCACGTCCATCAGCGCCCTGATCACGGTCTCGGCGACATAGGCATCATCGACCACAAGGCCGGCCGCCACGATCGCCGTGTAGCGGCGCGTCTTGGCGAGCAACTGCACATGCAGAGGGATCTCGTAGGAACCCGGCACCTCGAACACGTCGATATGGGCGCGCGCGATGTGACGGGCCTCGATCTCGGCGAGGAAGGCTTCACGGCACTCGGCGACGACGTCGCGGTGCCAGGCCGACTGCACGAAGGCCACGCGCTGCGGCTTGGCAAAGCGCGGATGGGTTACCGCCTCTTGGGTGGCGGAAGCGCCCGTTTGGCCCGCGCCTTCCTGCGACGATTGATTCATGACTGGTGCCCACCTTTCCGAAGTTCGTGCTTCATCGCAGCGCCCACCTTCACGAACTTCGGAAAGCCATGGGCACTAGCAGACTCATTGATTCCAGTACCGCTTTTCGATCTGAAGTCACTGGTCGAATTCGCCGCTTGTGGTGCAGGGACTTCAGATCGGCGGGTAACAGCCCTCGTTTGACGGCTGGAGGTTCGCGAAAGACCCGCGCCCCGTGCGGCGAATATGGCGAGCGGCGGCGACGGCAGCAAGAACCTTGGCGGTCCAGCCCAGCGTCTCTCACGGCGCTTCGCAGCAGTTCCCGAGGATTCAAAAGTTAACGATTTGGCCAGCGGGCTATTCTGATTCCGGTTTGTTCTCCTCGCAAAAGTTAACGCGCAAGAAGAGTTGTGGACGATTTGGGCCAAGCCTGTGGATGGACTCACCGCGCCGTTGCGCCGATTCCGCAAATCACATCACTTCGTCCCGGCAAGCCCTGATCCCGACGATACGGATCATCGGGGCGTGCGAGCCGCCACGGCGCGCGAGAGGGCGCATGTCGGCGTGCCGTGTGCGTATCGCTCGTATCCGAATTTTTGAAAAGGCAAGGTCGAGACGGCATGTCCCTCCTCGAAGGCATCATCGATTCCCCGAACAATCCTCTTGCGGTCGTTGAGGATGTGGCCACCGACAATAACTTGTCGTTCGAACGCTCCGGCGACGACGAAATCACGATCGTCTCCAGGGGCAACTGGACCGACTACCAGCTGTCCTTCACCTGGATGAACGAGATCGAGGCGCTGCATCTGGCCTGCGCCTTCGACATGAAGATTCCGGAACCAAGACGGGGCGAAGTGCAGCGGCTGATCGCCGCAATCAACGAGCAGTTATGGGTCGGGCATTTCGATATCTGGACCCACACCGGCATGATCATGTACCGCCAGGCGCTGGTGCTGCCCGGCCGCCTCCCCGCCTCGACCGCGCAATGCGAGACCATGCTGGTGAGCGCGCTGCACGCCTGCGAACGCTACTATCCGGCATTCCAGTTCGTGGTCTGGGCCGGCAAGAGCGCCGCGGAGGCCATGAGCGCTGCGATGTTCGACACCGAGGGCGAAGCGTAGGCCACTCTCGCGTCGTCCCCGACAAGCGAGTGAAGCGAGCGTAATCCGGGACCCATTCGCCGCGGCAGTAATTTGTCGCTCGGTCCTTGTTACGAATACTTCCGTCTACTAGAACCGACTAAGATAACGCGACGAGCGCAAACGCTCGCGCGGGGGTCCCTGCGTTCGCAGGGACGACGGATGATTTGCGGTGACAGCGTGAGCGACACGAGCAGCTTGAAGAACACCTCCGGCACCATCGTTCTCGCCGGCGCGGGAAAGATGGGCGGCGCGATGCTTTCGGGCTGGCTCGCGCAAGGGCTTGATCCGCGCCGGGTCGCGGTGATCGAGCCGCAGCCGTCGGAAGAAATCCGTGCGCACCTTGCCAAGGGCGTGCGCCACAGCCCCTCGCCGCAGGATTGTGGAACCGTCGCCGCCTTTATCGTGGCGCTGAAACCGCAGGCCTTTCGCGAGGCGGGACCCGCGTTGAAACCCTATGTCGATGCGACGACGCTTGTCGTCTCGATCATGGCAGGCACGACGATAGCTTCGCTGAGCGAAGTCCTGGGCGGCCATGTCGTGCGCGCGATGCCCAACACGCCGGCCGCGATCGGGCGCGGCATTACGGTTGCGGTGGCGGCGAAGGATGTCAGCGCTGCACAGCGCGACGTCGCCGACGGCCTCTTGCGCGCGACCGGTTCGGTCGAATGGGTCACTGAAGAAGGCCTGATCGACGCGGTGACCGCCGTTTCCGGCTCCGGCCCGGCCTATGTGTTCCTGCTGGCGGAAGAACTCGCGCGCGCCGGCGTCGCGGCGGGACTGCCTGAGGCGCTCGCGACAAAACTCGCGCGCGAAACCGTCGCCGGCTCCGGCGAGCTGTTGCATCGCTCGGAACTTGCCGCCGCGACGCTGCGACAGAACGTCACCTCGCCCGGCGGCACGACGGCCGCCGCGCTGGAAGTGCTGATGGGCAAAGATGGGCTGCAATCGCTGATGACGCGCGCGGTTGCCGCCGCGACGCGTCGTTCGAAAGAACTGGCGAAGTAGATATTCTCTACCGTCATGGCCGGGCTTGACCCGGCCATCCACGAATCTTTTTGCCAGCGTCGCTAAAGACGTGGATGCCCGGCACAAGGCCGTGCATGACGAACGGATAGGGTTCGTTCTAAATCCCGCCGAACTGCTTGGTAAAAGCCTCGATATTGACCAGGCCGCGGGCGTGACGTCCCTCGCCAATCCGGCGTTTCTCGTCGAAAGCCTCGACTTCAAAGCGGATCACCCGCCGCTCGACGCCGACGACCCGCGCGATGGTTCGCACCATTGCACCGACCGGCGTCGCGGCAAGATGACGGATATCGACCTCGGTGCCGACCGTGACCCACCCCGGTTCCAGGCAGGATTTGATGGCATCGGCCGAGGCCAGCTCCATCTCCAGGATCATCATCGGCGTCGCATAGACCATAGGCATGCCGGGAACGAAATGCCCGACCGTGCGCTCGGGCGGCACGATCAGGCCGCGTTCGGCGCTCATGCCGATCTTGATGACGTCACGTGCGTCCATGGAATTGGCCTTCAAACGATCCACCGTCGTCCCGGCCTTGAGCCGGGACCCATACGCGGTGTCGGCTGTATTGGGAGAAGCTGCTCGACGGCTTTTGCCCAACAATCGAAGCCTGTGGTTATGGGTCCCCGCTTTCGCGGGGACGACGCATGAGTGAGAATTATTTCTTCGCGGCGGCGGCGCGCTCGACGAAGGTCTTGCCGCCCTTCATCTTGTGGGCGAGCGGCGCTTCGTTGATCTGGATCACGACCGCGTCGGCATCGACGCCAAGGTTCTTCACCAGCGCCTGCGTGATATCGCGCATCATGCCGGCCTTCTGCTCATCGGTGCGGCCGACGGCCATGCTGACGGTGATCTCGGGCATTTTCTTCTCCTCATTTCCACTTCTACTTGCCGTCATGGCCGGGCTCGTCCCGGCCATCCACGTCTTCTGCATCAAACAAGACGTCGATGCCCGGCACAAGAGCCTGTGCTCGGGCCGGCGAGGCCGGACCCGATTTCCGGGCATGACGCCCAAATGTATTGACTAACCCCACGTCACCGCATGCCGTGCCAATATTTTGCGCACGGCAGCAACCAGTTCGCTTTCGTCGACCTCGGTTTGCGCCTCGGCCTGCTTCTTCAGATATTCGTCGCGGTCTTCCGTGTCGGTGAGGCCTGCGCCAAGGATGAGGTCCTTGACCTGAACCTTGCCCTTCGCCTTCTCGTCCGAGCCCTGGATGATCACGCACGGCGCGTTGCGGCGATCGGCATATTTGAGCTGGTTGCCCATGTTCTTCGGATTGCCGAGATAGAGCTCGGCGCGAATGCCGGCGTTGCGCAAGCTTGCGACCATTTTCTGGTAATCGGCAACACGGTCGCGGTCGAACACGGTGACGACCACGGGGCCTGACTCGGCGCGCGTATCGAGCTTGCCGAGCAGCGTGAGCGCGGCCTGCAGGCGCGACACGCCGATGGAGAATCCGGTTGCCGGCACCACCTCGCCGCGAAAGCGCGAGACGAGGCCGTCATACCGTCCGCCGCCACCGACCGAGCCGAAGCGCACCGGGCGGCCCTTTTCGTCCTTGGTGTCGAGCAGAAGCTCAACTTCGTAAACCGGGCCGGTGTAATATTCGAGGCCACGGACGACGGAAGGATCGATGACAACACGGCCGTCGCCGAAGCCGCAAGCCGCAGTGAGCTGATTGATCTGCGCCAGTTCGGCCACGCCCTCTAGTCCCAGAACGTTTCCATCGACCGCAGATTCGAAATTCGCCAAGGTCACCTGATTGGATGAGTTTTCACTCTTCGAACCGGAACTGCGGTCGCTCCAACCCGTAAAATTGATTACGCGCGTTATCGCAAGATCGGTGAGTCCGGCTCCTTTGGTAAAATCACCCTTCCCCTCTTCGCCGCCATCCCAGCGACCTGGACCGAGTAATTTTTCGACCTCTTCAACTGGAAACTTGTCCAGCTTATCGATCGCTCGCAACACAGTAAGCCTGCGTCCCGAATTTTCATCGCCGCCAAGCCCAATGCTGTCCATCAAGCCGTCCAGCACCTTGCGGTTATTCACCTTCACCACATAGGAGCCGCGGGGAATGCCGAGCGCTTCCATCGTATCGGCGGCCATCATGCACATTTCGGCGTCGGCCGCCGCGCTCGATTGCCCGCCGGCCGCGGTGCCGATCGTGTCGGCATCGAACTGCATGAACTGGCGAAAACGTCCCGGTCCCGGCTTCTCGTTGCGATAGACGTAGCCGAAACGATAGGAGCGATACGGCAGCACGAGGTGTTCGGTGCCGTAGCGCTCCGCGACGTAACGCGCTAGCGGCGCGGTGAGATCATAGCGCAGCGACAGCCACTGCTCGTCGTCGTCCTGAAACGAGAACACGCCCTCGTTGGGACGGTCCTGATCGGGCAGGAATTTTCCGAGCGCGTCGGTATATTCGATCGCAGGTGTCTCGACCGGCTCGAAGCCATAGCGTTCGTAGACGGCGCGGATCTTCTCCACCATCTGCCGCGTCGCATTGATCGCGGCCGGGCCACGGTCTTCGAGCCCGCGCGGCAGACGCGCTTTCAGCTTTTGCGGCTTTTTCGGTTTCTCGGCCATGATGCGCGCGTTGGTATCAGCAAATGGTAATATGAGCAAAGGTGCGATCTTCGCGCGCTGCCCTCTAAATTGGAGCAGCGCCAAAAGTCACTTCGCGAAATAGATCAGCAGTGCGACACCAGCAGCGACCACTATCGCGAGCAGTGCAGCTATTCGCCAAAGAAACATTGATATTATTGCGAGGCATATGGCCGGAAGCCAACCGAGCCCACCACCAAAAAAAACCCATAGGTTGCGATGGCATAGATCCATCCAACC
>Ga0265314_10005406_pt1 | contig 11542 bp, 13 predicted proteins | sample 4126metaG_FD_203106 | JGI IMG/M metagenome (GOLD analysis project Ga0265314, IMG submission 203106) | Rhizosphere microbial communities from Carex aquatilis grown in University of Washington, Seatle, WA, United States - 4-1-26 metaG | ecosystem: Host-associated > Plants > Roots > Rhizosphere >... | reverse complement strand
CAGGCGCCCTGCACGAAGAACTGCATCAGGAACGCGCCGACGGTGAGCATCGCAGCGGTTTGCGAATAGGCCCACAGATAGGCCACCGGGATCGAAAGCAGCGCCCCCAGGATGATGGTGCGCTTGCGGCCCAGTGACTGGCTGAGAAAGCCAAAGGACAATCCGCCGAGGATCGCGCCGATATTGTAGATGATGGCGATGTTGCCGGTGGTGTGCGTGTCGAAATGGTGCTGCACCTGCAGGAACGTGGGATAAATGTCCTGCGTGCCGTGGCTGAAGAAGTTGAACGCGGTCATCAGCAGGATCGCATATATCGCAAGCTGCCAATGCCGCTTGAGCACATTCAGCACCGTTCCTGTTTTCGCGTGTTCGGTGGACCAGCCGGGCGATTCCGGAACATGGCGGCGGATATAGAGGATGAGCAATGCGGGTATCACGCCGATCAGGAACAGCGCGCGCCACGACTCCATGCCGGTGAACGGACCGAGCTGGTCGTAGAAATTGCGATAGACCAGCGACGCCAGCAGATATCCTGTCGGATAGCCCGACTGCAAAAGGCCAGAGACGAATCCGCGCGATTCCGGACGAACCGTTTCCATCGTCAGCGACGCGCCGATGCCCCATTCGCCACCCATGGCGATGCCGAACAGCGCGCGGATGACAAGGAAGGCGATGAGGTTCGGCGAGAAGGCCGTGGCAAAACCGAGCAGCGAGTAGAGTCCGACATCCGCCATCAGCACCGGGCGGCGGCCGAAGCGGTCCGCCAATCGCCCGAAGATGAAGGCGCCGACGGGGCGCAGCGCGAGGGTGAGCGTCAGCGCCCAGGCGACATCTTCCTTGCCGGCGCCGAAGCTGTGCGCCACGTCCTTGATGACGAACACCATGAGGAAGAAATCGAACGCATCCAGCGTCCAGCCGAGATAGCTGGCGGCCACCACGTGTTTCTGCGCGGATGTCCAGCCCTTCAAAGCACCAAACATGACGATCTCTTCCCCTTGCGCTGCGCCAAACTAGAAAGCGTTAACGCGGTGCGCAATGGCATTAATTTTTGCGTCCATCGAATCGGCGCGTTACGTCTTCTGCAGGGGCAGGTGATTCGCATCACCGGCGTGTTGCGTGCCAGCGGGGGCTTTCATGAGATTCCGGACGATCGTGTTGGCGGGCATTGCCTGCGCCGTGACCGCGCCCGCATGGGCGGGAAGCGGATTCTATGTCGGCGCGGGGCTGGGCAGCCAATCGCCGATGAATTCCGACTGGAAGGCGCCGAGCCTGAACCAGTTCGGCAAATACAGCCTCAAACGCTCCAACACCTTCATCGCGGATGCCGGCTACAAATTCTCCAGCGGATTGCGCATCGAGATCGAAAGCCAGTTCGGCCAGTTCGACGGCCATGACATCATCAACGATCCGCTGAACCTTGTATCGGACCTGCACGGACACATCTCGCAATCCACCGTCTATCTGAACGCAAATTACGATTTTCCGATCTTCAGCGGCCTGGGCGGCTCCGTCGGCGCAGGTATCGGCAGTGCGTGGAGTAGTGCCAAGGGCTCCGCGTTCAGCGGGCTGACCGTCGTGCATGGCGACGACCGGGCGTTTGCCTGGCAGATCGGCGGCGGCATCACGCACCGCATCCTGCCCAATCTGGATGTGCAGCTGGATTATCGCTATCAGGGCGCCGGATCGATGACCGTCACCGAAAGCGGCGGCGCCGATTTCCATTTGGGTAGCATCAAAACCCAGACCGTCACGCTGTCGGCCCGGCTCTATATCCTGCCTTAAGGTACCAGCGTCGCGTCGGTCTTGGATTTGATCTCGTCTTCGGTGACGCCCGGCGCGATCTCCATGATCTTGAGACCGCCCTTCACCACGTCGAACACGCCCAGATTGGTGATGATGCGCTGCACGCAATGCACGCCGGTGAGCGGCAGTGTGCATTTCTTCAGCAGCTTGGACTTTCCGGCCTTGTCGGTGTGATCCATGATGACGACGCAGCGCTTGACGCCTGCCACCAGATCCATCGCGCCGCCCATGCCCTTCACCAGCTTGCCCGGCACCATCCAGTTGGCGAGATCGCCGTTCTCGGACACTTCCATCGCGCCGAGGATGGAGAGGTTGATATGCCCGCCCCGGATCATGGCGAAACTGTCGGCGGACGAGAAATAAGATGTCTTGGGCAACGCCGTGATCGTCTGCTTGCCGGCATTGATAAGATCGGGATCGACTTCATTCTCGCGCGGGAACGGCCCCATGCCGAGCATGCCGTTTTCCGACTGCAAGGTCACGGTCATACCATCGGGAATGTAGTTCGCCACCAGCGTCGGGATTCCGATGCCGAGATTGACATAGAACCCATCCTGCAGTTCCTGCGCGGCGCGCTTGGCGATCTCATCGCGTGTCCAGGGCATGTCAGCTCTCCCGTACCGTGCGTTTTTCGATGCGCTTTTCGAATTTCCCCGTGACGAGCCGCTGCACGAAGATGCCCGGGGTGTGGATGTGGTCGGGATCAAGCGAACCGACGGGAACGATCTCCTCGACCTCCGCGATGGTGATCTTGCCTGCCGTCGCCATCATCGGATTGAAGTTTCGCGCCGTCTCGCGATAGACGAGATTGCCTTCGGCATCGCCCTTCCACGCTTTGACGATGGAAAGATCGGCCTTCAGCCCGCGTTCGAGGATATAGGTTTCGCCGTCGAAGTCCTTGTGCTCCTTGCCTTCGGCGATCAGCGTGCCGACGCCTGTCTTGGTATAGAAGCCGGGAATGCCCGCGCCGCCCGCACGGATGCGCTCGGCCAGCGTGCCTTGCGGGTTGAACTCCAGCTCCAATTCCTTGGCGAGATATTGCTTTTCGAACGTCTCGTTCTCGCCGACATAGGACGAGATCATCTTCTTGATCTGGCGTGTTTGCAGAAGGAGGCCGAGGCCAAAATCATCCACGCCCGCATTGTTGGAGACGACGGTGAGCGCTTTCACGCCGCTGTCGCGCAGCGCCGCGATGAGGTTTTCCGGAATGCCGCAGAGGCCAAAACCGCCGGACATCACGGTCATGCCGTCGAACGGAACGCCGTCGAGAGCAGCCTTGGCGCTGGGATAAACCTTGCTTTTGCTCATGACACATTTCTTGCGAAGGCCGCGTCATTTGCCGCCTCGGGCCGCGAAAAACAACCCCCAACCACGCGGTCAGGAAATTGCCTTCAATGCGATATACGCGCCCGAAACTCCTCCGTGGAGTTGGTTTTGGGAAATGGCGTTGCGGGCACCGGAACGCCCAGGGATGCGCAAAGCGGATCCCAGCCCTGCGCGGCGTCGAACACGAGCAGCCGCTCCTTCGGGATGGTGCGGCGCACCTCTTCGTTGTGGCGGTTGAAGACCTCGATCATGTGGGCTTCGTCGAAACGGCCGCCGAAGGTTTTCTGTCCCACCAGCAGCGGCGCGAAATCACCCGGCGGCCCGACGCGCCTGCCATCGGGAAGGGTCATGGGGCCCTTAAAGCTCATCATGATGGTGTTGCTCACGCTTTTGAACCACGCCTTGGGATCGCGCAGCGTGAGGATGACCTTGGCCTGCGGATATCGCTCGGCAAGTTCCTTGTAGAAAGAGCAACTCGGCCAATCGCAACTCGAACGGTAATGGGCGAACATCTCTTCCCAATCGACTTTTTCGCCGCGCGTGGCGCGCTCCCAGAAGCCCGCCTGCTCCGGATGAATGATGACCTCGTACATATGATGACAGGGACCAAAGCCCAGCTGCTCGAGCGCGGTCTTCAGCGTCATGGTTCCTGTGCGCCCGAAGCCCGCGCCGATCACCTGTAAAGCCATGGAATGTTCCCTTCCCCGTTTCGGTTATGCTTGCGCGGAACGCGCCGCTTTCGCAAGCTTGGCGGCCAACGGAGGCCCGACATGATTCCAGCACGCATGAGCCTGGCGGCCGTGTTCGCCTTGCTTGCGACGCAGGCATTCGCGATGAACCTGAAGAGCAGCGACGTCACCGAGGCCGCCTATTTTCCGGAAACGGAAATCTGCGCGCGGTATGGCGGCGGCGACATTTCGCCGGCGCTCACCTGGAGCGGCGCACCCGCGACCACGAAAAGCTTCGCCGTCATGATGTTCGATCCGGACGCGCATGGCGGCTGGTGGCACTGGCTGGTCCTGAACATTCCGCCGGAAACAACGGGACTGGCGCAGGGCGCGGGCTCCGGCAAAGCGGCGCTGCCGCCCGGCGCGCTGGAAGCTGCCAACAGCAATGGCGTGAATGCCTATAGCGGCCCCTGCCCGCCTGCCGGGTCCGGCACGCATCACTACCAGATCACGCTGTGGGCTTTGGACAGCGCGAAAGCAGGGATCGACGCAGGCGGTGATCCGCAAGCGGCAGGCGAATGGCTTCAGAAGCACGCCATCGGCATGACGCGCATCACGCCGGTTTACCGGAAGTAGGCGCGACGTCGGTCAGCCGGTCCACCGTTCGCAGCGGTGGGAACAGCCACATCCAGATTGCGACGATGCCGAGCGTTCCCAACCCGCCCAGGACCACCGCCGGAACGGTGCCGAACCAGGATGCGGTGATTCCGGATTCGAACTCGCCCAATTCGTTCGATGCGCCGATGAAGAGCATGCTCACCGCGCCGACGCGCCCGCGCATCGGATCGGGCGTGGCGAAATTGATCAGCGATTGGCGCACATTCACGCTCACCATGTCGGACGCGCCGGTGACGAACAGCGCCGCCAGCGACAGATAAAAGCTGTGCGAGAGGCCGAAGACGATGGTGGCCACGCCGAAGATCGCAACGGCGGCAAACATGCGTATGCCCGAACTGCGCGTGATCGGGTACCGCGACAGCGTGAAGGCCGTGAGCGCCGCACCCGCGGCGGGCGCACTGCGCAGCAGGCCCAGTCCCGTTGGGCCGACATGCAGGATGTCGCGCGCGAAGATCGGCAGGAGTGCCACCGCGCCGCCCAGCAGCACGGCGAACAGATCCAGCGAAATCGCGCCCAGCACGATCGGCCGGTCGCGCACGAAGCGAATGCCTTCGATCACCCGCTCCAGTCGCGATACACCGGCGACGCTGGAGCGGTCGAAACGGCGGCCGCCGAAGGTGGTGGTGAGCGCGGCGGCAGCCATAAAGCCGACGAAGCTGATGCTGTAGGTTGCCACCGGTCCGAGCGCGAACAGAAAGCCGCCCAGCGCCGGACCCGCAATGACCGCAACGGTGAATGCGGATGAACTCAGCGCGATGGATTTTGCGAGGCGCTCAGGCGGAACGAGAAAGGCCAACAGCGATTGGCCGGATGGCCCCGAGAACCCGCGCGCCGCACCAAACAAAACCAGGACGGCATAAAACGGCAAAGCGTCGCGCGGATAGAGAAGGCTGAACAGCAGGAACAGTCCCGAGCAAACGCCCAACAACGCCTGCGATAGCGCCAAGACGCGGCGCTGGTCGAAGCGATCGGTGATCTCGCCGGCCGGAAGTGTCAGCAGAAACATCGGCACGAATTCGCAAAGGCCGACGAGGCCCAGCGACAGCGGCGTGCGCTCGATATCGTAGATCTGCCAGCCGATGGCGACGGACTGCACCTGCATGGCGACTGTCGACAGAAAGCGGCTGGAGATGAAGAAGCCAAAATCGCGGTCGCGATAGATGGCGGGCGCATGGAAGTCCGTCATGCCCGCAGGTGTCGGGATCGGCGCGCGAAAATCAAGCCGCGCTTTGCCGCTTCAGCCATGCTTCGCGCGTGATGCCCCAAAGATCGACGGGATAGTCCTTGCCGCCGATGCGCAGATTGGCGCGCTCGCCCTTCGTCTCGCCGACGCGCTTGGCCACGTTCTGCGAGGGGATGTTCTCCGGCGCGATGCAGGAGATGATCTTGTCCAGCGGCTGGGTGAGAAAGCCGTAGCGGATCGCTGCCTCCGCCGCCTCGCTGGCGTAACCTTTGCCCCAGTACGGCTTGCCCAGCGTCCATCCCACTTCCACGCCCGGCCAGCCTTCCGGATTGATGAGACCGACGCGGCCCAGCATGGCGCCGTCGGATTTGCGCTCCACCGCCCATTTTCCGTAGCCGCGCAGAACCCAATGGCCGATGAGGCCGGACAGGCTGCGCCAGGCATCGCCACGTTCCTGCACCGGTCCCAGAAACGTCATCACGTCCGGATCGGAATGGATGGCGGCGAGAGGCTCGAAATCGCGTGGCTCCCAGCCGCGCAGGATGAGCCTTTCGGTTTCAAGGCGCGGAATCATGTTCATCCTCCATTCATCCCGGAAACGAGTTTTCGCACAAAACGCGCCCGCGACAAATCAAGACACAATACAAAACCGCCGCTCTGGATTCGCCACATTCGCTCCCGATGTTCGATGTGTGCCCGAACGCACGAAGGAGAATTCGAAATGAACGCCTTGAAGAAAAGTTTGAAACTAGCCGGCGCGCTGGCGATCGTTCTTGGCGCCGCCTCGCCCCTGATGGCGACCTCCGCGAGCGCCGCGCCCTACGGCCATCACGAAGTCTACCATGGTCACGGCAGATATGACGCGATGCGCGACCGCAACCACCGTCCGCAGATTCGCTATGAGCGCCATGGCCACGCGCCGTATGCCCACGCGAAATGGCGTGAAGGCCGCTGGAATTGGCAACGCGACCACTGGGCGTGGGCGCCGGGAATCTGGATCCGCTTCTAAAGAGCTGATCCGGTAAAGGAAGCCTCCGCGGGGCAAGCCCCTCCACCCGCGGAGGCTTTTCTTTTGGTCAAGAATCGGTGGCGTGCGAACACGCACACAGCATTGCTTCTCCTAAGCCAGGCGCGTGTCGAGCTTCTTGCAGGCGTCGATGAGGCCTTTCACCGAATCCGCCGACTTCATCAGCGCAGCCTTCTCATCCGCAGTGAGGTCGAGCTCCACGATGCGTTCAACACCCTTGGCGCCGATCACCGCCGGCACGCCGACATAGAGATCCTTCACGCCATATTTGTTGTTCACATAGGCGGCGACGGGGAGCACGCGCTTCTTGTCGCGCAGATAAGACTGCGCCATTTCGATGCCCGCCGTGGCAGGGGCGTAGAAGGCCGAACCCGTCTTGAGCAGACCGACGATTTCGGCACCGCCATCGCGCGTGCGCTGCACGATCTGATCGAGCTTGTCCTGCTTGATCCAGCCCATCTTCACCAGCTCCGGCAACGGAATGCCGCTGACCGTCGAGAAGCGTGGCATCGGCACCATGGTGTCGCCGTGACCGCCGAGCACGAAGGCCGACACGTCTTCCACCGACACGTTCATCTCTTCGGCCAGGAAGTGACGGAAGCGCGCGCTGTCCAGAACGCCCGCCATGCCGACGACCATGTGATGCGGCAGGCCTGAGAACTGGCGCAGCGCCCACACCATCGCGTCCAGCGGATTGGTGATGCAGACGACGAACGCGTTCGGCGCATTTGCCTTGATGCCCTCGCCCACAGCGCTCATGACCTTGAGATTGATGCCCAGAAGATCGTCGCGGCTCATGCCCGGCTTGCGCGGCACGCCGGCGGTGACGATCACCACATCCGCGCCCGCGATGTCCGCATAGGAGTTCGTGCCCTTCAGCTTCGCGTCGAAACCCTCAATGGGACCGGCCTGCGAAAGATCCAGCGCCTTGCCCTGCGGCAGGCCTTCCATGATGTCGAACAACACGACATCGCCGAGTTCCTTGAGCGCGATAAGATGGGCAAGCGTGCCGCCGATCTGTCCGCCGCCGATGAGCGCGATTTTGCTACGGGCCATGGGGATTTCCTTCTGGAATGGGTCGGGCCGGTTCCTAGCGCGGGGCCAAAGGCCCGGCAAGGAAGCCGAAAGACGCAGGGCACAGACGGGGTGCTCAGGGCTCCGCGATATCGCCCAGACGGATGCGCCCGTGCCGGGCGATCAGGGCGAAAGGAACGCAGGCCAGGCAGAGGCCAATGGCGAACAGAATGCCGGTCGTGTCGGCAGCGGAATAGAGAAGCAGCGCACCCCCTTCCAGCACCAGCGCCAATACCGGCAGAAATGGATATCCACGCGCGCGAAAAGGACGCACAAGGCCTGGTTCGCGCTTGCGCAACCAGAAAAGCGCCACGATCACGACGATTGCACCGATCGCGTTCATCGTCCCGATCAATCCGAAGACGAGGTTGAAGGTGCCGCTCAAGGTCACGCCGATTGCAAAGAGCGCCGTCAGCAGCATGGCGCCGGATGGCGACCCGCCGGTGTTCACGCTCTGAAAGAAATTCGGCAGAAGTCCTTCTCGCGCCATGGAGAAGATGATTCGCGGACCGCCCATGATATTGGCATTGGCGCAGCTCGCCACCGTGATCATTGCCGTCACCGCGAACAGCAGCGAAGCGATCCCACCGAAACTTTGCACTACGATCGTGAACGGCAGCGGCGTGGAAGCCACGCTGCTCAAGCCCAGTGCATAGAGCAATGCGCCGTTGACGGCGATGTAAAGTGCGGCGGTCAGCGCAAGGCCGATAAAGGTGGCGCGCGGAAGATCCCGGCCCGGATTGACGATCTCTTCGCCGAAATAGAACGCCGTGTTCCACCCCGCATAGGCGCCGCGTACCAGCTGATAAGCGCCCACCACCGCCGCCCAGCCCAGTACCGGCGCGCTCATCATTGCCGGCGAAACCGGATGCGAGGGTGGAATGAACAGAACCGCCGCAACGCAAAAGATCGCAAGCATTGCCGCCTTGATGAGACTCGTCAGTTCCTGCAAGGCGCGGCCTTCGCGCAGACCCAAATAGTTTGCGCCGAAGAGCGCGATCAGCATCGCCAGTGCGACCCCCACCGTGTGCTGCTCCGACCATGGCCAGACAAGCGGCAGGAAATTGGCGAAAGAGATTGCCGCCGCCGCGGTGCCAGCCACAAAGGCAAGCCAGCCTGACCAGCCGACAACCAACCCGCCGATATCGCCGAAGGCGCGCTGCGCATAATTGTAATCGCCACCGGATTTGGGGAGCGCCGTCCCGAGCTCGGAATAGACATTCGCCGTCAGCGCCGCATGCAGCGCGCCGAAAACCCATAGCCCCATGATCAGGCCGATATTGGGAACGCTGGCGGCGATGGAGCTGGGGGCGCGCAGGATGCCCGAGCCGATCATGTCGCCGACGGCCACGGCCACGCCGAAGGTCACGCCCAGGATCTTCAAAAGATGATGGCGCGGCTGCGCCTCCGAAATCGCCATCACATCCCCGTTGTGCGGATGTGATGTTAGCGGATTGAGTCCGGTGCGGAAGGCACGGATGGGGGGCCCTTGCGAATATTTTGAATCGCAAGGCGTTGACCGGGAATTTCGATGAAGCGCCAGGCGGCGGCAGCGAGCGCGGCCACGCAAGCAAGGTAAATCAACGTTATGACATCATCGGCGAAAGGCGGGCCAAGATGGATGAATTTGGCGCCGTCTGCGCCGATGACCGTGCGGCCCGGCGCGAAGCTGTCGAAAGCGGAGACCATCAGCGCAATCACCAGCATCTGCACCAGATAGATCGCGTAGGACCATTGGCCGAGCCTTTGCAGCGCCGCAGCCGACATCGCCCGCGCAGCGATGCCCGCGTCATCCGCAAAAGCCAGCACGAAGAGCGCGAACACCGGCGGCGCGAGATATTCAAGCGCGCGATTGCCCGGAACGATGATGAGATAGGCAAGAGCCAGAACGAAGGCCGCAATTTCAGCGGCGTTCCCGCGAAGCCATGTGAACCAGCCGCGCGACCATGCCGTATAGGTCAGCGATCCCAGGAAGAAGCCATAGAAGCAGCGCGCAATGCCCCAGTCGAAGGTTTCGCGCATGCCATAGCGTGAATGCAGCGCAAGGATCGCGACCGAAGCCGCAATGAGGATCAGCGACAGCCATACGCGGAAGCGTCCTGCGATGAACGCGATCAGCGCAAAGACGAAATAAGTCCAGAACTCCGTGCTGACCGCCCAGGACGGCGTGTTCCATGTCAACATGTTGTGCAGGCCGAGCGACTGGATCAGCGCAAGGTTTGTGAAGATCGCAAAGAGGGAGCGCTCGCCGGTAAAGCCTGTGCCCGTCGCGGCGTAGCGATAAAGCTCCAGCGCAATGAATGCGGCGAGGACTGCGACATGCAACGGCCAGAGGCGAAAGAAACGCCGGATCGCGAATGACGACACCGCGCCGCCTCTCGCAAGTTTGTCGTGATAGGCGTGGGTTATCACGAAGCCCGACAGCACGAAGAAGAAATCGACGAGCAGCCAGGAATTGCGCACCAGCGGCAGATGATAAATGAAACCCCGCGCGGGAAAATGATGCAGCGCGATCAGCAGCGCGCAGATGCCGCGCCAGCCATCGAGCGCACGGAAACGGTGAGCCTCAGCCATGCGCCATCGTCAGATGGGCGCAACGGCGAGGCAAGAAAAAACCGGGCAGACGCTTTCGCGACTGCCCGGTTTTTTGAACTTCGTAAGAGAGCTTAGATCGACTCTTTCAGCTCTTTCGCGGCGCGGAAGGCAACCTTCTTGCTCGCCTTGATCTTGATCGCTTCGCCGGTGGCGGGGTTGCGGCCCATGCGGGCGGCGCGCTTGCGCACGACGAGAATGCCAAGACCGTTGAGGCGGATACGCGCGCCCTTCTTCAGGTGCTTGGTGATGGTGGCGATCGTGTCGTCCAGGAACGCATGCGCGGCCTTGTTCGACATTTCGTGCTTCTCAGCCAACTGCATCGCCAGCTGGCGCGTGCTGATCGTTTCGACTTTTGCTTTTGCGGCGGTTCCAGCCATAGCCATTTGATTGCTCCTTCATGGCGAATCAGTTGATGCCTGATTTTACTGCACTTCCGAGAACACAAGCGATGGCTGGGCTCAAGAAATGCTGATTTTTCAGGGTTTCATCGACTTGCCCACAGGAGCGCCCAAAAGCAAAACGCGCCGCCCGGGAGGACAGCGCGTTTTCACAATCGTTCTAAGGAAGCGATTACGCCTCGGCGGCCGCGGCTTCAACTTCGCTGGCGCGATCGGCACGCTCGCCAATACGGGCGGACTTACCGCGGCGGCCACGCAGATAGTAGAGCTTCGCGCGGCGGACCTTGCCCTTGCGCACGACCGAAACGCTGTCAACCAGCGGGGAATAGACCGGGAAAACGCGTTCCACGCCTTCGCCGTAGGAGATCTTCCGGACGGTGAAGCTCTCGTTGATCCCGGCGCCCTGGCGCGCGATGCAGACGCCCTCAAAGGCCTGCAGGCGCTCGCGCGTCTTCATCTGCTTGGCCTTCTCGTCATAGCTCTGCTCGACGACCTTCACGTTCACCTTCAGCGTGTCGCCGGGGCGGAACGCGGGGTGGGCCTTCTTGCGAAGGGTCTTCATCTGCTCGGCTTCGAGCTCTTGGATGATGTTCATTGGTCTTACTCCGATGCCGGGCAGGCGTGATTTTTCAATGCTTTTCGCGCCTTATGCAGGCGCGGAGCCGGGCCGTATAGCCTAGTGCTTCTTCTTTTCAAAGAGGGTCCACAGATCGGGGCGACGGGCTCTGGTGAGACGTTCCGCCTCCCCCTGCCGCCATTTGGAAATTTCCTTGTGATTCCCGCCGGTTAA
>Ga0265314_10005403_pt1 | contig 11544 bp, 10 predicted proteins | sample 4126metaG_FD_203106 | JGI IMG/M metagenome (GOLD analysis project Ga0265314, IMG submission 203106) | Rhizosphere microbial communities from Carex aquatilis grown in University of Washington, Seatle, WA, United States - 4-1-26 metaG | ecosystem: Host-associated > Plants > Roots > Rhizosphere >... | reverse complement strand
GAACGGAAACGTCCTGCTCGGCCGCCGCGAGTGCTGCACAGAACGCCGCATTGCCGCCGCCAACGACGACGACATCCGCGGATTTAGGTAACGCTGTAGCCATGACTTTCAGAGCCTCTTTGACATGATTTGAGTTGCGGGAACGTCGTGTTGAAAGCAGCGGCGCTTACGATACTTTCCATGCGGCGGACGGCGGTTCGCCGACCACGTCCTTTGCGAAAATTCGCAAAAAATGATTTTCCATCGTTTTGGCGTACACCACACAAGCTTCCCCGGTCACTTCTCGACGGAACGCACGGACGTTTCGGGTTTGAGGCCGCCGCGCCGGCGGGCGAGCGTGTCAAGGCCGTTTGCCTCCCATTTGCCCTCAGTCGCGTTCACCGCGAATTTTTCCCAGGCGTCGCTCCAATCGCCGAGCAGATAGCCGTGCCACGGCGCCTGGAACGAGATGAATGGCAGGTTCAGCCGGGCCCAGATCTCGCGCGCCCGCTCCATGTAAGGCTGTGCCGGCAGGGCGATTGGCGGCATCACGTGCTTTAGCGTTGCGTCGATCAGCAGCGTGGAATTTGCCGTGCGCGGATCGGAAGGCGCACCGGGCTCTTGATCCGAGGAAGGGCCGTGTCCGGGCGAGCGATAGGGAAGTACTTGCACGTCCTCGATCGGGTTTGAGCGATAGGCCATCGACCAGAAGATCGCGTTGGCATTGGCCGGATCGACATCTTCGCTGACCGCGATGACGATCTTTCCGCAGTCGGCGATGCGCGAGGCCGCCGCCTGCAGGCCACGCCAGACCTCCGTGCGCGGCGTATCGTTGGCGAATTGCAGGAAGATCAAAGGCCGCAGATTGCTCAATACCTCGTGCATGGCGACTTGGCGAATGCCGCTGATCCCTAGGTTTTTGCGGAGATGGTTCAGAAACAGCGGCTCCAGCGCGACCTTGCGCATCACGCTCGATTCGCTTGGCGTCACCTGGCTGATAATCGAGGCAAGGACCGGCGACTTTCGGTGCGTGATCGCCGTCACTTCCATCGAAAGATTGTAATCTTCGAGGGCCACATAGCCGGTGCTCTCGCCGAATGGACCTTCCGGCTCCAGCAGTTCGGTGCTGATGAGGCCCTCGATGACGATTTCGGCGTTGGCCGGGACCATCAAGTCGACGGTTTTAGCCTTGACCACCTCGATGGGCTGTCTGGCCAGCGCACCGGCCACCGTCAACTCGTCGAAGTCGTAAGGCAAGCGCTGCGGTCCGTTGTAGCAGACCACGGGTGCGCATCCGACCACGATCGCGCAGGGCATTGGCTTGCCCATCTTCTGATACTTCAGCCAGTGCTGGTAGCCGCCCGACCCGCCGATGCGCGACGACATGCGAACGCCGAGACGGGTCGTGCTCTTCAGCGCGGCGCGGTTGGTCGACATATTGGCGACGCCGTTTTCGGGATCCTTGGTGATGCAACACGTCGCCGTGAATGTCGGCGCGGCATCAAAGCCTGGCGTCGACACGGGAACCGGCAGCAAAGCTAATCCGCCTCCCGGCTTTTTCAGATCATCGCCGGTGATGACGACGTCCTGGCACTGGCCCGTCTTGACCTCGACAGGCGGGATCGGATTGGCAATCGCCTTGGTCCAAGTCGCGCTGATCTCGTCTACCTGACAACCCATGCCGACCGAATAGATTTCCGGCGTGGCCGCCAAAGCACCGACGACGACGGGCATGTCGTATTTCTTGCCCGTCGAATCGACGACATTGGTAAAAATAAAGGCGCGTCTTTCATGCTCCGGGACGCCGCCGACGAACTGACAGCGCACCAGCGGGTGCAGCTCGGTATCTTTGTTGATCGGCTCGTCAATCCGGAAAAGAAGGCCACGTCTTTCCAGATCGGCGAGATGCGACTGGAAGTCGAGGCTGACCGTGCGGTGCTGAGATGTCATGAGAAGAGGCCATCCTTATTCGGCGCCAATGGTTCGCCGTGGTGAACATTGGCGCGGTTATTTTGCAGCTTTGCACAGGCGCCAACCGGCGCCTATTGGATCAGACCCGCCTTGGTCGCGAGGTCTTTCCATTTCTTGAGATCGCTTTCGATCTTGCCGTGCAGTTCTGCCGGTGTGTGCGGATCTGCAAACACAGCCTGATTGAGCAGTGCTTGTTTCAGGTCCGGTTGAGTCAGCAATTGGTTGATCTCGGTGCTGAGCCGCTCGATTATGGCCGGCGGCGTCTTGGCTGGCGCCACGAACGCAACCCACAACGACGCCTCGTATCCCGGCAGACCTGACTCCGCGATCGTCGGAAGGTCTGGAAGTTCTGGAATTCGAGTTTGGGTCGTGACGCCCAGCGCCTTCAACTCGCCGCCGCGAATATAGCGTTGCGTAGTTGTCAGAATGCCGAACTGCGAATCGATGCGGCCCGCAAGCAGATCGATCACGCCTTGCGTGGAGCTCTTGTAGGGGATCTGCGACAGTTTGATGCCCGCCATGTTGGCGAAAAGTTCGGCGCCTAGCCGGGCGAGACTGGCTTCCCCGTCGGACGAGTAAGAAATAGATCCCGGCTTGGCTTTGGCAAGCTCGATATATTCCTTGATGTTCGTCGCCGGAAGCTTCGGATAGACGACAAGAACGAAGGGTGAGTATCCGACCATCGCGACGGGCGCGAAATCCACCAAGGCATTATATCGTATGCGGGAGCTGAGGACCGGCACGGTCACCAACGTCGTCGTCGTCGCGATGCCGATGGTGTACCCATCCGGGTCGGCTTGAGCGAGTTGTGTGGTGCCGATCTCGCCACTGGCGCCTTCGCGGTTATAGACAATGAAGGGCTGGCCGAGCTTTTCGGATAGTTTGGTGCCGATCAGGCGAGCGACCGTGTCAGATGCAGCGCCGGCTGGGAAGGGAACGATGATTCGGACCGGCTTGTTGGGCCAGGGCGCATCGGCGGCAAATGACGCTGTGTCCAAGGAGAGTGCTTGAAACACAAGCCCGCCAGCCAGCGTGAGCCGCAACAACATACATCGGCCTCCCGTAACGGCGGCAATCTGCCCGCCTCTTTTTTCAAGCAACCTATCCGCGGCGGGCGCGCATTCAATCAACAATTGTGAATGGTCATGTGAGATTTTCGCATAGGCAGCTGTGCGACATGCACTGAACAGGCTGAAGATCAGGCCTTGGTCCGAAGCGTTTCAAGTACGGGAAGAATGTAGCGGCGAAACTGTTGCGGGTTCTCACTCATGGCAAAATGGCCAACTTCTTTCATGACGATCACCTCGGCGCCTGGGATCCGGTTTGCAGTGGCGATCGTGTCTTCCGGGGTGCAGGAGTAGTCGTATTCGCCGGTCATAAGGTAGAGCGGGCAGATTCGTGTATCGACTGCGCTAAGGGCGTCGCGCAAGTCCGAGTCGATGCGATAGAAATAGATGTCGCCCTTGAACACGCCGGGACCGCTTTGCATGTATTGCCAAAGCGTTTCCCAGCGGCTGACGTCGGGGCTTTGCGGCGCGATGAGGCCCGAGACGATTCCGGCGCAAACTTCGCCGCCGTGGACGTCGGGCCGGTGCAGCCAACTCGTGTCGTACCATCCGGTCTGGTAGGCCGCCGAGTCGAGACCGATCAGACCTCGAAATTCGCTGCCGTGGCGCATGGCCAAGTTCAGCACGATGCGGCCGCCAATCGAGCAGCCGAGCACGATCGGCCGCTCCAGCTCGAGCGCATCGCGAAATGTGCGGATCGCTTCGACGTAGGCATCCGTTGTGAGCTGATATTCCTCGTCCTGCCAACCGTCCGGCGGCGTCGACTTGCCGTGCCAGGGCAGATCGAAGGCGATGACGCGAAAATGGTCGGTGATTGCGCTATCCACCATCAGATGACGAAACTGCCGGCCGTCTGCGCCCGCGGTGTGCAGACAGAGCAACGGAATTCCGCTTCCCGCTTCTTCGAAATAGATCCGATGTGGACGGCCGCCGAGCGTCAGATGAACGTAGCGGCCGACGACGGCGTCAATCTCGGCGGTCATCAGCGCGCCCCCGCGGCAAGACGGCGCGGCGCCGCCAGAAGCGCCTTGAAATACAAAAGATTCGTCATCAGCGTACGGTATTCGCCATCGATCTGAAACTCGCCGCGCTTAGTCAACGCGAAGATGTCATGGAAATGCGGCGGTGGAAGCGGTTGCCAATAACGCCGCCAGACATCTTCGCCGCCGCGAATGGCGAACGACCAGGAACGCATCACCAGGGGTCCACGCTGAAGGCCCGCGATCTGCCCGTTGACGATCGAAATATAATACGGTGTCGCGCTGATCCCGAGCATGAACTCGGTACTGACAAAACGGCCGCGACGTACCAGCGCAGCATCGGCGTTCACCAATGCCGGCATCTGCTGGATTGGCTCGGCCAGTGACAACTCCGCTTCCTCGCGCTGACTCATGCGCTCCTTCCGACCGACCGCAATGTGCGTATTCCGCAAGCTTAGCCGTCGCCGCGAGATTCCGCGTAACCAGCAAAAACGCGCATTTACCCTGACGAAAAGCGCGGCCGCGCCGACCCTTCGCTCATTTATCTTGGACAAACAAATTCGTAATGGGTAACGTGCTTTGAGTTTTCCTCAAGTATGGTTGCGTCTTGGCCCGGTCCATACCACCATTGAATCCGCTGCACGTCTTTGAAGTAGCGAGCCGCGTCGGTAGCTTTACTAAGGCCGCAGAACTACTCAGCGTGTCGCCATCCGCGGTCAGCCGGCAGATTACCGCTCTCGAAGCATTTCTCGACGTTCGGCTGTTTAACCGCGGACGCGACGGGAACACGCTGACCGACGTCGGCGAAAAATACCGTCGCGCGATTGCGCCAGCTTTCGAAATCATTACCGCCGCAACCGACCAGATCAACAAATCGCAGGATATCACGCCCCTTAGCGTGCGCGTTCCGTCGACTTTCGCCATCCGCTTCTTGATTCCGCGGTTGTCGGAATTTCGGGCGGCTCATCAGAACATCAACGTGCGCATTGTCACTGGTTTCGGTGCGGTCGATTTTGTGCGCGAGGACGTCGACATTTCGATCCAGGTCGGTTGGGGCGAATGGCCGGGCGCTGAAAGCAAGATGCTGTTTGCTAATTGGGTGCAGCCGATGTGCAGCCCGCAACTATTCAAAGGCGCCCAAGCGATTCAGAGCATTGATGAATTGCGTGGACTTCGGCTGCTGATTTCGAAAAATCGCCGCAACGATTGGGTCGACTGGCTCGCAGCGGTCGGCCGGGCCGATTTTCCGCTCGATCAATCCGAAATCATTGAGTTTCCAAATTCAATGCTGGCCTATCAGGCGGCAGCCGATGGGCTTGGCGTGGTCATCGGCCAGGTTCCCTTGCTGGGACCGGAATTTGCCACGCAGACCTTGATCCCGCTTTTCGACAAGCCGATCCGGCAAGGCTCTTACTACGCCGTGTGGCGTGCCGAAACCGGGCCGAACCGCAAGGGACGGCAATTTCTATCCTGGCTTCAGCACCAACTTGAACCGGTTCTGGCGCGGTTGCCGCGACAGCCCGCCACCGCGTGATTTCGCTCGGCCGAGCAAGCGGGCGCTGTGAATAAAACTCAAGCGCCGATACCGATTGCGAATTTGTGCTTTCTAGGCAGCGCTCTCATAAAGCAGTCGTAAGTTAGCACCGAATTCCATCGGTGCAGGGATTATTTCGCAGTTGGGGAGGCCACGGGTGAGCGCTGACAAAAGATACGAAAAAGGGATGGAAGTACGGCGTCAAATTCTGGGCGACGCTTGGGTCGATCGCACGCTGAAGAATCGGAACGAGTTCAATACCGAATTCCAGGAGGCGATTACCCGGAATGTCTGGGGCGATATTTGGACTCGGCCGGCGATCGATCACAAAACCCGCCGCTATATGGTGATGTCGATGATGATTGCGCTGCACCAATGGGAAGAGTTCAAGCTTCACGTGCGCGCCGCGCTCGTCCACGGCTTCAGCCGCAGCGACATAAAGGAGATTATCCTTCAGGCAACGGTCTATTGTGGCGCGCCGGCCGGCAACCACGCGATGCAGGAAGCCGCTGCCGTCTTCGCGGAAGTCGGCGATTGATAGATGGATCGCGCCGGCGCGACGGTCAGTCCAGCTTGATGCCGGCTTCGGTAATCACGCTTTTCCATTTCACGGCATCGGTCTTGATAAGGTCGGCGTAGCTCTCGGGGCCTGGCTCACCGGCGCTTGCGCCTTGCTTGGCAAGGCTCGCAATATACTCGGGTTCTTTCTGCGCGGCCGTCATTGCCTCTTGCAGACGTTTGGCTATCGCCGGGGGCGTGCGCGACGAAACGACGAAGCCGAACCAGCTTTCAGCTTCGACGCCAGGCAATCCTGCCTGTGCCATGGTTGGCACATCGGGCAAGGAGATCTCGCGTTTCGATGACGCGACCGCGACCGCGACAATCTGCCCCGCCTTGATCTGCGGCGCGATGATCGGCGTGTCGCCGAACAGCGCATTGATCTGCCCGCCCATCAGCGCCGGCAGGCTCTCGCTGGTGCTGCGGAATGGAATGTGAACGATGTCGAGCTTGGCCTGACGTTTGAACAACTCGATGGCGAGATGCGTGACCGAGCCGACACCGGCAGATCCAATCGTCACCTTGCCGGGGTTGGCTCTGGCGTAGGCGATAAACTCGGAGAGTGTCTTCACTCCGAGCTTGGGGCTCACGGCGAGCGTGAGGGCCGACCGCCAGACCGTACCAAGCGGCACGAAATCTTTCTGCGCATCGTAATTGACCTTCTTGGCTGCCGGAATGATCGTCAGCGGGCCGATGGCGCCCAACAGGATCGTGTAACCGTCCGGATCGGTATTCTTATAGGCTTCGGTCGCATTAAGGCCGCCGCCGCCGCCGCGGTTTTCGATGAATACCCGCTGCCCGAGTTGACGGCTGAGCGGCTCGGCTGCGAGACGCGCGCCGGTGTCGCTGGGCCCGCCAGCGGCGTAGGGAACGACGACACGAATGGGCCGCGTCGGAAAGTCATCGGCGGCAAAAGAGGCATTGGCCGCTATAACCAGAGCGGCAGCAATGATCGGAATTTTGGCGATCAGCGACATTGAATCCTCCGGGCCGGGAGCGGCTTTTTGTTGTCCGTTGTTTGGCGGCCATATAGCACCCAGGCGGCGCGTCGAGATTGCGAAAAACTCAAGGGTCTTTGCCCATAAGGAAATTGCCCCTGCGAGACAAAGCTCCTAGCGATCAACACGTTGGGGACGAAGGCGTCGGAATGGCTGCGTTCTCGATGGGCCGTGGTCCTTAGCAGGAGGCGGCAACGAACAAAATAATAAGTCGGGAGCCCAGGGAAGAATGAGCCAGGAAGAATTGATTATCGATGCCCATGCTCATTTCGTCCCGCAGGCACTTCTGGATGACGTGCTGTCGCAACGCCGTGTATTTCCCTCGGTCAAGGCTGTTTCGGAGAACGGCGGCGTCCGTTTTTCCTTTGCCGGGCAAGAGGCCAAGCGGCCGGTTCCGGCCGGTATGAGCGATGTCGGCCGGCGCCGCACCTGGCTCGCCGACCGCGGCATCGACAAGCAGGCCGTCGGCGGCTGGCTGGACATGTTCGGCTACGACCTTCCGCCTGAGGAGGGCCTCGATTGGAGCCGCTTTCTCAACGAGCACATGCTCAAAGCGGCAGCCGCCATTCCGTTTCTGATCCCGCTGGCGACATTGCCGATGCAGTCGGGAAAACTCGCCGCCGAAGTCCTGGAAAAAGCGCTGGATCAAGGCTTCCACGGCGCGATGATCGGCACCCAGCCGAAAGGTTCGGGCGGCGTGTTGGACGATCCCGACCTTGAGCCATTCTGGGAAGTGGCGTCGGCGCGCAAGGCGGCGATCTTTGTTCACCCGACATTTGGCGCCCGCGACGACCGCCTCAAGGCCTATGGCCTGGTCAGCGCGGTTGGCCGCGTCACCGACACGACGATGGCGGTCGCTCGCTTGCTGTACTCCGGCCACCTCATGCGCCACCCCGACGTCAACCTCATTATCTCGCACGGCGGCGCCGCGCTGCCGATGGTGTTTGGCCGCCTGCAACGCAGCTTTGCCACGACGCCGGCACAGAATGCCGATCCGGGCCCGGGCTTTCACAAGCTCTATTTCGATTCCGTCGTTTACGATGCGCTGACGCTGAAGTTTGTATGTGACCTCGCCGGCACCGACCACGTCGTCATGGGAACGGACGAGCCTTTTTCGATTGCCGAGCAGCAGCCGATCAAACTGGTCGATGAATGCGAGTTTAGCGCAGTCGACCGTACCGCGATCCTCGGCGGCAATGCCGCCAGGCTTTTCGGAATCGCTTGACTTGCAGCGACCGTCGACGACGCGGCGTCTGTGATGAGGAGTAGCAATGCCCACTGTATCGATGACGGTGAATGGTGAACTGCGCAACGCCGAAGTTGAAGGCCGCACTTTGCTGGTGCAGTTCTTGCGCGATCATCTGCGGCTGACTGGAACGCATGTCGGTTGCGACACCAGTCAATGCGGCGCCTGCACGGTCCATGTGGACGGGGTTGCGATCAAGTCGTGCACCGCGCTCGCGCTCGCCTGCGATGGGGCCAGCGTCACCACGATCGAAGGTCTTGCCGTCGCCGATCAACTGCACCCGATGCAGCAGGCTTTCCACGAAAATCACGGTCTACAGTGCGGCTTTTGCACGCCGGGGATGATTATGTCGGCTATCGATATGGTTCGGCGAAACGGTCACGACCTTCACGAGCACACGATCCGGACGCAGCTTGACGGCAATATTTGTCGTTGCACCGGCTACCATAACATCGTCCGGGCCGTTCAAGTCGGGGCCGCCGCGATGCGTGAGAGGTAGTCGGTGCACGATTTCACTTATCATCAGCCAAAGTTACTGGGCGATGCCGCCGGGCTGCTCGGGGGCAAGCCGGAGGCAAAATTGCTCGCCGGCGGCATGAGTTTGCTGCCAAGCCTTAAGCTTCGCCTCGCGCGGTATACAGACCTCGTCGATTTAAAAGGTATTGCCGATCTCCAGGGCATCAAACGTTCCGCTGATGCTGTGGTGATCGGCGCCATGACTAAACATGCGGTTGTCGCTGCGTCCGACATCGTCAGGCAGGCCATTCCGGCTTTGGCGGTGCTGGCCGGCGGCATCGGCGATCCTCTGGTGCGCAACCGCGGCACGATCGGTGGTTCGATCGCCAATGCCGATCCGGCCGCGGACTATCCGGCGAGCGTGCTAGGGCTGGGCGCCACCATTATGACCGATCGGCGCGAGATCGCCGGCGACGACTTCTTTACAGGCCTGTTCGAGACGGCCCTGAAGCCGGGCGAAATTGTCACCGCGGTCCGCCTTCCGATTCCGTTGCGCGCCGGCTACGCCAAGTTGCCGCATCCGGCATCCCGCTTTGCCTTGGTCGGCGTCATGGTGACGAAAACGCCTGCCGGCGTGCGCGTCGCGGTGACGGGCGCAGGCCCCGCCGTTTTCCGCTTGACGAAAGCGGAGGCGGCGCTCGACGCCGACTTCACGGCCGCGGCACTCGACAGAATTGAAGTCGACGCCGGAGAACTCAGTTCCGACATCCATGCCAGCGCCGAGTACCGCGCCCACGCCATCATCGTCATGGCTAAACGCGCGGTCGCTGCGGCGCTGCGCTGATCCTCAATCGCTGCCCGCCTGACGGATATTGGAAGACAAAGAAATGCACGCGCCAGCAACAAGCAATCGCATTGGGCAGCCGGTCCCGCGCAAGGAAGACTTGCGGCTTATTACGGGCAAGGGCCGCTACACCGACGACATGAATCTGGACGGGCAGGCCTACGCCGTGATGGTGCGTTCTCCGCACGCCCACGCACTGATCCGGTCGATCGATAGCGCGGAGGCTCTGGCCGTGCCCGGCGTGCTGGCCGTCCTCACCGGATTCGACTTTATCGAGGATAAGCTAAACCCGATCCCCAATAAGACGTTCTCGATGCATCCAGCCGAAATGCCGCTGATCAACTTCGACGGCACGCCGGCGTTCAATGTCTCAGACCATCCCTTGCCGGCCGACAAGGCCCGCTTCGTCGGCGAAGCCATCGCTATGGTGGTGGCGGAGACGATTGCGGCTGCAAAAGATGGCGCGGATCGCGTTGCGATCGATTACGAGCCGCTGCCCTGCGTCACCTATACCGTCGATGCGGCGAATCCGGACGCCGTCCGGGTGCGCGACGAGCACAATAATATATGCATCGATGCGCAGGTCGGCGATGCCGCGGCGACGGCGGCGGCTTTTCGCAATGCCGCGCACGTGGCCAAGATCAAGACTTGGGTGCCGCGCGTCGCCGGTTCTCCCATGGAGCCGCGCGCCGCGGTCGGCGACTACGATGCAAAGACCGGACGCTATACGATCTACACCTGCAGCGGATCGACGTTGCGGCTGCGCCGCGATATCGCGATCGTTCTCAACGTGCCGGAGCCCGATGTCCGCCTTGTCATCCGCGATGTCGGCGGCAATTTCGGCACGCGCGGTGCGATCTTCCCCGAGCAGCCGCTGGTCGGCTGGGCGGCGCGCCGCGTCGGCCGGCCCGTCAAATGGACAAGCGAACGCAGCGAGGCCTTGCTCAGCGACTATCAGGGGCGCGATCTCGCCGTTGAAGCCGAATTGGCGCTCGACAAGGACGGCACCTTTCTCGCGATGCGCGGTTCCAATGTCGGCAATCTGGGTTCGCACACCGGCAACTTCTCGATGGTGCAGAAGGGCGTCGAGATCATGTCGAGCATCTACAAGATGCCGACTGCCCATTTCCGTGCCCGTGCCGTCCTGAGTCACACTGCGCCGACGAGGCCGTATCGCAGTTCCGGACGTCCCGAAGTCATTTTTGTCATGGAACGGCTGATCGATTTGGCCGCCCGCGAATGCGGGTTGGATCGCGTCGAGTTGCGCCGCCGCAATCTCGTTCCAGAGGCGGAGTTACCCTACAAGAACCCGTTCGGCATGGTCTATGACAGTGGCGCTTATCACAAGGTCATGGAGCGGGCGCTTGAGCTCGCCGACTGGCAGGGTTTCGCCGCGCGCAAGGCCGAAGCCCGCGAGCGCGGCAAATATCGCGGCATCGGCGTCGCCAATTATGTCGATACCGCCACGGGTATTCCTCGCGAGAAAGCGGAACTAACCGTCCACGCGAATGGCAGCGTCGACGTGGTGATTGGCACCGTGTCGAATGGCCAGGGTCATGAGACAAGCTTCGCCCAGTTGATTAACGAGTGGCTTGGCGTTCCGATCGACAAGGTGCGGCTGATCACCGGCGACACCGACATCGTCACGGTCGGGGGCGGGACTCATTCGGGCCGCGGCATGCGGCTCGGCAGCATCGTGATCTGGCGCGCCTCAAACAAGATCATCGACAAGGGTAAGCAGGTTGTCGGCCTGCTGCTGCAGAAGAGCCCCGACGAGATTGGCTTCAGCAATGGTCTATTCGTCGCCAGCGACGGCGGGCAATTGATGACGCTGTCCGAAGTCGCCGGCGCCATGACCAGCCGGTCCGACTTGCCGCCGGAATTGCGCGGGCCGTTGATGGCGGAATGCGA
>Ga0265314_10005400_pt1 | contig 11546 bp, 10 predicted proteins | sample 4126metaG_FD_203106 | JGI IMG/M metagenome (GOLD analysis project Ga0265314, IMG submission 203106) | Rhizosphere microbial communities from Carex aquatilis grown in University of Washington, Seatle, WA, United States - 4-1-26 metaG | ecosystem: Host-associated > Plants > Roots > Rhizosphere >... | reverse complement strand
GTTGAATCGCTCTTCGTGCGGGACTACTGGTGGGCCTCGCTCAGCCCGATTGAGGAGCCAACCAGCGTGACCTGGTATGCGAGCGCAGCCGATCCGGCTCTGCCCGCCACGTGGGATGAGAACAAACTCGAATCGGCCGATGCTGGCGCGAACCTTGTCTTCACCGCGAGCGAGTCGGGATACCAGGTCAACCTGAACTCGGGCAGCAAGACCTTTGCGTGGCGGCCGATGGGCGGGCGCATGAGTGTGCCCTGCTACAACTTTACCAACGTCTTTGTGCTGATGCTTGAGAACCACTCCTTCGACAACATCTTCGCGTTTTCCGGAATTCCTGGCATCGCCGCCGCAACGAACGCCGACACGAATTCATACATGAGCGGCGGGCAATCTTTCACTGCAAATGTTTCTTCGCCAGCGCCCGCGAGCATGCCAACCGATCCAGGCCACGAGTTTCTCGATGTTGTTGAGCAGCTCTGCGGCCAGGGTGCGCACTATGTTTCCGGAAACTATCCCGCTGTTAACAACTCCGGCTTTGCAGCCAACTACGCCACCTCGAATTCTGAGAAAACTGGCCTGCCTTCCAGCGCCCAGGTGGCGGACTTGATGGCCTGCTTCAACACTGCAACACAATTGCCGGTAACTTATACGCTCGCCAAAGAATTTGCGGTTTGCGATCACTGGTTTTCCTCGCTGCCCGGACCCACATGGCCCAACCGCTACTTTATTCACTGCGCGTCTTCTGCGGGTCTTGACGATAGTCCCACCTCAGATCAAATGGCGGCCTGGGCTATAACCGGCCTCGAGTTCCCCCACGGCTCGCTCTACGACCGGATCGACACACTGGCCGCGGGCACATGGCGCATTTATCACGATCCAACCGGCCCTGAGATCGGCAAGCTGCCGCAGGTGACGTCAATCAAAAACATCTCCATGCTCGAGGTGTGTTCGCTCGACGATTTTGCCGCGGATCTCTCGCGGCCTTATCCATGGCGCTACACATTTATCGAGCCCAACTTTGGCGACACGCTCAACAACACTTACCAGGGCGGCAGCTCGCAACATCCCATGGACGGAGTTGCGGGCGGCGAAGGCCTCATCAAGCGAGTCTACGAGGCCATTCGCAATTCGCCCTTGTGGAACGAAAGCCTGCTGATCATCACTTACGACGAGCACGGCGGCTTCTACGATTCGGCCAGGCCCGGGCTATGCAATGCTCCCGAAGACCACCCGGCCGCCGGGCTTAACAGTCACGGCTTTGACTTTACGCAGCTGGGCGTTCGCGTTCCCGCAATTGTTGTTTCGCCGCGCGTCGCGCAGGGCGCCATTTCGCAAAGCATCTACGACCATTCATCGGTTGTTGCCACGGTGACTGGCTGGCTCGGGCTTGGCAGTCTTACCGCGCGCGACGCCAACGCCAACACTCTCACAGCGCTGGTTCATGGGCCGGTGCGTTCCGACTGCCCGTCAGCGCTGCCCAATCCCGTTGCGGAATCCGTTGCCACGGTTGCCGCGTCCGTAGCAAAGCCCGCTACGAGCGACCGTGCTGCTCTTCCCGAGGGCGGCAATCACTGGGGATTCCTCTCGATCACAGCCAAAACGGATTACGAGCTTTCAGCGCAGACGCCTGCGGATGAAGCACGCATCCGGCAGAAGCTGGCCGGCATTCACACCGTCGGCCAGGCCCGCGAATATGCTCTTGAAGTGAGGCTCCGCGCGCATGCGTACCGCGCAACGCACCCGCAATTTGGCCACGCCGTCAACTCGGCCTCCAGTAAATGAGCCGCTGCAACATGAAACCCACACGCAACTGCGCTGTGCGCGGATTCAGAGTCGATCAACGCGGCAAGCGCGCATCGTAAAATTACATCAGCAACCTGCTCATCGGCTGACCTGCTGACTTGCTGAGTTGCCGACTCGCTCATGAAGATTTTTCTTACAGGCGCCACCGGCTTTGTTGGTCATCACGTGGCCAAGGCTCTTGCCGCGGAAGGCGCTGAGCTTCGTCTGCTCGTCCGCAAAACCAGTAACCTCAAAAATCTTGAGGGCATTGCCGGTGATTCAGTTGTCGGCGACCTGGCCGAGCCTGAAAGTCTCAGGAGCGCGATGACCGGAGTAGATGCGGTGGTGCATGTCGCCGCTGACTACCGCCTCTGGATTCCCGATCCTGCAGCAATGTACAAGGCAAACGTGGACGGCACGCGCGAACTGCTGCGGCTTGCCCGCGAGGCCCGCGTCAAGCGCGTCGTGTACACGTCATCTGTCGCCACTATGCATTTCCGCACAGACGGCATCGTCATCAACGAAGACACGCCGGTATCGCTGGCCGACATGGTGGGCCACTACAAGCGTTCGAAGTTTATGGCCGAGCAGGAAGCGATCAAAGCCGCGCAGGCAGGCCAGCACGTGATGATCCTGAACCCGACAAGCCCTATCGGCGCCAACGACGCCAAGCCCACGCCCACGGGCCGCATCTTCCTCGACTTTCTCAACGGCAAATTCCCGGCCTACATGGAAACTGGTTTGAACCTGGTCGATGTCTCAGAGGTTGCGCGGGCGCACGTGCTGGCTCTGACAAGGGGCAAGCCTGGCCGCCGCTACATTCTTGGCGGAGAAAATCTGACTCTCAAGCAGATCCTCGACAAGATGTCGGCCATCACAGGCATTCCATCGCCTACGGTCAAAATTCCATTTGCCGTTGCGGCTACCTACGCGTTTTTCGAAGAGATAATTACCGGGAAGATTCGCGGCAAAGAGCCGCGCGCCACGCTTGAAGAAGTGCGCATGGGCCGCAAGAAGATGTTTGCGTCGAGCGCGCGCGCACAGCAGGAGCTCGGCTTTCGTATTCTGCCCGTGTACCCCGCCATGCGCGCGGCGATTGAGTGGTTTCGCGCGAATGGATATGTGGCCACGAATCCATGACCCGCACCGCATTCATTGCCGCGTTCTCCGGCGAGCTCAAGCCGCTGGTCAGCACCGTCGTTAGCGGCGGCAGCAGCGCCCGCGTATGGCCACACTCGACCCGCAACGGCATACACTTCTGGGCCGTGCGCAACGAGGAAGAAGAGTGGATCGCAGCCTGCGCCGGAGCCGGACAAGCCGCTGCGACCCGCGCCTTCGCCGCCATTGAAGACGGCGGTCCAATCGACCTGGTTTTCTCACTGGGATGGGCCGGCGCGCTCACGCCCGATCTCGCTCCCGGCTCGGCCTACAACGTTGCAGGCGTCATCGACGTTAGGACCGGCGAGCGCTTCCGATGCGATGCCGAGGCCGGCGATGAGTGGCTTTTAACCGCCCCGGCCGTGGCCAATGCGGACGAAAAGCTGCGCCTAGCCAGGACTTACAAGGCCGCATTGGTCGACATGGAAGCGGCCGCCATTGCGCGCCTCGCCGCCATGCGGGAAATTCCGTTCTACTGTATTAAGGGCGTGAGTGACGGCCTCGACGCCAAGCTGCCTGATTTCAATCGTTTCCTCTCGCCCTCGGGCCAGCTTGAAACGCCGCGCCTGGTCTTATATTCAATGTTCCGTCCGTGGCACTGGCCCGCACTCATCCAAATGGGCGAAAATAGTAGAAAGGCTTCCCAAAGCATCGCGGAGCTGGTCCTGAACCTCCTCGAGGCATAACGTCACATCAGGAAACGGAATGGCCACTCAGACATCCGCAGCTGAAACACTCGTTGATCCCCATATCCCCGACACCATGCGCGCCGTGGTTTACCGCGGCATTAACGACATGCGCATTGAAACCGTCCCCGTGCCCAAAATTGGCCCCGGCGAACTGCTGGTGAAGATTGCCACCTGCGGCATCTGCGGCACCGATCTTAAGAAAATCCACATGGGCTCGCACTCGGCTCCACGCATCTTCGGCCACGAGATGGCCGGAACCGTTGCCGCGGTTGGCGAGGGCGTTACGCAATTCGCAGTTGGCGACCGGGTGATGAGCTTCCACCACGTGCCATGTGGCAAGTGCTACTACTGCCGCAAGCAAACTCCCGCGCAATGCCCGCTCTACAAGAAGACCGGTGCGACCGCAGGTTTTGAGCCCTCGGGCGGCGGCTTTGCCGAATACATCCGCGTGATGGACTTTGTAGTCGAAAACCGCGGAGTAGTTCGCATTCCCGACGGTGTGCCGTTCGAGCAGGCTGCCTTCGTTGAGCCGGTGAACACCGTACTCAAAGGCGTGAAGCTGCTCAACCTGCAGCCAGACGATACGGTCCTGGTGATCGGGCAGGGACCGATCGGCCTGATGCATGCGTCACTCGCCAAACGTATCGGAGCGCGCGTGCTTACGTCCGATCTGTTTCCCGAACGCCACGCTATTGCTGCGCGCTTCGGACTGAACAACCCCATCCACGCCGGCAGTGAGAACGTAGTCGAACGTGTGTTTGCAGAGACTGAAGGCCGTGGCGCCGACGCTGTAATTCTTGCGGTCGGCGGCAATGCCCTCATCCGTACTGCCATGGACGCAGCCCGCCCCGGTGGCAAGGTAATGCTGTTTGCCCAAACTCAGCACGGCGAGGCAACCATCGACCCGGCCGCGGTGTGTGTAGACGAGAAGACCCTGTTGGGGTCATACTCATCCTCGTTCCCGATTCTCGACGACGTCACCAGCCTGGTCTTCGACGGATATCGAAACGAATTCGACCTGACCCAGCTTATCTCCCATCGTTTCCCGCTCGAACAGGCAGTTGAAGCCATCGAAATCGCATCCCACCCTCAGCCCGATTCAATGAAGATAATGGTTGAGCCGGTCGTTGGCGCCGGAGCAAAGTAAGGGAGTCCCAGATGGCCGGCACGGTAAAAGACGCACTCCTTCGAGGTCGCAAGACCGCCAAGACGGTTGTGGAAGAAAGCCGCAAGAGGGTCGAAGACGTCGTCGAGGGCGGCCTTAATACCGTTGAAACGGTGGTTGAAAAAGGCCTGAACACCGTAGAGACGGCTGTTGTTGAAGGGCGCAAGATTGTTGAATCCGCCGTCCACACAGGCCGCCGGACAGTGGAAAAAACACTTCTTCATGGGCGCGTCACCATGCGCGCAGCAATCCTTCACGGTCGCGAAGATGTGCGCATTGAGCAGGTCCCGATTCCGAGTGCCGCCAAGGGTGAGCTGATTGTGCGCGTGGGCGCCGCTCTTACTTGCGGAACCGACCTGAAGGTATTTCGCCGCGGATACCACGCGCGCATGATTGTGCCTCCCGCTCTTTTTGGCCACGAGCTGGCCGGCACCGTGGTTGAAGCTGGCGAAGGAGTGACCACATTCGCTCAGGGCGATCGCGTGGTTGCCCTCAACTCTGCCCCGTGCGGCGAGTGTTACTTCTGCAAGCGCGGGCAAGAGAATTTGTGCGACGATCTGATCTTCAACAATGGCGCTTATGCCGAGTTCATCCGCATTCCCGAGCGCATTGTCGCCAAAAACACGCTGTCAGTTCCCGAGCACGTGCCGCTTGAGCACGCCGCGTTAACTGAGCCGCTGGCCTGCGCTGTGCATGGTTTTGAAGATTCGAACCCGCGCCCGGGCGACATTGTTGCAATTATTGGCGGTGGCCCGCTGGGACTGATGATTTTGCACGTGGCGGCACTCGCCGGCTACGAAGTAATCGCCCTGGTGAAGCACGATGGGCAGGTTGAAGCCGCGAAGCAGCTTGGCGCGGCGCATGTGGTGCAGGCTGCCAACATTCGCAAGGCGGTGCAGGAAACTCGCGCGCTTACTCCCAAAGACCGCGGAGTCGATATCGCCATTGAGGCGGTAGGCGTGCCCCAGGCGTGGGAAGAGGCTGTCGAGCTGGTTCGCAAGGGCGGCACGGTGAATTTCTTCGGCGGCTGCGCGGCGAACACCCGCGTTACGCTCGACACCAATCGCATTCACTATAGCGACATCACGCTTCGCGCCACTTTCCACCACACGCCGGCCATCTGCCGCAAAGCTCTCGAAATTATTGCGGGCGGACACTTTCAGGCCTCGGCCTTTATTACGGGCCACGCTAACCTCTACGAGCTGAATCGCGTGTTTGAGAAGCTGATGAACCGGTCGACCGAGATCAAGACGGCGATTGTGCCGTAAACGGTACCGCCGCGTCTCCGAACCGGCTGTGCTGGCGCCGTCCACGCCGGCAGCGCGTTTAGCTGACCATTGACCACTGACCCGGTAAAATATTCTCATGCCGACCGCCGCACAAACCGATGAGTTGATCGCCCGCGGCTGGGCTGCGCTTCCACCTGCCTATCGCATTCCCGATGTTGCGCCTTCGCTGGATGAAGCGCTGGCGTATTGCCGCCGTCTCGCCGAAACGCACTACGAAAACTTCCACGTAGCAACCTGGTTTTTGCCCAAAGCGCTTCGTCCGCACTTCCACGCCATCTACGCATACTGCCGCATCTCAGACGATCTTGGCGACGAAGTGGGCGACCGCGACGTTGCCTTGGCGCTGCTCGATCTGTGGGGCCGCGAGCTTGACGCCTGCTACGAGGGCCACGCCCGCCATCCCGTGTTTGTCGCGCTGGCTGAGACGATCCGCATTTGCGGAATTCCTAAGGAACCATTCGCGGATTTGCTTGTAGCCTTCCGCCAGGACCAGACCGTTACGCGCTACGAGACGATGGATGACGTCTTCGCCTACTGCCGCAACTCCGCCAACCCCGTAGGACGCCTGGTTCTTTATGCCTGCGGCGAAGCCGGCCCCAATGTAAAGGATGAGAACTTTCGTCTGTCCGATCTGACATGCACCGCGTTGCAACTGGCCAACTTCTGGCAGGACGTGCGCGAAGACTTTGCCAAGGGCCGCGTCTATTTGCCGCAAGCTGACATGCGTCGCTTTGGCGTGACTGACGAAACCATCGGGCAGGGAATTGCCACGCCTGAATTTCGCGCGCTGATGCGACACGAAGTCGACTTCGCGCAGTCTCTATTCGAACAGGGCCTGCCGCTTATCAATCGCGTCAACCGTGATCTGGCTCTCGATCTTGATCTCTTCAGTCGTGGCGGTCTTGAGATTCTTCGCGCCATCGAGCATCGGGATTACGATGTGCTCAGCGCCCGGCCTGCCATTTCAAAACGCACCAAGCTCTCGCTCGCGCTGCGCGCGCTGGGCGGCAAAGCACTGCCGTTCCTGCGCCTGGGAGCCACTACTACCGGGAAAGCAGCTTGACCATTCAATCGAGCAGCATGACACTCGAACGTGCTTACGCCCATTGCCGAGCCATCGCCAAAAAAGAAGCGAAAAACTTCTACTACGCCTTTGTCGCGCTGCCCTCAGCACGCCGCAATGCAATCTGCGCCATCTATGCCTTCATGCGCAAGGCCGACGACCTGGCAGATGACGAATCGATTTCGCGCGATGAGCGCCGCAACAATATAGATGCTTGGGTGGCTGCGTGGAAGAAGACCGCGAAGGGCGCGCCATCCGGCGATCCGGTATTCATCGCAGTGCGCCATGCTGTAACGCGCTTCAACATTCCGCTCTCGCTGCTTGATGAATTGGTGGCCGGCGTCACCATGGATCTTGAGCACGATACCGGCGACGCTCCTGATACCTACGCCACCTTCGCGCATCTCTACCGTTACTGTTATCTGGTGGCTTCGGTTGTTGGACTCGTGTGCATTCGCATCTTTGGATACACCGACAAGCGCGCTGAAAAGTTTGCCGAAGAAACCGGCATGGCCTTCCAGCTCACCAATATTCTGCGCGACGTGGTTGAGGATGCTTCGCGCAATCGGGTGTATCTGCCGCTCGACGAATTGGCAGCTCACGGCGTTTCGGTGGACTCGCTGCTTCATCGTGCTCCGGGCACACCGCCCACGCCCGAAGAACGCGCATTGCTCAAGTCCATCGCCGATCGCGCCGAGGAGTATTACAAGTCCGCAGAGAAGTTGGTGCCGCTCATCGAGCCTCAGAGCCGCCCCGCGCTGCGCGTGCTTGTATCCATCTATCACCAGTTGCTGAAGCGCATAGTCGCCGCGAATTACGATGTATTCACGCACCGCGCGAGCGTGCCGACTGTGCAGAAAGTAGCAATTATGACTCGGGGGCTGGCGCGAATGGTTTGGGTTAAGATCGGAACTTGAAATCCAGGGCCCCGGCAACATTTTTTTGGCAAAGGCAAGGATATGAGCGACCGTGTAAATCTAACTGACTATCTTATTCTGCTCTTGAGTTCGGATTGGTGTTTGCCTTATTGGCCGGAGATCGGGATCGAAGTGGATCAGTTTACGAAGACGGCGATTCAACAAGGTTGCCGCAATCTCGTCGTTGCAATGTTGGACGGAGCGGAAAGCTATTACTTTATAGATTTGTCGTCAGAGCGGAGGCGCGATACTACGGCGCAATTTCGACTGCTGTTGAAGGAGTGCCAGGCGGAGGCCTCTGTGTTGCGAACGCTTGAGGAGTGGACATACTTATCTCACGAAACGTTGCATTCATTGACTTGGTACGTGAACCCGACAGTGATGGTGGTGGTGGATAAGCAGATGGAAGGGAGACCGAGCCTCGATCCCAGTATTCGGGAAGTCGTTGAAAGGAACTGGAAAAATTATTCCTTCGCAGCGCGCCCGTTTCCGGAATTGTCGGAAGCGTCTACATCTGAATGGGATCTCTACCTGCGAAGCATATTTGATCCTCCGGACGCGCTTGGCAACCAGTTATGGGCGGTTTTGTTGAGCCACAGCTTTAAAGCGTTTTGGGGGGATGTGTCGGCACAACTAACTTCATCCCAGCTTCGGGAGTTGGGGGGATGGTACAAAGCCATGACGATGGATCTACTTCATGAAGTGCGACCAGATCTGATCCCACCTTACATCGAAGGTTCAAGTTCTGCCGGTTGAGTCTGACCGGTCGGAATGATAATTCCGCCCGAAGAAAACGAAGAGGTTTACTTCATTGCATGAGCTTGCCCAGAAGAACGCAATCGTCATCGGCGGCGGCGTCGCCGGCATGAGCGCGGCCTGCGCTCTTGCCGAGGCCGGCCTGCGCGTTCATCTCGTCGAGCGTCGTGGTTACCTGGGCGGCCGCGCGAGTTCGTATCTGCATCCGGGCGTTAACGAAGTCATCGACAACTGCCAGCACGTGCTCTTTGGCTGCTGCACCAATCTCATCGCCTTCTACCAGCGCGTCGGCGTGCTCGATCAGATTCACTGGACCAGCGACATGACCATGATTGAGCCAGGCGGGCTGCGCTCGATTCTCGGCCCATCGATGCTTCCCGCCCCACTGCATGGCCTTCCGAAGATGATGACCGCGCATGCATTCACACTCGCTGACAAACTCTCGCTGGCGCGCGCCTTCAATGCACTGTTGCGTTCGATCCCGGCAGATTCAACCGAGTCCCTCAGCGCATGGCTGGTGCGACATAAGCAAACCTCCGGTGCGGTGGAGCGATTCTGGCGGTTGGTGATTGCGAGCGCACTCAACGCCGACCTCGACGCCATTGCCGTCCCGTATGCAGCCAAGGTGGTCCGCGAGCTCTTCATGAATTCGGCCGAAGCAGGGCGCATGGGCATGAGCACCGTGCCGCTAAGCCAGCTCTACTCGGGCGCGGAAGCGTTTTTGAAGAGTAAAGCCGCGGAGCTACACCTGAATTCAAACATCGAATCCGCTGCATGGGATGAAGAGACCTCAATGTGGACCGTCGCCACGCGCAGTGGTCCGCTGCTCACGGACTACTTGATTGTCGCGCTGCCTTTCGAGGCCACCGCGAAGCTCATCCCGAATTTGCCGCCGGTGGTGAGCGCCGATGCTCTCACTGCGCAAATCGAACACCATGAGCACTGGCCGATCTCGAGCGTGCATCTCTGGTTCGATCGCGAGATTACCGATCTGCCTCACGCCGTTCTGCTCGACCGGGAGATTCACTGGATGTATAACAAGGGCCGCCTGCAGCCGTGGCGCAATGTGAAGGGTAGTTACCTCGAACTCGTTCAGAGCGCTTCGCGGGCCTTTGCCGCACTGCCGCGCGAGCAGGCGATTGAACAGGCCGTCAATGAACTGGCGGAATTCTTTCCTTCCGTCCGCACCGCAAAGCTCGAGAAGGCTGCGCTGGTGAAGGAAGTTCGTGCAACATTTGGAGTACCACCTGGAATCGACAGATTCCGGCCGAACGCCGAGTCCTCGCCCTGGCCGAATCTGTTTCTAGCCGGCGACTGGACCGCGACCGGCTGGCCGTCCACGATGGAGAGCGCCGCCCGCAGCGGACATCTTGCCGCTGAAGCTTTGTGCGCCGCCATCAACGCCCCGCGCAAATTCCTCGCTCCCGACTTCAAGCCGCAGGGATTCATGCGATTTGTGCGCTGATGCGATGAGTTCATAGTCCGACACCGGTTTCTTGCGAAATCATTGTCGTGTCCAGTTCTGGACTGATTTCAAAAAAATTCGCCATTCATCCAAAAAGAGTCTTGACAGACTAAGTGGTAAGCAGTAACTTACCGTTAGTGGAAACTTACCAAACACGGCAGCTTGATGCTATCGGCGACGTGACACGCCGCGCGCTACTTGAGCGGCTGCGGCGCGGACCGCTGCCCGTGGGTGAGTTGGCGCGCGGGCTACCCGTGACCCGGCCTGCGGTTTCACAGCATTTACGGGTCTTGAAGCAGGCACATCTGGTGAAGAGCGAATCTCAAGGAACGCGCAACTATTACCGCCTCGATCCGCGAGGGTTTGAGACGCTGCGGCTGTATTTCGAACGATTCTGGGGCGATGCCCTCGAGGCATTTAAAGCGAAAGTTGAGGAGGAGTAATTCGATGGAGCAAGCTGAAACCATGAACGGGCAGGGCGCGGTCGGCGCCATGCATGTTGAAGCACACACACAACCGGTACGGAGAAGCGTACGAGTGAAGGCCACTCCAGATCGCGCATTCAAAGTATTCGCCGAGCAGATGGATTCGTGGTGGCCGAAGAGTCACCATATCGGCAGCTCGCCGATGAAGTCGATTGTGGTGGAAGGGCGGCCGGGCGGCGCGATCTACACGGTCCAGGACGACGGCGCCAACTGCCCGTGGGCATCAGTTATTGCCTGGGAACCACCGCATCGATTCACTTTTGCGTGGCATGTTACGCCCGACTGGAAGTACGAGGCCGATGTGGCACGCTGCAGCGAAGTGGAGGTGCTCTTTACCCCGGCCGACGACGGCACCACGCTAGTTGAACTCGAGCATCGTTATTTTGAGCGCCACGGCGAGGGCTGGGAAGGAATGCAAGCGGCGGTTGGGTCGGAAGGAGGTTGGAACGGCGTGCTGGCGCCATTCGTAGCCAAAGTGGAGGAAGGCGCGTGAAAGCCACCTTGTGGTTTCGCATTGCGGCGATCGTAATGTTTCTATTCGCCGTGCTGCACACCATCGGCTTTCTCAGTCTGCGGCCGCCATCCCCTGAAGGGATGGCGGTGTGGAATGCGATGAACGGAGTGAGCTTCGCCATCAATGGCGGCAGCTACTCCTACGGTCATTTCTACCGGGCATTTGGCCTGTCAATCACCGTGGCGCAGCTTTTTGGTGCGTGGGTCACCTGGACTCTTGGAGCGATGGCGCCGGCGCGGCGATGGCGGCGTTCGCGCCATCGCCTG
>Ga0265314_10005399_pt1 | contig 11546 bp, 6 predicted proteins | sample 4126metaG_FD_203106 | JGI IMG/M metagenome (GOLD analysis project Ga0265314, IMG submission 203106) | Rhizosphere microbial communities from Carex aquatilis grown in University of Washington, Seatle, WA, United States - 4-1-26 metaG | ecosystem: Host-associated > Plants > Roots > Rhizosphere >... | reverse complement strand
CGGAAGCGGAGGTTGTCGAGGAGAGCGCGGGTGACGGCACTGGGGCGGCGCCGGCGCGGAAGAAGAAATCCGTCGTCGGGCTGGAGCCGCAGGATCTGGATGATGTGACGCTGCGGCTGGGGGCGGTCGCGCGGTTCTTGCGGCAACAGGATGCGTCCAGCCCGGCGGCTTATCTTTTGCTGCGCGGGTATCGGTGGGGCGAAGTGCGCGGGTACGGAGAGTCGCCTGATCCGACAGCGCTGGTGCCGCCGACTTCGGAAGTCCGGCAGAACATCAAGCGGTTGTCTCTGGAAGCGAATTGGGGTGAAGTTCTGGAAGCCGCCGAGGCCGCAATGGCGGAACCGTGCGGGCGCGGGTGGCTGGACTTGCAGCGCTACGTGGTGCGGGCAGCGGAGGAGTGGGGTTACTACAACATTTCGAAAGCGGTGATCAGTGAATTGCGGGGACTGCTGGCGGACGTGCCTAGCTTGCCGCATTTGACGTTGATGGATGACACGGCGACGGCGAACGCGGAAACGCAGGCGTGGATTCGCGATGTGGTGCAGGTGGCGAACGGAGCGGCGGCGGAAGTGTCCGCACCGTCCTTCGATGAACCGGCGCGCGAAGAGAGTGCGGCGCCTGGGGAGCCAATGCCTCCGGACACGTTCACGCTGGCCGTTGAGGCGGCACGATCGGGACGCGCGGCGGATGCGATTCAGATGTTGTCGGAAGACATCGCGCGGCAGCAATCGGGGCGGGCGCGGTTCCAGCGCAAGTTGCAACTGGCGCAAGTGTGCATGATGACCAGCCATGAGGCGCTGGCGCAGCCGATTCTGGAAGAGCTGGTGCGATCGATCGAGGCGCATAAGCTGGAGGACTGGGAGGCGTCGGACGCTGTCGCACATCCGCTGGCGATGCTGTACAAGTGCCTGAGCAAGATGGATGGCGACCCGGCGGTGAAGCAGAAACTTTACGCGCAGATTTCGCGGCTGGATCCGGTGCAGGCTTTGGAGTGCGCGCGGTAAGCCATGGCGAAAGCGGATTCCGATCTGACGGTTACGCCATCGCTGATCGACCGGCTGATTGACCGCGATCCGCGGGCGGAGTCGGACCCGCATACTACGCGGGCGCAGAGCATTCGGCAGATGAAAGCGTCGCTGCGGCGGGATTTGGAATGGCTGCTGAATACTCGGCGCACTCCGGACGCGGCGGGGGAGTCGTTGGCGGAGGTTTCGCATTCGCTGTTTAATTACGGGCTGCCGGACTTCTCGGCGTTGAGTCTCAATTCGCCGCGGGATCGCGGGCATCTGCTGGTGGAACTCGAGAAGACGGTTGCCATCTTCGAGCCGCGCTTGAAGGAAGTGCGGGTGACGCTGGTAGATGCTCCGGGGCACGCTTCGCGCGTGGTGCATTTCCAGATCGAAGGCATGCTGCAGATGGATCCGTCGCCCGAGCAGGTGTCGTTCGACACCACGCTGCAACTTTCGAGCGGCGAATACCAGATCCGGGGCGAGCGCAGTGCGTGACGATCTGCTGCTGTATTACGAACGCGAGCTGAATTACCTGCGTCAACTGGGCGCCGAGTTCGCGGATAAATATCCTAAGATCGCTAGCCGCCTGGTTCTGGATACAGAAAAAGAGAGTGCCGACCCGCATGTGGAGAGGCTGCTGGAGGGGTTTTCGTTTCTCGCGGCGCGGGTGCATCTGAAGATCGACGATGAGTTTCCGGAGATCACTGAGGCGCTGCTCAGCATTCTTTATCCGCATTACATACGGCCCATACCATCGATGTCGATCGTTGAAATGCATTTGGATGTCGATCAGGGCGGAGCGGCATCGCCGCAAAAGGTGGCGCGGGGATCGATTCTCAATTCGAAGCCGGTGGGCGGGGTGCCGTGCCAGTTTCAGACTTGTTTCGAGACTACGGTGTGGCCTCTAAGAATCACGGCGGGGGAGTGGACTTCGCCGGACCGGCTGTCGCCGGCAGTCAAGAATGCGGAGGCGGCGTCGGCGATTCGGATTTCGTTTGAGGGTCCGGCGGATGCGCAGCTGGCGCAGATGGATCTGGACACTTTGCGACTGCATATTGCTGCGGACGCGAACGTGGCGCATACGCTTTATGAATTGCTGTGCGCGAATACGGTACAGATTCTGGTGCGGGATACGACGCCGAATTCGCGCGTGCGGCCAGTCGCGCTGCGGCCGGAGAATCTCAGGCCGGCGGGGTTTGATGAGCGGGAGTCCATGCTTCCCTACCCTCGGCGCAGTTTTCCTGGGTATCGTTTGCTGCAAGAATATTTCACGTTTCCGGAGAAGCTGTTTTTCTTCGATGTGACGGGGCTGCGTGAGGCGTGGCCGTTAGGATTCAAGAATCGCTTCGAGCTGGTGTTTTTGTTTTCGCCGTTTGAGTTGAGCGAGCGGCGGCAGATTCTGGAGCTAGGGGTTTCGGCGAAGACGTTCCGGATCAATACTACGCCGATCGTCAATTTGTTTTCGCAAACTGCGGAGCCCATATTGTTGGATCAGCGCAAGTATGAATATCCAGTGATTCCGGACATCCGGCGGCCGCTGGCTACGGAAGTGTTTTCGGTGAACGAGGTTTTGAGCATTCATCCGCAGTCGAATGAAGTGCTGAACTTTGAACCGTTTTATTCTTATCGGCACGCGACGCTGCGCGATAAGCAGCAGACCTTCTGGCTGGCGCACCGGCGTCCTTCCGGGAAAACGGGGGATGAAGGGACAGAGGTTTCCATTTCCCTGGTGGATTTGTCGGCGCGTCCGCTGATGCCGGATGTCGACACGCTGACTCTGCGGATCACTTGTACCAATCGCGATCTACCGGCGCGGCTGCCGTTCGGAAATGAGGCTGGCGATTTCGATTTGTTGGGCGGGACTGCTATCAAACGTATCGTGGCGCTGCGCAAGCCTACGAATTCGGTGCGGCCTCCGAGCGGGAAGGCGGCGCTGTGGCGGTTGATTTCGCATTTGTCGCTGAATTATTTGTCGCTGGTGGAGGATGGGCGCGAGGCGTTTCAGGAGATCTTGAAGTTGTATAACTTCACAGGCTCGGCGTATTCGGAAAAGCAGATTGACGGGATCGCTAGCGTTTCTAGCGGGCGGCATTTTGCGCGGTTGGTATCGGAAAACGGAGTCACGTTCGCGCGGGGGACGCGGGTCGAGATGGAATTCGACGAGGATCAGTTTGTGGGCGGGGGCGTGTTTCTGTTTGCTAGCGTGGTCGAGCGTTTTTTGGGCGAGTATGTTTCGCTCAACAGCTTCAGCCAACTGGTGGCACGCACACGGCAGCGAAAAGACATTTTGAAAGAATGGCCGCCGCGCGCGGGACAGGTGATCCTGCTGTGACTCCGACTGTTGCTAATCGCTATAGCGCGATCGAGGCCATTCTGCACAAGACGCCGCAGGAGTTTCAATTCTTTCAGGCGGTGCGGCTGCTGGAGCGGTTGTATCCGAACCGCGCGCCGGTAGGGCGTTTTGTGAGTCCCAGCAAGGAAGTGGTGCGGTTTTCGGCGCATGCGTCGTTTCCCTTCCCGGCGAGCCAGATTCAGAATATCGACTGGGGGGACGGCAGTGCGGCGCCGTGCATCCTGATCAACTTTATGGGGCTGACGGGGCCGTCGGGCGTGCTGCCACTGTACTACACGGAGTTGATCGTCGAGCGGCTGCGGCAAAAAGACCGCGCGATGCTGAACTTTTTCGATGTCTTCAACCATCGCATGGTTTCGCTGTTCTATCAGGCGTGGGAGAAGTATCGTTTCGCGATCGCTTATGAGCGCGGGGAGCGCGACCGTTTTTCGCATCACTTGATGGACTTGATCGGGATCGGCACGAAGCGCCTGGAGAACCGGTTGGCGGTGCGGGACGATGCGCTGCTGTTCTATGCAGGGCTGTTGTCGATGCATACGCGGTCGGCGGCGGCGCTGGAGCGGATTCTGGCGGATTATTTTGAGATTCCGGTGGAAGTGGAGCAATTTGTCGGGGCGTGGCAGGGGCTGCGGGAATCGGACCTGTGCCGGTTCGACCGCGGGCTGGGCGTGTCGGAACAGTTGGGGGGCGGGGCGATAGTCGGGGATGAAATTTGGAATCAGCAGGCGGGCGTGCGGGTGAAGCTGGGTCCGCTAGGGCTGACGCAGTATCTGGATTTTTTGCCGTCGGGAACGGCTTACGATTCGGTGCGGTCGCTGGCGAAATTCGTGTCGCGCGGGGAAATTGATTTTGAGATTCAATTGATTTTGAAGAAAGAAGAAGTGCCGGCCTGCGAGCTGGGTTTGGAAGACTCGGTGGCGCCTCGGTTGGGGTGGACTTCGTGGGCCAAAACGAGACCGCTGGGGCAGGATGCGAGTGATACAATTCTACGCGGATAAAGCAAGAGGACTGGACATATGAGCGTCAATTTAAAAAGCTTGATTGGGAAGCTGAACGATACTACGCGGGGCGCGCTGGAGGGGGCGGCGGGGTTGTGCCTGTCGCGCACGCACTATGACGTCGAGGTGGAGCACTTCCTGATGAAGCTGCTGGATGCGAGCGGCAGCGATGCGGTGAAGATTTTTCATCAGTTCGGCGTGGACACTTCGCGGCTGCAGAAAGAGCTGGAGCGGAGTCTCGACAAGCTGAAGAGCGGGAATGCGCGGACGCCGGCGATTTCTCCGTCGGTGTTGAAGATGTTGACGGAAGGGTGGACTACGGGCTCGATCGATTTTGGCGCTACGCAGATTCGTAGCGGGCACGCGGTGCTGGCGTTGCTCGAGAACACGGAACTGGCGCGGATTGCTCGCGATATCGGCAAGGAATTGCAGAAGATTCAGCCGGAGCTGCTGCGCAAGGATTTCCTGGCGATTACCGAGGGCACGCAGGAAGACACGGACGCGCAGGCGGCTGCGGAGGCTCCGTCGAGCGATGGGGCTGCGACGCCGCGGACGGGGGGGAAGACTCCGAACCTGGATCAGTTCACGGTGGATCTGACGGGGAATGCTCGCAAGGGGAAGATCGACCCGGTGCTGGGGCGCGATGCAGAGATCCGGCAGGTGATCGATATTCTGATGCGACGGCGGCAGAACAATCCGATTTTGACGGGTGAGGCGGGCGTGGGGAAGACGGCGGTGGTGGAAGGGTTTGCGCTGAGGATCGCGCACGGGGATGTGCCTCCGCCGTTAAAGAACGTGGACGTGCGGACGCTGGATTTGGCGCTCCTGCAGGCGGGCGCGGGGATCAAGGGTGAGTTTGAGAATCGGCTGAAGGGGCTGATTGAAGAGGTGAAGGCGTCACCGACGCCGATTATTCTGTTCATCGACGAGGCGCATACGATGATTGGCGCGGGGGGGCAGGCGGGGCAGAATGACGCTGCCAATTTGCTGAAGCCGGCGCTGGCGCGGGGGGAGTTGCGCACGATCGCGGCGACTACCTGGAGCGAGTACAAGAAATATTTCGAGAAAGATCCGGCACTGGCTCGGCGATTCCAGGTCGTCAAGGTTGAGGAGCCGGACGAGCAGGTTTGTTTGGTGATGATGCGGGGGATCGTGGGATCGCTTGAGAAGCATCATAACGTGCGTATTTTGGATGAGGGCGTGGCGGCGGCGGTGCGGTTGTCGCAGCGGTTTTTGGCGGGGCGGCAATTGCCGGACAAGGCGGTGAGCGTGCTCGATACGGCTTGCGCGCGTCTGGCGCTGGGGCAGAATTCGACTCCGGCGGCGATTGAGGATGCTACGCGTGAGATTGACGATTTGGCTGTGCAGACGCGGGTTCTGGAGCGCGAAGTTTCGACGGGAGCGGATCACGCGGAGCGGCTGGAGGCGATCGCCAAGCGCAAGGTTGAGGCGGAGGCGCGGCTCAAGGCGCTAAACGAACGCTTCACAAAAGAGCGGGATCTGGTTCTGAAGCTGCGGGAAATCCGGGCGAAGCTGGAAGAGCCGGGAACGCCGGGCGGGGAGCGGGAAAAACAGCGGAAAGAATTAGACACGCTGACGGCGGAACTGGTGGCGCTGCAGGGCGAGAATCCGTTGATGCGGGTGTGCGTGGACGGGCAGACCATTAGCGAAGTGATTTCGGCGTGGACCGGAATTCCGGCGGGCAAGATGTTGAAGGACGAAATTGCCACGGTGCTGACGCTCGAGGGGGTGCTGGGCGGGCGTGTGATCGGGCAGGGGCATGCGCTGGAGCAGATCTCGGAGCGGATTCGCACTTCGAAGGCGAGTCTGGAAGATCCGAGCAAGCCTATCGGGGTTTTCATGCTGGTGGGTCCGAGCGGCGTCGGCAAGACGGAGACGGCGCTGACGCTGGCGGATCTGATGTATGGCGGCGAGCGCAATCTGATCACCATCAATATGAGCGAGTTTCAGGAAGCGCACACGGTGTCGACATTGAAAGGCTCGCCTCCGGGTTATGTGGGCTACGGCGAGGGGGGCGTGTTGACGGAAGCAGTGCGGCGGCGGCCTTACTCGGTTGTACTGCTGGATGAGGTGGAGAAGGCGCATCCGGACGTGCTGGAGTTGTTCTTCCAGGTGTTCGATAAAGGCAAGATGGAAGACGGCGAGGGGCGTGAAATCGACTTCAAGAATACGATTATCATTCTGACGTCGAACGCGGGGACGGATACGCTGATGAAGCTGGCGGCCGATCCGGAGACCATGCCTAGCGCTGACGGGTTGGTGAAGGCGTTGAAGCCGGAGCTCGATAAAATCTTCAAGCCGGCGTTTCTGGGGCGCATGGTCATCATTCCGTACTTCCCGATCCGCGACGAGGCGCTGAAGAAGATCATCACGCTCAAACTGGGCAAGATTCAGCGGCGGCTCATGGAGAACCATAAGATCACGCTGAACTACACGGAGGGGCTGGTGGATGAAGTCGCGCGGCGCTGCACGGAAGTGGAGAGCGGAGCGCGCAACGTGGATAACATTCTGACGAATACCTTGCTGCCGCAGGTTTCGCGGCGGATTTTATCGGGGATGGCCGAGGGGCAAAAGCTTTCGGCGATTCAGGTGAGCGTAGGACCCGATTCGGCCTTCGTTTACGCGTAAGAACTTGTAGGGACTGTCATGGCCTTTGTTGAAGCGAACCGGTATCTGTACCTCACGACGCCGCTGGGCGATGACAAGCTGCTGCTGCGTAGTTTCGAGGGCGATGAGGGGCTGAGCCGGTTGTTCAGTTTCGAGTTGGACCTGGAGGCGGAGAACACCACTACCGTCGACTTCGACAAGCTGATCGGACAGAAGGTCAGCTTCGGGATTCAGGGCGCCGATCCGGGGCAGACGCCGCGTCATTTCAGCGGCATCGTGGTCGAGTTGGGGCAGGGGGCTCGCGATCAGCGGTTGACCACTTATTCGATGACGGTGGCGCCGGAGATCTGGAAGCTCTCGTGCATCGTGCGCAGCCGGATTTTTCAGCACATCACGATTCCGGATCTACTGAAGAAATTGTTCACAGGGTTCGATGTGACCTATGAGATTCAAGGGACGTTCGAACAGCGCGAATACTTGGTGCAGTACCAGGAAAGCGATCTGGACTTCGTTTCGCGGCTGATGGAGGAAGAGGGCATTTACTACTTCTTCAAGTTCACCAAGGGCGTGCACAAGCTGGTGCTGGCGAATACGCCGCAGTCGCATCCCGATATTCCGGGAGGATCGCAAGTCATCTTCGAAGGGGACGAGGGCGGCGCGCGCGACGAAGAGCGCATTTCTTTGTGGACCAAGGAGCAGTATTGGGGGTCCGGCAAATATACGCTGTGGGATCACCATTTCCAGCTGCCGCATAAGAAACTGGACGCTGAGCAAATTGTGATGGATTCGGTGCAGGCGGGGAAGATCACGCACAAGCTGAAGCTCAGCGGGAACGAGGAGATGGAGGTTTACGAAAATCCAGGGCGGTATGCGCAGCGCTTCGATGGGATTGACAGGTCGGGCGGAGAGAAGGCTGCGGATCTGCAGAAGATTTTCACGGATAACAAGCGTACGACGGGCATTCGCATGCAGCAGGAGGAGACGACTGCCATTCTGATTCATGCGGAAAGCAATCATTGGCAGATGACGCCGGGGCACAAGTTCACGCTGCAGCGGCACTTCAATGCAGACGGACAATATGTGGTAACGGCGGTGAGCCATGAGGCAAGCGAGGGCGGGTTTCACACCGGCAGGGAGAAGGAAGAAAAGGCAGAAAAAGAAGAGGATGACGACGGCGAAGATCACTACGGGAATTCGTTCGATTGCATTCCTTACGCGTTGAAGTTTTCGCCGCCGCGGATTACGCGACGTCCGATTGTTTCGGGTCCACAGAGCGCGCTGGTGGTGGGTCCGCCGGGCGAGGAGATTTTCACCGATAAATACGGGCGCGTGAAGGTGCAGTTTCACTGGGACCGCGAGGGCAAGAACGATGCGGATTCGTCGTGCTGGCTGCGGGTGGCGACGTCGTGGGCGGGACAGAAGTGGGGGTCGGTCCACATTCCGCGCATTGGGCAGGAAGTGATTGTGGGGTTTCTGGAGGGCGATCCGGACAGGCCGCTGGTCACGGGCAGCGTGTATAACGCGGACATGATGCCGCCTTATGATTTGCCGGCGAATAAGACGCAGAGCGGTATTAAATCACGGAGCTCGAAGGGCGGCGGGTCAGCGAATTATAACGAGATCATGTTTGAAGATCTCAAGGGCAGCGAGCTGATCCGGACGCATGCGGAGAAAGATCAACTGCTCGAAGTAGAAAACGACCGCACGGTGATTGTGGGCCACGACGAATCGATCAAGGTGGAACATGACCGGACGGAGAACGTCAAAAACAACGAGACGGTGACTGTGGAAGGTGCTCGCAAACACTATGTCGTCGGCGAGGAGCAGTTACAGGCCGATGGCGATTTGCATTTAACGGCGAGCATGAACCAGAACGAGAAAGTCGGCATGACCTATAGCCGGCAAGTGGGTGTGAACACGTACGATAAAACCGGCATGAACTACGCCATGGACGCGGGGATGATGATTCATCTGAAGGCGGGCATGACGGCGGTGATCGAGGCGGGGATGGGGCTGACGATTAAGTCGTCGGGCGGCTCGATCGATATTAATCCGATGGGCGTGTTCATCCAAGGGAATCTGGTTTTCATCAATAGCGGAGCGGCGAATCTGCCCGGGTGCGGGTCGTCGCCGACTTCACCGACTTCTCCGGGCGAGAAAAAGCTGGAGGGGATGCAGAATCCGGCGAGTTCGGCGGCAGCGGCGGCGGCGGCTTCGAGTGTTGCTCAGCAGGTGCAGAAGCAGGCGCAGCAGGCGACTTCGATGGCTACGAATTTAGTGCAGAGCGTGGGGCAGCAGGCGTTCGGAGCGGTTTCGCAAGCGGCGGCGCAAGCGGTGGGGGCGGCTGAGCAAACGGGACAGGCCACTCCGGCGGGCGCGCAGCAGGTGTTGGGGCAAATCAATGCGGCGGTGGCGCAGGCGCAAAGTGCGGTGGCGAATGCGGCGGACCAGGCGCAGAACATGGTCAATACCGGGATGAACGCGGTGCGGACGGGGGTCCAGCAGGCGGTGAATCAGGCGAGCACGGCGGTTTCCGATGCCGAGGCGCAAGCAGCAGCGGCGGCGCAGGCGGCTCAACAACAATTGCAGGCGGCGGCGCAGCAGGCGCAGGCGGCGGCACAGCAGGCGGCGGCGGCGGGTCAGCAGGCGTTGCAGCAAGGCTTGCAGCAGGGGCAGCAGATGCTGAATCAAGCGCAGGCGATGGAGCAGCAGGCGCAGCAGCAATTGCAGGGCGCGGCGAATCAGGCGCAGGCGCTGGCGAATCAGGCGCAGCAGGCGGGTCAGCAGGCGTTGAATCAAGCGTCGCAACAATTGAGCCAGGCAGCGAACCAGGCGCAGCAGACGGCGCAGGGGGCGGCGAATCAGGCGCAGGCGGCGGCGAATCAGTTGGGGCAAACGGCTTCGCAAGCGGCCGCGCAAGGGCAGCAGCAGATTGCCGGTGCCGCGAGCGAAGCGCAACAGTCCGCGCAGCAGGCTCAGCAAGCGGCGCAGCAAACGGCGGCGCAGGCTCAGCAGGCGGCTCAGCAAGCGGGACAGCAGGCGACGCAGATGGAACAGCAGACGCAGCAGCAGATGCAGCAGGCGACGCAGGCGGCGGGACAGCAAGTGGGGCAGGCTGCGAATCAGGCGTCGCAGCAAGTGAATCAGGCCACGCAGCAGGCGACGTCGCAGGCGCAGCAGGCGGGGCAGATGTCACAGCAGGCGGCGCAGCAGGTGCAGAATCAAGTGGGGCAGACTTCGCAGCAGGCGGCGCAGACGGTGGGGAACACGGCTAGCAGCGCTTATTCGCAGGCGGGCAGTTCGGTGAATCAGGCGTCGCAGAACATGTCGCAGGGCATGAAAGGATTGGGAATCTAATGCCTCCGGCCGCGCGCGTTACCGATATGCACGTGTGTCCGATGGTGACGGTACTCGTTCCGCATGTGGGCGGGCCGATCCTGCCGCCGTGCGCGACCACGGTGCTGATCGGCTTTCTTCCGGCAGCGCGCATCACGGACCTGGCCGTGTGCGTGGGACCGCCGGATATGATCATCATGGGGTCGACAACGGTGCTCATCGAATTTCTGCCAGCCGCGCGAATGGGAGACCCCACCGTGCACGGAGGTGTCATTGTGCTTGGTTGTTTCACGGTAATCATCGGAGGCTAAAACCATGCTGGTGATTCTTGAAGCCACAGCGGGGCCGGCCACGGGGCGCAAGATTCAAGTGGCCGGGGGTACGCTTTTGCGGGTGGGGCGGACGGCCAAGTCCGATTACGCGCTGGGCGAGGATTCCTATCTTTCGGGCCAGCACTTCGCGATCGAATGCGATGGCAAGCAGTGCACTATCCGCGATTTGGGTTCAAGCAACGGTACTTTCGTCAATGGCGACCGGGTGACGGAGCATGTCGTTAAAGACGGCGATTCGGTGGCGGCGGGGGGCAGCACGTTCAGCGTACGCATCGATTTATCGGGCAGCACGCCGCAGACGGTACGTCCGCCGGCGGCGCGCACGCTCACACTGCCGGAGTTCGGCGCCGTGGAGAGCACCGGGCCCACGCCGATGGCGGACGATTCGCCGACATGGCCGGGATTTTCGCGCGGGCAATCGGTGCTGCTGAACACGCTTTATCGCGATGGGGAGGCGGTGTATGCGGTGCTGGATGCGATCCGCGATGCACGCATTCCGGCGTTCCTCGATGCGTCGGGTGAGAAATACGCGCGGGTGGACGATGAGAATCCGGCGTCGCCGTATTTGGTATTGGTGCCCGGGCGGTCGCGGCTACTGGATGTGCTGGTGAAGGACGGATGGAATCATGGGTGGGGATTTTATTTCGCGGCGTCGCTCGAATTCGACAACGCGCTGTGGCATTGGCGGACTTTCGTTACGCTGCACAATCGCAACGGGCAGACGGTCACTTTTCGTTTCTGGGATCCGAGGGTGCTGCGGGCAGTGGTTCCGGCGATGACGGCGGGGGAAGCGGCAGGATTCTTTGGATTGATTTCGCGGTTTGTGGTGGAGGGCGACAAGCCTGGTCTGGCTGTGGAGTTTGTACCGGGGCCGGGCGGAATCCAGCAA
>Ga0265314_10005398_pt1 | contig 11548 bp, 10 predicted proteins | sample 4126metaG_FD_203106 | JGI IMG/M metagenome (GOLD analysis project Ga0265314, IMG submission 203106) | Rhizosphere microbial communities from Carex aquatilis grown in University of Washington, Seatle, WA, United States - 4-1-26 metaG | ecosystem: Host-associated > Plants > Roots > Rhizosphere >... | reverse complement strand
ACCGATTCGCTGGCGTCTGCGCCTATTGGTAGTGGGTCCACATGCGGAGGATTTTGACGGTGCGAATTTCTTTGAGGACCTGATAGACGAGGCGGTGCTGGATATTGATGCGGCGGGAATAGGCGCCGGCAAGGTCGCCGACGAGCTTTTCGAAAGGGGGCGGGTTTTGAAAAGGGTTGCGCTCGATGATGGCGAGGAGGCGCTGAGCTTTGGGCTTGAGGCCGGAGACGGCGAGTTTTTTGGAGTCCTTTTGCGCCTGGGTGGTGTAGACGAGTCGCCAGCTCACCACTGGAGCTCCGGTTTGCATTTGGCGACGGGGGTTTTGAGGCCGCGGCGGATGGAGGTGCGCATGCCGGGGATGGAGAGCAGGAAAAGGGTTTCCTGGATGGCTTTCCAGTCTTCCTCCGCGACAAGGACGGCGTTATGGCGTTTGCCGGCGATGAGGACGGGTTCATCGGCGGCGCTGTCGATGATGCGGTAGAGCTGGGAGCGGGCTTTGGTGGCGGTGATGGTTTCCATGCTGATAGCGTACGTAAAGACGTACGCGGGGTCAAACGAATTAATGAGATTCCCAAAACCGTTTCACGCCTTCGTGGGTAATCTGGCCCTCCTTCATGTTGAGGCCTTCGGCGAGGCCGGGGTCATCCGCCGCGGCTTTGGGCCAGCCTTTGTCCGCGATCGCTTTGGCATAGGGGAGCGTGGCGTTGCAGAGGGCGAAGGTGCTGGTGCGGCCGACGGCGCCGGGCATGTTGGTGACGCAGTAATGGACCACGCCTTCGACGACGTACGTCGGATCCTTGTGCGTGGTGGGGCGGGCGGTTTCGACGCAGCCTCCCTGGTCGATGGCGACGTCGACGATCACGCTGCCGTTCTTCATGCGCTTGAGGTCTTCCCTGGTGACAAGGCGCGGGGCGCGGGCGCCGGGGATCAGCACGGCGCCGATGACGAGGTCCGCCTCCGCAAGGTAATGGCGGAGGCTCAAGGGGTCGGAATAAATCGTGGTCACGTTGGCGGGCATGACGTCATCGAGATAGCGGAGGCGTTCCAGGTTGATGTCCATGATGACGACATTGGCGCCCAGGCCCGCGGCGACTTTGGCGGCGTTGTAGCCGACGACACCCGCGCCCAGGACAACTACGTCGGCCGGCGCAACGCCGGGGACGCCACCCAGGAGGATGCCGCGGCCCATCATCGGGCGCTCAAGGTATTTTGCCCCTTCCTGGATGCTCATTTTGCCAGCGACTTCTGACATCGGCGTGAGGCAGGGAAGGCGGCGGACGCCCGGGCCGGCGGAGGCGTCGCGGATGGTCTCGTAGGCGATTGCAAGGATGCCGGAGGCGAGGCCCGCTTCAATGAGCTTGCGGTCGGAAGCGAAGTGAAAGTAGGTGAGCACGAGCTGGCCTTTGTGCATCTGCGGCCATTCGCTCGGCTGGGGCTCTTTGACTTTGACGATGAGCTCGGCGCGTTGCCAGACTTCCGCCGCGGAGACGAGCTGTGCCCCGGCGTTCTGGAATTCCTCATCGGCGATGCCGCTGCCGAGGCCGGCGCCTTTTTCGATGAGCACCTGGTGGCCGGACGCGGCAAGCAGGTGGACGCCTGCGGGGACCATGCCGATGCGGTATTCATCGGATTTTATTTCGCGAGGGACGCCGATGATCATGGGGGGCTCCTTTTTGGTCTATCCCATCCTATTCGGGATGCGCGTGATTTTCCGGTGAAGCGGTCGCGTTCGGCAAACCCGCGGCTATATGACGGTTATATACCTCCGGGAATTGCGGGGTGCACTGCTGGCGGTGATGATGCGGGGGTGAGCTGGGATTATCTGCATCCGTGGGTGTTGTCGCTGGAGGTGGCGCTGGTGGCCACGGCGGCGAACGGGCTTTTTGCGATACCATTGAGTTATGCCTTGGCGCGGCGGCGGTTCCCCTTGCGTTTCGCGGTGGATTCGCTGGTGATTCTGCCGCTGGTGCTGCCGCCGACGGTGGTGGGGTTCGGGTTGCTCTATCTGCTCGGACGCAGCGGGCTGTATGGGTGGGCGTGCTCGTGGCTGCTCGGCGGGTCGGGGTCGCATACGCTGCTCTTTACGGTGCCCGCGGCGATGATCGCCAGCGCGGTGGTGAGTTTCCCGCTGCTGGTGCTGCCGATCCGGTCGGCGTTTGCGGCAATACCTTCGGAATATCATGACGAGGCGCGGCTCAGCGGGCTCGGGCCGGTGCAGCGGTTCATTCACATCGCCATTCCGCTGGCGCGAGGCGGGATTTTAACGGGGCTGCTATTAGGTTTTGCTCGGGCGCTGGGGGAATTCGGCGCGACCATCATGCTGGTGGGCACGAGCGCCCCGACACGAACACTGCCGATTCAGATTTGGTATGACGCGGGGGAAACCGGTGACATTTCCCACGCCTGGCCGGCGGTGATTGCCTTGGTGCTCACATCCCTGGTGGTGGTGCTGGTGGCGGGAAGGCTCCGGTGGCTGGAGACGGAGCGGTGATCGCTCACCACAAATCGCGGACCTGGGCGCCTGGATAGAAATACGCAAGGATCTGGGCGTGGCTGTAGCCCCTGGTGGCGAGGTTTTCGGCGCCCCATTGGGACAGGCCGATGCCGTGGCCGAAGCCGTGGCCGTTGTACATGAGAAAGCCGTCGTTCTCGGGGCGGATTTCAAAGTTGCTGGAATAGGGTTTGGCGGCGCGGTTGAGGGGGTCGTATTTGAGGGCCAGGCGGAATTCCTCGGCGCGGATGAGCACGGAGCTGCCGGCGGTGTCTGCGAGCAGCAATTCCGTCGGCCGGTGGGTGGCCGGATTTTTCTGTGCGATCGAAACGGATTGGATTTTCCGCAGATGCGCCAGGGCCGGAACGTCGTTTTGCTCACCCCAGTTTTGAATGCAGCGGGTCAGGTCGGCGCTGCTGACAAAAAAGTCGCGGTCCCATGTGTACTTGTCGCAGTTGTCGTCGACGTTGCCGGTGAGATGGGCGGCCAGCGGGCTTACCGTGGCATCGCCCCAGGCGTCAAACGGATCCTGCGAAGCCCCGCCGATGCAGGCGGAATAGCGGGCACAGAAAATCCCTTCCCGCCCCTGGAAGAAGGCGGTGAGCACCTGCCCGCGGGTGGCGGCGACGGCGGCCCGGGCGACCGGTTTTTCGCCGCTGATTCCGCCGTAGACCTGCGAGGTGTCGTTGTCGTTGACGTCCCACGGTTTGCTTTTTCCGTCGGTGCACATCTGGAAAAGGGCAAACGTGCGCGACGCGATCGCCTGGGCCCGAAACGCCTCGGGCTTCCAGTCCCCGTAGAGTTCCTTCGCCAATACGCCGGTGAGATAGGTATCCAGGGGAAGCGTGTTGACCGCGACATAGCGGCCGGTTGCAAGGCGGACGGATTGCACGCTGCCGCGGTATTTGTTGCGCGGAATGGAGACCGGGCCGTCATGTTCGCCGAGGCTGATGAGGCACACCCGGATCTGCGGCTCGGCGATCTGCGCGGGCAGAACAACGATCGCCGGACCAAGGGGGCCCAAAATTCGCGGCTTGGAAGTGAATGTGGCGGCGGGGCGCGTGCCGGGCACAGCGACGATGGCGGCTGGCTGCGGGAGAGGCGCCACGGTGACGGGCTTGGCTGGTGACGGGGTCGGCGTCTCATCGCAGGACGCCAGCAATGCGAGTCCCGCAAAAACCGTCACCACACCGGCCGCCGTCCTGGTCTTCATCATTCGATCCATCTCGAGCGCCAAATCGTGGATGCAAGATACGAAGTCTGTATCGGGCAATCAATGAAGGCTTGTGCAGGCTGGTTCGCGACCGGCGGGTCGGCGGCTCATTGGGGAGGGATTACCTGCGATCCGCGGCGCCGCCGACGACGTTCCCGAAGCCGGTGTTGGGATACCCCTCCGGCCAGGCGGTGAAGGAAAAGGAGGTGTCGGCGTTGTTGGCGTCATAGGTGATGGTGAGGGCGGTGTTGAGACGCGGGAATTTCCGCAGAATGGTCACGGAGGAAAGGATGTTGCGACCCTGGTCAAAGTCATAACTTTCCGAGGTGATCAGGCGGTATTTCTGCGTCAGCTGATAGTCCATCGCGGCGGTCCATTCGTCGGTCCCCAGGACGTTCACATAGCGGTTGCCCAGGAAGTACGTGAGGCTTGGGGATTGATCGACGGCGAGGCCGGCCGCCGCCTGCTCAAACCGGTGCGAATCAAGCGAGAAATCCGCATTGCCCAGCAGGCGCATATGCTCGCCGACGCGCCAGGTGGCATCGGTGTTGATCGAATTCTGCACCAGCGAAAGATCCGGCCGGGAAGCAAACAGATAGCCGCGGAGGGGATCCCATGGATAGAGGAAACTGGAGCGGTCGCGATTCCAGAACTCATTCCACGAGACGTTGAGCGTGATCCAGTCCACATCGCGCCACTGCGGCTGGCCCGCGCCATTATCGAGGCGGCGCTTGGTCTGCCAGGTCTGATTGAGGGAGAGCTGCGTGCCGGAGGCCTTGGTAATGCCCTCCACATCGCGGTCAAATAGCTGGAGGTTCGAGCGGTCCTGGTTGGATCCCGAAGCGAAAACGATGAACTGAGGCTCGATGATGTGGCGGATACGGTTGACATCAAAGAACCGCGACTGGGCAGCGTCATAGACGTGCCAGAACTGCATGGAGCTGCGCACGCCGGCGGTGCCCCAGAGGCGCGTCGTGTCGCCGCCGTCGCCGTTGTCCGGGAAGGAATTGTTCCACGCGGTGAAGCGGCCGGAGATGTACGGCGTGACTTTGGCATCGCCGACCTGCAGGGGCATGTCGATTTCCTGACGGGTGTCGCCGCGGAGCACGTCGCCGGTGTTGTAACCCTGGGATTTGTAATAGTCGCGGAATGTCACGTTGGGCGGGACGACCTTGGAAGGCAGGCCCAGAAAACTTGGCGTGAGGCCCAGGGCCTGCGGGGTGAAATCCGTGATGTCCGTATGAAGATTCGAAGCGCTGCTCTCGGAGTAATACGTGAACATGTCCGCGAAGGAATCGCCGATGCGCCAGTATTTCAGTTCCGGCTTCTTTTCCGTCGTGAACTGGTTGTCTTCCTGGTCGGCGGTCGCGGTGAAATCCATCAGGTTGAATTTGCCCAGAAAGGTCAGCGCGTCGGTTTCGCCCTGCTTCTTGAGATACACGGAGGTTTCGTGTTCCTTGTCGGCGTCAAATTCCCGCTGGAAATACTGCTCGAGGAACGTGGGATCCGAGATGTACGAGGCTTCGAGCTGGAGCGTGAGACCGTCGCCCAGTTCGCGCTGATCGCGAACCGTGGCCCGGCCGCGCGTGTCGCTGGGGGGCACGATGCCATTGCGATCGGCGCCCAGGCGGTCTGTCCCATTGTCAAAAAGGCCGTATGTACGGAGGATGCCGTGATCGTCATCAAAAACCCAGCTCGATTGCACGCCGCCGGCGGGCCCGCGCTTGCCGAAGTAATCGAGGTTTAGGTCCGCATGGACGCCGGGCGGTTCGGGCTGACCCGTGAGGCCGAAGAGGTCCCAGTCGGTGAGCAGGCTCAGGCCGTAGGTCTTGGAGTTCGAAACGCGGATGGTGCGGAGGGGAATTTCGTTCTTGCCGGTGTCCCCTGCGAGGTAGGGCCAGTAGAAGATCGGCACGCCCTGCGCCTGGATGGTCGCATCCTTGGCTTCAAACTGGAAGGTGCGCGCTTCGAAGCTGCTGCCGCCTTCGCCGGTGAGACCCTGCGCCAGCCCCGCCGCCCCGCCGCTGCCCCCGCCCTGCGGGGCTTCGAGGTTCGGCGTGATGTCGTGAAGATACACCTCGCTGGCGCCGATGGCATAGTGCGGGGTGTGGAATTCGCTCGTGGAAAACGTCACTTTTTTGGCGGCATATTCGCCCCGCGCCAGTTGCCGCACTTCGCCCGCCCGCATGTACAATGGAACATCGCGCACCTGGTCCACCGTCGACAGCGTGGCATCGAGCATGATGGCCCGGTTGGAGGCGAAATCGTAATAAATCCGTTCCGCACGCACGGAGAGCAGATCGCCATCGCTCAGTGTGACATTCCCCTCGAAATAAATGCCTGTGACGGTCTCAGCAAGGTTCCGCGGGCCGGCGGGCCGGGTGGCCGCGGTTGCCGGGGCTGGCGCGGGGGCACTGGGGGCCGGCGCTTCGCCAACTGGTGGCAGGCGTGTGAAGCCTCCCGGCGGGCCTGATTCTGCAGTTGCGGTCACGGGCGCCGGCCGGCTGGCGGCGGTGGCCGGCGCGGGTAGGGTTGCCGGCTGGCTGGCGGGCTGGGTTTTTGCCGCCAGATCGTTGACCGTGAAGACCACGACGTTATCGGCGCGGAATTCCAGCGGCGGCTTGCCATCGCGGGCATCGAAGAAAACATACGCATTGGGCAGTATGTGAACGAATTCATTCCCTATTTCCCGCGTGCGCTCTTCATCGCCGGTGACGAACAGTGCCGGCCGCGGCGGCTTGGGCTTCGTCGCCGCCGGTCCCTGGATGATGTTCCCCTGGGCGTCCCGCACAATCTGGATTTCCCCCGGCCCCGCGATGATCTTGTTGTTGGGCCCCTTGGCGATCCACCCCGCCTGGAGCGCGTCCTCCTCCGGCGTGATCGTAATAATCCGCGGCAAAAAGGATTGCAGCAGCGGGCGATTTTTCACCTGGTTCCGCAATTCCGCTCCGCGCTTCACCACCGGCGAGTCCTCTTCAGCCTTGCTCACCGGCACACCCGAGAGAATCACATCCTGAGCGATCCGCGTGGTCACCAGCAATTCCCGGCCGATAGTCCGCGTCGCCGCCTGCGAGCTTCCCTCCCGCACTTCCACGTTTCCAGAAAGATAAATGGCGACATCGTAAACCCCCTCGCCAGACTCGCGCGAGGGCGTGAGCCACACCGCCGCAACATCCGCCTTGAGCAGCCGATACCCGATCGACACGCTCACCCGCCCCGAAAGCAGCATCCGCTGTTCCAGGTTGGACTGCCATACGGACGTCTGATCCGCACCCAATCGCATGGGTACCTGGATCGCAGTGGTGGGGCTCAGGGTTGGATGGACGGTTGGGACGATCGCCGGCTCGCGGCTGGCGGCCTTCGCCAGGACTCCCGATGCGCAGGCCACAGCTGCTGCTGCATACATCGCCCATGCGTGCCGATTGCCGATGCGTTTTTGCATGTCGCGGATGATATCCGGCCGTGACCGGTCCGCAACCCGGCGGCTTCAAATTCCCCGTTGATTTCGGCGATTATTTAAAAATCATTTCAGCAATGTCTGCCGCGTGACACTGTAGCCCAGCACGGAGAGTCTCTTGGCCAGGTCCGGCCCATCAATATCGCGCGGCATTCTCATGCGGAAATGACTTCCTCGCGCACGAAATGCAGGCGAATCACTTTTGGTGACTGACCCTCCGGAAAATGGCAGCGGACCGCGTCTCGGACCATTTCATGTAGTTCATCCAACGTATCGGCCTCGGTAAAGATGGATTCCCCGAGTGCCCGCGCCGTGTATCCGCCTTCCGGAGATTCTTCGACGAGAAAAATGATTTCGTTCATAATTGCTCCGATTTGCTTTTTCATTCTATCACAGGCAGGGCCCAGCTTTCACTGGTTACCACCCCGCCGCGCTTTTGCGTTCCTTGAGCCATTTCTTGAGCTTCTCCGCGGGCCAGGTGTTGAGCACGTCGGCGGCAGTCGCCCAGCCGCGGCGGGCCGTCGTGATGCCAAAGCGCATCTGGTCAAAGTCCGACAACCCGTGCGCATCGGTATCAATGCACAGCGGCACCTTGGCCTCCACCGCCATCCGCGCGTGCACATCCCGCAAGTCCAGCCGGTGATAATTCGCGTTGATCTCCATCGCCACCCCGTTCCGCGCCGCGGCGAAGATCACCTTCGCCATGTCCGGCTCCAATCCCCGCCGCGACGGCACGATCCGCCCCGTCGGATGCCCCATCACGCACACATGCGGATTGGCCGTCGCCCGAACCAGCCGCTCTGTCGCCGGCTCGGCTTCCTGGGATAGCGCCGCATGCGGGCTGGCCACCACCCAGTCGAGCTTCGCCAGCAGGTCATCCTCATAATCCAGCGACCCATCGGCAAGAATGTCCACCTCGCTCCCCGCAAGGATCAAAAGCCCTGACTTGATCGCCTCCTTGGCCACCGCATGGATCGCCTGAATATGCTCGATCAACCGATCCGCCTTGAGGCCATTGGCCTGGAACTGGCTCTTGGAGTGATCGGTGATCGCGATGTACTCATACCCGCGCCGCTTGGCCTCGGCGGCCATCTCCTCGATGGAGCAACCGCCGTCGGAGGCCGTCGTGTGCATGTGCAGATCGCCGCGGATGTCCTTAAGCTCGACAAGCTCGAAGTGATCGACGGTTTGCTTATCGGCGGCGCCGGCGCTGGCGCCCTTCCTTTTTGGCGTTTTGCCTTTTTCGTTTTGCGTTTTCTCGGCTGGAAAGAGCTCCGCCGCCTTCTGAATCTCCCCCCGATCCTCACGCATCTCCGGCGGAATCCACGCCAGCCCCACCGCCGCATAAACGCCCTCCTCCGTCTCTCCGGCAATTTTTTCCTCCTTCCCGCCGCTCACGCGGTACACGCCCCACTCATTGATCTTCAGCCCCTTCTTCACCGCCATCTCCCGGATTTTCACATTGTGTTCCTTGCTGCCGGTGAAGTACTGCAGCGCCGCCCCGAAAGATTCTTCCGGTATCACCCGTACATCGATCTGCACCCCCTCCGCCGTCCGCACGCTGGTCTTGCTTTCCCCCTTCTGGATCACCGAGGCCGCCAGCGGATGCTTCGCCGTCGCCTCCGCGATCGCCAATCCATCCGAAAGTGCCGCGCACACCGCGATATCGATATCCCCGATGGTCTCCTTCCCCCGCCGCAGGCTGCCGCAGCAGATCGCCTGCTTCACCCCTTTGATCGTGCGCAGATAGCTCATGAATTCTTCGCCGATGGTCCAAGCCTCGCCAAGTCGAATCCTTCCCGATGCCGCGGAAAGATGCGTCAGGTTTTCGAGAATCTTCAGCAGCTTCTTCTCGCCGACCCCCTTGATCGCGGCCAGCCCCCCGAATTTTCCCGCCGCCCCCGATTCAATTTTCGCCTTGAGCTCTGCCACGCCGGTCACGCCCCCCTCGCGCCACAGCAGCGACGCGGTCTTTGGACCCACCGACGGAATCCGCAGGACCTCCAGCACCCCCGAAGGCACCTGCGACGCGAGGTCCTCAAACTCCGCGATCTTCCCGTTCTTCAGGTATTCCTGGATCCGCTCCGCCGACGATTTGCCGATCCCCGGCACGCCGTCCAGCTTTCCCGCCTCCGCCAGTTTTTCCACCGCCTCGGGGCTCTCCTCAATCGCCCGCGCCACCTTGCGCAGCGCGATGATGCGGAAACCATTTTCATCCAGGAGCGCCAACAGATCCGCCGCCCGTTCAAACTGCTTTGCCACTTCCGCGTTCTTCATGACCGCTCCCGCAAAATTCCAGTCCATGGTCTACCACGACGCGTCTTTTCCTGCCACGCGCACTTCCGCAGAGTCGCCCGCCGCTCCCGCTTACCATCCCCGCCGCGATTTGGTAAAAATGACGCACCCATCCGCGGTCCGTTCCGCCGCGTATTTGGGGAAACGGCGGCTCCCATGACCTCACCGCAGATCACCAGCCACTGGCCCTCCTGGCCCCTCCCGGTACGACAGCCGTTCTCCATCACGCCGCGCCAAACCTGCGGCTACCTCGCCAGCCGCCTCTCCACCTTCCGCGCCTTCCAGGCCGACCACCTCTCCGGCGAGGAATTTCAGCGACTCCTCGACGCGGGCTTCCGACGCAGCGGTTCGATCATCTACCAGCCCATGTGCGCCGGCTGCCGGGCGTGCATCCCCATCCGCGTCCCCGTCGACCGTTTCGCACCCTCCAGGAGCCAGCGCCGCGTATTGCGGAAAAACACCGGCGTCCGGATCACCGCCGGGCCCCCGATCCCCACCCAGGAAAAGTGGGAACTCTATCAGCGCTACCAGCGCGAATGGCATCGCAAGCACACCCCCGACGATGACCTCGCCGGCTTCATCGATTTTCTTTACCACTCCCCCGTTGAAACCCTCGAATTCACCTACCGCGACCGCTGGGACAACCTCCTGGGCGTCGGCATCTGCGACATCTGCCCCAGGAGCCTGAGCAGCGTCTATTTCTATTTTGACCCGCGCCGCGCCGATCAGTCGCTGGGTACCTATAGCGCCCTTTACGAGATCCAGTGGGCCCGCGAACAGAAGTACGCCTACTGGTACGCCGGCTACTGGATCGAGCAGTGCGCCTCGATGAGCTACAAGTCGCGCTTCAGGCCCTTCGAAATCCTCTGCACCGACGGCCAATGGCGCGAGGCCGACGCGGGCGCGATTCAATAGGGCAATTGAAATACCGCCTTGGAAATGAGCAGGCACCCCAGCGCAAACATGGACACGAGGCCGATCCCGCAGGAAAAGCCCGCCAGGAGCACCGGCGCATATTCCCGCCAGCGCAGGCCGAAGCGCTTCTCAAAGTAAAAGCGCGACAGGAGCGCCCCGATCATCTGCGGGATCAGGCCATAGGTCAGCCCGCCCCCCACGCCGCGCACCAGTCCGTAGCAGAGCATCGTGGGCGCACCGGCGCCGGCGAGCAGCGCATACGCCAGAATGCCGCCCCCGGTCCCCCCGGCAATGTATTTCCACTTGATCGCCTCAAAAAACTGCCCTCCGCCGCCGTTCCCCGCCTGTTCCAGCGTCGAGGATTGCAACAGCGCCTGCTGGCGTGCCTGCAATTCCCACATCTTGTTGGCGTATTCATATTGGGCCGAGGGAATCGGCGCCAGCCGCCAGATGTATTGCGCAAAAAGTATCCCCGAGACAATCACCACCGGAAACAGGATCAGTTCCGCCTTGATGATGCTGGTGAATTTCGTGCCCGTGAGTTCCTGCGTGCGGAAATCGACCACCGAGCCGGCGTAGTTGTTGATCGGAATCGGCGCGAACCAGATATCCACGCCGCGGTAACCGAAACTCCGCGCCGCGATAAACGTCGCCTCCCGCACGTACGGAATATCCACCCACTGCCCGGCGATCCCCTCCATCCGCGCCGCCACGTACGAAATCACCGGTGTGTACACGAATCCATATCCCAGCAGCATCCACAGCGGAAACCCAGGCACCAGCCAGTGCGACACTGCGATGTACGCGGTCGTCGAAAAAAAATAGATCCCGATCGCCGCGAGCAGCGGAATATCCCCGCGCCCCGCCGGTGGATGCAGCAGCCGCGACCATGCCGATCCGCCGGTATCCCCGCTCTCCGGTTCCGCCTCGATTCCATCCGCCGCGCGCCGTCGCCGCGCCCCGGAAATAACGTGATAAAACCCGATCACCGCGATCGCCAGCGAAAGCCCGATCCCCAGCGACAGATACACATCCAGCTGGTTGGCAAACGCCGTGTCGATGGCGTTCATCTCCGGCCGCCAGCTCGGCAATTGATGCGTCGCATGCAGGATCGGGTTCATGATCCACGTGATGAGCATCCCCAAAAAAGATCCGAGCACCGCAAAAAAGGGCAGGA
>Ga0265314_10005395_pt1 | contig 11550 bp, 16 predicted proteins | sample 4126metaG_FD_203106 | JGI IMG/M metagenome (GOLD analysis project Ga0265314, IMG submission 203106) | Rhizosphere microbial communities from Carex aquatilis grown in University of Washington, Seatle, WA, United States - 4-1-26 metaG | ecosystem: Host-associated > Plants > Roots > Rhizosphere >... | reverse complement strand
ACACCACCGGCAGGCCGTCATGGCGTTCACGCGCGAAAGCATCAAAGGCTCGATCCCCGCCCTCATCACGCCCATGCGGGATGGGAAGGTGGACGAGGCCGCGTTCCGCAAGCTGGTGTCCTGGCAGATCGCCGAAGGCTCCCACGGCCTGGTGCCCTGCGGCACGACCGGCGAGTCGCCCACGCTCAGCCATGACGAGCATATGCGGGTGATCGAGATCTGCGTCGAAGAGGCGAACGGCCGCGTCCCCGTGATCGCCGGCGCCGGCTCGAACTCGACTGCCGAGGCCATCGCGCTCAGCCGCCACGCCAAGAAGGTCGGCGCCGATGCGGTGCTTTCCGTCACCGGCTACTACAACAAGCCGTCCCAGGAAGGCATGTACCGCCATTTCGCGGCGATCGCGGAAGCCGTGGACATCCCGATCCTGCTCTACAACATCCCCGCCCGCGCCATCGTCGAGATTTCGGTGGAGACCATGGCCCGCCTCTCCAAGCTCGCCAATGTCATCGGCGTGAAGGATGCGACCGCCAATCTGATGCGCCCGACGCGCGAGCGCGCCGCCTGCGGGCTGAACTGGCGCCTGCTCTCCGGCGAGGACGGCACGGCGCTGGGCTACATGGCGCATGGCGGCCATGGCTGCATCTCGGTGACCGCGAATGTCGCGCCCAAGCTGTGCTCGGAGTTCCAGACCGCCTGCCTGCAGGGCGCGTTCGAGCGGGCGCTCCAGATCCAGGACCGGCTGATGCCGCTGCACGACGCGATGTTCTGCGAGCCCAGCCCGGCGCCGGTGAAATACGCGGCCTCGGTCCTCGGCCTCTGCACTGACGAAGTCCGCCTGCCGCTGGTCGCCGCCACGGACGCCGCCCGCGCCACCGTCAAGGCCGCGCTGGCGAAGGCGGGGATTACCGCGTAAGTAGCCCACCCACTTCTTGCCGCTCCGCATTGGGTTGGCGGGCGGCAATGCGGAGCGGCAACGAAAATGCCCAAGAAAAAAGACGACGGCACCAAGATCGTCGCCGACAACCGCAAGGCGCGCTACGCCTATGCCATCGACGAGACGCTCGAGGCGGGGATCATGCTCGTCGGCTCGGAGGTCAAATCGCTGCGCAGCGGCAAGTCGACGATTTCGGAGTCCTACGCCCACGCCAAGGACGGCGAGCTGTTCCTCGTCAACGCCTATATCCCCGAATACACCCAGGCCAGCCGCTTCAACCACGAGCCCAAGCGCCCGCGCAAGCTCTTGGTCCACAAGCGCGAAGCCGCCCGGCTCGCCGCCGCGATCCAGCGCGAGGGCATGACGCTCATCCCGCTGCGGCTCTATTTCAACCCGAAGGGCATCGCCAAGATCGAGCTTGGCATCGCCAAGGGCAAGAAGCTCCACGACAAGCGCGAGACCGAGAAGCAGCGCGACTGGCAGCGCGACAAGGCGCGGCTGATGCGCGCCAAGGGGTAAGCCATGTTCGATGCCTGGAAATTGCGGCGTGCCGCCAGGCAATTTGCGAACAGGCTACCGAAAGAATTGGTCCGAGACTACGGCGTCAGAGAATTCTATACCGAACCACAAATTCGCAATGCGATCGCGACCGCAAAATTGAATTTCAAATACGCCGTTCTCGGCTACGCTCGGTTCTTGTCGAGAGAACACTTCGAAGCGATGCGCGTGGCTCTGGATGTGAAATTGGCATACAACGACGCTCGTGAGCTCTTCGTGAACGCGGAACCCATAATTCTAAATTCGAGACAAGGTAAGACGGATCGAAACTATTCCAATCGAAACTACGAGGAAGACAAGTTGTGAGATGAGCGACGACGAACCCACACTCCTCGGCAAGATCAAGGACAAGCTGATCCGCTCCAAGCAGGAATGGGCCGCGGAGGGGCGCCTCATCACTGGCCGGCCCGACATGGGCCACGTCAACCGCCTGCCGCCCGGCCAGAAGGAAGTGAAGAACTGGCCGGTGCTCGACCTCGGCGTGCAGCCCGACGTCAAGCCGGAGAACTGGCGCCTCCAGATCATGGGCCTGGTCGAGAACCCCGTGGCGCTGACGCTGGAACAGTTCACGGCGCTGCCGCAGGAGGAGATCGTCAGCGACATCCACTGCGTCACCTCCTGGAGCCGCTTCGACAATCACTGGCAGGGCGTCGCGTCGAAAACGCTGCTTGATCTCGTCAAGCCGAAGGCCGAAGCGCGCCACATCGTCTTTCACGCCTATGACGGCTACACCACGAACGTGAAGACGGACGTCTTCGCCGACGCCAATGTGCTGCTGGCCCATTCCTGGGAGGGCAAGCCCATCCCGCGCGACCATGGCGGCCCGGTGCGCGTCGTGGTGCCCGACTGGTATTTCTGGAAGAGCGCCAAATGGGTGACGCGCATCGTCTTCCACGCCGAAGACCATCCCGGCTTCTGGGAGACCCGCGGCTACCACAACGAAGGCGATCCGTGGAAAGAGGAACGGTATAGCTGACCATGCCGGTTTGGCTTGCCGTCTGGCTGAGCGATGTGCGGGTGAAGGTGTTCCTGGCCTTCGCCGCGCTTCTCGCGATCCTGATCCTGTTGCTCTTCGTCTTGAAACCGGTCCGACCGCCGCTGATTTTCACGCATAACGGGCACAGCGTCTATTGCTACGCCGGCCGGCGCGGTTGCTGGCCCATCACAGAGAAGGAGCGTCGCCGCATCGAGGCCTATCGCGCCCGCTGGTACCGGCCGTGACCGAATTGAGCGCAGGGCGGGGCGCGCTTTTGCAAACCGCAGGCGGGCGTCGCGAAGATCGGTATCCTGACGGAGCCGCGCAGTCCCTAAAGTGCGTGCAGCGCCGCGATCTTGGCTTCCTTCACGACTGCGTCGAACATCGCCTCTGTCAGCACGCCGGTGTTCGTGTTGTAGCGCGAGCAATGATAGCTCGACACCAGCGCCAGCTTGCCTATCCTGTACGCCCCGCCATGCTTGAACGGATGCGCCGATTTCTTCGCACCCAGCGTATCGCACACGCTGTCATGCGCGATCTTGCCCAGCGCCAGGATCGCGCGCAGATGCGGCATCGCCTCGATGAGCCCGATCAGGAATTTGCGACAGGTCTTGATCTCCACCGGTAGCGGCTTGTTCTGCGGAGGCACGCAGCGCACCGCGTTGCTGATCGCGCAGTGCACCAGCTCGACGCCGTCATCCGGCCGGCGGTCGTACACGCCTTTCGCCAGCCCGTGCTTGAGTAGCGTCGCGTAGAGCAGGTCGCCCGCATAGTCGCCGGTGAACGGCCGCCCCGTTCGGTTGGCGCCGTGCAGCCCCGGCGCCAGCCCGACGATCAGAAGCCGCGCCTCGCGGCTCCCGAAGGTCGGCACCGGCGCGTTGAAGTAATCCGGAAATTCGCGCCGGTTATCGGCACGAAATTCCGCCAGCCGCGGACACAGCGGACAATTCTTCGGCGGCTCGGTGCTCACGCACTCTGCGCGTAATGCGGCGACTGGCCTGCGGCCGCGGCCGCCTGGGCCGAGCGCGGGCCGCCTTCGCGGGCGATCTGCGGCTTCAGCTCTTCCAGCTCGATGAAATTGTCGGCCTGGCGGCGCAATTCGTCGGCCGCCATCGGCGGCTGGGTGCGCACGGTGGAGACCACGCTGACGCGCCGCCCCTTGCGCTGCGCCGCTTCCACCAGGCGGCGGAAATCGCCGTCGCCGGAGAAGATCACGATGTGGTCGACCTGCTCGGCCATCTCCATCACGTCGATCGCGAGTTCGATGTCCATATTGCCCTTCACGCGGCGGCGGCCCTGCGCGTCGGTGAATTCCTTGAGCGGCTTCGTCACCACCGCGAAGCCGTTATAGTCGAGCCAGTCGACCAGCGGGCGCAGCGGCGAGAACTCCTGATCCTCCGCCACCGCGGTATAATAGAAGGCGCGGACGAGAATTCCCTTGCGCGCAAAAAGCTCCAAAAGGCGCTTATAGTCGATGTCGAATTGCAGGCCCTTCGCGGCGCCGTACAGATTGGCGCCGTCGATAAATAACGCCAGCTTCTCCTGTGGGTAGAACAACATATGTACTCCTGTTCAAGTAATGGCCGAACCGGCAATAATCCCCCGACCGCCAAATCTTCTTCTACGCCAAGTCGTTTCGTTGGCAAGAGCGGGACGCGCAAATGATATTGATCGCGCTCGGCGCCAATCTTGAATCGCGTGCCGGCTTGCCGGCGCAAACATTGGACGCGGCGCTCGCGGAGATTGAACAGCACGGCGTGACTCTGATCGATGTTTCGCCTTACTACGTCACGCCGGCCTGGCCGGACCCCTCTGATCCGCCTTTTGTGAACGCCGTGGCGCGCATCGGGACCCAATTGCCCCCACACGCCCTGATGGAATTGCTGCACGCTATCGAAACGTCGTTCGGCCGCACGCGTTCCGTGAAAAACGCGCCACGCATGCTCGATCTCGATCTGCTGGATTATGACAGTGCGGTCGCGGCCGGTCCGCCGGTGCTGCCCCATCCGCGCATCGCAGAGCGCAGCTTCGTGCTGGTGCCGCTCGCCGATGTCGCGCCGGACTGGACGCATCCGCAAACCGGCAGGACCGTCGCCGCGCTCATGGCAGCCCTGCCGCCATCGCAGCGCCAACCGGCGCGGCTTACTTCCCGAGGTTGAGCGTGGCGCGGATGCGGTCGAAGGCGGCGATCAGCCTGGCGCGGTCGAACGCCTTGACCGTGCCAGGATCGAAATTCTCGATCGCCGAATAATGGATGAAGTACCGCACGGCGAGGCAGGGCGACGTCCCATCCAGCACGAAGATCTGCGTCTCATAGCGGTTGCCCGCGCCGGCATCCTCGCTCGACGCGGCGGTATAGGTGCGGCCGTCGGCGCGAACCTTGCGCAGATTCTCCGCCGGATCGACGAACTGGCCGGGCGTGCAGGCTTTCCCCGGCAAGCTCTCGACCGACAGTTTGGTGTCGCCGCCGAGATTGGTGCCGGCCGTCAGGCTCGCCGGGATCGTGAAGGCGACGCCCTTGATCTCCCTGCCCGGTCCAAGCTGGTCGTAGACGTAGTGCGTGTCGATCGACCAGTCCGCCGGATAGGCGATGGTGTAGCCCAGCCTCGGCTCGGTGTAGCGGATCCACGCGGCGGCTTGGGCCGCGGCGGCGCCGGCAAGCATCGCGACGATGCAAAGTGCGGCCCTGAACCTGATCATGCGGTTTGTCCCCGAAAAAGGCGGTGCAGCCTACGCGCAGCCTTGCCCAAAGAAAAACCCGGGCGGCGCGGCCACCCGGGTTTTCCGTCGTTTGAAAGCGCTCCGGATTATTTCCAGTGCGCCCAGGTCTTGCCCGACCGGCGATTGTAGCTGATCGAGATCTCCGAGATCGTGCAGAGGTTGAAATTCTCCCAATGCGCGTCGGTGTCGTCGTCATAGACGACCTTCAGATCCCAATAGCAGCCGCCCGCATGATGCGGGAAGCGGATCAGGACCGATTGGCCGTCGTCGAGCGTGTCATCGCCCAGGACGTCCTCTTCCCAGTCGTTCGTCGAGACCGGCGAGACGTAGACTTCCTTGATCGTGTAGCCGGTGTTGTTGACGAGGTTGAAATTCTGCCTGCCTGCGGCGTCTGCAGCTACCGGTGAAAGCAGTGCAACGCCGGCCGCCACAACGGCAGCCATCATCGTTCTAATAAACATTAAGTCCCCTTTCTGAGAGCCCCTCAACGGAGCGATAGTGCAGCATATTGCTGCGGCCACGCAATGGACGCGCCGCCTGTATGGTTACCCTCGGCATGAAGTAATTTCGCTGCGGCATTTCTCCGTGCTATGGGGCAGCAATGCGCGCGAACGAGCGGCGCCGGCCACCACTTGCGATGGAACAGCCATGCACGGCTTTGCACCCCTGATCGCGCCCGCTCTGGCGCTCTTCTTCATCATCCGTCGCGGATCGCGGCCGCAGCGGATCAAGCCTGGGCGCCTCTGGATATTCCCCGGCGTCATCACCATCCTTGCCGTCGTCGCGATCTGGCACGGCAAGTTCCCGAGCGTGCTGGAACTGGCCGTCTACGCCGCGGCAATCGTCGCCGGCGGTGTGCTGGGCTGGTTCACAACCCAACACATCGAACTGACGCTGGATGATAAGACCGGAACGGTCATGAGCCAGCCGACTCTTTTTGGTACGGCGATGACGGCGGCGGTCTTTCTGGCGCGCTTCGGGCTCGATTTCCTCTCCGCCGGCGGCACGGGCGGCGGCTGGAAGGCTTTCGCAGCGCAGCATGGCGCCAGCCTGGTATTGATCACCAATGCCGGCCTGCTGTTTGTCGCCGGCCGCGGCCTCTCGCGCGCCTGGCACATGGTCGCCCGCATCAATCCGCTGCTCGAGCAGCACAAGGCCTCGCAACTCCCGCCGCAATAGAGACTCCCATGCCCAATGACGAAGCCTGGGTCGCAAGACTCAACAATGTGAATCAGGATCGCTTGCCAGGCATGGTCGGCATGGTCGTGACCCATGCCGAGCCCGGTCTGATGCGGGCGCGCATGGCGGTGAAGCAGGCGCTTGTGGCGCCGATCGGCTTTCTCTTCGCGCCGGCGCTGGTCACGCTCGCCGACACGCTGTGCGCCTACGGCACCACGCTGCCGGAGGGTGCGATCAATTTCACCACGGCCGAACTCAAATGCAATTTCATGAGCACGATCCGCGAGGGCACCGTCCTGTGCGAAGCGCGCCGCGCCCACAGCGGCCGCACCACGCAGGTCTGGGACGCCGAATGCACCGCCGAGGCGACCGGCAAGCTGATGGCGCTCTTCCGCTGTACGCAGATCATCCTTTGGCCTAAGTGAGGCGCATGTTGATTCAAAGAGTCGTTCCCCTTGTCGCGCTGGCGCTCGTCATGAGCCCAGGCGCCCGGGCCGAAACCTGCGCCGTCGACACCATCCGCAACGCGATCGAAACGGGTTTCCGCGATGCGCCGCATGCGATCGTGACGGATTCGGGGAGGACCTATCTCGTGCCGCGCGGCACGCGCTTCGCCGCCGGCGACTGGCAGGACGGCGACGCCCTGAAGATCTGCACCAATCCGTTCTTTCCGGCCGGATCGCGCATGATCTCCATGACGAATGTCCGGCGCGGCGTCGATTCGACGATCCAGGCCGCGCTCGCCGAGCGCGCGCCCATCCCGTCGACCTCGGCCCCGTGAGCGGCCTTTCTGCTCGTCTTGCCCGGGCGGCGGCATTTCTATATGGTCCGCCGCCTTCCGCCCGGTCTCATGCCGATTTGCGCCCCTTCGCGCGGCTAAGACCCTGAAAGACAAGGATTTCCATGGCTCGCGTCACCGTTGAAGATTGCGTCGACAAGGTCCCGAACCGGTTCGATCTGGTGCTGATCTCGGCTTTCCGGGCCCGCCAGCTCTCCGGCGGCGCGGAGCCGATGGTCGACCGCGACCGCGACAAAAACCCCGTCGTCGCCCTGCGCGAGATCGCCTCGAAGGACGTCAAGCCGGAGGAAGCCAAGGAGGAATACATCAAGTCCCTCCAGAAGCACGCCGATGTCGACGAGCCGGAAGAGGCGCGTCCCGACAGCGACGATCAGCGCGAGGACAGCACGTCGCGCCAGGTCACCGAGGAAGAACTGCTGCGCGCGCTCACCAGCGAGGCCCAGCGCCGCGCCGAGCCGCAGCCGGAACCGGAAGCGGACTACGAAGAGTAGGGCATAACCCCCTGCAAGAGTTCAAAAGGCCGGAGCCCCCGCTCCGGCCTTTTCATTTTGGGGCTGCCCCACGGCACCGCCCGATCATGCCGTCCGCGACAGCGACCGCAGCTCCGCGTCGAGCGCTCTCATATCCGACAGCGCCGCGCCGAATTCGGATCGGCCGACCGCCGCCCAGACGCGCACGACGCGCGCTGCCAGATCGGGCAGGGTGAACGGAAAGCCCGCGGCCTCCGCCAGGGCGCCCTTCTCGTTGATGAGATAGCGCTGGTTGAGCGCGAACAGCACCTGCGCCGTGCAGCACAGCGCCCGGTAGACGCAGCCGGCAATATGGGTCTGCTCGCCGCGCGCGACCGCGATCTCGCCGTTCTCGATGCTGAACAGGACCTCCCAAAGGAACATCTTGAGCAGCGCATCGCGCAGCGTGTCGGGGTAGGGCGACGTTTCGGCCTTCAGCGCGGCGATCGATCCCTGCGGATCGTGCAGCGGCCGGCACAGCGCGACCTCGCCCATCCAGATCGCCGAACAGAAGCCATGCGGATGCCCCGGCTGATACGCCATGGAGACCTGTCCGGCGCGGCATTGCGCGATGATGTCCCGCACCGGCTCGATGCCGCGATAGAGAAGATCGACCTTGCGACCGTCGACCGACAGCCACCCGCCGCCGACGATGCGCGGTCCCCATCCGCCCACCGGCGTCACCGCCGCCGCATTGGGATCGTCGACAATCGTCCGCGCCACGCCGAGCAGAGCCTCGGTGTCGAGCGGCGTCTCAGGCCCGTAAAATAGTCCCAAATCGTAGTCCGATGCCGGATTGTCGGTTCCGCGCGCCCGCGAGCCGCCCAGCACGACGGCGACAACGCCCGGCACGGCGGCCAGTCGCGGCACGATACGCATCAGAATAGGATCGGCGGCCCAGTCCACGCCCATCTCCTCTCGGGCGCGAAGCTTAGCGTGCGTCGGCCCCTTTTTGTTTCGCGACCGCGATATTCACGCCTATATTATTGCCATGAGTTCGCCGGCGCCTCCCGATACGAACGCTGCGGTGCAGGTTCCGCCTGTGCCGTCGCTCGAGCCTGCCAAGCCGGTAGCTCCCAAGGCGCGCCGCCGCCTGATGCGCCAGACCGAGCTCGTGGACCGCGTGAAGGCCTACGATCCCGACGCCGACGAGGATCTGCTCAACAAGGCCTATGTCTACGCCATGAAGGCGCACGGCAAGCAGTTCCGCGCCTCTGGCGATCCCTATTTCGCCCATCCGCTCGAAGTCGCCGCGATTCTGACCGACCTCAAGCTCGACGTGGCGACCATCGTGACCGCGCTCCTGCACGACACGATCGAGGACACGCTCGCCACCTACGAGGACGTGAAGGAGAATTTCGGCGAGGAGATCGCCAATCTGGTCGACGGCGTCACCAAGCTCAGCCAGCTCGAGCTCTTCAGCGAGCGCACCAAGCAGGCGGAGAATTTCCGCAAGCTGATGCTCGCGATCACCTCCGACATCCGCGTGCTCCTGGTCAAGCTGGCGGACCGGCTGCACAACATGCGCACGCTGCAATTCATCGCCAAGCCGGAAAAGCGCCGCCGCATCGCGGAGGAGACGCGCGACATCTACGCCCCACTCGCCGGGCGCATCGGCATGCAGAACATGCGCGAGGAGCTCGAAGACCTCGCCTTCGCCGAGCTCAATCCCGACGAGCGCAATTCCATCGTCACGCGGCTGAAGCGCCTCGAGGGCGACAGCGGCGACCGCATCGGCCGCATCGCCGACCAGATCAAGCGCAAGCTCGCCGAGCACGGCATAGACGCATGGGTCTATGGCCGCGCCAAGCGCCCGTTCTCGATCTGGCGCAAGCTGCAGAGCAAGCAGCTCAACTTCGAATCGCTGTCCGACATTTTCGGCTTCCGCGTCATCGTGCGGACCGAGGATGATTGTTACCGCGCGCTTGGCGTGCTGCACCAGAACTGGCAGATGGTGCCCGACCGCTTCAAGGATTTCATCTCCACGCCCAAGACCAATGGCTATCGCTCCATCCACACCACCGTGATCGGGCCGGAGAAGCAGCGCGTCGAGGTCCAGCTCCGCACCCAGGCGATGCACGACGTGGCCGAGCGCGGCGTCGCCGCGCATTGGCGCTATCGCGAACGCGTCGCCTCCGAAGGCGATGACGGCCGCGCCTATGGCTGGCTGCGCGACATGGTCGATCTTCTGGAAAAGGACAGCGCCGAGGACTTCCTGGAGAATTCGCGCCTCTCGATGTACCAGGATCAGGTATTCTGCTTCACGCCGAAAGGCGATCTGATCTCGCTGCCGCGCGGCGCCACGCCGATCGATTTCGCCTATGCGCTGCACACCGACATCGGCAACACCACGGTCGGCGCCAAGGTCAATGGCGTGCAGGTGCCGCTGCACACGCCGTTGCGCAATGGCGACCAGGTCGAGATCATCCGCACCAAGGAGCAGACGCCGTCGCCGCTCTGGGAGCAATTCGTCGTCACGGGGCGCGCCCGTGGCGAGATCCGCCGCTTCCTGCGCCACGCCCAGCGCGACGAGCATGTGAAGTTCGGCCGCAACATCCTCAAGAAAGTCTTCGCCGACGAAGGCGCCGAGCTGACCGAAAAGGCCATCGCCGACGTCGCCAAGAAGCTGCACGCCTCAAAGGCCGAAGACGTCTATGCCGAGGTCGGTCGCGGCGAGCTGCGCGGCCACGAAGTCCTCGAAGCCGTCTTCCCCGAACTCAAGAAAGATCCCGAGCGTCGCAAGCGCGCCGCCTTCGCGGAGCCCGCCGCCAAGCGGCCGATTTCCATCCGCGGCATGACGGAAGGCATCTCCTATCGCCTCGGCCAGTGCTGTCACCCGCTGCCGGGCGACCGCATCGTCGGGCTGCGCACGCCGGGCGAGGGCGTGGTGATCCACACGATCGACTGCGCCGAGCTGGAGAAGGCGCAGGATTCGATGGACGACTGGATCGACGTCTCCTGGGGACGTCACGCCGCCGAAGGCGGGCCGTCGGTCGCGCGCGTGCTGGTGCGGGTGAAGAACGCACCGGGCAGCCTTGCCGCGGTGATGAACGTGATCGCCCACAATGGCGGCAACATCTTCAACATGAAGGTGACGAATAGGAATCCCTTGTTCTTCGAATTCACCGTCGACATCGAAGTCCGCGACCTGCCGCATCTGCAGAACATCCTGGGCGCGCTGCGCGTGAACGCGGCGGTGGAAGCGGTCGATCGCGTGCGGGAGCAGGAGGCGGCGCTATAAAAAAAAGCGGGCCGAAGCCCGCTCTCTCTTCGATGGATCGTTCAGAACGCGACCCAGACGCCTTGGCGGTAATAGCCGCGGCCGTCATGGGTGTCGCGCCAGGAGTAGTGATCTTTGTCGTGATCGCCGTCGTTGAGGCGTTCCATGTCGTGATGGGTCGTACGATAGTCGTCGCCATAGAAACGGACGCCGAGTGTCGTCGGATAGTCGTACTGCGTGCTTTCATGCCAGCAGTCGCCGTCCGTATTGCACACGGTGCGCGCGCTGGCCGCCGACGTCGTGACCGCGAATGCACCGGCACCGACCAGCGCCGCAATGGCGGCCGTGGTCAGCATTTTGCTAACGTTCATCATGAAGATGTGTCCAGGGTGGATATGAAGCAGCCCTTACCGACAGAACGGGTGGCGGGGGTACTCGTTCCCGGAACCCGCGGCGCCCACTTTTCGTGATGAGATTGTGCCGCGACGCAAATGCCGCAGCCGCGCGGCTGTCGGCGGGTTGGTTCGCCCGGGCGGGCTATGAGAAATTCCTTTGATAGAATCGAGACCGTTCCATGACCCCCGAACAAGTTCTCTCCGAATTCAAGAAGGCCGGCGCGTTGCTGGAAGGCCATTTCATCCTGACCAGCGGCCT
>Ga0265314_10005394_pt1 | contig 11555 bp, 12 predicted proteins | sample 4126metaG_FD_203106 | JGI IMG/M metagenome (GOLD analysis project Ga0265314, IMG submission 203106) | Rhizosphere microbial communities from Carex aquatilis grown in University of Washington, Seatle, WA, United States - 4-1-26 metaG | ecosystem: Host-associated > Plants > Roots > Rhizosphere >... | reverse complement strand
GCGGCTCGACCTGTTCGATGTGCTCGAACCTTTGGCGCATCACGCGACGTGGCTCGCCGTCGCGGCCGAGCGCGAAGTCAGCCGTGCGATGGGCGGCAGCTGCTCGATGCCGCTGGCGGCGTTCGCGGCTTATTCGGGCGAATACCTCCAGCTGCGCGCTGCGTGGGGCGACGAAGACAAGCCCGGCGAAATCGTGCGCGCGCAATCGGCCGTCGCCGCAGCGGGCATCGAGCAGGCACAGGCGCTTGGCGCCGAAGTCGCCGCGAAATTGCGGGCCGCCGGCGCCCGTTGATGGGGCCATGCGCGTCGTCGTTACGCGTCCGGCCGCCGATGCCACATCATGGGTCGATGCGCTCCGCGCGCGAGGCTTCGATGCTTTTTCGCTGCCGCTGATCGCCATTGCTTCCGTTGCCGATGCATCGCCGCTGCATGACGCATGGGCGCGCATCGATTCATATCGTGCTGCGATGTTCGTGAGTGCAAATGCCGTGCGCGGCTTCTTCGGCGCGAGGCCGGGAGGCGCTGTGTTCACTCCTCGCGCGTGGGCGACGGGTGCGGGCACACGAGCTGCATTGATTGCGGCGGGCGTGGCGCAAGCGCGCATCGACAGCCCATCGTCCGACGCGGCCCGATTTGATTCCGAAGCGCTGTGGGACATTGTGGGTTCGCAATGCGATGCCGATTCGCAAGTGCTGCTTGTGCGCGGCGGCGAAGGCCGCGACTGGCTAGAGCAGCGGCTTGCGGAAAAGGGCGTTGCCGTCGACACGGTGGCTGCGTATTCGCGGCTTTGTCCCCTGTGGACCAGAGCTGAACGCGACCTTGCCGCGGCGGCGACGCAAGGCACATGGATCTTCAGCAGTTCGGAGGCGATCGCGAACCTGCGTACGCTTTTGCCGGACACGGCGTGGGGCAATGCGCGCGCCGTCGCGACGCATCCACGAATCGCCGGGGCTGCGCGCGATGCGGGCTTCGGCGTTGTTTGCGAGTCACGACCGCCCGTAGCCGATGTGATCGCCGCCCTAGAATCGGGCGGATGAATCCCGCGCCCACCGACAACGTCGAAGCCGGCATCGACCCGAACGCATCGGGCGCGGTGGTGGTTGCGCGCGGGCTCATGTATGCGATGGTGGTGATCGCGTCCGTCGCGCTCATCGCGAGCGTGCTGCTGTGGCAGAAGCTCTCGAACATCCAGGAGCAGCTTGCGCGGCAAAGCCAGGAAGCGGGCACCAACGCGATCGAAGCGCGCGCGCTCGCCAAGCAGGCGGAAGACCGCTCGCGCGATACGGCCGCGCGCCAGACTGTGCTCGACACGCGCCTTGCCGAGGTCGCGCTGCAGCGCTCGCAAGTCGAAGAGCTGATCCAGAACCTGTCGCGCTCGCGTGACGAGAACATGCTCGTCGACATCGAGTCGGCCCTGCGCCTGGCCCAGCAACAGGCACAAGTGACCGGAAGCATCGACCCGTTGCTGGCCGCGCTTCGCAGTGCGGACCAGCGGCTCGAACGTGCGGGCCCGCGCCTGGCACGTGTTCGCGCTGCGGTTCTTCGCGACGTCGATCGCATCAAGGGCGCGCCCACGACAGATATTCCGGGGCTGCTTGCGCGCATTGACGAGATCGCGCGGCAGATCGACGAGCTGCCACTCGCCAATGCGGTGTCGCCCGCTTCGCCGGCGTCTGCGCGCAAGAAAGAAGCGCCCGCGAAACCGGTGTGGTGGGATCAGCTGCTTTCGGACGTCCGCGATGAAGCCCGCAACCTCGTTCGCGTGAGCCGCATCGATTCGCCCGAAGCCGTGCTCGTCGCGCCGGACCAGGCGTTCTTCGTGCGCGAGAACCTCAAGCTCAAGCTGCTCAACGCGCGCCTCGAAGTCTTGTCACGGCAGGTGGACAACGCGCGCACCGATGTCGGCAATGCCGGCGCCGCGCTGCGCCGCTACTTCGACATGAACTCGCGCCGGACGCAGGCCGCACTGCAGCAGTTGCAGCAAGTGCAGTCGCAGCTGCGCGTGACGGAGCTGCCCCGCATCGACGAGACGCTTGCCGTGCTTGCCACTGCGGCGTCCGGAAGGTAAGTCGCATGCGCGCGGCTCTTTGGTTGCTGGCCCTGTTCGGCATCGCCGTGGCGGTCGCACTGTTCGCGGGCAACAACCAGGGCACGGTGACTGTGTTCTGGCCGCCGTGGCGAGTGGACTTGTCGCTCAACCTCGTGCTGATCGCGCTTGTCGGCGCCTTTGTGTTGCTGCATGTGGCGCTGGGCGCGCTCGCGGCGCTGTTCGACTTGCCGCGGCAGGCGCTGCGTTGGCGCACGCAGCAAAAGGAACGCTCGATGCACGCCGCGATGCTCGATGCGGTGTCGCATCTGGTGTCGGGCCGATTCATCCGCGCGCGCAAGTCGGCCGAATCCGCATTGCTGCAGGAAAAGTCGCTCGCAAGCAGCGGGCACGCGCCATCGAACGGCGCGCAGCTTCGCACGCTTGCGCACTTGCTGGCGGCCGAAAGCGCGCAGGCACTGCAGGACAAGCCCGGGCGCGAAGACCACTTGAAGCTTGCACTGGACGAAGGCTCGGCGCGTGACGCGCAGGAAACGCGCGAGGGCGCATTGGTGCGCGCGGCGCGTTGGTCGCTCGACGATCGCGACCCCGAAGCCGCGATCGGCTGGCTACGCGAATTGCCGCAGGGCGCAGCACGCCGCACACTTGCGCTGCGAACCCGGTTGAAAGCGGCGCGGCTTGCTCGCCGCACGGATGAAGCGCTGGAGACGGCGCGTTTGCTCGCGAAGCATCGCGCGTTCTCCGGCACGGCCGCGGAGAGCATCGTGCGCGGGCTGGCGACCGACATGCTCAATGGCGTCCACGATGACCAGCAGCTGCAACGCACATGGCTTGCGTTGGAAGCGAACGAGCGCGCGATGCCCGAGCTTGCCGTGCATGCGGCGCAGCGACTGATCGCGCTCGGCGGCAATGCGCAGGTTTCGCGCGAATGGTTGTTGCCGGTGTGGGATCAGCAGCAGCAACTCGGCGACATCCTGAAGATCAAGCTCGTGCGCGCCCTCGAGAGCGGGCTCGACTCGATCGACGGGAGCTGGCTTGCGCGCATCGAATCCGCGCAGCGCGCCAACCCGCGCGACTCCACGCTGCAATACCTGGCCGGCATGGCTTGCATGAAGCGCCAGTTGTGGGGCAAGGCACAGCAGTTGATGGGGCAGGCTGCCCCCGCGCTGCAGGACCGCGCCTTGCGGCGCAACGCGTGGCGCGCTGTGGCCCAGCTTGCGGAACAGCGCGGCGACATGGCGGCCGCCGCGCAAGCCTGGAAGACCGCCGCGACCGACTGACGACCTGGCCTAGGCTTGCGGCTGCTCGCTGCCTCGCAGGTCGCGCCGCGTCTCGACCAGCACGAGCGGGCCCTCGTCGATCGTGACGAACGGCGGGCGCTCGCGCGGCACGTGCTCGGGCTTCGGCTCCGCGGCAATCGCGGCTTGCACCGCGGCGATCCTGCCGGCATCGGAGTTCACCCATTGCAGGCCCGAGCCTTCGGCAACTTGAATGAGCTGGTCGATCGGCAGCGAATACGGCACCACCTTCGGCATTGCGTGGGAAGACACGGGCACAGCGGCGGGCACAACGGCCGGAATGTACGGCGCGGGCTCTTCGCGAGCCTGGAAGCGCGTCGCGTCGGGCGGCGATTCGAACGCGGGGCCTTCGCTTGGCACACCCGTGCTTTCATCGCGCGGGCCGCGTTCGCGGCGGTCGCGGCCGTAGCGATCACGCGGACGGCGCTCGCGGCGATCGTCGCCTTGCCCGCCTTCGCGCGGGGGCTGCTGGATCTGGGTTTGGTTCTGGTTCGAGTCGAGCTCGAGTCCTTCAAGCGGCCGCTGTTCGCCCGTCACCTGTTCCGTCGCAACCGGATCGCGCGGCCCGCGTTCGCGGTTGCCACGATCGTTGCGGTCGTCGCGTTCATTGCGGCTGCGATCGCGATCGCGGCGGCCCTCGCCCCGGTCGCTGCGCTCACCGCGCTCGCCGCGCTGCGGTTGCGGGCGATCGGCGCGCTGTTCGGCCGGTGCGCCTTCGACTTGAGGTGCTTGTTCGCCTTCGCGCTGCGGACGCTGCGGTTGACGATCGCGCTGTTCCGGACGGTCGCGGCGCGGCTGCTCACTGCCCTTGCGATCGCGGTCACGATCGCGTCCACGATCGCGGCCACGGCCGCGGTCGCGCTCGCCCTCACGCCGGTCGCCGCGCTGTTCGCTGCGTTGGTCACCGTGTTGGTCACCGCGCGGCTGTCCGTCACGGCGCGGCGGCTCGTCTTTCTTCGCGGGTTTCGCGGCTGCAACAGGTGCAGGCGCGACGGGCGCAGGCTTGCCAGTCAAGAAGCGCATGAACGAAGCAAGCAAGCCCGTCTCGGCGCGCGCCGGTGCCGGGGTCGGCACGGGAGCGGGACGCGCCGGCTCTGCCTTCGCCGCTTCGCGCACGGGCTCTTCGGGCTTGCGCTCAACCGGCATCGGCGCGGGCAGGTCGGGCAGCACGCCCTTGATCACGGGCTCTTGCTTGTTGGTGCGTTCGTGCGAGCGGCGCGTGACCTGCGTGGCTTCGTCGAAGTCCTCGGCCATGTGATAGCTGGCCTGCAGGTTGTCGAGGCGCGGGTCATCGTGCTTGAGGCGTTCGAGCTTGTAGTGCGGCGTCTCGAGCGTCTTGTTCGGCACCATGATCACCGCGCAGCGCTGCTTAAGTTCGATCTTGGCGATCTCGGCGCGCTTTTCGTTCAACAGGAACGATGCGACTTCCACCGGCACTTGCACGTGCACAGCGGCCGTGCCGTCCTTCATCGATTCTTCCTGGATCACGCGCAGGATCTGCAGCGCGGAGCTTTCGGTGTCGCGGATGTGGCCGTGGCCGCCGCAACGCGGGCAGGGGATCGATGCGCCTTCGGACAGGGCCGGGCGCAGACGCTGGCGGCTCATCTCCATCAGGCCGAACTTGCTGATCGTGCCGAACTGCACCCGCGCGCGGTCTTGCCGCAGCGCATCGCGCAGACGGTTTTCGACTTCGCGGCGGTTCTTCGACTCTTCCATGTCGATGAAGTCGATGACGATCAGGCCGCCCAGATCGCGCAGGCGCATCTGGCGCGCGACTTCGTCGGCGGCTTCGAGGTTGGTGCGCGTGGCGGTTTCTTCGATGTCGCCGCCCTTGATGGCGCGCGCCGAGTTGACGTCGATCGACACCAGCGCTTCGGTGTGGTCGATGACCACCACGCCGCCCGATGGCAGCTTCACTTCGCGCGCATACGCCGATTCGATCTGGTGTTCGATCTGGAAGCGCGAGAAGAGCGGGGCGTCATCGCGGTAGCGCTTCACCTTCGACGCATGCTCGGGCATGACGTGCGACATGAACTGCTGCGCCTGGTCGTAGATGTCGTCCGTGTCGATCAGGATGTCGCCGATGTCGCTGTTGAAGTAGTCGCGGATGCAGCGGATGACGAGCGACGATTCCTGGTAGATCAGGAACGCGCCCTTGGTGCCCTTGGCCGCGCCGTCGATGGCGGTCCACAGCTTCAGGAGATAGTTCAAATCCCACTGCAGCTCGGGCGCGTTGCGGCCGATGCCTGCCGTGCGCGCGATGATGGACATGCCGTTGGGATACTCCAGCTGGTCCATCGCCTCTTTGAGTTCGGCGCGGTCGTCGCCTTCAATGCGGCGCGAGACGCCGCCGCCGCGCGGGTTGTTGGGCATGAGCACCACGTAGCGTCCCGCGAGCGAAACGTAGGTGGTGAGGGCCGCGCCCTTGTTGCCGCGTTCTTCCTTTTCGACCTGGACCAGGAGCTCCTGGCCTTCCTTGATCACGTCGCTGATCTTGGCCTGCGACGGAGACGTGTTGCCCTGGAAGTAGGTCCTGGAGATTTCCTTGAACGGCAGGAAGCCGTGGCGGTCTTCGCCGTAGTCGACGAAGCAGGCTTCCAGCGAAGGCTCGACGCGCGTGACAACGGCCTTGTAGATGTTGCCCTTGCGCTGTTCGCGCCCTTCGATTTCGATTTCGTAGTCGAGGAGCTTTTGTCCGTCGACGATGGCCAGGCGGCGCTCTTCGGCCTGCGTGGCATTGATCAGCATGCGTTTCATCGCATCACCTTCTTGTTCTCATAGCAACTACGCTCCGGTGGGGAGCAACGATGCCGCAAGACGACGCTTTGGAAACGAACGGAAGGGTGCGGGCGAATCAGGTGACGAGCGGGGGGCTCGACCTGGATTGCCAAGGCACGTGGATGGGCGAGAGGAGGAGGAGGCGCGGGCGCGCGGCCGGCAATGCGGCTGCGGGTGTGCACTTCGGGAGGTATGCAGGCGTGCATGCGGCGGGCGGCGTAGGGCTTGTGAGCCACTGCCAGCAGGCCAGGATGTACGCAAACAGCACGTTGTTCTCGCTTCGATCCGCCGGCGAGCTGGGTTTGCTCGCGGGCTGGTAATTCCGTCGGTATTCCAATGTGTCGGTCTCGCCCGCATGCCATTGGATGGCTGCAGGGGCATCGACCTTACCGGTGTTCGCCCGGGTTGAGGGACGTGGACTAAACTCCACGAAGAATCAACCACTTACGGCGCAACGCCAGTGAAACGGATTATAGAGGCCGCGCCGGTTCCTGCAAATTCGCAGGTCAAACGGCTCGAAGTGGGCGAGGAGCAGTCGGGCCAGCGCCTCGACAACTTCCTGATGCGCGAGCTCAAGGGCGTGCCGAAGACGCACGTGTATCGCATCATCCGCAGCGGCGAAGTTCGGGTGAACAAGGGCCGCGCATCGGCTGACACACGCGTCGAAACCGGCGACGTGATCCGCGTCCCGCCCGTGCGTGTTGCCGAAAAGACTGATTCGCGCCCGGCGCCCGCGCGCGACTTCCCCGTGATCTTCGAGGACGACGCGCTCATCGCGATCGACAAGCCCTCGGGCGTGGCTGTGCACGGCGGCAGCGGCGTGAGCTTCGGCGTGATCGAACAGCTGCGGCAGGCGCGGCCCACCGCGAAGATGCTTGAGCTTGTGCATCGGCTCGACCGCGAGACGTCCGGCATCTTGCTGGTCGCGAAGAAACGGTCAGCCCTCACGAAGCTGCAAGACCAGTTCCGCGACCGCGAGACGGGCAAGACGTATCTCGCACTTGTCGCCGGCACGTGGCCCGCGAATCGCAAGGTGATCGACATGCCGCTGCACAAGTACCTGCAGGCCGACGGCGAGAGGCGCGTGAAGGTCGTCGACAAGGACGATCCCGATGGCATGCGCGCGATCACCCTCGTGAAAGTGAAGTCCGTCATTCCCGCGCAGGCCGGAACCAGCGGCTTTACGCTCCTCGAAGTCACCATCAAAACCGGCCGCACTCATCAGATACGCGTGCATCTCGCCGCATCGGGCCACGCGATCGTGGGCGACGCCAAGTACGGCGACTTCGAGCTGAACAAGCAGCTGGCGCGGACGCCGGGCAATGCCCTCAAGCGCATGTTTCTTCACGCGTGGCGGTTACAGTTCAACCATCCCGCAAGCGGCGAGCGCATGCAACTCGAAGCGCCGCTGCCGCCCGAACTGGAAAGCTTCCTCGACCATGCCGCGCCGCTTTGACCTGATCGCGTTCGATTGGGACGGCACGCTGTTCGATTCCCCGAAGATCATCGTGCGCTGCATCCAGGGTGCCGTGGCGGACGTCGGCGGCACCGTGCCCAGCGATCGCGAAGCCGCATACGTGATCGGCATGGGCCTCATGCAGGCGCTGGCGCATGCAGCGCCCGATGTGCCCAAGGAAAAATATCCCGAACTCGGCGCGCGCTATCGCCATCACTACATGGCGCATCAAGACGACCTCGTGCTGTTCGACGGCGTGCTCGCGATGCTCTCGGAGCTGAAGGAGCGGCATCACTGGCTTGCGGTGGCAACGGGCAAATCGCGCCGGGGCCTTGATGACGCATTGCAATCGTCGCAACTGCAAGGGATGTTCGACGGCTCGCGCACGGCCGACGAGACCGCGGGCAAACCGCATCCGCGCATGCTGGATGAGCTGATGCGCGAATTCGGCACGGACCCCGAGCGAACGCTGATGATCGGCGACACGACGCACGACTTGCAGATGGCGCTCAACGCGCGCTGTGCATCCGTCGGCGTGAGCTACGGCGCACACGAGCCGGCCGAGTTCGATTCGCTCGCGCCTCTCCACGTCGCGCACACCGTGGCCGACTTGCATCGATGGCTGATGGAGAACGCATGAGCGAAGCATCGAGCGAACTGCCGCTGTGCAACTCCGGCGACGTGGTCGATGGCGGCATCGCTGTTCCGTTCGACGTCGTCTTCGGCGGGCAGACGTGCCGCGCATTCGCGATCCGCTACGAAGGCCGCGTGCATGCGTACCTGAATCGATGCACGCACGTGTCGATGGAGCTCGACTGGCAGCCCAATCAATTCTTCGACGATTCCGGGCGTTGGCTGCTGTGCGGCACGCACGGCGCCGCGTACGAGCCCGCAAGCGGCGCTTGCGCGGGCGGCCCTTGCCGCGGCGGCCTCGTGAAGATCGCCATCACAGAGCGCGACGGCGTCGTGCACTGGCATACTGACTACAACCTCCAGCCCGTGGAGTTCTGAAGACGCGACCATGAACGACGACCCGATTCCGCCCGAACCCTCTCCCAAGTCTCCTCCCGCAAGCTCTTGGGAGCGCGCGACGTTCGAGCGGCTGATGTTCGCAACAGTTGCGGAGCAACGCGCTGCCCGCCGCTGGAAAACCGTGCGCAGCCTTGCGTGGCTCTTCTTCTGGGTGTTCCTGGTGTGGGCGCTGATGCACCGTGCCCCGGCGAACACGGACAAGACCGCCGCGCACACAGCGGTGATCGAGATCAAGGGCGAGATCGCGTCGGGCGGCGACGCCAGCGCGGATGCAGTGGTGTCCGCCATGCGCAGCGCGATGGAAGACAGCGGCGCGCAAGGCATCGTGCTCCTGATCGACTCGCCCGGCGGGAGCCCCGTGCAGGCAGGGATCATCAATGACGAGATCCGGCGCCTGAAGGCGAAATACAAGAAGCCGATCTACGCGGTGGTGGAAGAAACGTGCGCTTCGGCCGCGTACTACATCGCGGCCGCGACGGACCGCATCTACGTCGACAAGGCGAGCATCGTCGGCAGCATCGGCGTGCTGATGGACGGCTTCGGCTTCACGGGCCTCATGGACAAGCTCGGAGTCGAGCGCCGCTTGCTCACCGCGGGCGAGAACAAGGGCTTCCTGGATCCGTTCAGCCCGCAGACCGACAAACAGCGCGCGTTTGCGCAGCAGATGCTCGACCAGGTGCACAAGCAGTTCATCGACGCGGTGAAGGCCGGCCGGGGCAAACGCTTGAAAGAGACCCCGGAGCTTTTCAGCGGCCTGTTCTGGACCGGCCAGCAAGCGATCGACCTTGGCTTGGCGGACCAGCTTGGCAACGTCGACTTTGTCGCTCGCGAAGTGATCAAGGCCGAAGACCTCGTCGACTACACGCATCGTGACAACGTGGCCGAGCGGCTCGCGAAGAAATTCGGCGCGTCGATCGGCGAAGGCGCGGTGCGCGCACTTCGCGTCGGGCCGTCGTTGCACTAGGTCAGTCGTTCATCGGCCGAGCGCGAAGACGGCCGGCACATCGTTCGACACCGGCACGTCGCGCCTGCGCCATTGCGCGACGGTCGCGCTCGCGGTCCGCGCATCGGGCAATGTCAGGCCGCTTGCGACTGCAATGCGCGTGTTCGCGCCCAGCGATTCGCAGATCGATGCCCACGTCGCGGCGTTGCGGTAGGGCGTTTCGATGAAGAGCTGGCTCTGGCCCGACTTCACGGCGAGCGATTCAAGTTCGCGCAGACGCTGCGCGCGCGCAGCTGCGTCCTGCGGCAAGTAGCCGACGAAAGCGAAATTCTGTCCGTTCAATCCGCTCGCGGCCAATGCAAGCAGGATCGAAACCGGCCCGACAAGCGGAACGACCGTGATGCCGAGATCGTGCGCGGCCCGCACGACGGACGACCCCGGGTCCGCAATCGCAGGCATGCCCGCTTCGCTGAGCAGGCCCATGTCGTGGCCTTGAATCGCGGGCGCGAGCAGCGGTGTCGCATCGAACGTGCCGTCGTGGTCGCCTTTCTTGTGCACTTCGCGTGGCAGCTCGGCGATCTGTTGTTGCTGGATCGGCGCCGCGAGCGCATGCACTTCGCCGAAACGCTTGAGGACAGCACGTGCGGTCTTCGCGTTCTCGCAAATCCAATGCGTGATCGATGAGGCGCGCGCAAGGGTTGCCGTGGGCATCACGTCGGTGATCGGCGCTTGCGCGTCGCAGCCAAAGTCCAGCGGCGCCGGAACGAGGTAGAGCGTGCCGTGCTGCCCGGTCACAGCAAGCGCACCCCGGCCGTGCGCAACATGCGGCACGTGCGGATCAACGGCAAGCCGACGAGCGCGCTCGGGTCGTCGCTGTCGATCGATTCGAGCAGTGCGATGCCGAGCCCTTCGCTGCGCGCGCTGCCGGCGCAGTCGTACGGCTGTTCGGCGCGAAGGTAGTTCTCGATTTCTTCATCGCCGAGCGATCGAAATGTGACTCGCACTGAAGCAAGATCGACTTGCTCGAAACCTGTCTGCGCGCAAACCACCGCCACCGCCGTCTGGAAGATCACGACCTTGCCGCTCATGCGCTTGAGTTGAAGCACGGCACGTTCGTGCGTGCCGGGCTTGCCGATGGGCTCGCCATCGAGGTCCGCGACCTGGTCCGACCCGATCACGGCGGCGTCCGGATGCTTGCGTGCAACGGCGCGCGCCTTCTCGATCGCCAGGCGCATCGCGATGTCACGCGGCATCTCGCCCGGCCGGGGGGTCTCGTCCACATCGGGCAGGTCGACATCGAACGGCACACGCAAGCGTGCAAGCAGCTCACGCCGATACGGCGAACTCGATCCGAGCACGATGCGGCGTGAAGCGGTGGGATGCGGCATGGCGCGATTCTCTTACACTGACCGGCATGGGCAGGATCTTCGACGCACGGCATCTCGACGTGAAGACTTTCGCGCAAGAAGGCGGCGCGGTCGCAGGGCAAGAGCCGCTGCGGAGATTTCCCCGATTGCTGGCGGAAACACAGGGGCGTGGCGCCGAAACGCCCATCGAGTGGTCGGCATCGGGCGAGATGCGCAACCCGCTCCACCACTCGCCGCAGATCTGGCTGCATCTCAAGGCAAGCGCAAAGCTGTCGCTCACATGCCAGCGTTGCCTGATGCCGGTCGATGTGCCGGTGACGATCGATCGCTCGTTCCGCTTCGTTGCCGACGAAGCCGTCGCCGCGGCGGAAGACGAAGAATCCGAAGAGGATGTGCTCGAGCTCAGCCGCAGCTTCGACGTGCCCGGGCTCATCGAGGACGAGATGTTGATGGAGTTGCCGATCTCGCCGCGCCACGACACTTGCCCGCCGGTGCGCGTGGTCGTCCAGGACAAAGGCTTCGATGAAGCGCCGGCCGAGCGCGAGAACCCCTTCGCGGTGCTAGGCCGGCTCAAGACGCCCAAGGACGGGTGAGAATCCCCAGTCGGCTATAATCACAGGCTCCGCGCGCTTTG